>ENA-OPWH01000853-OPWH01000853.1-human-gut-metagenome-genome-assembly--contig:-NODE-853-length-21347-cov-3.434482_pt1 | contig 21347 bp, 20 predicted proteins | sample MGYA00241506_ERZ502004 | MGnify/ENA primary metagenome ERZ502004 (study PRJEB25962, sample SAMEA2043049) | human gut metagenome | biome: human gut; feature: human-associated habitat; material: faeces... | reverse complement strand
AGGTGGCCCCGCCGCCCGCCAGCGAAACGGCGCTGGCTGAGTGATGGGGGCTGCGGAAGGGGCGGCTCGTGATAAGCCCGCGCCCCTTGGGCAGCTGCCCGGCGATGGAATAGATCTTCGTCGTCTCCACGGCCTCGTCCCGGCTCAGCGGCGGCAGAATGCCGGGCAGACGCTTGGCCAGCATGGATTTGCCGGTGCCGGGTGCGCCGATCAACAGCACATTGTGGCCGCCTGCCGCCGCGATGACCATGGCCCGGCGGGCGAGGGGCTGCCCCATGACGTCCGCGAAATCGGGGGCGCTGTTCCAACTGTCGGCGGGGTCGAAGGGGAGGGGAACCGCCGGAACGATGGGCGTGACTCCGCGCAGTGCGTCCACCACCTCCCGCGCGGTGCGGGCCGGGTAGACCTTCATGGCAGTGCCGCCCGCCTCGGCGGCTTCGGCGGCGTTTTCGGCGGGGACGTAGAGGGCTTTGATGCCGTCTGCCGCCGCGGCCAGCGCCATAGGCAGCACACCGGACACTGGCCGCAGGGCCCCGTCCAGCGCCAGTTCGCCGAGGAAGGCGGTGTCGGCGGGCAGCTTCTCCAACTGACCGGAGGAAGCCAGCACGGCCAGCAGCAGGGGCAGGTCGTAAACCGGGCCGGTCTTGCGGACGTCAGCGGGGGCCAGATTGACCGTGATGTGGCGGTCCGGCCACTTGAAGCCCAGATTTTTGACGGCGGCACGGACGCGGTCGCCGCTTTCCCGCACGGCGGAGTCCGGCAGACCCACCAGCGAAAAGGCGGGCAGCCCACCGGATACATCCGCCTCGACCGCAACAGCAAAGCCGTTCAGGCCGTTCAGACCGTAGCTTTTCAGGACAGAGTACATAAAATCTCCTTGCAGCACTCCCTATTGGAGGCATTTTCATTTTTTGCGGTTAAGAAGCGGCTAAGATTCTGGAAAAACCGGCATTTCGACAGATTTCCATCTTGCTTTTCATTATAGTTTGGGGTATTGATAAAGTCAATGTGTGAAATCAATAGGAGGGAAGAAGTATGATCGTTAAGGAATCCTGTCGGTATGTCCGCTCTTACTCAGAGTTGGAAGGGTTGCAGCGGGCCCATACCCTGTGCTATTCTGCCCGCCGCACCGAAACGGGCATCGTGCTGGAATTGGCACTGGAAGAAGGCGGCGTGCGCTCGGCTCACAGGGCGCTGTGCCCCTCGGAAAATTTCCCACGGGCCATGCGGCTGATGAAATACCTGTACGAAAACGGCGTCGGGGCGGAGCAGTGGCTCGATGTGCTGAGCGACTACGGCCAGCAGTTCGTCAAACTGCCCACATTAAAAACGACCCAGACAGCCCAAATTGCGGAACCGGGCTGCCGATTTGTGGCATTTGTATGATTTATGCCGCAAAACTTCTTACATAATATGGAATTGACACAGCCCGGACAAGAGTTTATAGTATAAGTAGGTTTGGAAAAACTACCCTTTGGCAAAATCAATAAAGGTAAGGTGTGCAATATGTATCTGGATGAATATAAGCGCTGGCTGGCAGCGGATCTTGAGGACGCTGACCTGAAGCCCGAACTGGCGAAGATCGAGGGGAATGATGAGGAGATCAAGGACCGCTTTGCGGTGGCGCTGAAGTTTGGCACCGCTGGTCTGCGCGGCGTTCTGGGCGCCGGCACCAACCGGATGAACATTTACGTTGTCCGTCAGGCAACGCAGGGTCTGGCAAACTGGGTCAAGACGCAGGGCGGCAGCCAGACCGTCGCCATCAGCTACGACAGCCGCTTGAAGAGCGACATCTTCGCAAAGACCGCCGCCGGTGTTCTGGCCGCCAACGGCATCAAGGTCCGCATCTATGACGCCCTGATGCCCGTGCCCGCCCTGAGCTTTGCCACCCGTTACTACGAGTGCAACGCCGGCATCATGGTCACGGCTTCCCACAACCCTGCCAAGTACAACGGCTACAAGGCCTACGGCCCGGACGGCTGCCAGATGACCGATGACGCCGCCGCCATCGTCTACGACGAGATCCAGAAGACCGATGTGCTGACCGGTGCCAAGTACATCTCCTTCGCCGAGGGCGTGGAGAACGGCCTGATCCGCTTTGTGGGCGACGACTGCAAGAAGGCCCTGTACGATGCCATTGAGGCCCGTCAGGTGCGGCCCGGCCTGTGCAAGACCGCTGGCCTGAAGCTGGTCTACAGCCCGCTGAACGGCTCCGGCCTCGTGCCCGTCACCCATGTGCTGAACGACATGGGCATCACCGATATCACCATCGTGCCGGAGCAGGAGTACCCCAACGGCTACTTCACCACCTGTTCCTACCCGAACCCTGAAATCTTCGCCGCCCTGAAGCTGGGCCTCGACCTCGCCACCGAGACCGGTGCCGACCTGATGCTGGCCACCGACCCCGACGCCGACCGTGTGGGCATCGCCATGAAGTGCCCGGACGGCAGCTATGAGCTGGTCTCCGGCAACGAGATGGGCGTTCTGCTGCTGGATTACATCTGCGCGGGCCGCATCGAGAAGGGCACCATGCCGAAGAATCCCGTGGCCGTCAAGTCCATCGTTTCCACCCCGCTGGCCGACGCTGTGGCCAAGCACTACGGCGTGGAGATGCGCAACGTGCTGACCGGCTTCAAGTGGATCGGCGACCAGATCGCCAATCTGGAAGCAGCCGGAGAAGTGGACCGCTTCATCTTCGGCTTCGAGGAGAGCTACGGCTATCTGGCCGGCCCCTATGTCCGCGACAAGGACGCCGTCATCGGCTCCATGCTGATCTGCGAGATGGCCGCTTACTACCGCAGCATCGGTTCCTCCATCAAGCAGCGTCTGGAAGAGATCTATGCTCAGTACGGCCGCTACCTGAACAAGGTGGACAGCTTCGAGTTCCCCGGCCTGACCGGCATGGAGAAGATGGCTTCCATCATGCAGAAGCTGCGTGACGAGCCGCTGACCGAACTGGCTGGCCACAAGGTCGTCAAGGTCACCGACTACAAGAAGCCCGAAGAGACCGGTCTGCCCGCGGCTAACGTCCTGATCTACACGCTGGAGAACGGTGCCACCGTCGTGGTCCGCCCCTCCGGCACCGAGCCGAAGATCAAGACCTACTTCACCACGCTGGGCAAGGATCTGGCCGAAGCACAGGCCCAGAAGGATGCACTGGCTGCTGCCATTGAGCCCATCCTGAAGTAAACGAAATCCATCAAGAGGAGCTGTTGAATGACTCCTTCCCACATCGCCTGCGCGAGGCTCCCTCCCAGAGGGGGCTGGCACAGCAGCGCTGTGACTGGGGGAGTGATTCGGCAGCTCCATTTTTATTGCTCTGCGTGGTTGCAGTTTGTGGCGCAATACGTTATAATATTCAATGTATCAGTCTGCGCTTTGCAATGGGCACAGAAAAACGGAAGACAGGTAGGTGTCAGAAGTGGAAAAACGTGTGACGGCGGTTCTGGTGGCCGCAGGTTCCTCCACCCGGATGGGGTTCGATAAGCTCAGCTTTGATCTGGGCGGGGAGACGGTGGTGCAGCGGAGCATCCGCGCCTTTGCCGAATGCCCTCTCGTGGACGAGATCGTGCTGGTGGCGGGCAAAAACCGGGAGTTTCTGGAGCAGCAGGCGGCCGCGTGCCAAAAGCCGGTGCGGGTCGTGCCCGGCGGGGCGACCCGCGCTGAGAGCGCGAAGAACGGCGTGCTGGCAGCCAGCGGCGAGATCGTGGCCGTCCACGATGCGGCCCGCCCCTTTGTGAGCGAGGCGGTCATCGAAGCTGCGCTGAACGCCGCCGCCCTGTGCGGGGCTGCGGCCCCGGCGGTGCCGGTGAAGGATACCGTCAAAACGGCAAAGCGGGGCGACGGCAAGACCGTGCCGGAAGGCTGCAGCGTCACCGAAACGCCCGACCGCAGCACCCTGTATGCGGTGCAGACGCCCCAGTGCTTCGACCGGGCCGCTTACCTCGCCGCGCTGGACGAGCTGGACGAAGAAAAGGCCCGCCTCGTCACCGACGATTGCAGCCTGTTTGAGCTGACCGGCCGCCCGGTGCAGCTGACGCAGGGCGACTACGCCAACCTGAAGATCACCACGCGGGAGGATCTGCCCCGCCCGGAACAGAAAGAAGGAACAAATATGCGCATTGGTCATGGTTACGATGTACACCGCCTTGTGGAGGGCCGCAAGCTGATCCTCGGCGGCGTGGAAGTGCCCTTCGAAAAGGGTCTGCTGGGTCATTCGGACGCCGATGTGCTGGCCCACGCCGTTATGGACGCCGTGCTGGGCGCGGCGGCGCTGGGGGATATCGGCAAGCACTTCCCGGACACCGACCCGGAGTATTCCGGTGCCGACAGCCTCAAGCTGGCCCGCCGCGTGGCCGAGATCCTGCACGAGAATGGCTGGAAGATCGAGAACATCGACTCCACCATCCTCTGCCAGCGGCCCAAGCTGGCGGCCTACATCCCCGCCATGCGCGAAAAGCTGGCCGAGGCCTTCGGGCTGTCTGTGGATGCTGTGAGCGTCAAGGCCACCACCGAGGAGCATCTGGGCTTCACCGGCGAGGGGCTGGGCATCGCGGCGCACGCGGTGGCCCTGATCGAAAAGCTGTAAGCGGGAGAAAACATCGATGACTCTGAACTCGATCATAGCAAACTTCCAGACCTTCAAGCTGGCGGATCTGCTGGATATCATCATCATCGCGTTCCTGATCTATCAACTGCTGGGCATCATCAACCGCACCCGCGCCGGGCAGCTGGCCAAGGGCGCGCTGCTGGTGCTGGCGGTCTACTTGGTGGCAAACGTGCTGAACATGCGCACGGTGACGTGGCTGCTGAACTCCTTATTGCAGGTCGGCTTGCTGACGCTGGTCGTCCTGTTCCAGCCGGAGATCCGGCGCGCCTTGGAGCGGATGGGCCAGACCGACCAATGGGCCTCGAAGCTGTTTAACGTCAAGGGCCGCTACAATGACCCCAGCTTCAAGGGCGCATGGCGCAGTGCCATCATCGCCATCTGCGACGCCGCTGAACGCTTTTCCGAGACCAAGACCGGCGCGCTCATCGTGCTGGAGCGCAGCACCAACCTTTCCGAGATCGTCCGCACCGGCACGCCGGTGAACAGCGCGGTCAATCTGGAAGTGCTGGGCACCATCTTCTACGAGGGCACCCCTCTGCACGACGGCGCTGCCATCATCGAGAATGGCCGCATCAAGGCGGCGGGCTGCGTGCTGCCGCTTTCCAATAACCTTGACCTCGGCAAGGATATGGGCACCCGCCACCGCGCGTGCCTCGGCATTGCCGAAAACTCCGACGCCATCGCCATCGTTGTCAGCGAGGAGACGGGCATCATCTCCATGGCGAAGAACGGTGTCCTCATCCGCCACTTTGACCGCCAGACCCTGTACACCCGGCTCGTGGATGAGATGATCCCCAAGGAGACCGCCAGCGAAAAGACGGACAACAGCTGGAAGGGCCGTGTCCAGCGTCTGCTGAGCTGGGTCAACCAGAAAGAGGAGGAGCAGCCATGAGCAAGGAGCTGAACACGAACGGCACAAAGCCCGCCATCCAGCACACCAAGAGTCTGTTGGATGACCGCCGCATCCGCCTTCTGTTGGCCATCGTGGGTGCCATCGTGGCATGGATGGTCGTCACCATCGTGGTGCAGCCCGGCACCACCAAGACCATCGCCAATGTGCCGGTGGATTTCACTTACGATTCCGCCGCCTATACTTCGCGGGGCCTCAGCATCGTCAGCGCCCCGGAAAAATACGTCAACCTGAAAGTTTCCGGCGACGGCTACACCATCGGCAGTCTCTCGGCCTCCGATTTCGTGGTCTACCCGGATTGGTCCAGCGTCCGCGACAGCGGCGCGAAGACCCTGCACCTGCAAGTGCGGGGGGTCAACGGGCTGCTGAACGGCGTCACCGTCTCCATCGAGGGCGGGGACAACAGCGTGGATGTCGTCTTCGACGTGGTGGAGGAAAAGACCGTCCCCATCACCGTGACCACCAACTACCTGACCATCGCGGACGGGTATATCCTGTACGGCACCGAGCTTTCGAAGGAGACGGTCACCCTCTCCGGCCCCAGCACCGAGATCGATAAGGTCACCACCTGCACCGCCGAAGTTACCCACAACGGCGAACTGACCGAATCCGTCACGCTGGATACGGCCCTGCGGTTTTACACCAACAGCGGCAGCGAGGTGAAGTTCGAGTACACCACGAAGGAAGAGGAGAGCGTGGAGGTGACGCTGCAGGTCTACAAGATGGCGACGCTGCCCGTGGAGGTCAGCTTCGTCAACGCCCCGCGGGACTTCGACTCCTCTGTGCTGACCTACTCGCTGAGCAAGCAGACCCTGAACGTAGCGGGTCCGGCTTCCCGGATCGACAAGCTTTCCACCCTGTCGGTGGGCACCATCGACCTGTCTACCTTCTCGCTGAACAAGGTGTACGAGATGCCCATTGAGCTGCCCAGCGATATCCGTCTGCTGGACAACATTACGAGCATCACCGTCAGCTTCGACTCCTCCAAGCTGGAAACGAAGACGATGAATCTGCCCTCCGAATGCGTGCAGGTGGTGAACCTGCCGTCTACCTACACCCTGACGGTGGAGACCGAGCGGCTGATGAACGTGACCCTCTGCGGCCCGGCCGGTGCGCTGGAAACGCTGACGCCGGAACAGGTCGTCATTGAGATCGACGCCGACGATTTCTCGGTGGCCATCGGCCAGCAGAACATCGCGTGCCGGCTGTATGTGCCCTCCAACGGCAAGATCTTCGCGCTGGGCAGCTATGTCATCCAGTGCAAGATCGAGAGTAACTAAAGAAAGCAAATGATATGATCTTAGTTCGTGATATCCGTCTGCCCCTCTCCGCCGGGGAGGAGCAGGCCTTTGAAAAAGCGCTGCATCTGGCGCGCATCCCCCGCGCAAAAGTCGGCCGCTTCGGCGTGTCGAAACTGTCGGTGGATGCCCGCCACGGGCAGCCGAAGCTGGTTTATACGGTCGCTGTAACGCTCAAAGACGAGGGTGAGGAATCTGCATTTGCAGGGGCCTCGCCCTGCGTTGCTATCCGCGGCAAGACCGATTTTTCCGTCGAGAACGGCGCGGAGCCCTTGGCCCACCGACCCATTGTCTGCGGCCTCGGCCCGGCGGGGCTGTTCGCGGCGCTGCTGCTGGCCCGGCAGGGCTACCGGCCCATCGTGCTGGAGCGCGGCCCCGCGCTGGATGAGCGGGTGAAGGCGGTGGAGCATTTCTCCGCCAGCGGTGAGTTGGACGAAAACGCCAACATCCAGTTTGGCGAGGGCGGCGCGGGCACCTTTTCGGACGGCAAGCTGACCACCCGCATCGGCGACGCGCTCTGCGGCTTCGTCACCGAGGTGTTTTTGGAGCATGGTGCCCCGGCGGAGATCGCATGGAAGCAGAAGCCCCACGTCGGCACCGACCTGCTGCGGGGCGTCATCACCTCCATCCGCAAGGAGATCGAATCGCTGGGGGGCGAGGTGCACTTCAACACCGCCCTCACCGGCTTTGAGCGGCGGGACGGCAAGCTGACCGGCATCCAGACCACGCAGGGCAGCTTCCCCTGCGAGGCGCTGGTCTTCGCGGTAGGGCACTCGGCGCGGGACACCTTCGGGATGCTGATGGACAGCGGCCTTGTGCTGGAGTGCAAGCCCTTCAGTGTCGGTTTCCGAGCCGAGCACCTGCAAAGTGAGATCGAAAAAAGCCTTTACCACGAGGCGGCGGGCCACCCGGCCCTGCCGCGGGGCGAATACCAGCTCTCGCAGCATGTGGGCGGACGGTGCGTTTACACTTTCTGCATGTGCCCCGGCGGTCAGGTCGTGGCGTCGGCCAGCGAGAAAGGCCGGGTCGTGACCAACGGCATGAGCTATCACGCCCGCAATGGCAGGAACGCCAACGCGGCGGTGGTGGTCAGCGTGGGGGCTGAGGATTTCGGGGCCGACCCGCGCCGGGCCATCGCATTCCAGCGGGAGCTGGAAGCCAAGGCCTACGCCGCCGGACGGGCGGGCGGAGAATACGCCGCCCCGGCGGAAAATGTCCAGAGCTTCCTTGAGGGCCGGGGTCAACTGACCATCGGCCGGGTGGAGCCCACCTACGACCGCGGCGTGGTCGCGGCAGACTTGGGGGCCTTGCTGCCCGGCGAGCTGGCCGATACCCTGCGGGCCGGTCTGCGGGCGTATGAACGGAAAATTGCCGGTTACACCGCCCCGGAAGCGGTCCTCACCGGCCTTGAGACCCGCACCAGCAGCCCCGTGCGGCTGAAACGGGAAGAAAATTTTGAATCTGCCCAGCTTGCGGGATTGTATCCCTGCGGAGAAGGCGCGGGTTATGCGGGCGGCATCATGAGCGCCGCCGTGGACGGCCTACGGGTCGCCCGTGCGATCATCGGCCGGTATCGTCCGGCAGAAGGGTGAGAAAAATTTGATGAACGATCGTGAAAACGATAAAATGAGGGAAACAGAGGGCCGGCAGGTCCAGCAGGAGCTGGAAAACCAGATGCGTGCCTTCGGCAATACCGTGTCGGACGCCTTCGCCCACGGCTTTGAGGGCCGGGGCATGGAGATCGGTGACCGGGCATGGGGCGTAGGAAAGGCTGCAGTCCATGCGGCAAAGCATATCTTTGGCCTGAAAAACGAACAGACCCCGGTGGAGCTTCTGCGTGCCGACGGCAAAAAGCGCTCCGACGCCGGGGTGGCCCTGCTGGTGGTGGGCATCACGTTCACCGTGATCTTTGGGCTGGGGACGCTGGGCTGCCTCATCGGACTGGGCACTATTTCGCCGGCTGCTTTGGGCGACGTTGTGGTGTCGGCTGCTGAGGGCGGCGGCATCCTGATGACGGGCACGGACTACGCTATGAACACCGTCTACAACGTGCTGGGCATCGTCAGCGGCGTACTGGGCCTTGCCACGGCGGGCTTTGGCTGGATGACGGCCTGTGGTGCAGCCCGGATGAAGGCGGGCAGGCAAATGGGCCAGTTTGCCGACAACGCCGACAGCGTGGACTACCATAAGGGTCTGCCTGTTTCGATGCTGGCCGACCTGACCCACCAGAAACCGAAAAAAGTGCACAAGCGGCTGCAAAAATACATCCGCAAAGGCTGGCTGAACGCATGGCTGGACGACAAAACGGATACACTCTACCTGACCGCCGAGGATTACCGCGCGGCACAGGAGGCCCTCGCCGCCCAGCGCGCCCGCCCGGCCCCGCAGCCGGAGCAGGAGGCCGCGCCGGAAACGCCCCTCAACCTCGAAACGGCCCGCCGCTTTGCCAAGGTGCTGGAGCAGGAGCAGCAGCTCATGCAGGACGCACAGGGCGCAGAGGAGCTGGCCCATATGCAGAAGACCACCGAGGCCATCTGCGACTGGCTGGAGACCCACCCGGAAAGCCTCCCGAAAGCGCGGCGGTTCGCGGAATATTATATCCCTACCACCCTGAAGCTGCTCCACACCTACAACGATGTGCAGGGCCAGAAGGGGGACAACGCCGAGAGCATCCGCCGGGATATCGCGGGCATCCTGCACACGCTGAATCAGGCGTACAGCAACCTCTATGACAACCTGCTGTCCGATGTGGCGCTGGATGTTTCCAGCGAGATCGCGGCATTGCAGGGAATGCTGGCCAACGACGGCCTGACCGGGGAGGGACTGCAATGACCTACCGGGCATGGACTTTGAAACAATTTGACCGGGCCGCTCTCAAGGATCTGACCGCCGCCATCGCGGAGCAGAACACCGAAGAGCTGGAAATGAACGCCATGGACGACGAACCGTGGAGCGAGCAGAAGTACGCCGCCACGCTGGCCGCCCAGCAAAAGGAAGTGGGCTTGCTGGCGGGCATCCTTGCCGCCCGCGGCATCACCGACCCCACCGAGGCGCTGACCCTGCTGGCGGGGGAGGAAGAACTCAGCGACCCCATGCTTCTGACCGACATGGACAAAGCATGTGCCCGCATCCTCGAAGCCATCGACAAGGAACAGACCATCGTTGTTTACGGCGACTACGACGTGGACGGCGTGACCGCCACCGCCTTGCTCTACCAGCACCTCAAGGGGATGGGGGCCAGCGTCAAATGTATGCTGCCCAGCCGGGAGGGCGACGGCTACGGCCTTTCGAAAAACGCCATCCAGTCCATCCACGACAAGGGCTGCCAGCTCATCGTGACCGTGGACAACGGCATCTCCGCGCTGGAAGAGGCCGAGTTTGCGGCTTCGCTGGGCGTGGACCTGATCGTGACGGACCACCATCTGCCCCACGACGCCCTGCCCAAGGCGGTGGCCGTGGTGGACCCCCGCCGCGCCGACGACCACAGCCCCTTCAAGGGTTTGTGCGGTGCCGGGGTAGCCTTCAAGCTCTGCGCGGCGCTGGACGGCTGCCCGCCGGAGGAGATGCTGGATTACTGCGGCGACCTTGCCGCTGTGGGCACCGTCGCGGATGTGATGCCCCTGACGGGCGAGAACCGCACCCTCGTCAAGGCGGGCCTGAAATTGCTGCAGCAGACCGACCGGCCGGGCATCTCGGCCCTGCTGGGGGAAGTCGGCCTTGAGGGCAAGCCCATCACGGCCGAAAATGTCAGCTATGCCATCGCCCCCCGCATCAACGCGGCGGGCCGGATGGACAACGCTGTGACGGCATTGCAGCTGGTGCTCTGTGAGGACGAGGAACGCGCCGCGGAGCTGGCACATAAGCTGAACGAGATCAATGTCGCCCGGCAGGAGACCGAGCAGGAGATCGTCAAGGCGGCGCAGGAGCAGCTGGACGCTGAGCCCGCCATCCTCGAAGACCGGGTCATCCTCATCTGGGGGCGGGACTGGCACCCCGGCGTCATCGGCATCGTGGCCTCGCGCTTGGTGGAAAAGACCGGCCGCCCCGTCATCGTGGTGTCCGTGGACGAACACGGCGAGGGCAAGGGCAGCGGCCGCAGCGTGCAGGGCTTCAACCTCCACGAGTGCATCGCCTCCTGTGAGGATATCCTGCTCCGCTTCGGCGGGCACGCCATGGCGGCGGGCCTTTCGGTGCGGGAGGAAAATCTGCCCGAACTGCGCCGCCGCCTGAACGAGTGGGCCGCGCGGGAATGCGCGGTGCTCTTCACGCCGCCGCTGGAATGTGACCTGTCCATCCACCTCGACCGCATCACGGTGGAGTCGGTGCGCCGGCTGGAGCAGCTGGCCCCCTATGGGGCGGAGAACCCGACCCCGGTCTTCGTGCTGGAAAAGGCCGTCATCGACGGCATTTTCTCCGTCTCCGAGGGCAAGCACTGCCGCCTCCGTCTGCGGCAGGGGAACGCCAGCATCTACGCGGTCTGGTTCGGGATGCCCCCGGAGCAGCTGCCCTACACCATGGGCGATGTCGTGGATGCGGCAGTGAACCTCTCGGTCTACGAATCGCTCCGTGGGGCCCAGCTTTCGGGCCGCATCTTGGAGCTGCACCCGGCGGGTTTCGGCAACGCTGCCGCCGAGCAGACGGCGCTGGTCCAAGCGCTGCGCCGCGGCACCCCGCTTTCGGCAGAACAAAAAGCAAGGATCGCCCCGGAACGGAGCGATATCATCACGGTGTATCGCGAATTACAGGCCCGGCGCTGGCACGCCGAGGACCTGCAGCCCCTGTTCGCAAAACTGGGAGAGGAAAACACCGGTAAAATTCTAGTCGCGATCACGGCCCTCGAACAGGTGGGGCTCATCGCGGTCCGCGAGCGCAGCGGGGCAAAGTTCTGGGAGCTGGTGCCCGCCGAGGGCAAGAAGAACCTTGCCGATGCGCCCATCTTGAAATGTCTGGAGGAACGATAAGATGCCAGAGGGAAAAAGTATGCTGGACCCGGTCAAGCCGGAGGATTCCTATTCTGCAAAGACCCATCTCCACCAGCCCGTGCCGGAAATGGCCACGGTAGCGGCCACGGCTCTGCCCGCCGACGCGCCGGAGGCTGCCCTGCCCAGTGAGGTGCGCCCGGAGATCATCACGTGGGAAAAACTGGTGGAGGCGATCCATGCCAGCGGCAAAGCCTACAACATGGAGATGATCGAAAAGGCATATGACCTTGCCAACGAGGCCCACAAGGGCGTCTGCCGCCGCAGCGGCGAGCCCTATATCTGCCATCCGCTTGCGGTGGCCCGCTTGGTGCTGGACCTCGGCATGGATACCGAGAGCATCGCGGCGGCTCTGCTGCACGATGTGGTGGAGGATACCCCCACCACGCTGGACGACCTGAAAGCCGCCTTCGGCGAGGAAGTGGCCCTGCTGGTGGACGGTGTTACCAAGCTGACCAAAATCCAATTCTCCAACATCGAGGAGTTACAGGCCGAGAACCTGCGCAAGATGCTGCTGGCCATGAGCCGGGATGTCCGGGTCATGATCATCAAGCTCTGCGACCGGCTGCACAATATGCGCACCGGCGACGCTTGGCCGGAGCAGAAGCGCCGGGATAAGGCCCGCGAGACCATGGAGGTCTACGCTCCCATCGCCAACCGCTTGGGCATCCTGAACGTGAAGGAGGAGCTGGAAGACCGCAGCCTCCATTACCTCGACCCCGTGGGCTACAACGAGATCAGCAAGATGCTGAGCGAGCGGGCGGGCGAGGAGTTCCTTGCCGGGGTGTCGGGTGTCATTGAGCGCCGCTTGGAGGAAAGCGGCATCGAAGGGGCCACCATCAAGCGCCGCGTCAAGAGCATTTACGGCATCTACCGCAAGACCATCATGCAGAATAAGTCCTTCGACGAGATCTATGATATCTATGCGGTCCGCATCATTCTGGATACGCTGGCCGAGTGCTACAGCACTTTGGGCCTGATCCACGATATGTACCACCCGCTTCCCAACCGTTTCAAGGACTATATCTCCACCCCCAAGCCCAACGGCTACCAAAGCCTTCACACCACCGTCATCGGCCACGAGGGCATCCCCTTTGAGGTGCAGATCCGCACCCGCAAGATGGACGAACAGGCTGAGTACGGCGTGGCGGCTCACTGGAAGTACAAAGAGGGCCTTGACGGCCACGACAAGCTGGACGAGCGGCTGGCGTGGGTCAGTCAGCTGCTGGAAAATCAGCGCGTCAGCGAGGATTCCGGCAACCTGCTGCATGATCTGAAGAGCGACCTGCTGCCCGAAGAGGTCTTCGCCTTCACCCCGAAGGGCGATGTCATTAACCTGCCCGCCGGGGCCACCTGCATCGATTTCGCCTATGCCATCCACTCCGCCGTCGGCAACCGGATGGTGGGCTGCAAGGTCAACAACCGGATGGTCCCCATCGACCACATCGTGTCCACCGGCGAGATCATCGAGGTCATCCTCGGCCCGGCGGACAAGGGCCCCAGCCGCGACTGGCTCAAGATCGTGCGCACCAGCGAGGCCAAGAGCAAGATCCGCAACTGGTTCAAGAAGATGCGCCGGGAGGAGAACATCCAGCAGGGCCGCGATGCGCTGGCCCGCGAGCTGCGCCGGGAAATGATCTTCATCCCGGACGACGAGCTGGATGAATTTATCAGCAGCTGCTGCCGCCGCCTGCGCCAGAACAACGCCGAGGAGCTGTATGCCGCCATCGGCTACGGCGGCATCACCATCGCCAACTGTCTGCCCAAGCTGAAAGAGGAGTGGCAGAAGCGCAAGAGCGAGGAAGACAAGAGCGAACAACTGGCCAAGGTAGACCTGAGCCGTGTCCACGCCACGGACGGTGTGGTGGTGGAGGGCTTCGACAACACCCCCATCAAGTTTGCCAAGTGCTGCTCGCCGCTGCCCGGCGACCCCATCGTGGGCTTCATTACCCGTGGCTTCGGTGTCTCCATCCACAAGCAGAGCTGCGTGAACGCCATCGCCAGCATGAAGGACCCCACCAACGCCCCCCGCTGGGTCAAGGCTTACTGGGCCGACAGCGTGAAGGACAGCTACAAGGCCGGCCTTGAGATCGTGGCGCTGGACCGCAATGAGCTGCTGCGGGATGTGCTGAGCGCACTGGCCGATATCCGGGTGCCCATCTACACGATGAACGCCCGTCAGGTGGAAAACAACTGTGCCGTGGTCAGCCTGACCATCGGCATCAACAACACCGAGCACCTCAACCGGGTGGTGGCCCGCCTTTCCAAGATCAAGGATGTGCTCAAGGTCACAAGGAGTTAATATGCGTGCAGTCATTCAGGCCGTTTCATCGGCCAGTGTCCGGGTCAACGGGGGCGAACCCCGTGCCATCGGCCCCGGCCTCGTCATCCTGCTGGGCGTCCGGGATACCGACACGCTGGACATCGTGCCCAAGCTGGCCGAAAAATGCGCGGGGCTGCGCATCTTCAAGGATGAAAACGACAAGCTGAACCTCAGCGCCAAGGATCTTGGGTATTCGGCGCTGGTGGTCAGTCAGTTCACCCTTTACGGCGACACCAAGAAGGGCTTCCGGCCCAGCTTCATCCACGCGGCCAAGGCCCCGCTGGCGGTGGATGCCTACGAGATGTTCCTCGCTGAAATGGGTCGGCAGGGGCTGAAGGAAGTCCGGCACGGAGAGTTCGGGGCCGACATGCAGGTGGCGCTGGTGAACGAGGGCCCCTGTACCATCGTCATCGACACCGACGAGTGGAAAAAGAAGGAGTAAAAGGAGCGTATCATGCAGGCATTTCATCTGATCGGCGCTGCGCCGTTTTATACCAACAGCTTCCTGCTCATCACCGAGGCAGATCACGCGGTCATCATCGACCCCGCCGCCGAGGTGCAGGAGTATGATAAGATCCTGCGGGAGAAGGGCGCAGTGCTGACCCATATCCTGTGCACCCACGGCCACTACGACCATGTGGGCAGCGCGGGCGCCCTCAGCCGCGAGTGGGGCGCAAAGGTCTGGTGCGAGCCCGCCGACTGCGGCGGCACCCAGTTCTTCCCCCTGAAAGGTGCCGATTTTGGCTACGAGGAGGGCGGCAACCTCACGGTGGATGAGCTGACCTTCACCGTGTGGCACACCCCCGGCCACACCGAGGGCAGCGTCGTGCTGCTGTGCAGCACATATCTCTTCGTGGGGGATACGGTCTTTCAGGGCAGCATCGGCCGCACCGACCTTGAAGGCGGCAGCAGCCGCAAAATGGACGAGAGTCTGCGCAAGTTCGCGGCCCTGCCCATCCCCAAGGAGACCCAGCTTCTGCCCGGCCACGGGGATTTCTCTACCTACGGCGAGGAGCTGGAGAACAATTTCTATATCCGAAATGCACTGCGGAACGCATAAAAAGGCGGAATAACATGAAAATTTATATCACAGGGCTGGCATCTGGGTACGAGGTCGAGCACCTTGTCCGGCTGTTTTACCCCATGGCTCCCCTTACGCTGACCCCGCCGGAGGACGGCGAGGACTGCGTCTGGGCGGAACGCAGGGCGGACGGCCTCTTCGCGCGGGTGCACGAGCACGGCGGGGAGAAGGCAGCATCCGCCCCGCTGCCGGGGCCGGACGGCGAGACCGAAGCCTTTGCCCTTGCCAGCCTGACCTATGACCTGCTGCGGGCTTGGACGGGCATCCGCCCGCCGTGGGGCAAGATGACCGGCGTGCGGCCGGTCCGCCTCGTCCACGACAAGCGGGCGGCGGGGTGGAGCCAAGCGGAGATCGACCGCTTCTTCCTTGACCGGTTCGACTGCTCGGAGCAGAAGTATCGGATGGCCAAGGCCATTGCCGATCTACAGGAGCCCATCCTGCGCCTCGGCAGCGAGCCCAAGACCTACAGCCTTTACCTCGGCATCCCGTTCTGCCCCTCCCGGTGCAGCTATTGCAGCTTCGTGAGCTGCAACCTTGACCGGGACCGCGAGCTGGTGCAGCCCTATGTGGACTGCCTCTGCCGCGAGGTGCAGGAGATCCGGGCTCAGGCCGAAAAGGCGGGGCTGCGGCTGTGCAGCATCTACATCGGCGGCGGCACCCCCACCAGCCTTTCGGCAGATCAACTGCGGCAGCTCATGGGCACCGTGCGGGAGAATTTCGACCTCTCCAAGGTGGTGGAATACACCGTGGAAGCGGGCCGCCCCGACTGCACCGACGCCGAAAAACTGGCGGTCATCAAGGAGTACGGGGCTACCCGGATCTCCATCAACCCCCAGACCTTCTCGGACGAGGTACTGGCGAACATCGGCCGGAAGCACTCGGCGCAGGACATTCTGGACTGCTACGCCGACGCCCGGCGGGCGGGCCACGACGACATCAACATGGACCTCATCGCGGGTTTGCCCGGCGACACGGTGGAAGGCTTTGAGCACAGTCTCCGTCAGGCCATCGCGCTGGACCCGGAGAACATCACCGTCCATACCCTGACCCTCAAGCGGGCTTCCCGCATCGTCATCGAGGACCAGAAAGAGAACGACTACGCCGACGTCGCCGCTATGCTGGAAAAATGTCATCTGCTGGCGGAGGCGGGCTACCGGCCCTACTACCTCTACCGCCAGAAGAACACCCTGCAGAACCTCGAAAACGTGGGCTGGTGCAAGCCGGGCCACGAAGGGTATTACAACATCTATATCATGGAGGAAGTCCAGACCATCCTTTCCGCGGGCGCGGGCGGCAGCACCAAGCTGGTGGCCGACGGCGGGAAACGGATGCAGCGCATCTTCAACTTTAAGTATCCGACCGAATACATCCAGCGCTTTGCGGAGGTTCTGGAACGGAAAAAAGGAGTGGCTGATTTTTATGATCACGATTTGGGTCCCGAAACGTCTGGTAGAGATTGACCTGTACAACATCGCTGCCCGCAGCCCGGAGCAGCTTGCCGAAATGAGCGAGCGCAGTTACCGCGAGCGGGTGCGCTACGCGGCGGAGAAGGTCCGCTTTTCCGGCACCAAGATCGTCATGCTCACCGGCCCGTCGGCCAGCGGCAAGACCACTTCTGCGCACAAGCTGGCCGAGGAACTCGTCCGGCAGGGAACACCGGCCCATGTGGTCAGCCTCGACAACTTTTTCCGGGGCGCGGAGTTCTACCCCCGGCTGCCCGACGGCACGCTGGACTACGAGAACCCCGATACCATGGATCTGCCCCTCATCAAGCAGTGTCTGCATGAGCTGAGCGAGACGGGGAAGACCCGCCTGCCCATCTACGATTTCACGCAGGAAAAGCGCTCGGACAAGACGGAAGCCGTTGATCTGCAGGGCGGCGTCTGCATCGTGGAGGGCATCCATGCCCTCAACCCGGAGCTGACCAGCCTCGTCCCCGGCGAGGAAGTGTACCGCATCTATGCCGGACTGCGGGAGGAATACTGCATCGACGGCCGCCGGGTCATCAACACGCAGGACATCCGCCTGTGCCGCCGCACCCTGCGGGACGCTGCAGCGCGCGGCCGCAGCCCGGAAAAGACCCTTGCCATGTGGGACCGGGTGATGGACGGCGAGACGCGGTATATCAAGGGCTTCAAGACCACGGCGGACTTTTTGCTGGACACTTCCTTCACCTACGAGATGGGCCTCATCGCCCAGCTTTTGCAGAAGGTGCGCCGCCAGTTCGTGCTGGAGGGCCATAACGCCGAGCTGTGGGACGAGACGGCCCGCCGCTTCGAGCATGTGGCACCCCTGCCGCTGGACCTGCTGCCCGCCGACAGTATGCTGCGGGAGTTCTACGGCGGTGAGGTAAACTGACGACCCTTCGTCCGCCTTTTGTGCAAATGCGAAAAAACTGTTTCCAAATCCGCACGAAACTGTAAAACTTGCGGCAGATTCGTTGCAATCAGCGGTGGAGTGCGCTATAATGGGGCCATCATCCGGAAAGCACAGGAGGGGAAGACCCTCCGCTGAGAGAGGTGTCTATTATGGATTTTAATAAGCTCAAGGAAATGGGTCTGGAATACGCCGAAAAAGGTAAAAACGTAGCCATGGATCTGGCTGAGCGCGGCAAAACGCAGGCAAAGATCGTGAACGAGCAGACCAAGCTCGCCAAGGCGCAGCGCCAACTGGGCGCACTGGTCTACAGCCTCGCCAAGGGCAATGAGGAAAACCAGCCCCTCGTCGACAAGTACATCGAGATGATCGATGCCATCGAGAAGGACTTGGCCGACCTGCGTGCCAGCCTCGACACCCCGGCGGCGGAAGCTGCCGCAGAGCCGGAGGCCCCCGCTGCGGCCGAGACCACGACCATCGAGTTCCCCATCGAGCCGGAGCAGAAAGCGGAAAAGAAGACCTGCCCCCAGTGCGGCGCTCCCGTTTCGGAGGATGCGCTGTTCTGCAACAAGTGCGGCGCACAGCTGTGACCAAAACCGGAAAATCAAAGCCCAGACCGGGCGGTGTCCCCGTGGGATGCCGCCCGTTTTTGTGCCAAAGTGTGAAAAATCTGGAAACATTTCGGGCGAATGGTCGGAAAATGGGCTTGTCCCCTTGAAAAAAGGCGGATTCTGCGATACAATAAAGCCCTACTTTTGGAGCAGAAAGGAACACCACCCATGCAGGATTGGCCGGAGCGCGAACACTATACGGCGGAAGACCTCATCCAGATCATCCGCATCCTGCGGGACCCGGAAGCGGGCTGCCCGTGGGACAAGGTGCAGACGCATCAGTCCATTCGGAAGAACTTTCTGGAGGAGACCTGCGAGGCGCTGGAAGCCATCGATGCCGACGACGCGGCCATGCTGCGGGAAGAGCTGGGTGATGTGCTGATGCAGGTGGCGTTCCACACCGTCATGGAGGAGGAGCGGGGGCGGTTCGATTTCGAGCAGGTCTGCCGCGAGGTGTGCGAGAAGCTGGTCTTCCGCCACCCGAACATCTTCACCTCCTCGGCAGCGGAAAACGCCGGAATAAATGGCTGGGATGCGCTCAAAAATAAGGAAAAGGGCCGCCGCACGCTGGCCGATGAGCTGGACACCGTGCCCGCGACCCTGCCCGCCTTGATGCGCGCCCAGAAGCTGCAGAAGCGGGCGGCGGGCCGGGGCCTTGGGGTCACGACTGCCGAGGACGCAGTGGCTGCCCTGAAACAGGCCGAGCAGGACTGGGAAGTGGCACCGGCCCCGGACGCCGAACAGGCGGGGGAGCTGCTCTTTGCTGCCGTCAACGCCATCCGGTTGGCAGGGCTGGACGCCGAAGAGGCGCTGACCTTTGCCTCCAAGCGGTTCCGGGACGAGCTGCTGGCAGACCAAACGTGATCGAACGGGTATCAGGCCGAAACGCCTGCTCCGATAGATAGAAAATGACGAGTACAATTTTTGTGGAGGTTTACTATTATGACCAAGACTGATCTGATCGCACAGGTTGCGGCAAACACCGAGATGAGCAAGAAGAGCGCAGAACTGGCTGTCAACGCCGCATTCGACGCCCTGAGCAAGGCAATGGCAGAGGGTGAGAAGATCACCATCTCCGGCTTCGGTACCTTCGAAGTCCGTGAGCGCGCAGAGCGTCAGGGCATCAACCCCCGCACCCGCGAGCCCATCACCATCGCTGCTTCCCGCAGCATCGTGTTCAAGCCGGGCAAGGCTCTGAAGGACACCCTGTAAGTTCGATTTTTGCCGCCGGGGCCGCAGATGGTTCCGGCGGTTTTTTTAACCTCTCAGTCACGCTCCGCGTGCCAGCTCCCCTAACAGGGGAGCCCTTGGCAGGTCGGTTTTGGCTGAGCAAAATGAAGAAAGCCCGTTTGGGCGGGAGCTTGCGGGCTCCGCGGAAACGGGCAGAGGGATAGGACTATGAGACTGGACAAATACCTGAAAGTTTCGCGGCTGATCAAGCGCCGCACCGTGGCAAACGAGGTGGCCGACGCGGGCCGCATCCTCATCAACGGCAAGATCGCCAAGGCCAGCCAAGCCGTCAAGGAAGGGGACATCATCGAGGTCACCTTCGGCAACCGGCCCATCAAGGTGAAGGTGCTCTCCGACATCGAGCCCCGCACCAAGGACGTGGCGCGGGAGATGTACGAAATCATTTCCGAATAAAGCGCGGCCTTTGGGAGAGCCGGCACGCGCAGCGTGATGGAGAGGGCAAGCCTGTCACAGGACACATACTCGCTTCGGGATCTGCATACGCTGGATTCAGAAGGAGAACTGCGCCATGACAAAAACGACCGAAAAGACCCCCGCCGTGCCCCATGACCTGATCTTGGAGAGCCGCAGCAAACTGACCCTGACCGGGGTGAGGCGGGTGCTGCGGTGCGACGCCGACAGCGCCGCCATCGAGACGAGCAAAGGGGTGCTCCACCTTGCCGGGGCTGAGCTGAGCGTGACCAGCCTGAACCTCGAAAGCGGGGAAGTGCGGCTCACCGGCCGCATCGACGCGCTGGAGTATACCGCTGAGCGCACGCCGGGCGGCTTCCTGCGCCGTCTGCTCCGCTGATGGCTCCGGCGCTGGACATCACCCTTGTGGGGCAGGAAATGGCCGCCTGTGCGGCGCTGGGGGCAGCCCTCGGCGGGGCGCGGGCCCTGTTCCCCGAAAAGGGGCGGGCTGCGTTCCTGCCGGATGTGCTGTTGGTGGGGGCGCTGCTGCTGGGGCTGCAAAGCTACGCGGCGGCCTTGAGCGCGGGCGGGGTGCTGCGGTGGTATCAGCTGGCGGCGGCGGTTCTGGCCGCAGCGGCGGTGCACAAGCTGCTGCGGGGGCCGATGCAGTTTGCCCGGAAGATGCTGTGGGCACCGGTGCATTTGCTTGCTGCCCGGTGGGCGGCTGGGCGCGCGGCACGGAAAAACCGCGCCCGTGAGCGCAAACGCGCAAAACAGGCCGCAAAAAACCCAAAAAAGAACTTGCCAAGACCACAGCGGATGTTGTATAATTCTAACGTATCAAAGTAAGAGTACAGGCGCATCGGGCCTGCTGATTTCAGGGGGCACTGAGTTATGACGAATCCCGGCCGCAAAAAACGCAAGAAGAATACCGTGCTGCGCACGGTGTTCCGGCTGTTCTTTTTCTTGCTGCTGCTCAGTATGCTGGCAGCGTACATCTCCAATCAGGTGGCCATCAGCTCCAAACGCGCAGAGCTGCAGACCCTGCACGAGCAGATCGAACAGCAGCAGACCAAAAACGAGGAGCTGCAGCGCATCCTCAGCGGTGACGCGGACGATGTGACCGAATGGGTCGCCCGTGATTCTTACAATTATGCGGCCCCCAACGAGCGCATCTTCGTGGATGTGACCGGCAACTGAGAAACGGGGCCGGACGGCTCCGGGCGGCTTTGCGGCCAACACCGGGGCAGCCACCAAAAAAGAGAGCAAGGAGTATGGAGTTTTGGCGATTGAGGTAGGGAACGTATTTGAAGGCCGTGTCACCGGCGTAAAGCCTTTCGGCGCTTTTATTGCGCTGCCGGAGGGCCGGGTGGGCATGGTCCACATTTCCGAAGTGTCCAATGAATATGTGCAGGACATCGCAACCGTTCTGCACGACGGCGATACCGTGAAGGTGCAGGTCATCAATGTGGCACCGGACGGTAAAATTGCGCTGTCCATCAAGCGGCTGCTGCCGCCC
>ENA-OPWH01000833-OPWH01000833.1-human-gut-metagenome-genome-assembly--contig:-NODE-833-length-21670-cov-2.448207_pt1 | contig 21670 bp, 16 predicted proteins | sample MGYA00241506_ERZ502004 | MGnify/ENA primary metagenome ERZ502004 (study PRJEB25962, sample SAMEA2043049) | human gut metagenome | biome: human gut; feature: human-associated habitat; material: faeces... | reverse complement strand
GTACCGGCAGGACTATTGTGGATGTATTTACAGCCGCTTGGAAAGGGAAGAACAAAAGAAGAATAAAAGAATCTGACAAAAGGGGTTGTGCTATGGCGAAAATTGATGTATAATTTTTGCAATTTGAGAAAAAAAGAGCTTCGGATAACTATGCAATTTTTCCGTTTCACTCTTTTTTTTTGAGCAAATTTCTTGTTTTGCAAGTAAATCTAAGAAGAAAGGACAAAGACTATGAAAGCATTTCTGATACTGGAAGATGGCCATGTATTCGAGGGGAAAAGCGTCGGTTCGACCAAGGAAATTATCAGTGAGATCGTATTTAACACATCGATGACTGGTTATCTGGAAGTACTGACGGATCCTTCTTATGCAGGACAGTCTGTGTGTATGACGTATCCGTTGATTGGTAACTATGGTATTTGTAAGGAAGATATGGAGGCGGAGCGCCCATGGCAGTCTGGCTTTATTGTCAGAGAACTGGCGAAGCGGCCAAGCAACTTCCGAAGCGAGGAAAGTGTCGAGTCATTTCTTATAGAAAATGATATTACCGGAATTGAGGCAATTGATACACGTGCATTAACGAAGATTCTGCGGGACAAAGGTACGATGAAGGGCATGATCACAACGGATGAGAATTTTGATAAGGACGATTGTATCAAAAGGATCAAGGCATGGAGCATGGGACATGTTGTGCTGGATGTCACATGCAAGGAGAAGATGAGCTTCCCAGGCGATGGTTATAAGGTTGCGGTCATCGACCTTGGTGTGAAGAAGAACATTGTGCGTTGTCTGTTGGAGCGTGGTTGTTCAGTGACTGTATATCCGGCGGAGACTCCTGCAGAGGAGATCATCGCGGATGCACCGGACGGCATTATGCTGACGAATGGTCCTGGCGATCCGAAGGACAATGTGAAGACAATCGAGGAAATCAAGAAGCTTTTTGCTACGAAGATTCCAATTTTCGCAATCTGTCTTGGACATCAGCTTCTGGCGCTTGCAAACGGTGCAGATACACAGAAGATGAAATATGGACATCGTGGAGCAAATCATCCGGTAAAGGATTTAAAGACCGGGAAGGTATATATTTCAACACAGAATCATGGCTATGTGGTAAAGGAAGAGACGTTGGATCGTGATATTGCAGAGCCAAGCTTTATCAATGTAAATGATAAGACAATTGAGGGTGTTCATTACCTTGGAAAGAATGTACAGACGGTACAGTTCCATCCGGAAGCCTGTGCAGGCCCGCTTGATACCGGATTTTTGTTTGATGAGTTTATGAATATGATGGAGGTGTCTAAATAATGCCAAAGAATCCACACGTAAAAAAGGTTGTAGTTATTGGATCCGGTCCGATTGTCATCGGACAGGCGGCAGAGTTTGATTATGCCGGTACACAGGCATGCCGCTCCCTGAGGGAAGAGGGCATCTGCGTAGTATTGATCAACTCGAATCCTGCCACCATCATGACAGATAAGGATATTGCAGATAAGGTATATATTGAGCCTTTGACACCGGAGGTTGTAAAGGCAGTTATCAAGAAGGAAAAGCCGGATAGCGTGCTTCCGACACTGGGTGGTCAGGCAGCGTTAAATATCGCGATGGAACTGGAAGAGTCCGGTTTCCTGAAGGAACATAATGTAAGGCTGCTTGGTACATCTTCTAAGACGATCAAGAAAGCAGAGGATCGTCTGGAATTCAAGAAGACTATGGAGAAGATCCATGAGCCATGTGCACCATCCGAAGTCGTAACGAACATCAAGGATGGTCTGGCGTTCGTCGAGAAGATCGGGTACCCGATCGTGCTGCGTCCGGCGTATACGCTTGGTGGAAGCGGCGGCGGTATCGCGCACAACGAAGAAGAATTCGTAGAGATACTGATGAACGGACTGCGTCTGTCACGTGTCGGTCAGGTATTGGTTGAGCGTTGTATCGCGGGCTGGAAAGAGATTGAGTACGAGGTTATGCGTGATGCGAACGGTACCTGTATTACCGTATGTAATATGGAGAATCTGGATCCGGTTGGTGTCCATACCGGAGATTCTATCGTTGTTGCACCATCCCAGACACTGGCAGATAAGGAATACCAGATGCTTCGTAGTGCTGCTTTAAATATCATTACAGAGCTTGGTATCCAGGGTGGATGTAACGTACAGTTTGCATTGCATCCGACGACATTTGAATATTGTGTAATCGAGGTAAACCCGCGGGTAAGCCGTTCTTCGGCACTTGCTTCAAAGGCAACCGGATATCCGATCGCGAAGGTGGCTGCGAAGATTGCACTTGGATATAATCTGGATGAGATTAAAAATGCTATCACAGGTAAAACATATGCAAGCTTTGAGCCGGCACTTGATTATGTTGTAGTTAAGATGCCGAGACTTCCTTTCGATAAGTTCATCAAGGCAAGCCGCAAGCTGACGACGCAGATGAAGGCAACCGGTGAGGTTATGAGTATCTGTACGAACTTCGAGGGTGCACTTATGAAGGCACTTCGTTCCCTGGAACAGCATGTGGACAGCCTGATCTACGAGAATTACAATGATCTTCCGACGGAAGAAATCCATGAGATGCTGCACCGCATTGATGATCGTCGAATCTTCGTCATCGCAGAAGCACTGCGCCGTGGAATCTCCGCAGAGGAAATCCATGATATTACGAAGGTAGATATCTGGTTTATCGATAAGATCAACAATATTGTACAGGAAGAAAAATTGTTGCGTGAGACACCTGAGATCACTAAGGAAATGATGCAGGAAGCAAAGCGCATGGAGTTTCCAGACAAGGTAATCGCACAGATTACAGGCAAGAAGGAAAAGGAAATCAAGGAGCTTCGTTATGGTTATGGTATTCATGCATCCTACAAGATCGTAGATACCTGTGCGGCGGAGTTCGAGGCGGAGACACCATATTATTATTCCTGCTACGATGGCGAATCCGAAGTCGAAGTGGATGAGAATAAGAAGAAGATCATGGTGCTTGGTTCCGGCCCGATCCGTATCGGACAAGGTATTGAGTTTGATTACTGCTCGGTACACAGTACGTGGACCTTGAAGAACAAGGGCTATGAGACCATTATTGTAAATAATAATCCGGAGACAGTCAGTACAGACTTCGATATTGCAGATCGTCTGTATTTCGAGCCACTGACGGCAGAAGATGTAGAGTCTATCGTAAATATCGAGAAACCGGATGGCGCGGTTGTACAGTTCGGTGGTCAGACAGCCATCAAGTTGACGGAGGCGCTTTTGGAGATGGGCGTGCCAATCCTTGGTACAAGTGCTGAAAATGTCGATGCGGCCGAAGACCGAGAACTGTTCGATGAGATTCTGGAGAAATGCTGTATCCCAAGAGCTGCCGGTAAGACTGTATTTACAGCAAAGGAAGCGCTGGAAGCAGCCAATGAGCTTGGTTATCCGGTCCTTGTTCGTCCTTCCTATGTATTAGGCGGACAGGGTATGCAGATTGCAATCTCGGATAAGGATATCATTGAGTTTATGGAGATTATCAATCGCCATGAGCAGGAGCATCCGGTTTTGGTTGACAAATATCTGATGGGTAAGGAAATCGAGGTTGATGCCGTATGTGATGGCCACGATATCCTGATTCCTGGTATCATGGAGCATATCGAGCGTGCAGGTATCCATTCCGGAGATAGTATTTCCGTGTATCCGGCACAGACGATCACACCGAAGATCAAGCGTGTGCTCGAAGACTACACGAAGAAGCTTGCGAACAGCCTGCATGTTATCGGACTGATTAATATTCAGTTTATTGTATATCAGGATGAGGTATATGTCATCGAGGTTAACCCGCGATCAAGCCGTACCGTACCATACATCAGTAAGGTAACCGGTATTCCAATCGTTGATCTTGCAACGAGAGTTATCACAGGCGAGAAGATCAAGGATATGGGCTATACACCGGGATTACAGCCGGAATCTGAATACTTCGCAATCAAGATGCCGGTATTCTCCTTTGAGAAGATCCGGGGTGCTGAGATCAGCCTTGGTCCGGAGATGAAATCAACCGGTGAGTGCCTTGGTATCTCGAAAAATTACAACGAAGCGTTGTTCAAGGCATTCCTTGGAAACGGCGTGAATCTGCCGAAGTACAAGAAGATGATACTTACAGTAAAGGATTCCGATAAGCTGGATGCAGTAGAAATCGGACAGCGGTTTACCGCGCTTGGTTATGAGATCTATTCGACAAGAAGTACCTGCCGTGTCCTGAATGAGAATGGCGTACCTGCAAAACCGATTAACAAGGTGGAAGAGCCTTCTCCGAACCTGTTAGACCTGATTCTGTCACATGAGATCGATCTTGTTATCGACACACCGTCACAGGGTGTGGAACACAGCAAGGACGGCTTCGTAATCCGCCGAAATGCAATCGAGACAGGTGTGACGGTTCTCACAAGCTTAGATACCGCACATGCGCTTCTTACAAGCTTAGAGTCATCTGACAGACACAATCTTTCTCTTGTGGATATAAGCGAAATATAGTAAAATAAAGGTAACCATGCAGATAACCTGTCTGGTTACCTTTATTTTTTTGAGGTGATGGAATGAATATTGGTTCGATGAGTAACAACTATATAATTCCATATAGCGGTGTCAGCCGCGTGACACCGGTCAATGCGGACAATACGGTCGACACTTCCACGAAGGTGAAGCCGGTCGTCAGACGTGTAAGAATCGGAAATATGTCGATGGTTCGAACGAACCGGATGTGTCATTTAAGACACCGGGCAAGATTGCGGCAGGAGAATCGTACGCGAAAGTAAGTGCACATGAACGGGAGCACGTGGCGAATGCGATTCAGAAAAGCAGCAAGCCGGGTGCAAAGCTGATATCGGCGAATGTAACATTGAAGATGGGGGTCTGTCCGGAATGCGGCAGAACGTATGTTGGAGGTGGAGAGACGACGACACAGATCCAGTATTCAGAGAGTAATCCATACGAGAAGAACCGGAAACAGGCGGAAGCCGGATTTCTGATCGGGAACAACTTTGATGCTATTTCTTAGACCAGCATTTGACGTTGCGCTTTCGATTGCGCTTCGTGTCTGATTTGTATCGGATTTCACATAACGAATTTAAATATTGCAGATAATGCTTCTGGGAATCCATGGATTCTTCCGGGAAAAGTGGAAGCAGGAGCTTCACGGGATTTTGCTTATAGAAGATGCAAAGCTTAATAAAAAATTCCATCGTTGGCTTTCGGTAGTCCGCTTCCAGATGACAATACGATGAACGTGAGATGCCGGTCGATGCGGCTATTTCTTTCTGGGTGTAACCGGAGTGGAGTCGGAGACGAATGAGCATAGCTCCAAAGGTGGTTGTGTCTGACATGATAGATCCTCGCTTTCTGGATAAAATTGAAAATTGGAATGAAATAATTTGGAAGCAGCCGCTTCCAGAAAAATAGAAAAGAAATCATATTCGAGAAGCAGTGTAAGTTCAGCCAGAACATCGACTGGCGGCGCACATCTTCCCGTTTCATAGTTACTGTAGGCTTGTCTTGTAATATTGAGTCGTTTGGAAATGTCGGTTTGATTGAGATGTTTTTGACGACGCGAAATTTTTAGACGAGGCCCGAATTCTTTTGGAATCATAGAATGTACCTCCATGGGCATTATGTTAACAGAAAAAGAAAAAAATACAAGCAGAAAAAATAAGATTGGCACATATTCACAAGTGAGACTGTGAATACTGCACAAAATAGGAGAAGGAGACAAAACATGAGTAAAGCAGATGATTTGTTCATTGCGATGTGTAAGGATATTATTGAGAACGGTTACGATACGAAGGGCGAAAAGGTGCGTCCGAAATGGGAGGATGGGACTTCGGCATATACGATCAAACGGTTTGGTGTTGTAAACCGATATAATCTGGCGGAGGAATTTCCGGCGATCACACTTCGAAAAACTTATATCAAATCCGCAATTGATGAATTGCTCTGGATCTGGCAGAAAAAATCAAATAACGTCCATGACCTGCACAGCCATATCTGGGACGCGTGGGCAGACGAAGATGGTTCGATCGGCAAGGCGTATGGTTACCAGCTCGGTGTGAAGCACAAATACAAAGAGGGTATGATGGATCAGGTCGATCGTGTGATCTATGATCTGAAGAATAATCCATACAGCCGCCGTATTATGACGAACATTTATGTGCATCAGGATCTGTCTGAGATGAACCTGTATCCGTGTGCGTACAGCGTGACGTTCAATGTCACAGGCAACAAATTAAATGCAATCTTAAATCAGCGTTCGCAGGATGTGCTTGCAGCGAATAACTGGAATGTCGTACAGTATGCGGCACTTGTGTATATGATGGCACAGGTAACTGGATTTGAACCGGGAGAGCTGGTACATGTGATCGCGGATGCACACATCTATGACAGACACATTCCGATCGTGGAAGAGCTGATCAGCCGGCCGACGTATCCGGCGCCGAAAGTAACACTCAATCCAGATGTCAAAGATTTTTATGATTTTACGGTTGATGATTTTACAATCGAAGATTATCAGACCGGACCACAGATCAAGAACATACCAATAGCGGTTTAGAGCGAAATATTTGGAGGGTAATATGGACTTAATAGTAGCAGTAGATAACAACTGGGCGATTGGAAACAAGGGCGATCTGCTCGTATCAATACCAGAGGATCACAAATTCTTCCGACAGACGACAATGGGAAATGTCGTTGTACTTGGAAGGAAGACACTGGCAGGATTCCCGAATGGCCTGCCGCTTGCGGGAAGAGATAATATCATTTTATCGACTGATCCGAATTATACCGTGCGAGGGGGTACGGTTGTTCACTCGAAAGAAGAACTGTTCGAGGAACTGAAAAAATATGAGGATAAGGAAATTTTTGTAATCGGTGGCGGACAGATCTACGAGATGCTGCTTCCGTATTGCAAATATGCGCATGTGACGAAGATCAACTATGATTATGCAGCGGATACACATTTCCCGAATCTGGATGAACTGGAGAACTGGGAAATGATCGCGGACAGCGATGAGCATACCTATTTTGATTTGGAGTTTTATTTCCACAAATATGAGAATAAAAATCCATTAGCATTTTAGAAATTTGGTGATTTTTGCATAAAATGCACAAAATAATTGATGAAAATGTTATAAATCATACAAAAAGTCTTTCAAATATGACGGAAGTATGGTATCATTTAAGGTAAATTTGAGCGATTATTTTTATTTTGGGAGGGTAATAAAAATGACAGAAGTAATGTTGACGTCCGGACAGGGCTTTGAGGGTTACGAAATCGTAGAGTATTTGGGATTTGTAAATGTACAGTCGGTACTTAGCTCGAACTTTTTCAAGGGGTTTGCAGCCGGTGTGAGTGAGATGTCAGATTCCGAGAGTGAGAAGCTGACAGGCAAGCTGGAGCAGGTAAATGAGACAGCACTGAAGCGTTTGCAGACAATCGCAGCAAGAAAGAAAGCGGATGCGGTAATTGGCGTGGAACTGAATTATACACAGTTTGCAAGCTATTCCGTAGGAACGATCGCTTCTGGTACAGCTGTTCGCCTGAAGAAGAAGCCAGAGGAGAATCCAGTTACAGAAAAATCTCTGTATGTCAGCAACTACTATAATCGTCTGGTGCCAAGACCGGTACGTGTATGGTTACGTGGTTCTAAGAATGGGGTAACAATTTCTACAGATTTCTTTAATTATAACAAAGATGATATTCGTGCAATCCGTGCAGACGTCGAGCTGACAAACCTGTATGAAGAACGATTGCTGTTAAAGGATCTGGATTTTGTATTTGAGAAAGGAAATGTTTCTCTGATCGAATCCAAGGATATGGAGTGTAAGCTTCCTGCAAAGGATATTCTGCTTTTGAAGGATGCAAAGGTACGCATCTCCAAATATGTGACAAGCCGTGGTGTATTCGCGTGCAACGACCAGCCAATCGATGTCAGCATGCCGTTACATAGATTATCTGCACTTAAAGAGAAACGTGGTATTGATGCAGTCGAGAAGTATCGTACCGATGGCATGATCTGGACATGTAACTGTGGTTATGTAAACGAGGCTGGTGCAGATGAATGTCTGATCTGTGGACGTAAGCAGGAAGACATGAAGAGTACATCGAAGTTCAATCCAGATGAGATGCTTGCAAAGATGCAGACGAAGGAATATGTCATTGAACTGAAGGATGTATTGATGGAATACATCAAGGATATTGATAGCGAGTACAGAATGGAACTTTTGGAGATTATGGAGTCAGGATTGCAGTATGAAAAGACAAGAGGCAACATGAAAGACACCGTAATCGAGAAGGTAGAAAAGGTCTTTGAAGGACACTAAGTAAAATGAAACTGGCAGAGGTGACAGGGCATGGGCGCAGGACTCAGCATGGCGAGTGTAAATAAAATTAAAGAGTTGGCGAATTCCAGAGAATATAGTCTGGCACTTGAGTTAGTGGAACATCAGGATTTGACAAAATCCCTGAACCCACAGTTCCTGAGACTGTGTGGAGAGATTTACATAAAAAATGATAGATATAAGGATGCCAGACGATGTCTGATCATGGCGCATCGTCTGGGACCGGAATCGAAGCGGGTTTTGTATACGTTTGTGGAGCTGTATTTGCGGATGGGATATTTCCAGCTGGCAAAGACGTATTACGATATGTATATGTTTGATGCCAATGCATATGACAGCCGGGACATGGAATATGTCTGGAATAAGCATGAACATGCGGACGATTACAAGACGCTGGAACCATTGATTGCCGGGTATGCACACAATCTGGACTATGACTGGAGCTTTGAGTTATATCTGCTTTACAAGAAAGAGGAAAAACAGAACGAGGCGGCGACGCTGGCTGAGTTATATCATGCATCGTTCAAGAATTCCGATAACAGCCAGATTATATTGGATATCGAAGCTGGAAAAGTAAAGGTAGATACATATTTCGATATATATGCGGACACTGAAGCTGTAGATGATGATCCAGATATGGAGGCACTTCGTGCAGAAGAACAGGAGCTGCTTGCAGCCGATGATCTGCGGATGCATCCGAAAGAGGCAGAGATTACGATCATGTATGAGGATTCATATACACCTGCCGGTTCGGAGAAGAAAGTGCAGAAGATGCTCAAAAAGCAGGAACGCGAGGAGCAACGGAAAGAAAAGAAACTGCTGAAAAAACAAAAGCAGCAGGAAAAGGCAGAAGCTGCGGCAGCGGCGGAAGCTGAAAAGACTGAGGCAGAAGTGAAACCTGCTACCGAAGAAAAAACGGAAACCGAAACGAAAGTGCCTGAGACAGTTGCGGATGAGACAGAACAGAAGACGTCTGAGAAAACAACTGTGACAGAACAAGAAACAGCAGAGAAAGCATCTGTGACAGAAACATCAGAACAAAAAACGGCAGAGGAAGCGTCTGAGACAGAAGCGGAAGAACCGGAAAAAGAAAAAAAGAAGGGATTTTTCCAGAGACGGAAGAGAAAGAAACACGAGGAAGAATCTGAGACAACGGATGCTGATATAGAAGAAACAAAAGAAGTAACATCGGAATCGGAAGATGTAAAACCATCGGAAGAGCCGAAAGAATCAAATAGTGACATTTCATCAGAGATTGCAGAGACAACAGGGCAGGCGGAAGATATGAGACATGGAAAAGGGACAATTGCAAAAGATGTAGTCGTAGTAGATGAAGATGATGGTTTTGAAGCAGAAGCGGATACGATTGAGGAACTTGCATCCAAGGAACATGTGACGCAGGAGACCGAGACGAAGGAAGCAGAAGTGACAACAGCCAAGAAAACGACGTTTGAATTCCAGACAGTGGAACTGGCGCCGGAAGATTTTGAGGAAGAATATGAGGTTGACGATTTCTCTGAAACTGTGGATGATGAATTCGGAGAGATGAAGATGCCGGAACCGAAACCTGAGATTGAAGAAACTGTGGAGGAAGAACCGGAGACAGAACTGGAGATTGAAGAGACTGTCGAAGAAGAACCGGAGGTTGAGGAAGAGATCGAGGAGCCAGAGGTTGTAGAACCGGAGCCAGAGGTGGAATCCGAGTCAGAACCGGAGATCGAGGAGGCAGTAGTAGAAGAAGCTGTTGAAGAAGAACCAGAGACAGAGGAAGAAATCGAGGAGCTGGAGGAAGAACCGAAAGAGGAATTCCACGTAGCTCCGTTTACAACGAAACCGGAAAAGAAGAAGTTGGACTTCCCAGTATTCAAGTCATCGTTATTCCCGGATTATCACAAAGAAGTGAAAGTTGTTGAAAATAATTTCAACGAGATCATGGAAGAAGCGCAGGATAAGATGACGGAGAACATGCAGAAGGAAGAGCAGATGCAGAGAGAGGCGGAAGCATTGCTTGCATCCCTTGGTATCAGCATGGATGCGATTCCAACAACACCGCAGGCTGAGAAGAAAGAGGAACAGCCGGTACAAAAAGGACCTTCACGAGATGAGTTAAAAGCATCTTTGAAGATAGATTCTGTTAAGAAGAATTTGCTAAAACGTGTAAAAGAATACAGATAATTCTTGACGAGAAGATATGACCGAGAGAAGGTATGACTGAAAGGAGGCAATGGGAGTGGCTATTGATCAAAGAGAAGCATTGATTGCTGCGGTAAGAGCACAGGTAGAAAAGGAGAAAGCTGCCAAGGCTGCAAAATTGAAAAAAGAGCAGGAAGCAATGCAATTGTCTGGAGCTGCAGATGCGGGAGAAACTGCTGCAGACCACAATAAGCCAAAATACAAAACTCTGTCAGCAGAAGAACTTGCGAAAATCGAAGAGAAAAAACGTCGTAAGAAAGCTGCAGAACTTGGTATTAAATTGGAGGACGAGGAACCAGAAGAGGCACCTGCAAAGGCAGCAGAACCTGCGAAGGAAGAGCCAAAGAAGGCAAGTGATGAAGGACTTGGCATGAGTGTTGGCATTCAGGCAGATAAGTCTGGAAAATCCTTAGATAAGCCGGCTGGCGGCGGACTTGGAGCACCAGTAGGTGGCGGACTGTCAGGTGGCAAGACAGAGAGCAAAGGACTTGGAGGACTGGGCGGTAGCCTTGGAGCTACAGAGCCATCTGGAGGACTTGGTCTCAATATTGACATGGGTAACAAGCAGGAAGAGAAAGCACCTGAGAAGAAAAAGGCTCAGGATGATGAAAAAGCAAGATTGCGTCCTACAAAATTATCCGGTGGCAGTGGCGATGTAAAGGTAATCAATGGGGATGATGCAGAAGAGGAAGCATCCTTTACAAAACAGGGAAATACAACGATTATTTCCGATGGTGTAGAGTGGAAAGCACAGGAGAACAAAGCATCCAAGGATGATGCAGATGATATCATCAGCATTGTGCCAAACCGGAGTACTCCAACCAATGATGTGAAGAGTATGTACGATCTTGGCGATGAGGATGAGGATGCTCTGGGTGCAGAGATATCAAAGCTTGCGCAGTATGGCGATGCTGAGAATAAGGCAGAGGAAGAAAAGAAAAAGGCGCAGGAAGAGATGGCGAAGAAGGCAGCGGAGGCAGAGGCAGCCAAGAAGAAGGCGGCTATTGAGGAAGCTGAGCGGAAAGAAGAATCCAGAAGAAAGAAGCTGAAAGAGGCAGAAGAAAAGGCAGCTGCACAGGAGCGTAGAATCGCAGAAGCAGCAGCCAAACAGCGTGCAGCTGCAGCCGCTGAGAAACGTGCAGCCGAGGAGGCACGCCTCAAGGCAGAAGAGGAAGAAAAACGTAAGAAAGCGGAAGAGGCACGTCTGAAAGCAGCCGAGGAAGCCCGCAAGAAGGCTGAGGAAGAGGCAAGAGCCAAGGCAAAGCAGGAAGCTTTGAAGAAGGCGGAAGAGGCAAAGAAGAAAGCCGAAGAAGCAAAGCGTATCTTAGAACAGGCACAGAAGGCAGAAGAAGAAGCAACAAAGCGTGCAGAAGAGAATCGGAAGCGTGCTGAGGAAGAAGCCAAGAAGAAAGCCGAAGCAGAAGCAAAGAAGAAAGCTGAGGAAGAAGCAAAGAAGAAAGCCGAAGCAGAGGCAAAGAAGAAGGCAGAGGCGGAAGCAAAGAAGAAGGCAGAGGCGGAAGCAAAGAAGAAGGCAGAGGAAGAAGCCAAGAAGAAAGCCGAAGCAGAAGCCCGTAAGAAGGCTGAGGAAGAAGCAAAGAAAGCAGCCGAAGAAGCCCGTAAGAAAGCCGAAGAGGCTATGCGTATCTTAGAAGAAGCAAAGAAGGCGGAAGAGGCAGCACTAAAGGCAGCTGAGGAAGCTCGTAAGAAGGCAGAGGCAGATGCAAAGAAGGCAGCGGAAGAAGCCGCAAAGGCAAAGGCTGAGGAAGAGAAACGCAAGAAGGCTGAAGAAGAAGCTAAGAAGAAGGCAGAGGCGGAAGCAAAGAAGAAAGCCGAAGAGGAAGCAAAGAAGAAGGCAGCGGAAGAACTTGCTGCAAAGGCAGAAGAAGAGGCTCGCAAGAAGGCAGCCGAGGAAGCTGCAAAGGCAGAGGCGGAAGCAAAGGCGAAGGCTGAGGAAGCCCGCAAGATCTTAGAGGCTGCAAAGAAGGCCGAAGAGGAAGCGCTGAAGGCGGCAGAGCAGGCAGACAGCATTCAGATCGACCTGACACAGCCAGCGGAGGAAGGAAAACTTCCACTTGCTGCATCTTACCTTGAAAAGTATACAAAGATGGAGAAATCCGGAAAGAGTCTCGTGGATACATTCAATGCCATTACTGTTGATCAGGAGAATCGTAACGTATGTATGATGGGTGATCACGGATTTGGTCTGACCAGTGTCGGAGAAGATTTCGCAAGAAGCTTCTACGATATGGGAATCTGCAAGGCGAAGACGATCGCGAAGATCAAGGCACAGGCATTGAACAAGGTTAAACTTGCAGATGCAATGTCAAAGCTTGCCGGTGGATGTATGGTTGTTGAAAATGCAGGTCTGATCGCACCAGATAAGATGACAGAGCTGATGAAACTTACAGCCAAGGATGTAAACGATGTTGTTGTGATTCTGACAGGTGCGACTGAGTCTATCAACCGCTTGTTTGGAGCGACTGGAGATGCCAAGGATAAGTTTACACACCAGATCAATATGGAAGGCATTTCTACACAGGATATGCTTGCGATTGCAAAGGGATATTTCAAACAGCAGGGCTTTAAGACAGATGATTCTGTAGAAGGCACTGTAAAGAATCTCCTGATGGCAATGGAGTCTGGAAATATCGATCGTATGCTCAAGGCTTGCGATGAGGCAATGCTCAAATGTGACGATCGTGAGAAGGCAAAAGGTTCCAGTCGGAAATATTTACTAAGTGAAGATTTTAAATAATCGTTGAAAAAATCAGAGCCGATGCTTATAATTTAAGCATCGGCTTTTTACGTGATAAGCCAATAGACGGGATGATAAATAAGAAACCAGAAGATAAGAGGTATAAAACGTGGTAAATATAGATATCGGTATAGACCTTGGAACATCGAATACGGTCATATACATAAAAGACAAAGGAATCGTAGTCAACCAGCCATCGGTGGTTGCATATGAGGCTAAAAGTAAAAAGATCATTGCGGTTGGAAATAAAGCCAAAAAGATGCTTGGAAAGACACCGGAGGATATTGAGGTGACACGTCCGATCCGGAATGGTGTTATCTCCGATTATATTATGACGGAGCGTATGCTCAAGATCTATGTGAAGTCAGCGATTGCAAAACGAAAGATCTGGGGCAAACCAAACATCTGCGTCTGTGTGCCAAGTGGTGTCACGGACGTACAGCGGCGTGCAGCGTGTGATGCAGTATACCGTACCGGTGCAAAGAATGTGTATGTGCTTGAGGAACCATTTGCGGCAGCCATCGGTGCAGGTGTGGATATTGAGTCGGCAGTTGGTGCGATGGTTGTGGATATCGGTGCGGGAACGACGGATATTGCAATCGTAGCAAGAGGCGGTGTGCAGCATAGCAGTTCCATCAAGATTGGTGGCGATGATTTCGATGAGGCAATCATCCGTTATATGCGGAAACGTCATAATGTGCTGCTGGGCGAAAGCTCTGCCGAACAGTTGAAGAAGGACATTGGTTCTGTGTATCCGCGGGAACAGGATGCGATCGGGTATGCACGTGGAAAGGAACTGGTGCGCGGACTTCCAACGAAGATGGCAGTCAAATCCTCTGAGATGATCGAGGCGTGTCAGGAGGAGACAGATCAGATCTTGGATTCCGTTCGGGAGATGTTGGAGGCGGCACCACCGGAACTGGTTTCCGATATATCCGAGCATGGTATTATCCTTGCCGGAGGCGGAAGCAAGATATTTGGTATGGACAAGCTTATTATGGATAAGATTGGTGTCCCGGTTGTGAACATCAAGAATCCGGATCAGGTTGTTGCGACAGGTGCAGGAACAGCCCATTATTATATCAAGGACGGAAGAACCTTGGAAGAGTAAGAGACAGGATAGAAATACGTGGAAAATAAGAAGAAAACATTGCGTGAACATGGTGTGGAATATACATATGATGAGCGGTTCCTCCCACTCACGCAGAAGGAAATGCAATTAAAGGGCTGGGAACAGCCGGACTTTGTCTATGTGATCGGAGATGCCTATGTGGATCATCCATCTTTTGGACCGGCGATCATCAGCCGTGTGTTAGAGGCACATGGATATAAAGTGGCAATCATTTCACAGCCAGACTGGAAGGATGAAAATTCGATTGCGATTTATGGCAGGCCGAAGCTTGCCTTTTTGGTGTGCGCCGGAAATATGGATTCAATGGTGAACCATTATACTGTTTCCAAGAAAAGACGGCATACAGATGCATACACCCCGGGTGGCGAGATGGGAAAACGACCTGATTATGCGACAATCGTTTACTGCAATCTGATCCGGAAGAAATACAAGGATGCGGCAATTGTGGCAGGCGGTATCGAAGCAAGTCTGCGCCGGCTGGCACATTATGATTACTGGTCCAATAAGTTGAAACATTCGATTCTCGTTGATGCACAGGCGGATATTGTGATCTATGGTATGGGTGAGCATGCCATTGTGGAGATCGCGGATGCGCTGCAAAGCGGCATCGACATCAAAGACTTAAGTTTTATTCATGGAACGGTCTACAAAGCAAGAAATCTGGAACATCTGTATGAAGACTATATTGAGCTTCCGTCGTATGACGCGTTGCAGGAAGACAAATTAAATTACGCGCGAAGCTTTAAAATCCAATATGATAACACAGATCATATCACCGCGAAGATTCTGGTAGAAAAATATAAGGATTATCAATATGTGATCCAGAATCCACCGGCGGAACCATTGACGGAGCAGGAGATGGACGAGGTGTATGCGCTTCCATATACGAAGACCTATCATCCGATTTATGAGGCACAGGGTGGAATCCCTGCGATATCGGAGATCAAATTCTCGCTGGTCAGCAACCGGGGGTGCTTTGGCGGGTGCAGCTTCTGTGCGCTTACATTTCATCAGGGGCGGACATTGCAGACACGCAGTCATGCTTCGATTATAGAAGAAGCGAAAGAGATGACGAAGGATCCGGATTTTAAGGGCTATATTCATGATGTGGGCGGCCCGACGGCGAATTTCCGGCAGCGCGCCTGCAAGAAACAGGAGAAATATGGCGTCTGTGCGAACCGTCAGTGTCTGTTCCCAAAGCCATGTCCGAATCTGATTGTGGATCATTCCGATTATCTGAAATTACTGCGGGAGCTCCGAAGTCTGCCGAAGGTGAAGAAGGTATTTATCCGTTCGGGTATCCGGTTTGATTATCTGATGGCGGACAAGGATGATACATTCTTTCGGGAACTTTGCAAATACCATGTCAGCGGGCAGCTGAAGGTGGCGCCGGAACATATCTCTGACAAGGTACTGATGAAGCTTGGTAAGCCGGAAAATGCAGTCTTTCAGGCATTTTGCAAGAAATACAAACGGATCAATGAGGAACTTGGATTGAAGCAGTATATGGTACCATATCTCATGTCGTCACATCCGGGTTCCACTCTGAAAGAAGCGGTGGAACTGGCGGAATATCTGCGGGATCTGGGTTATATGCCAGAACAGGTGCAGGATTTCTATCCGACACCTTCGACGATATCAACCTGCATGTATTACACTGGCGTGGATCCGCGGACGATGGAGAAGGTATATGTGCCAAATTCTCCACATGAAAAGGCGATGCAGCGTGCACTGATCCAGTACCGGAATCCGGATAATTACGATCTGGTGCATGAGGCACTTGTGAAAGCAGGACGGACGGATCTGATCGGGTTCGATAAGAACTGTCTGATCAAACCGCGGAAGATGAAGAATGCTGCAAATGAGAAAAAATCTCAATATGGCGCATCGAATAAACAATCTGGAAATCGTTCGAATGTGCAACATAAAAATTATGCACAGAAGCAGGGGCAAAACCAGAAGCAGCAAATGAATACAAAAAACAAAAAAAGTATACGCAATGTACATAAAAAGAAACAAAAGTAAAGGTTTCTTTTATTGCGAAACCATGGAAATTATGATATTATCTATCTAGGCGTGTCGACATATGCATGATCGGCACAGATAGAAACAATAAAACGAAATGGAGGAAATTTTCAACATGGCAAAGAAAGTAGTTTTAGCTGGCGCATGTCGTACAGCAATCGGTACTATGGGTGGTGCACTTTCAACAACACCAGCACCAGTGTTAGGTTCTATCGTAATCAAGGAGGCTCTGAACAGAGCAGGCGTTCCTGCAGATCAGGTCGATCATGTATATATGGGTTGCGTAATCCAGGCAGGTCTTGGACAGAACGTAGCTCGTCAGGCATCTCTGAAGGCTGGACTTCCTATCGAGACACCTGCTGTTACTGTAAACGTAGTTTGTGGTTCTGGTCTGAACTGTGTTAACATGGCAGCTCAGATGATTCAGGCTGGCGATGCTGACATCGTTGTAGCAGGTGGTATGGAGAACATGTCTATGGCTCCTTACGCAGCTATGAACGCTCGTTTTGGTTACAGAATGAACAATGGCAAGCTCGTTGATACAATGGTAAACGATGCTCTTTGGGATGCATTCAATGATTACCACATGATCAAGACAGCTGATAACATCTGTGAGCAGTGGGGTCTGACTCGTGAAGAGCTTGATGCATTTGCAGCAAACAGCCAGCAGAAGGCAGCAGCAGCTCAGGAGTCTGGTGCATTTGACGCAGAGATCGTTCCAGTTATGGTTAAGAAGAAGAAAGAGACGATCGAGTTCAAGAAGGATGAGGGTCCTCGTCCTGGAACAACTGTTGAGACTCTGGCTAAGCTTCGTACAATCAACCCAGGCGGATTCGTTACAGCTGGTAACGCTTCTGGTATCAACGATGGTGCAGCAGCAATCGTTGTTATGTCTGAGGAGAAGGCTAAGGAGCTTGGTGTTAAGCCTATGGCTACATTCGTTGCAGGTGCACTTGCAGGTGTTGATCCTTCAATCATGGGTATCGGACCTGTTGCTGCAACAAAGAAGGTTATGGCTAAGACAGGCATGAAGATCGAAGATTTCGATATCATCGAGGCAAATGAGGCATTCGCTGCACAGTCAGTCGCAGTTGGTAAGGATCTTGGTATTGATACAGAGAAGCAGCTTAATCCAAACGGTGGTGCAATCGCACTTGGTCATCCGGTTGGAGCTTCCGGATGCCGTATCCTTGTTACATTGCTTCATGAGATGCAGGCAAGAGGCGCTAAGACAGGTCTTGCTACACTGTGTATCGGTGGTGGTATGGGCTGCTCTACAATCGTTAAGATTGAGGACTAATTGAGCCGCGTAACATACTTGGATAGAGTTTAAGGAGATTAAGATGGAATTTATTACTTATGAGCAGGAAGGCTTTGTAGGCGTTGTAACGATCAACAGACCAAAGGCTTTGAATGCGTTGAATAGTCAGGTGTTGGATGAGCTTGAGGCTACATTCGATGCAATCGATCTGGATACAACAAGAGCCGTAGTTCTTACAGGCACCGGCGAGAAGTCATTTGTTGCAGGTGCTGATATCGGAGAGATGTCTACACTTACAAAGGCTGAGGGCGAAGCATTCGGTAAGAAGGGAAATGATGTATTCCGTAAGATCGAGACATTCCCAATCCCGGTAATCGCTGCAATCAACGGATTTGCACTTGGCGGTGGTTGTGAGATTTCTATGAGCTGTGACATCCGTATCTGTTCTGAGAATGCGGTATTCGGTCAGCCGGAGGCAGGTCTTGGTATCACACCTGGATTTGGTGGAACACAGAGACTCGCTCGTCTGGTAGGTGCTGGTATGGCAAAGCAGATGATCTACACAGCAAGAAATATTAAGGCTGATGAGGCATACAGAATCGGTCTTGTAAACGCTGTATATCCATTGGAAGAGCTTCTTCCGGCAGCGAAGAAGATGGCAGCAGGCATCGCAGCAAATGCTCCGATCGCTGTCAGAAACTGCAAGAAGGCAATCAATGATGGTCTTCAGGTAGATATGGATACAGCAATTGTAATCGAAGAGAAGCTCTTCGGTGACTGCTTCGAGACAGAAGACCAGAAGGCTGGCATGGGCAACTTCCTTGAGAAAGACAAGGAGAAGAAGTTAAAGGTTGTTCCATTCCAGAACAAATAATAAAAGTAATTAAAATTTTAAGGAGGAAATAAACATGAAGGTTGGCATTATTGGTGCTGGTACCATGGGACAGGGCATTGCAAAGGCATTTGCTATGGTTGATGGCTACGAAGTTGCACTTTGCGACATCAAGCAGGAGTGGGCTGAAGGCGGAAAGGATAAGATCGCGAAAGGCTACGCTAGACTTGTAGAAAAAGGAAAGATGACACAGGAGAAGGTAGATGCGATTCTTGCAAGCATCACACCTGGTCTGAAGGAAAATCTCTGTGCAGACTGCGATCTGATCGTAGAAGCTGCATTTGAGGATATGGGAGTTAAGAAGACAACATTTGCTGAGCTTGACAAGATTGCAAAGCCAGAGTGTATCTTCGCTTCTAATACATCTTCACTTTCTATCACAGAGATTGGAAATGGTCTTACACGTCCTATGATCGGTATGCATTTCTTCAATCCTGCTGACAGAATGAAACTTGTTGAGGTTATCGCTGGTGTAAATACTCCACAGGAGACAGTTGATAAGATCATCAAGATCTCTGAAGAGATCGGCAAGACACCTGTTCAGGTAAATGAGGCTGCCGGTTTCGTTGTAAACCGTATCCTTATCCCAATGATCAACGAAGCAGCATTCATCAAGATGGAAGGTGTTTCTGATATCGCTGGTATCGATGCAGCTATGAAGCTTGGTGCAAACCACCCAATGGGACCACTTGAGTTAGGTGATTTCGTGGGCCTGGATATCTGCCTTGCAATCATGGATGTTCTGTACAAGGAAACAGGCGACAGCAAGTATCGTGCATGTCCATTGCTTCGTAAGATGGTACGTGGTGGAAACCTCGGCTGTAAGACAGGCAAGGGCTTCTATGTATACAACGCAGATCGCACAAAGACACCTGTTGACGCTCAGTAATAAGCGTACAATCCCCGCACGTGGCTTTTCAGCCATGTGCGGATGTAATAATCAATCTATTATGGAGGATAGAAAGAATGGATTTCACTTTAGACAAGAAGTATGAAATGGCGCAGACTCTGTTCAAGGATTTTGCGCAGAACGAAGTAAAGCCTCTTGCGCAGGAAATTGATGAGCAGCACAGATTTCCAAGAGAGACTGTAGACAAGATGGCAAAGTATGGTTTCTTAGGAATTCCTGTTTCTAAGGAATTAGGCGGACAGGGCTGTGATATTCTCACATATGTTATGTGTGTAGAAGAGCTTTCTAAGGTTTGTGGTACAACAGGTGTAATCGTATCTGCACATACATCTCTGTGTGTAGACCCGATCGTAACATTTGGTACACCAGAGCAGAAGGCAAAGTATGTTCCGGATCTTGCATCTGGTAAGAAGCTCGGTGCGTTCGGCCTGACAGAGCCAGGTGCCGGTACAGATGCACAGGGACAGCAGACAAAGGCAGTTCTCGATGGCGACGAGTGGGTATTGAACGGTTCTAAGTGCTTCATTACAAACGGTAAGGAAGCTGACGTATATATCGTTATCGCTGTTACAGGTATCGTTGAGAAGCGTGGCAGAAAGATGAAAGAGATTTCTGCATTTATCGTAGAGAAGGGAACACCTGGATTTACATTCGGTACTAAGGAAAACAAGATGGGTATCTGTGGTTCTTCTACATATGAGTTGATCTTCACAGACTGCCGTATCCCTAAGGATGCACTTCTTGGACAGAAGGGCAAGGGCTTCAATATCGCTATGCACACACTTGATGGTGGTCGTATCGGTATCGCTGCTCAGGCACTTGGTATCGCTGAGGGCGCTCTTGAGACAACTGTAAACTATGTAAAGGAAAGAAAGCAGTTTGGTAGATCCATTGCCCAGTTCCAGAATACACAGTTTGTACTTGCTGATCTTGCTACAAAGATCGAGGCTGCTAAGCTTCTTGTATACAAGGCTGCAAGAAAGAAAGATGAGTATCAGAGTGGCGCTAAGGTTTCTTACTCTGTAGAGGCTGCTATGGCTAAGCTTTATGCTGCTGAGGTTGCTATGGAAGTAACAACAAAGTGTGTACAGCTTCATGGTGGTTATGGTTACATCAAGGAGTATGACGTTGAGCGTATGATGAGAGATGCTAAGATCACAGAGATCTACGAAGGTACTTCAGAAGTACAGCGTATGGTTATCTCAGCAAACTTGTTAAAGTAAGGAGGTACTTATCGTGAAAATTATCGTATGTATTAAGCAGGTACCTGATACAAAGGGTGGCGTACAGTTCAACCCAGATGGTACATTGAATAGAGGAGCAATGCTCACAATTATGAACCCAGATGATAAGGCTGGTCTTGAGGCAGCTCTTAGACTGAAGGATCAGTATGGCGCTGAGGTTACAGTTCTTACAATGGGACTTCCAAAGGCTGCAGATGTTCTTCAGGAAGCAATCGCTATGGGCGCTGACAAGGGTGTTCTTGTAACAGACCGTGTACTTGGTGGTGCTGATACTTGGGCAACATCTACAACAATCGCTGGTGCGATCAGAAAGCTTGACTATGATCTGATCATCACAGGCCGTCAGGCTATCGATGGTGATACAGCTCAGGTTGGTCCTCAGATCGCTGAGCATCTTGGACTTCCAGTTATCTCTTATGCACAGGAGATCAAGGTAGATGGAGACAGCGTAATCGTTAAGCGTCAGTATGATGACGGTTACCATATGGTAAAGGCTCAGATGCCATGTCTTATCACAGCACTTTCTGAATTAAATGATCCAAGATATATGACACCAGGTGGAATCTTCGATGCAGTCAATGCAGAGATCACAACTCTTGGTAGAGCAGATCTTGTAGATGTTGATGATTCAAACATCGGTTTGAATGGTTCTCCAACGAAGATCGCAAGAGCTTCTGACAAGGTTAAGAAGGGTCAGGGCGAGATGGCTCCGGAAGACGCAGATCCAGTAAGCTATATTGTTGGTAAACTGAAGGATAAGCACGTAATTTAATTAAAAAGGAAAAGTGGTGAATAAAATGGGAGCAATGAATGCAGAAGAATTAGCAAAGTACAAGGGCGTATTCGTCTTTGCACAGCAGGTAGATAATGTATTAAGCGGAATCTCTTTCGAGCTTGT
>ENA-OPWH01000829-OPWH01000829.1-human-gut-metagenome-genome-assembly--contig:-NODE-829-length-21740-cov-2.250035_pt1 | contig 21740 bp, 21 predicted proteins | sample MGYA00241506_ERZ502004 | MGnify/ENA primary metagenome ERZ502004 (study PRJEB25962, sample SAMEA2043049) | human gut metagenome | biome: human gut; feature: human-associated habitat; material: faeces... | reverse complement strand
AGGCTGAGGTTCTACCATTAAACTACATCCGCATTCAGTAGACAATATTAATTATACTAAATTTATAAATATTGTCAATGTTTTTTGCTAATTTTTTTATTATTTTAATTTCTTCATATAATTTGTCTACAATTTCTTTTCTTGTTAAATACGCTGTTTGATATTCATGATAAATTTTATGAATATTTTCGAAATTTTCGCCTTCCTGAAATAGCATTTCCATCCCTTCTTTATAATAATTTTTCTTTTTTTCGGAATGGGCTTTATCCATTTTTTCCTCATATTCTAAGATTTGTTCAATTCTTTTTATTTGATCTTTTAAATAGTCAACATAACCTGTAACACAACTAATTTCATAGTAAGTATCATCAATAACAACTTTAAATAAAGCTTTTACAACTTTTTTATTAAGTTTACCTAATTTTACGCCTTGTGCGGCATTATCTAGAGCTGCAACTTTAATATTTGGTTCTGTATCTTTTATTAAATCTTTTAAGGTATCAGATATGTGAATATGAGTTTTATATTGTCTTTTAGTAACTAATGCATCATAGTCATCTGCAACTTTTATTATTTGATCTTCGTATGGAATTAAATTTCCAACCAATCCTTCAGGATATCCCATACCATCTAAAGTTTCATGATGATATTTTGGCCCTAGTGCATAAGGTCTTAATTTAATATCATCCATACACATTTTATAACCTATAAGTGTATGTGTTTTCATGATAGCGAATTCTTCGTCTGTTAGTTTATCAGGTTTATTTAGTATTTTGGCGGGAATAAACATTTTACCAATGTCATGTAAATATGCACAAATCGTACAATAAGCAGTAAAATTTTTATCGCAACGCAAATATTCGCACAACCTACAGGTAATGCTTGCAACATTTTCACTATGAATTCTGGTAAAAGGGTCTAAACTATCTAGCATAGTTAATTGATATCTCATAGTAACATCTAAATTATATGATTTTAAAGTTGTTTTATCATAAAAATCAAATTTTTGGTCAAACATTAAATACTCCTCTTTTGTAAAATTATTCGTCATTTTCATATAGCCCACAGACACCAAATCAAAAATTTAGACTGTGGTTTAAATTTTTAATTTTCTAATTTCTTTTAATTCTGCGTTTAATTTATCTATTTGCTCATTTTTATTAATAAGAGCTTGCTTAAATTGTTCAAAGATTTCTTCAAAATTTTCTACAGTTTCGCCTTTATCAAAAAGCATTTTCATTCCTTCTAAATAATAATTCTTTTGCTTTTCAGAATTAGAAGAATTCATTTTATCATAATATTTTTTTATTTCTTTTAATCTTTTTATATTATCTTTTAAATAATCTAAATAGTTAAATGCACAAGAAATTTCATAAATTGTATCATCTATTACTACTTTTTTTAAAGCTTTTGTAGCTGGTACATTATTTTTTCCATTATGTGCATTTTCGATTAATATTTTTAAAGTATCTATAATACCAACATGTGATTTATATTGTCTTTTACTAACAATTGCATCAAATTCATCTGCTACCCTAATAATTTGTGCTTCTATTGGGATGGCATCTCCTTTTAATCCTTCTGGGTAACCTGTACCATTTAATGCTTCGTGATGGCATTTAGGACCAGCAGAATAAGGTCTTAAATTGACATCATTCATACACATTTTATATCCAATAGTTGTATGAGTTTTCATAATTTCATATTCTTCGTCTGTAAGTCTAGAAGGCTTTTGAAGAATAGATGGTGGAATAAACATTTTGCCAATATCATGCAAATATGCACAAGTTGTACAGTAAGTAGTAAAGTCTTTATTTAAATGAAGATAATCACATATTCTACAAGTTATATTTGCAACGCCTTCAGAATGTTTCCTTGTAAAATTATCTAGTGAATCTAACATTTTTAATTGATATCTAGCACTAGAATCTAAATCATAAGATTTTAAGACAGTTTTATCGTAAAAGTCAAATTTTTCTTTAATCATTTTAAAACTCCTTTGTAAATAGTATTACTTTTTGCTATGTAAATAATTCAATATTTTTTCAAAAGTATAATATCATTAAATGAAATAAAGTTCAATATATTGTTGATTTATATTGATTTTTAATATATTATAAAGAAGTACAAAAAGATAAAAAAGGTGATAATAATGTATTTAAAAAGATTAGAGTTACAAGGATTTAAATCCTTTGCAGATAAAACAGTTTTAGAATTTATGCCAGGAATTACAACAGTTATAGGACCAAACGGATCTGGAAAAAGTAATATATCTGATGCAATTCGTTGGGTATTAGGTGAACAAAGTATAAAATCATTAAGAGGTGCTAAATCAGAAGATATTATTTTTGCAGGAACACAAAATAGAAAATCTTTAGGTTTTGCTGAAGCATCTTTAGTTTTTAATAATGATGATGGTAAATTACCAATAGAATATGCAGAAGTTACAGTAACAAGAAGAATATATAGAACAGGTGAAACAGGTTATTTTATAAACAAAACACCTTGTAGATTAAAAGATATTCTAGAATTATTTATGGATACTGGTATTGGTAAAGATGGATATTCTATTATAGGTCAAGGAAAAATAGATGAAATATTAAGCAATAAGTCAGAAGATAGAAGACATATTTTTGAAGAAGCAGCAGGAATTGTAAAATATCGTAGCAGAAAAGAAGATTCAGAAAAGAAACTAGAAAGATCTAAATTAAATTTGTTAAGAATTAACGATATTTTATCAGAAATAGAAAATAATATGGAACCTTTAAAAATCCAATCAGAAAAGGCTAAAAAGTTTTTAAGTTTAAGAGAAGAATTAAAGGGAATAGAAGTGGGATTATTCTTATATAATATTGATTTATATAAAGAAAGATTAGAAAAGATAACAGCTGATGAAGATATTATGAATTCAACTTATGAAAATGAACAAAAAAGCCAAGAAGAAAAGAATGAAAAAAAGAACAAATTAAAAGTAGAGATAAATAATTTAATAGAAGAAATAGAATCTATGCAAAATATTGGTTTCGAAAGTTCTAATCAAATAGAAAAGATAAATTCTAATATAAATGTATCAGAAGAAAGAATTAATAATATACAAGAAAATAATAAAAGATATGAAACAGAAATTGCAGAGATAAATGATAAAATAGTAGAGTTAGAAGAAGAAAAGAAACAAAAAATAGCTAAAAAAGAGAATTTATTTAATAATAAAGAAAAATTCGAAAAAGAATTAAAGGAAAAGCAAGAGGAATTAAACAGATTAACTGCAAAATTATCTGATAAGCAATTAGAGATAGAAAATAAGAAGAAGATAATTGAAGAAAATACAGATAGAAAATACGAAGTACAAAATGATATAAATACACAAGATGTAACAACAGATTCTGTAGAAAAAAATATAAAAGCTAAAACAGAAGAATTGGAACTTACAATTTCTGAATTAGATGGGGCAAGATTAAAAAAGAGTGAGATTGAGCAAAATTTTATAGAGATAGAATCAAAAAGAAATAAACTAAAAAATGATTTAAGTGAGATAGAGAATAAAAAAATAGAGGCTGACAATAAAATAAAAAGTTTTGAAACAGAAATTAATACTTTGGGTCATGAAATAAGAATTAAAGAATCTAGACTTAAATTTTTAGAAGAAACAGAAAGAGAAAAAGAAGGTTATACAAAAAGTGTTAAATCATTACTTAAATCAGCAGACATGAATCCAGAGTTAAAGAAAGGCTTACATGATGTTGTAGCAAACTTATTAAATGTGAAAAAAGAATATGAAGTTGCAATAGAAATGAGTTTAGGAGCAAGTCTTCAAAATGTAGTTACAGAAACAGAACAAGAAGCTAAAAAACTAATAGAATATTTAAGAAAAAACAATTTAGGAAGAGTAACTTTTTTACCTATTTCAGCTGTTAAAGGTAAAAAATTAGACAGGGCCAATTTAAATATTAAAGGTGTAATTGGGATTGCTTCTGACTTAGTACAATATGATAAAAAATATGATGGAATATTTAACAATTTACTAGGAAGAACAGTTATTGTAGATGATATGGAGGCTGGAATTGCTGTCGCTAAAAAGAATAATTACGCATTTAGAGTTGTAACACTAAAAGGTGATATAATTAATTCTTCTGGTGCTATGACAGGTGGGTCAGTGCAAACTAAAACTGTAAATATTCTAGGAAGAAGTAGAGAAATTGAGGATTTAAAAGAAAATTTAAACGAATTAAATTCAAAATTAAAAAATAAAGAAAAAGAGAAAGAAGAATATTTAGCTAGCATAGAAGAACTATTAGAAACAATAGAACATTTAGAAAGTAATTTACAAGAGATAGATATAGAATATGCAACACAAAAACAAAAAGTGGAATTAATCTCAGAAAATGTTGATAAATTAACAGTTAGAATGGATAAAACGAAACAGGAAATAGAAAATCTAAATAATCAGAAAAAAGATATTGCAGAAAATAAGGAAAAATTAATAGAAGATTTAGCAAAGTTAGAAAAAGAAATACAAACTTTAAATTTAGTAGTAGAGGAATTTGTTAAATTAAATAAAGATGATCAAACATATATAGATAATTTAAATATGGATATAACAAATTTAAAAATATCTGTATCATCTTTTGAAGAAAGCGAAATGTCAATAGATGAAATGACAGAAAGAATTAATGCTGATATCGAAAATAATAAAAATAGCATTAAAGTTAAAAACGAACAAATAGAGCAAAATAAGCAGGAAGAAGAAAATTTAAGAGCGCAAATAGAAGAATTCAAAGTAAAAATTATCGAGATAAAAGAAAACGTTAAAAATAGTGGTTCAAAAATAGAAGAGTTAAAGAAAAGTAAAAATGAAAAGAACACAGAATTAGAAAAAATAGAAAAAGAAATAGAAGAACAATTTGGAAGATTGCAAGATTTAAAAGAGCAATTAGTAAAAATTGACTTAAAGAAAAATAAAACCTCCCAAGATCTAGAAGATGTAATTAATAGAATGTGGGAAGAGTATGAATTAACGCCTAATAATGCAGAAGGTTTTGTAAAAACAACAGATCCAGCTAAAACACAAAAAGATGTTAATTATTTAAGAAATCAAATACGAGATTTAGGAAGCATAAATATTGATTCTATTAAAGAATATCAAACATTAAAAGAAAGATATGATTTTATGTGTGAGCAAAGGCTAGACTTAGAAAATTCTATGACTAAGCTTAGAAATGTTATCTCAGAAATGATAACTATTATGAAAGCACAATTTAAAGAGAAATTTAAACTTATTAATAAAAACTTTGATGAGGTATTTAAAGAATTATTCGGTGGTGGAAAAGCAGAATTAATCCTAGAAAACGAGGATGATGTTTTAAACTGTGGAATAGATATTAGGGTGCAACCACCAGGAAAGAAACTTCAAAATATGACTTTATTATCTGGAGGGGAAAAGGCATTTACAGCTATTGCAATATTATTTGCAATATTAAAAATAAATCCTGCACCATTCTGTGTATTAGATGAAATTGAAGCAGCGCTAGATGATGTTAATGTTAACAGATATGCAGAATACTTAAAGAAATTTGCAAAAGACACACAATTCTTAGTAATTACACATAGAAAAGGTACTATGGAAGCAGCAGATACAGTATATGGAATAACAATGGAAGAAAACGGAATTAGTAAATTACTTTCTATGAAATTAAAATAGGGAACAAACGATGTTCTTAAAAATCCCTCTCTGGAAAAGGAGGGATTTTTATTGCTTAAATTTAAAATCCTCTTAAGATACCAATAATTATTAATAAAATCCCAGATATTATATTCCATTTTTTTAGTGATGTGTTGTATAACACAATTCTCTTACCAAAAATAATTCCAGCATTAAGAAAAATAAATTGAAAAAGAGGAACTAGTATAGGAAATAGTAAACTATATATTCCAAATGATGAACTTGTAATGCCAACACAAATGGAATCTAAAGAAAGAGCAAATGCTAGGTATAAAGCTTCGTTTTTTTCAATTACTTTTGAGTTGTTTAAATCAGAGGAGATGGGATTTCTAATAATTTGTATTGTTATACCTAAAGATTTTAGAAATATTTTATGACTTTTATATTCTTTTTCTTCATTAGTATTCATTGCTTCATATATAATTAAAAATCCCATTAGGCATAGAAGAATTACACTAATAATTTTTATTACATTAGCTGGAAGGATAGAAATTAGAAAGTATCCAAACGCAACAGAAATACCTACAAAAAGTAAAGAAACAAAAAACAAGATAAATTTTGCAGGAGTAGATAATGATGTTTTCCTAAGCCCATATGTAATTCCAATCCCAAATGAATCAATACTGACAGATAAAGCAAGCAAGATAATAGTAAGTAGCATCATATCACCTCTATATATAATATGTAAACTAAAAAAATAAGTGTAATATAGGAATAAAAAAATAGTATAAGCATATAAATTAATAAACTATACAAAGGAGAGATTTATATGTGGCATACTAAAAATATTAAAGAAATAGAAAAAGAACTTAGGACAAATATTAAAACAGGATTAGGGGATAAAGATGTACAAATAAGGCAAGATGAGTTTGGAAAGAACAAAATAGAAGAGGGAAAAAAGGAAAGCCTGCTTGTCAAATTTTTAAACCAGTTTAAAGATTTTATGATAATAATTTTAATTATAGCATCTGCTCTATCTGCACTAATATCGTATTTTCAAGGAGAAAATGACTATGTGGATTCAATTATAATAATAGCAATTGTAGTATTTAATGCTCTAATGGGAGTAATTCAAGAAGCAAAAGCAGAAAAATCTATAGAGGCATTAAAGAAAATGTCTGCTCCTGTAGCAAAAGTTAGAAGAAATGGAAAGGTACTTACTGTAAATGGTGAAGATATAGTACCAGGTGATATCGTTATTTTAGAAACAGGTTGTTATGTTCCAGCAGATATTAGATTAATAAATACATATAATTTAAAAGTAGAAGAGTCTAGTCTAACAGGAGAAACAGAGGCAGTAGAAAAAGATGAAAATGCATTATTTAATAACCAAAAAGTTCCTCTAGGTGACATGAAAAATATGGTTTTTGCAGGTACAGCGGTAGTAAATGGACACGCAGAAGGAATTGTAACTAATATAGGAATGAATACAGAAGTTGGAAAAATTGCAAGTATGATAATAACAAATGAGGCTCCACAAACACCAATCCAAAAGAAGTTAAGCGAAGTAGGTAAAGTGCTTGGGATTGCCTGTGTAGTAATTTGTGCTTTGATTTTCGTTATAGGAGTTATAAAGAAAATATCAGTAGTAGAAATGTTTATGACATCAGTAGGTTTAGCAGTTGCAGCAATTCCAGAAGGTTTGCCTGCAATTGTAACAATTATTCTTTCCATTGCAGTTACAAAAATGGCAAAAAGGAATGCAATAATAAGAAAACTACCTGCAGTTGAAACATTGGGAAGTAGTAAAGTAATTTGTTCAGACAAAACAGGAACACTTACAGAAAACAATATGAAAGTAGTAGAGATTATAGGCAATAAAAATAAAATTCTAGAATATGGAGCATTATGCTGTAATTGTGAGATAAATGAGGGAGTAGTAGAAGGGGAGCCTACAGAGGTTGCAATAGTAAAAGAAGCAGTTAAAGAAAAACAAAATAAAATATTACCACGAATTTGTGAGATTCCATTTGACTCTAATAGAAAATTAATGACAACGGTTAACGAATTAGAAAATGGAAAGTATAGAATTATAACAAAAGGTGCTCCAGAAATATTATTAGGTATTTGCGATTATTATGAAGAAAACAATACTGTACATGATATGAATAGTACATTTTTAAGTAAGATAAAAAATAAAAATGAAAAAATGGCAGAAAAGGCGTTAAGAGTATTAGGAGTTGCATATTTAGATGTAGATATAATGCCAAAAGAAATATCGGCAGATTTTTTAGAAAAAGGACTAATTTTTGAAGGTTTAATTGGAATGATTGATCCACCAAGAAAGGGAGTAAAAGAAGCTGTTTTAGCTTGTAGAAGAGCTGGTATAAAGACTGTAATGATTACAGGAGATCATATTACAACTGCTAAAGCCATTGCAAAGGATTTAGAGATATTAAGAGGGCGAGAATTAGCAATAACTGGCCAAGAGTTAGATAAAATTTCGGATAGTAAATTAGAAAAAGAAATAATGAATTATTCTGTATTCGCAAGAGTTACACCTGAACACAAAGTAAGAATTGTTAAAGCTTTCCAGAAAACTGGAGCAGTTGTTGCAATGACAGGTGATGGTGTAAATGATGCACCAGCACTTAAAAAATCTGATATAGGAATTGCAATGGGACGTAAAGGAACTGATGTAGCTAAAAATGCCGCAGACATGATTTTAAATGATGATAATTTTGTTACAATTGTAGATGCGGTAAAGCAGGGAAGAAATATTTTTGATAATATTAAAAAAGCTATACATTTCCTAATTGCTACTAATATAGGAGAGATAGTTACAATATTTGTAGGATTATTACTTGGAGTAAAATCTCCATTGCTTGCAGTACAATTATTATGGGTGAATTTAGTTACAGATTCTTTGCCAGCGATAGCGTTAGGCTTAGAACCACCAGAAAAAGATATAATGAATAGACCACCAAGGGACTCTAGAAAGAGTATATTTGCAGATGGACTAATGGGAAAAATAGTAGTAGAAGGTTTTATGATTGGAATGTTTACAATTTTAGCATTTTTCATAGGAAATAGATATTATGGAATAGAAGTTGCAAGAACAATGGCATTTATAAGTTTAGGAATGCTAGAATTAATACACAGCTTTAATGTAAAAAGTGAAGAATCTATATTTAAAGTTGGCTTGTTTGAAAATAAATATTTGGTGGGAGCATTTTTATTAGGAACAGTATTACAATTAGGTATAGTATTTGTACCAACTTTAGCAGAAATATTTAAGTTAACACAGCTTAATACTACACAATGGTTAATAACTATAGCAATTTCTATAGCCCCAATAATTATAGTAGAGCTTCAAAAGAAATTTAACGAATTAAAATTTGGAAAAGTTGTATATGATTATAAAACACGTCAAGAAGTATAGGTAAGATAGAAATAAAAAACATCTCATTTAAATAATGAGATGTTTTTTATTATTGATTAGTACCATCACTTTCTGTAGATAATGTTAATTTTATAATTGTTCCTTCCTCAACAGCAGTATCTACCATTATACTTTGACTTATAACTGTTCCAGAACCCTCTGTTGTAATATTCAAATTATTTGCTTTTGCCATATTTTCTGCTTGGGCTAAAGTTTTATCTTTAAAATCTGGAACCTTTACAGAAACTCTTGTATCGTTTTCTTCTGTATATAAAACTATTATAGATCCTTTAGGAATACTAGAGCCAGGTTTTGGTGTTTGGTCTGTTACTAGAGTAGAATTTTTATCACCACTAATATTTACTTTTGTAGTAAATCCAGCTTGCTTTAATAATTTTTCTGCTTCTGTAACTGTTTTATTTCTAATATCAGGAACTGTTGCATAACTTGTATCTTCTTCTACAGTATCTGTAGAAGTTTGAGCGTTACTAGAAGTTAAACCTAAATAAGGTAATATTTCAGATAACATTTGTGAAACTACAGGTCCACAAACTTGACCACCTTGGTGACTACCTTCATTATTAGGATTTGGGTTATGTACAGCGATTAGTAAACAAATCTCTGGTTTTTCTGTAGGAGCAATTGCAACATATGATGCAATATAACCTTCATCTTCACGTCCTGCTTGTGGTTCTGAGGTACCAGTTTTTCCACCTATAGAATATCCTTCAACTTTAGCAAGTCTACCAGAACCATCATCTACAACTGATTTCATTAGATTTCTCATTCTTTCAGAAGTAGATTTAGAAATTACTTGTCTTACTTGAACTGGCTCAATATCTGTAGTTGTACCGGTTTCAGGATTTATAATTTGCTTTACAATCCTTGGCTTCATTAAGATTCCATCATTTGCAATTGCAGAAACTGCAGAAACTAATTGAATTGGAGTAATTGTAAACCTTTGTCCAAAAGACATTGTAGCAAGTTCTACATCTTTAACATCTTCTAGTTTCCAATATGTACTACTTGCTTCTTGAGGTAAGTCTATACCTGTTTTATCAAAAAATCCAAATGCTTGGTAATATTTGTATAAAGTTTCAGCACCAATACGCTGACCTAATTGTATTAAAGAAGGGTTGCATGAAACCTGTAAGGCTTGTCTTAGAGTTTTTGCTCCTTTATGAGCTTGGGTCCAACAGCTAATTTTTCTATCAGCTACTTCTATAGAACCATTACAATAAAAATCATTAGGAACATCTTCGCTAGTAATATTTTCTTCTAATGCAGTAGCAGCAGTTATTAATTTATAAGGAGAACCAGGTTCATAAGGTGAAGATACTACATTGTTTTTCCACATATTATATAGTGCATCAGATTGTGTAGTAGAATCTAAAGTATCCCATGTAGCTTTTAATTCTTCTGTATTTGGTTCGAAAGGAGTATTAAGATTATAATCTGGATAGCAAGCCATACCTAGAATATCCCCTGTACTTGGTGCCATTGCTACTACTGTACCACTATCTGCATTGTTTTCTTCTACTGCTTGTTTTAAATATTTTTCTAATACAGTTTGAATATAATAATCTATAGTTAAAACAATATCGCTACCATTTTCAGCAGGAATATAAGTTTGATTGCTATCTGGAATTTCTTCTTGAATAGCATCTGTTGATGTTGTTATTTTACCAGGGGTACCCTGAAGAACACTATTCCAACTATCTTCTATTCCTTGAATACCAGTATTATCTGTTCCACAGAATCCAATTAAGTTAGAAGCTAAATTATTATATGGATAAACTCTTTTTGTATCTTCATCTATATTAATACCAGTACTTATTTTTTCAGTTTCCATCCATTGCTTTAATTTATCTATCTTATCTTTATCAACTTTTTTGGCTATAGTTTGAACATTAGAAGTACTATTAACTTTTTCTAATGTTTCATTATAATCTAGTTCAAAAATTTCAGAAAAAGCTTTAGCAACCTTTTCTTTTTTTGCTTTAGTTTCTTCATCATTAGACCCAACTATTTTTTTTGGATTAATAGTTACAGTATCTGTTGGAGTACTTATTGCTAATGTTTTACCTGTAGAATCATATATTGTGCCCCTGCTGGTACTTATGATTTGGTCTGTAGTTTGTTGATTATAGGCTTGTTCTTTTAAATCTGAACCCTGAACAAATTGCAACCAAATAAGTCTAATAATTAAAAGTAAAAATATTATTAGTAAAGAAGCTAATACAATTCTAAACTTTTTAACAGCTAATAAATTAGTAGAAAATTCATTATTAGCAGATTTATATAATTTATTATTACTTTTTTTTGTCTTAGGCAAATTAAATTTATTATTATTTTTTTTCTTCATCTGCATCACCTCAAAAAACGGGATTTGGGGACGTTCTTTTTTCCCTTTTCGGGATATAGGGACGTTCCTAAAATCCCGATTATAAAATACTTCATATATTTTATATTAAGTGTATGTTAAAATCAATAAAAACACAGATTTTTCACAAAAGAATTTGACATAATTAACTTAAGCTTGCTATAATTAAAAAGTGTATAAATAGTGCATAATGCACGATAAAAAGGTTAGGAGATACTATGAATTTATATGAAGAAACAAAATTTTTAATGGATAAATATAATATTAAAGCTAATAAAAATCTTGGACAAAACTTCTTAGTAGATGAAAACGTTATAGAGACAGCAATAGAAAAATCTAATATTAATGAAGACGATTTAGTTATAGAAATAGGCCCAGGCCTTGGAACACTTACAAAATATTTATTAGAAAATGCAGGAAGAGTTATATGTGTAGAATTAGATAAAAGAATGATAAAAATATTAGAAGAAAGATTTTTTCTTTATAAAAATTTTGAAGTAATAAATAATGATATATTAAAAGTAGACTTAAATGAAATTATAAAGCAAGCAAAAGAAAAATTTAATTTAAAGAATGCCAAAATTGTTGCTCTTCCGATCTTAATTTACCATACTATATAACTACTCCAATAATAATGAAGTTATTAGAAAGTAAGATAGATATTACAAGTATAACTGTAATGATTCAAAAAGAAGTAGCAGACCGTTTAGCAGAAATTCCAGGAGGGAAAAATACTGGAGCTATAACATATACGGTGTATTATTATGGCGAGCCAGAAAAGTTATTAGAAGTTCCAAAAAGTTCTTTTATTCCAGAACCTTCTGTTACATCAGAAGTAATAAAGATAAATATTAGAAAAGAACCTCCGGTAAAAGTACAAAATGAAGAAAGATTTTTTAAATTAATAAAAGTAGCCTTCTTACAAAGAAGAAAAACATTATTAAATTCGTTAACTAATAATGGAATATCAAATAAAGAAGAGTTAACACAGCTCTTAAGTAAATTAAATATAGACGAAAAAATAAGAAGTGAAAAGCTTACTATAGACCAATTTGCTGAGCTTTCTAATAATCTTAATACATAAATTGGTTATTGCAAAAGCCATATTAAAATGATATAATATGCTTGTGAAAAAAGATTAAGAAGGAGGTAAACATGAATCAAATTCTGGTTACAGAAAAATTATATATAACACCTGAAATAAAGCGAAAAAAGAAATTATATAAATTCGAATTTTTTATTTCACTTGTAGTAGTTTGTGTCTTATCTTCTTATTACATATATGCAGAATATAATAAAAACAAAGATGAAGCGGTTTCTCAAGAAATATTGGCTGGTGCAAATATTGTTGGGGAAGATCAAACAACAAAGCCAACAGAAAAATTAGTTGTAATGCTAGATAATGATGTAAATACAGTTGGAACAGAAGATGATTCAGCTATTGCAAATTTAGACGAAGAAACAAAATCTGTTTTATCAAAAGAGTTTACAACAGCAGATGGACATGTATATAAACCAATTGCAACTATTAGAATTCCAAAAATAAATATTTATTATCCAGTATTGTCAGAAACAACCGAGGAATTATTAAAAAAAGCACCTACAAAATTTATGTATGGCGAGCCAAACGAGGTTGGTAACTTCTGTATAGCAGGTCATAATTATAGGAATAAGAAATTCTTTAGCAAGGTTCCAACATTAGAAAATGGTGATATTATAGAGATAACAGATACAAAGGGAAGAACAGTAAAATATACAGTATACAATAAATATACTGTTACAGATGATGATATGTCACCAGTTAGCCAATTAACAAATGGTAGAAAAGATATTACATTAATAACTTGTACAGATGATTCAAAAGAAAGAGTAATAGTAAAAGCAACAGAGGTGTTATAATGGAATATAATGTAGGGGATATAGTAAGAACAAAAAAGCCACATCCATGTGGAAGTAAATTATGGAAGATAACAAGAGTTGGTGTAGACTTCGGTTTAAAATGCGAAGGATGTGGACATTTTATATTAGTAGAAAGACAAAAAGCTTTAAAAATGATAACTAAAAAAATAAATTAAGATAGGGATTTAGGGATGTTCTTAAATGCCCTATTTTTTATTTGAAAAATCAGAAATTTGTGATAAAATGTTACGAGTTTACTAGTTGAGGCTTGCTTAAAATAATATTTTATTTTAGAAAGGATGATGTATAGTAAAAAAAAGCTGTAACTAGTTAACTTAGCATCGAAAGGAGTATGTTATGATTAAGGTTAATGTACATGATAAAGATGCGCAACTGGTTGTGCTAAATACTCTTTATCCTGATTCAGGCATTAAGGTACGGATTGAAGGAGAGTTAGAGTTATATGACATAACCGAAGCTTTAGTGGTGGAGTTATTTAAAAACTTACTGCATGAGAACTTAGTTTCAGAAGTTACTTTTTCATATGTGGAAGAAAAGAGGAGTAAAGAAGAAGTTAAGAATGTTCAAAAGAGTCAGAGGTATGGGACACTTACAGAAAATGTTTATGGCTTTTTGGAAGAAAACATAGGTCGGGCATTTTCAATAAAAGAGATTTCTGAGAAAACAGGAATTGAGTATTCTTCTGTAAATAATATAATTCGAAGGTTATACAATAACGGAAAAGTACAGAAGAATGACGAGAAAAAATATTTTTGTCCCATCAAAAGTGCTAATGTAGAGCAACCAAAGCATGAACCACTTGAAGAATCTTCAGGTGAGGAAGAAAAGAAAGAACCTGCAGGTGACGAAGAAGCACAATCTAAAGAACCTGAAACGCCACAACGAGGCGACAGCTCAGAGGCAGCTGAAGAGGATGAGACCAAAAAATTAAGTGAAAGCGAAAAAAGGGATATTATGCAACATTTGTTTTTGAACGAGGATTATGAAGATGTACTAAAATATATCTTTTCGACCAAAAACAAATTTGTTGTAAAACTAGCACAGAAAAAGTTTGCAGGACCACGCGCCCAGCAACTTAGTGATGTAATCACTGCACTAAATAAAGCTGAAGTAATAGTGTTTAATGATGACTTTAGTGAAGGTGGTTCATACGAAATTTCTGCTAGTTGGAGAATATGGGCTTATCTGTTTAGGGCAAAAAGAGAAGTCGCTTCTAAAACTATAGAGGTTGATCTTCAAATGAAGCCGAGTGAGTTTAATGCTGGAATTAAAGAAGCCTTAGAAAAAGGTATAGTAAAAAAAGAAGTGGACGAGAAGCTTAAGATTACGACTTATTGTGTCGCCTAATGTACAATGTTTGTATGTTGAAAAAGGAGATCTGGATTTGATCTGGATCTCCCTTAAGCACATATATTTTTAAATATATTTTTCAATTTCATTCCAAACGTTTTCTGTATAAATTCTTCTTTCAGAAGAAAATGGTAAAGTAGTAATATCGCCAATAGGATTTAAAGCTTTCTGAATTTCTTGTGTAGCAGCATCAACTTTAGTAACTGCAATTTTATCAGCTTTATTTGCGATAATGATAAATGGAATTTTACTACTTATAATATAATTATACATTAACTTATCATTTTCTGTTGGTTTATGTCTTATATCAACTAAAAATATAATTAAAGCAATTTGTTTCCTTTTATGAAGGTATTCTTCTATAAAATTTCCAACTATTACTTGTTCTTTTTTAGACATTTTACTATAACCATAGCCAGGTAAATCGACAAAATAAAATTTAGAATCTATATTGTAAAAATTTATTTGTCTAGTTTTACCAGGTTCACTACTGGTTTTTGCTAGTTTTTTTCTATTAATTAAAGTATTTATAAATGAAGATTTACCAACATTAGATTTACCAACTAATACAACCTCTGGGAAATTAGTTGAAGGATATTGTTTAGGTCCAACTGCGGAAATCTCAAATTTTGGTTCTTTTACTATCATAAAAAATTCTCCTTATTATTAATATTGTTATATTTTAACATAAAATTAGCAGATTTACAATGACAAAAAAATAAGGGATTATCAAAAATTAATATTATTGAAAAATTTTTTCTTATATGATATTTTATAAAAAAGGAGTGAGGAGAAAATGAATAAAACTGATAGAGAATTATTAAAAGATGCATTAGAATTAAAAGTTCAAATAAGAAATTTATCTAGTGAAGAACAAAAAGAAATTTTACTTAATAAGATATCAGCAATAAGAGAATGTATTAAAAAAATTTCATTAGCATTTGAGAAGTATGAATTAAGTAGTAGACAGAAAGAAGTAGAAAGTTTAGCCTTAATAGAAGATAAGGATATAGCAGATACATATTGGGAAATATATGATTTTATTGATGATTATGGTGATTCAAAAAACGGAAGAGTGCATATTGAAGAAGTAGAGAAATTAGAGAAAATGCTAAATAATTTAGAGCAAAAGTGCAAAAGAAACTAAGAAAAATAATATAGGAGAAAATTGTGAAAATATTAATAATAACAGATTGTCATCATTTATTACCAGAAGAAGCAGAAAAATTAGCAGACTTAGAATATGATGTTTGTTTTTTACTTGGAGATATAAGTGGAAAATATATTGATATGCTTTTGATGTATTTAGATAAGGATAAAGTTTATGGGATACTAGGAAATCATGATGAATTTGGTGTATTGGAAGCAAGAAATATTCCTAATATACATTGTAAGTTAATAGAAATAAATGGTACTAGTTTTTTAGGATTTGAGGGAAGTAATAGATATAAACGTGGAGAATTTCCGATGTTTACACAAAAAGAAGCAAGGAAATTATTAATGAAATGCCCTAAAGCAGATATTTTACTGTCACATGATTCTCCATATAAATTATATTCTGATGGAAAAGATTTAGAACATTGTGGATTAAAAGCTATATCTAAATATATAAAAAAGTATAAACCTATTTTTAATATACACGGACATCAACATATTAATTCAAAGAAAACTTTAAAAAACGAAACAAATGTAATATGTGTTTATAGAGCTAGTATTATAGATACTGAAACAAAAGATATAACTTTTATATTTTAAATAATTAAGTATAAATAACAAAACCAAGAAAATTTTTATAAATTTCTTGGTTTTGATTTTTCAAATAGGGATTTAAGGAACGTCCCCCAATCCCTATTTTCTATTTTACTGTAATTTTTTCTAATCCACCCATATATGGTCTTAATACTTCTGGAACGATTATACTTCCATCTGGTTGATAATTGTTTTCCATAATTGCAATTAACATACGTGGTGGAGCTACAACAGTGTTGTTTAAAGTATGTGCAAAATAGTTTCCTTTTTCACCTTTTATTCTAATTCCTAATCTACGAGCTTGTGCATCCGTTAAGTTAGAACAGCTTCCAACTTCAAAATATTTCTTTTGTCTTGGACTCCATGCTTCTACATCACAAGATTTAGCTTTTAAGTCTGCCAAGTCACCACTACAACATTCTAAAGTTCTTACTGGAATATTCATACTTCTAAAGAATTCTACTGTATATGACCACATTTTATTATACCAATCCCAAGAATCTTCTGGTTCGCATACAACAATCATTTCTTGTTTTTCAAATTGATGAATTCTATATACACCACGTTCTTCTAATCCATGTGCACCTTTTTCTTTTCTAAAACATGGAGAATATGATGTCATTGTATAAGGCATATCCTCTTTTTTTAGAATTTGTCCTTTAAATTTTCCAATCATAGAATGCTCGCTTGTACCAATTAAGTACAAATCTTCTCCTTCAATTTTGTACATCATTGCATCCATTTCTTCAAAACTCATAACACCAGTTACTACATCACTTCTAATCATATAAGGAGGTATACAATAAGTAAAGCCTTTATTAATCATGAAGTCTCTTGCGTATGTTAAAACAGCAGAATGTAATCTTGCAACATCTCCCATTAAGTAGTAAAAACCTTGTCCTGCAACACGTCTTGCACTATCTAAGTCTAATCCACCTAAAGCTTCTAAAATTTCACCATGGAATGGAATTTCATAATCTGGAACTACAGGTTCTCCAAATTTTTCAATTTCTACATTTTCGCTATCATCTTTTCCTATTGGAACAGACTCGTGCATGATGTTTGGAATTTTCATCATTCTAATTTTAATTTCTTCTGCATATTTGTTCTCTAAAGTCTCATTTTCTTCTAGTTTATTATTGATTTCTTGAACTTCAGCTTTAATTTTTTCTGCTTCATCTTTTTTACCATTTCTCATTAAATTTCCAATTTCAGCACTTAGTGTTTTTCTTTTGTTTCTTAATTCATCACCAGCAAGTGTAGCTTCTCTAGATTTTTTGTCTAAATCTATAACTTCATCAACTAATACTAGTTTTTCATCTTGAAATTTTTTCTTTATATTTTCCTTAACAATGTCAGGATTTTCTCTTAAAAATTTAATATCTATCATATTAATTCCCCCTAATTATTTTTTTGTATAATCAATAGTTAATTCTTGGGCTACTTCAAATCTATGTTTTTGACCAGTAATATTGTCAGGCCTTTCAGGAATTTCTTCTAAAAACATTTTTTCTGGTCTTACCCAAAGATAATTTCCATCTTCTCTTGGATATAAAGGTTTATATACTACCATTCTTTCTTTTGTTTCCGAATCACAAGCTACATTTTCTACAAAATAATAATTTCCTTTAAAATGACGATAAACTTTTCCAATTTCTACATGTTCCATAAAAATACCTCCATTATACAAAATATATTCTAATAAATTGGGCTAAAACAAGCACAATTTAATTTAGACAAACAAAAATCGTCCTTATATAAAAATATAAGGACGAATATAATCCGCGGTGCCACCTTAAGTTATTATAAAAATAATACACTCGATTAGTAGGATAACCGCCTAACTTACGGTTTAGTTTTCACTAAAAACATCTAAGAGTAGATTCACATATAAATTTTATTTACTTACACCACCCGTAAACTCTCTAAAAAAATTAAATATGTTACTATTCTCTTATCAAACGTTTATATTAATATGTAACACATTTTAACATAATATGTATAAATATTCAATAAAAATCGTAAAAAATTATTAATCGGGATTTGGGGGACGTTGGTTAAATCCTGATTTGACACTTGGAAAATTATGTTAAGTATGGTATAATAAAATGCAGAAAAAAGTGAAGGAGGCTCAAAAGAATGAGAGAGTTTAACAAAAAGAATAGCGAGAAGCTATTCTTACTGAAGGTATGCTTACCTGCAGCGTATGAACAAATTGGAAATGAAGGTGTTGAAGCAGTCGAAAAGGGCTGGGCCAAGGAACAGGATTTTAAATTTATCAACGACCTAGTTCACAAGTATGTAGCAAAAGCTACAGAAGAAGCCATTTCTTATGAGGGAAGTATGCAGGAGAAGATGGAATTAATCAGAACATTCAACTACTTCTTATATGCGTATATTGAGAGAACAAGTCCAAAAACGTTGGAAGAACTGAATGTTGTAATTAAAGAGTACTATGAAAATGTCGAAGATTCAGTCATATTAGGAGGTTAAATGCATATGATTTTTAAAGACAGATTCGAAAAAATGTCACGTAAAGACTTGGAAGAAGAAATCCGCGTATATAAGGATTTCTCCAAGTATACTCGGAAAGAACTGGAGAATGAATTAAGAATTCTTCTTCCAGATATTAATTTGAACGAATTCTCTGACCAGGACTTGGAAGATTTGTTAAGAAGTAATTATACCTTCGAGGAGTATAGCACCGAAGAGCTTCGGGAAGAAGCAAGAAGACATGAACGCTTCGAAGAGTGGAGTAGAGAAGAACTCGAAGAAGATTATGAACAGTTAGAGAACACTGAAGCAAACGCTGAAAAGTACAAGAATATAAAATGGATTCTTATAGCAGTGCTCTGTGCTTTTTTAGGATACTACTATGGAAGTATGAATACAAAACTGAACTATCTAGAACAGAGAACAGAGCAACTTCAGCAGGAGCTGAATTTTATCGAGTATCAGAATGAACAGTTGGAAGACAGAGTAGATACCTTGTCAGATAATATAGATTTGATAATAATCTATATTACGTCTGACGACCTTCCAGAAGTAGAAAATCCGAGTACATCAGCACAAATCATCTGAAAAACCAAAACTTCACATCTTTTTCCCCTGGCGAAAGCCAGGGGCATTTCTGTTTTATAGAATAAAATTTAAGAAAAAACGAAATTTTGTTTGACAAACAAAAAATCATATGATAGTATGTAAAAAAATAAAGTGGAGGCGTGAACAAGTGAAAAAAGATAAAAGTGACTTAAATAAAAGAGAGATTGCAATCTTAAACTTTATATCAAAGCAAATAAAAGCTAATCAATATCCACCATCAGTAAGAGAAATTTGTAAAGCTGTAGGGCTAAATTCAACAGCAACAGTGCATGGATATTTAGAAAAATTAGAACAAAAAGGTTATATAAGAAAAGAATCTCAAAAAGGAAGAGCGTTAAGAGTTGTTAATGAAGAGGATGTTATAAGAAAACCAAAAGATTTATACGCTGGTAAAGAATTGGTAGATGTACCAGTTGTAGGAAAAATAACTGCAGGTGCACCAATATTAGCAGTAGAAAATATAACAGATACTTTTCCAATTCCTTTAGATTTCGTAGGAAATTCAGAAAGCTTTATGCTAACTGTTAGAGGAGAAAGTATGATAGAAGCAGGTATTTTAGATGGCGACTATATATTAGTAAAACAACAAAATACTGCAGAAAATGGTGAAATTGTTGTAGCGTTAATAGATGACGAAGCAACAGTAAAAACATTCTATAAAGAAAAAGATTATATAAGATTACAACCAGAGAATCGTACAATGGCTCCAATAATTGTTCCAGATTGTAAGATACTTGGTAAAGTAGCTGGCGTATTTAGAAAAATGTAGTATAAAATAAAACGACTTAAGACATAATATATTTTAGGTGAATATATTATGAAAAAAGAAAAAGATGTTAACGAGATAGAAGTTGGGGAAGATGTAAGCAGAAACGGTGAATTTATACCAACGAAATTTGCATGGATAAGCTTAGGTTTTCAAAAAGAGAATGCAAAACGCTTACAAAATATAACTAAAAAAGATGATAAACATAGTAAGTAAATATAATAGAAATTAAATGTGGCTTTATTAATGGAAAGGAATTTAAATTTCATTTCTGCAATTTAATAAATCCACATTTTTTACTTGAAAGATAACATAAAAAATGATAAAATGAAAACGTTAGAAAAGGAGGAAGTAAGTATGGATAGTAAAAGCCAAGAAATCTATTCTGAACTTAGTGCTTTTTTGGATAGTATAGATGAAGAAAGAAGAAACAAAATACCAGAAGACTTAAGAGAATTAATAAATAGTAAAAAAGACAATAATTATACACCTAAATATCCAAAAGGAACTCCTTTAGAAAAATTAAAAATGAAAAAAGAAACAAAGGATATGGTTAATTTACTAAACTTTAATTATTGGTGTGAAAACGAACAACAACGAAAAGAATTAATGGAACGAATAGCAAATGGAAAGAAAAATGAAGGAGCAAAAGTAAATGCATTCGATAAGATAAAAAATATATTTAAAAAGAAAAGCTAAAAGCTTTTCTTTTTGTATTAAATAATATTAAATTGGCTCTTATACATATTATAATAAGCTCCCTTTTTATCTATTAATTCATCATGAGTTCCAACTTCTACGATATTACCATTTTCTATAAAAACAATAAAATCGCAGTTCTTTATTGTAGATAATCTGTGTGCAATAATTATTGATGTAGAATTTTCTGTTAATTTTAAAATAGCTTTTTTTATCATATCCTCAGTTAGTAAATCAATATTACTTGTAGCTTCATCCAAAATTAAGATTGGCGGTTTTATTAGCATAATTCTGGCAATGTTTAATAGCTGTACTTCTCCTTCAGAAAGCATATCAGAATTTGATATATACGTATCATAGCCATCAGGTAATTTTTCTATAAAAGAATCAGCAAAAGCTAATTTAGATGCTTGTTTAATTTCTTCTATACTTGCAGTAGGTTTTCCATATGCAATATTTTCCCGGATTGTTCCACAGAATAGATAGACATCCTGCTGCACCAACCCGATCGTCTCACGAAGACTCTTGAGTGTAAGATTTCTGATATCTTTTCCGTCAATCGTAATCTTACCGTCTGTAACATCATAGAATCTCGGAATCAGATTCACCAGCGTAGACTTACCACACCCGGTACTTCCGATAAATGCCGTCGTCTTTCCAGGCTCTGCGG
>ENA-OPWH01000824-OPWH01000824.1-human-gut-metagenome-genome-assembly--contig:-NODE-824-length-21861-cov-5.318628_pt1 | contig 21861 bp, 15 predicted proteins | sample MGYA00241506_ERZ502004 | MGnify/ENA primary metagenome ERZ502004 (study PRJEB25962, sample SAMEA2043049) | human gut metagenome | biome: human gut; feature: human-associated habitat; material: faeces... | reverse complement strand
GGTGTCCGGGGTTCGAATCCCCGACGAGGCACCAAAAGAGAGCCACCCAAAGGGTGGCTCTCTTTTGGTGCTGCTGATTTTTGCGGAGCAAAAATCAGCGCCGCCAACGGCGGCCCTTTGATTAAACGCGCAAGGGAAACCCGGCAAAGGTTTCCCTTGCACACATTCCTTTCCTTGCGATATGCGGGGGGGCATGCGGACAACAGAACCTGTGGGCAGTCACAGAAAAGCCATTCCCATTTGGGAATGGCTTTTTTGCGTGCGAGGAGGGGATCCGAAACGAGAGCCGGCTTCGCTGGGGCGTCGAAGCCGGACGCAACAGTCCGGTGGACTGCTGCATTATCGCCGACCTGCGTTTGCGCAAGGAGAACGGGAAAAACCTGCTTATAAGGAAGCTGTCACCATGACAGAACGATTAGCCTAAGCAGATGCCACCCGGCAACTTTTTCAATGCCACCATTGAAGCGGAGGACAACGATGAAGAAACCGGAGATGTAACGGACTTTGAATCTATCTTGGATCTGTGTTCGGCATCCACGCAGCAGCTCCGGCTGCGCTGGCATTACCGCAGTCGATGTGAGCAGCTGATTACTTTCTCCGACAGGAATATGAAATCATCAGCTTCTTGCAGTGAAAAGAGAACAGCGCAGCTTCCGGGTATTTGCCTGGAGGCTGCGCTGTTTGCTGGCCTTAAATCCGTGACAAGACGATTACCGTGCGCGTTTTCTCTTATAGTGGACGGCGCCGGCCAAAGTAAGGGTACTTGCCAGCAGGAGAGCGCTCCACAGCAGAAGATTGCTGCTGTCTCCGGTGCTGGCGCTGGCAGTGCCCTTGACGAAGATGACCTCGATGGCATGGGCTTTGCTGACATTCTCAAAGGTGTAGGACTTCACCGCGCCGATGCTCTCTCCGTCGATTTTGACGTTGGCGACAGCATAGCCCTTATCCGGAGTGATGGTGAAGGTCTGATCGGCTCCCTCACGGACGCTGATATTGCCGGAGGGGGAGATAGAGCCGCCAGTTCCGGCAGTTGCCTCGATGGTGTAGTAGCTGTCGTACCAACCGCCGCCACCGCTGCTGGACTCGTGATACAGCTCAATCTTGCCGGTCAGTGTCGCGTAGTTGGTGCCCGTGGGCGTGAAGCGCCACCTGTAGGTCGTGTTGGCTTCGATTCTGGTACTATCAGGCAGGACGTTGCCCTTGTCATCTACCCATTCCAGCTTGCCGTCACTGGGATTCAGAGTGCTTCCCTCGATGGTCAGCGCCGCGTCCTTCAGCGTCTTGCCGCTGGTGGTGATCTTGGTGTAGTTCGGCTCGCCGGTAGGCGTGGCCGGTTTGATCATGAGCACGAAGGGAGCGCTGGTGACGTCGTTGTAGTCGTTGTCGCCCGCCTTAGTCGCGATGACGCTGACAGAGCCGACCTTGACGGGAGTCAGAACGCCGGTTTCGGGATCGATGGTCGCTTCGCCGGTGCTGTGAGCAGTGTCAATGCGGTAGGTCACAGCGCCTGTGCCGGAGCCGCCGCTGGTGGTCAATGTCAGCGTCTGACCATAGAACACACTGTCCGCACCGGTGATGGTCAGAGCCGCCTGATCCGCCTTATTCACCATGACTTCAAGTTCAATGTTCTCCACTGTGTTGTAGTTTTCGGTGTCCTTCGGAGTGAACTTTGCCTGGAAGGTCTTGGCGGCAGTCGAAGCGCCGCCCACAGATTCGCTGCTATCCATCCAACTCCAGCCGTCCGGCAGCGTCACATCCGCCAGCGCCTGACCGTATTTTGCCGTCAGCCCGGTGGGAACGGTGTAGGTCGGCGTTGCCTTTGCTACCACAAATTCGCAATACACAGCTTCAAATCCGTAGTAGTTATCCGTATCACCAATGCTGGCGTACATACGGTAGGTACCGGCGTTCAGCGCGGGCGGATTGCTGATATCCCACGTCTGAACAGAGCCGCTGTCCGCAGCGGCATAACTGTAGGTCACTTGAGCATTCAAATCGCCCGTCTGGTCTGTCAAGGTCGGTGTGCTGGGCGTTTTACCGTAAGTATAGCCCGCCATGCTGAGCTTGCCGTACTGTCGAGCCTTTTCGACAGTGATATTCGATCTTCCCGAAACCGTTAAATACTTCTCGGTGTCAGTCGGTTCGAAAATCCACTCGGCTGCATAGGTACCGTTCCCAACCACGGGTATATGCGTGCCGTCCACCCATTCAAAGGTTCCATCGACATCCACGTTGTTGACATTATCATGGAGCTTGCCGGAGAGAGCGATGGTATTCAGGGCGTCGCCGTAGATGATGGCGTTCTTGCTCAGCGTCGGTGTGCCGGTGGGAGTGATCCTGTTCTTCGCGCTGACATTGACGGTCAGCGTGATGTCCTCATAGTTTGTGCTCTTGATTACTACGGTCACTGTGCCCACAGGGCCGGTGGTTTTCACGTCATTTTTCTGAATCGGCAGGATCAGCTTGCCGTTTTCCACCTTCGCACCGTCGGTGTAGTAGCCAACATCCAGTTTGATTTCGCCGATCTCATAGGTGAGCGCACCGTACTCTTTGGGAGTTTCCAGCGTGGGCAGGGTGGGGAGCGTCACAGTGTAGGTCTTTTCGTAGCCGTTTATAATGACGAGCGCGGTTTCCTTGGTGAAGTCAGGCGCAGCGGCCTTGGTGATGCTGCCAGTCGTAGGGAAGCTGCTCTGCTCCAGGGCGTAATTCTTCGCGGCCTGCCCCATCAGGGTCACTGTGGCAGTGACGTTCTTGCCGCTGTCCACACTGGCATAGTCAAAGCTGGCGGTCACGTTGTAGTCTGTGTCTCGCTTCAAGGTCACGTTGTCGAAGGTTACGCTGGTAATGTCCGCGTTTGTCGTGCCATCATAAAGCTTGGACGCAACCGTTACCCCGGTGATCGTCAGCGGCTTCTGCCCAATGCGGACCGCCACGCTGGCGGGTGCGGTATCTTTGTGGTTTGCATCGCCAATCACCCGATACCACACGGTATATGCTCCGGCATCGGTGCCGGTAGGGATGTCCGGGCTGTATGTGCCGTTCTCGGTCAGGCTGTACTGCATGGTGCCACCGCTGGTCACACTGCCCGCAGTAATCAGCGCCTGCTCCTGTCCGGTATAGGTCAGATTTTCCTGCGCCGTGGGAGCGTTGAAGGTGGGGGTAGCCTTGTTCACCTTGATGGTCACAGTTCCGGTCGCGGTCGCGTATTCCTCATAGCCCTCCGCCGGGGTGAATGTCCAATCGGCTTCATAGTCGCCCGCGTTAGGCTTGATCGTGCCGTCCGTCCACGCGAACGTACCGTTAACGGATTTGCCGGTGTCGGGATCCTTCATCTTGCCCAAAATAGTACTCTTGCTCAGCGCGTCGCCGTAGGTGATCTCGGCTGCGGTGATTTCGCCGTCCGGCGTGGGCTTGATCTGGTTCACCGCGTTGAGGACGAGCGTCAGTTGAAAGTCCTCGTAGTTGGTGGTGGTGACCTTCACCTTGACGGTGCCGATCTCGCCGGTCATGTTTCCATCTTTCGCATAGAACTGTGCCAAAATCAGCACGCCGTTTTTAAACTCTACGATCGTTTCGTCGTAATAATATCCGCTTTGGCTAACAAGGGAAATAGCAGCCTGATTACCATAGCTTATCGTGCCATATTCGCTCTCGGACAGTTCGGGCAGCAGTTCCTTGAAGTCATAGGTGTACGTCTGCTGTGTGCCGTTGATTATGTTCAGCGTACCGGACTGGATATTTGTGGGCGCAGCGGCTTTGTTAATTTTGAAAGACTTATCCTCCAGCTCCGCGCCGTTCAGCGTAAAGGCCTTTTCCGTCGTGCCGTCTTCAAAGGTATAGTTCGTATCTGTCAGCTTGACGGTGAAGGAGATGTTCTTTTCTGTTTCGCTTGCGTTGGCGGAATCATACTTGGCGTCGGTCAGCTCGAAACCGTTGCCCTCCGACAGAGGAAGCGGCAGTCCGGCCTGATAGCCTGCGGAGTCTGCTGCGCTTACAAGCGAAATCTTGCCGTCGGGCAGATCGGTCGTGCCGTCGTAAGCCTTGATCACGTCTCCGACCTCGACCTTCGCCTTGTGCGGAACGATTCTCCATTCGGCGGTTTTCGAGCCGGTGTAGTCGCTGCCTTCGACTGCCTTGATGGTCAGCGTCTGGGTGCTTACGCCAGCAGAGGAAGCAGTGCCGCTGGCGGTGTAATCAACGCCCAATTTCAGCGTCTTGCCGTTGTACGTTACGGTGAAGCCCGGCGCGGTAGTGGTGGATTGATAAGGCTCATAGGTGCTTTCGTTGCTGCTGCGGAAGGTGATCTCGGCATTGCTTAAGTTCGGCTTGGTGACGGTCAGCTTTTTGTGGCTGCTCGTCACCGAATAGCCGTCCTTGGTGGCGGTGAAATAGATGGTGTATTCTCCGATCGTATCGAAGGAGTAATCTTTTGTATACTTCCTATCGGCATAGCTCGGCTTCGTCAAGGTGATGGGCGTTGTTTCGCCCTTCTTCAGGATGGAGAATTCCACCGTCGCACCCTTCGCATTGCAGCTGGCGCAGAGCTGGACGGTCGTGCCGCGCTCCACCTTCGGCGAGTTGCCGGTCAGGTTCTTGCCACCGACCTTCAGATACAGGGTCTTGGAGGTGATGGGCAGTCTATTGATGATAACATTGTTCAACTGCGAGCCTTTGACATCATCCCGGGCATACCACTTGTGGGTGCCGTCCGCGTTGAGCACCTTGTATCCAAGTGCTGTGTCATTCAGAATATTTTTCCACGTCGCGCCCTCTGCCAACGTCAATTCGCCGATCACGGCGGGATATTTCGACCCGGCGAGTTTTGCTCCTCTGTAGGCAACGACCGTGTCAATGCTGGCTGTGGTCGTGTTTTTCGTGTTGCTTAAGGTGATGGTGTTTCTGCCCGCAGCCGCCTTGACCGTCACCGTGCCCTTGATGGAATGGCCGTTCAAGTTAAGTCCCGTGTCCTGCGTGCCGTTGATGGTATAATCGCCGGTCACGTCGGCCAGCAGCTTAAATTCTGCGCCGCCGTCTCTGTCTGCGTCAAGGGCTGTCTGCAAATCAGCAAATCTCCGCCACGGGCGGTTGCCCTCGCCATTGTTCAAGGCTGTTTCAGCCACCGCGGGCGCGTTGCAGTAGGGACAGGCAGTGGAGTTGTTGTCAAAGCCGTTCTTGCCGCCGTGGCTGCACAACTTTACCACCAGGTCGCAGGTCTGGGTAGCGGCTTCCTCCAGCGTAAGCTGCGTGTCGCCATTGTAGTAAGCCAGTCCCGCTTGCCCGGGAAGCAGATTGCCCAATGTGATGCCATTATTTAGCCGCAGATCGCTTCTCGAAATCTTTCCACCGTACAGCTCGACTGTGCCGCCCCAAACCTCCAGCTGGAGCAAAGTGGTATGGTCATTCTCCGGATCAAATACCAGTGTACCGCCGTCCCGCACGGTCACTCCCACCGCGCCGTTGCCGCCGCTGCTGTCAATGACCGTCAGTTTACCGGTGCGAACCTGGCTCATGGCCGTAAGGCCGCCCACATTCAAGCTGTACCCATCCAGGCTATGTCCGTTCAGGTCCAGCGTGAGGATCTTGCTGACATATGTATCGCTGGGCAGCATCTCGTTTGCCAGCAGCTTGACGGTCTGATCGTCAGCTGCCGCATCCAGCGCGGACGGCACATCGGTATAATAGGTTTCACCGATGCCGGCCGCAAACTGCGTCCCACAGACCGTGCACTTGCCGTCTTTACCGATGGTGCTCGCGCCCTCGGCGTTCTTGTGGGTGCAGGACAGACCGCAGGCGCACTTGTTGTTCACCATGGCGTGGGTGTGCTCCTTGACGGTTACGTCGGCCAGCTCCGTTGCATTGCCGTCCTGCACATCGTCGCCCTTGTAGAAAGCGTGCACCTTCTGCGTATCCAACAGGGACATGAGCGGCTGCAACTCTTCTGCGATGTAGCTCTTAATGCTTTTGAACGTGCCACCGCTGATGGCGATGGTTCCGTTGCGTGTGAACTGCACCTCGCCAAACGTGCCGTCCGTAATGTTCAGCGTGGCGCCGGAATCGACAACCCATTCACCCGCGTGTTTGGAGCCACCATTGACGGTGACGGAAGCACCCTCCAATACGGTGAGGCCATACACCATGCCGTTGCTGATGGTCGCAGTGCCGCTGTTCACGTCGCAGACAAGTCCCGCGCCTTCTGAACCGCCGATCTCGCCGCTCCGGATGTCCAGTGCGCCGGCCATGAACATGAGATTTGAAATTCTGCCGTAAGCGCCCTCGCCTGTAACAGTCAGGTTGCCTGTCGCGAGAGTTTCTTTTTTCTGCGTTTCCTCGTTAGTCTCTGAGAATCCAACCTCGAGGTAGTCGACCGTCTTGTGGTTCAGATCGAGCGTCAAGGTTTTGGTGACAACGGGTACGATGGAAGTATACTGTTCGAACGTAAAATCTTCACCGAGCGCATTGAGGGCGTCTGCATCCGTCACATGGTCTGCCAGCAGCTTGACGGTGTCACCGTCCTGCGCCGCATTCAGCGCCCTGGGGAGAGACTTGTACTGTTTGCCGTTCACCTCGGCTGCATCCGGCAAGCCGATGACGGTGATGGTGGCGCTTGCCTGCACGGAGGTGTTCCCCACCTCGTGAACGAACAGCGTGTACGTGCCACCGGGCGTTTCCTCATCGATCTTGACGGAGACGGTATAAGTGCCGTCGCCGTTGTTCTTCTGGCTGATGGTAAAGTAGCCATTGACCGCGTTGCCTTGAACATAGGCGTTCAGCGTGTCCGTGCCGGTATAATTGGCAGTGAACACGGCGGTCTTGCCCGCGGTAAGGCTCTTGCTCGTTTCGGTCAGCGTCAGGCTCGGCGCTGCGGGTGTGGTGCTGCCCACCTGTTTGTTGGTCAGCTTCTTTGCGATTTCGCCGCCTACTTTATAGGTATCGGTGTCAAAGCCAGCTTCCGCAGCGGTATCGCCGTTCACTGTGGCGGAGCCGTAGAGCGTTTTGGCGGCAAGCTCTGCCGCGCTATCCAGCTCGACCGCCTTCACTGCGCCGGAGATCAGCATATCCGTGCCATCGAAGTACAGCGTGCCCTTCACGCCGACCTTCGCGCCGCTGACAGAAGCAGAGCCGGAAACCACGTTCAGCCCGCCGGTAATGGCCGCTTCCGCTTCGGCGGGCGCGGTCATGTTGAGCGTGCCGCCGTCTACCTTCACAGTACCATCGACCGTGCCGCCGTTCAGCGTCAGACTGTCCGTGGCATCAATATTGCCGGTGATGCTGTGCCCGTTCATGTGGATGGTCGTCGCGGCGTAGACGGTGAGGTCTTCCGTGACGCTGTCGCGCAGCGTGATCTCGCCTTCCTCCATATTGTCCAAGATCTCCTGCACCGTTTCATACTGCGTCCCGCCGCTCTCCGCGACGTAGTGCGTCCCGCCGCTTCCTTCGCCGTTCTCCGTGACGTCGGCGAAGACTGCCGTGGGCAGCGTCGTCAGACAGAGCGTCAGCGCCATCAGCATACTCAATACTCGTTTTTTCATAAGATCCTCCTTTAGGATATACATATAGGGTTTATATCCAGCCCGTTCAAGCACAGGCACAGCTTTTACAGGTCGTCCTGCACTAAATGCAGCTTTTTCGCGGCGGTCTTGGCCTCCGCCCGGCGCTTCACGTCCAGCTTGTCGAGGATGTGGCTGACGTGGGTCTTCACGGTCGGCAGCTTCACATCCATGATCTGTGCGATCTCGGCGTTGGACTTGTCCGCGCAGAGCAGATGCAGAATTTGCAGCTCCGTGGGCGTCAGCTCCTCGCCGGGGGTAAGGCGGGGTTCGAGGAAATGCGGGTAGAGCGCCGCCTGCGTCCGCACCGCCGCCATCAGCCGCTTGCGCCATGCCTTGTCGCCGTCCCAGTCCAGCGCCTCCAGCAGCGGCAGCACCGCCGTGCCGTATACGCTGATGGTGCGGATGAAGCGGTACTCCGCTGCCGCGTCCAGCGCCGCCGTCAATCGCTCGCGCCACCCCTCGTCCTTCTTGCGGTACAGGGCAATGGCAGTCAGGACATTCAGGTGAATGCCGTCGATGATGCGGGCGCAGTTTTGGACATACGGCTCCAGCGGGGCAAGCGTCAGCTGCACCCTGTCCGGCCTGCCGTCCTCCAGCTCCACCATGGCCTGGGTGAGATACTGGTAGCGCCGCATGACGTTCAGGTGCGTCGGCTCCCGCGGGGCTTTTTCCCTGTACCACGCGTCCGCCGCGTCAAGGTCGCCGGTGTGCATGTCAATACGGCAGAGCATGGCGTCCATATTGGGCAGAAAGCGTGTCAAACCGCGCTCGGCAAAGCATTCACGGAGCACCTCGATGGTGCGCCGCGCGTCGGCGGGCTGTCCGCTTGCCAGCTGGCTGCGGGCCAGCAGTCCACTGACGGCGAACTCCATGTCCGGCGTGCCGCGGTTGCGGACCTCGTTCAGCTGTGGGAGAAGGGACAGCATCCGACCGGCCACGTCCTCCCCCTTTTCAAACTTGCTCTCGGCGATGGCGCAGTCCGCAAGACCCACGCCGTCCCGTCCCAGCACCGCCTCCACGGGGAGACGGAGGGTTTTGTAGAGCAGGTCGTCCTTTTTGCTCCATGCGGAAAAGTCCTTGCCGCCGTTCATGATGCTGGGCAGCGCGCTTGTGACGGAGAAGGACGGCAGCGTCACTTCCTTGTTCATCAGCAGCCGGAACACGGCGGGAATGGTTTCCGTCAGACTGTTCACGCCCCGCTGGGGGAGAGAAATGTCCAGCCATGCAAGGCGGCTGCGGGCCTGCTTTCCGGCGGCGTCCTGCCTGCCGCAGCGCTCGGCAAATGCTTGCAGCTCGCCGTACCAGCGCTCCGAGCCTTCGTAGTCCATGGCCAGCGCGCAGAGCATGCTCATGCCCTGCATCAGCGAGGGAGAGGCGAGAATTTCCGCCTCCGGCAGGCTGCGGTAGTATTTTTCCATCTCGGCATAGTGACCCATGCCGGGGTGCAGCTCGGCGTTGCGCACCAGCAGCTCGGAGACCTTGGAATGGTCACCGCCGCTGGTGTAGCATTCCAGGGCGTGGGCGTAGTCCTCCTTCAGCTCATAGTACAGCCCGCCCCGGCTGAAGAGCGCTTTGCGCTTTTCCTCGGTATACTCCCGTTCCATCTCCCAGCGGAGAAAAGCTCGGAACCCCGACCAGAAGTGGAAGCGCTGGCAGTCGTCGTAGCGCAGCATAGTGGTGTATCGAAGAAGCCAGTCCAGTCGTTCGCCGGCACGGGGATCGCCGCTGACCATCCGCGCCATTTCCAGGTCAAAGCTTTCAAAGGGAGCCAGCTCCAACAGGAAGCGCCGCACCGGCAGGTCAAAGCGCCGGTAGATGGCGGTCTCAAAGTAGAGGAACACCTCGTGGAACACCCGCGCCACCAGCTCCGGTGTCCACGGCTTGTCCGGGGACATGCACCGCGCCGTGATGGCCACACCCAGCGGATAGCCCGCGGATTCTTTCAAAATTCCGTCGATCTCGCTATCTGTTACATTTGCTCCCGAAAGCTGAAACAGTCGCCGCACATCGTCCGCGTCAAAAAGCAGGTCGTCGGCCTCCAGCACCGTCATCAGCCCCGTGTACTGAAACGCCGTCAGGCAGCCGGGCGGCACACCGCGCGAGAGCAGCACGAAATGGCGCTCCGGACTTGAGCGAATCAATTCGCAAAGAGCCTGCTGCCCGGATTCCTCCTGCATGAGCTGAAGATCGTCAATCAGCAGAATGTCCCAATCCTGCGCTGGCGGTGGGATCGCGCAGTCTGGGTCTGCCGCGCTTTGCCGCAGCACATTCCGACCGCGCAGCAGCGCGTCCGCCAGTACGGTCTTTCCAAAGCCGCAGGGTGCGCTGAAAAAAAGGACTCTGCCATGCGCCATGAAGCTGTCAAACCGTTTCTGAACGGAGGGCTTTATGATGATATTTTCGGTCATTTCTTCCCTCCCTTTGATACAGTGCGAGATTGTCATAAGCCTTTTGCCATCTATCTCAAATTATATTATACGCGGCTGTTCTGAAATGTAAATCATTCCAAAGGATGAGACATGGCGCATGGCAAAACGGCACGGCTAAACGAACTGAATGCAATGCGCAATCTCGACAAGAGAGAACGAGATCGTGAACGGCGAGCGAGGCGAAGAGGAGCTGAACCGTTCCAGCGATGACAGGGAGCGATGAAATGATCCGCACATTTGCAGCACGGCATTTCCGTCGCTACAATGAAGTCAGATCAGAGGATGGAGGTGCCTGATATGTTCAGACGCAAAAGGATAAGCGAATTGTTGAGCTAAATCCGGAAGAACTCCGGCTCGCTAAATATGCGCTCCTGGGGTTCCGAAACAAGCTGGTCGCGCAGGGCAAACCGACGGAAGATATCAATGCGCTGTTACTGAAAATCATGAAATAACCAATGATAGCCGCAGGGAGTAAAAACCTTGCGGCTATCATAAACTAAGGAGGCTGATAACTTAAAATATGTTCCAAGCAGCTTTGATTCGCCCATGAAATATGCGGAGCGGATTGATAATCGCCCATGTTTTGTGTATAATGAAGCAGGAAACTTATGCTGGAGAGTAATTCAGATGTATTTGAAAAGAAAAGTAGATGCTTTCTTAGAGGAATGGAAAGCAGATAAAAACAGAAAGCCCCTTGTTGTCAAGGGAAGCCGTCAAATAGGCAAAACGGAATCGATCCTGCATTTTGCTGCCGATCATTACGAAAATGTGATCGAGATCAATTTTGCCCGTGACGAGAAATACAAGGGAATCATCGCGGACGGATATGAAGCCGCTGGCATTATCAAGAACATTTCACTCATTGACCCGACAAAGAAGTTTGTGCCCGAAAAGACGCTGATCTTCTTCGACGAGATTACGGAGTTTCCGGAAATTGCAACATCGCTCAAGTTCTTCTGCATAGATGGGCGGTTTGATGTGATTTGCAGTGGGTCAATGCTGGGAGTCAATTACAAGAAGAGCGAAAGCAACAGCGTAGGGTATAAAAAAGACTATGAGATGTTTTCGATGGATTTCGAGGAGTTCTTGTGGGCAAAGGGCTATGGAGATGACACGGTAGAAAACCTGCTTTCCCATATGAAGGAATTTAAGCCTTTTAGTGAGTTGGAGATGAATGTCTTCCGTTCGCTGTTTCTGGATTACAATATCCTTGGCGGAATGCCTGCTGTCGTCGCGGAGTATATCGAGCGAAACACCTTTGAGGGATCGCTTGATACGCAGAAGCAGCTCATAGCGGACTATAAAGAAGATATTCGCAAATATGCTACCGGAATCGATCAAACAAGAATTATCAATGTGTTCAACCGGGTCGCGCCGCAGCTTGCAAGGGAAAACAAAAAATTCCAGATTTCCAAGGTGGCATCCGGCGCAAGATTCCGGGATTATCGAGGATGCGCGGAGTGGCTTTCGGATGCAGGTATGGTCAACATCTGTTACTGCATGGAGTTTCCGGAGCTGCCGTTGGGAGGTAATTACGAGCCTGACACATTCAAGCTGTATTTTGCGGATACGGGTCTTCTGGTATCCATGCTGGATGATGAATCGCAGGAGGATTTAAGAGCCAATAAGAACCTGGGTGTTTATAAGGGAGCCCTCTATGAGAACATGGTAGGAGAAGCTCTCATCAAGCAAGGATATAAGCTGTTCTATTACAAAAAAGAGAATTCCACACTGGAAGCCGATTTCTTCATTCGTTCAACCGCATCCGTGATTCCTGTTGAAGTAAAGGCGAAAAGTGGGCGGGCAAAATCAATGAAAACATTGATTGCCTCTGATCACTACCCGGATATCAGATATGGGATTAAGTTCTCAAAGAACAATATCGGGCATGAGGACAGGATATACACATTCCCGTACTTCTGCACATTTCTGCTGAAAAGATTTATGGTTGGTTTTCACGCTGAAGAAGAAGCGGAATAACAAAGACAGCATGGGGAACATACAGCAGAAAAAATCCGGTAAAAGTTCCCTGCAAAACTGAATACAACCTGATTCGACCGTTCATTGAAAAAGTGGACGGTCTTTCTTTTTGCCAAAGTGCACTTCCGTTGAGGACTTGGCTAAAAATATGTTCAACTTCTTAATTGAATGCTACATAGCCGCTGGTGACTCCCTCATCGGCGACTAACTGGGTTGTGCAGAATCTGGAAAATGTGCTGGAAGTCTGGAACGATAAGCTGTCTGAGATTTGGCAGCTGATCACGCAGTCACCGCAGACATTCAAAGGCGGCTCGATTTGGTCGATTATTTGCAGCATCCACGGAGCGCTGCAGGCCATCGGCTATGCGCTGCTGGTTCTGTTCTTTGTGGTGGGAGTCGTAAAGACCTGCGGCTCCTTTGCCGAGCTGAAAAAGCCGGAGCACGCAGTGAAGCTGTTCGTTCGCTTTGCGATTGCCAAGGGATTGATTACCTACGGCATGGAGCTGATGATGGCGATTTTGGAGATTATTCAGGGTGTGGTCAGTACGATCATGAACTCTGCCGGATTTGGAAGCCCGCAGGCAACGGTGCTGCCGCAGGAGATCATCACGGCTGTGGAGGATGAACCATTTGAGCGAGAAGAACTCCGTTTTGAATAGACCGATGTATTTGTGCCTTTGCCCGGTTTGCCTTGGTCAGTTCCTCGACACAGGAATCTATAAGATCGTGCGGGAGAATCACGGACAAGCAAAAGAGCGCTGTGATTTCTGTAATTATCGCAACGGGTACGATTTTATCATCTACTCCAAAGCGGAAAAGGAAGATGAGGTGGCAGACGAATGGCAATGAAAAAGTCTGAGCTGAGAGAACTGTACTTGATGATGTTTCCGGAGTATCCGGACATCGTGAACATCACTCAGCTCCAATCGATGCTTGGTATCAGCCGCCATCTTGCCTATGACTTGATCAATGACGGGTATATCAGAGGCCTGAAAATCGGAAATGCGTTCCGGATACCCAAGGTCAATGTCATTGAGTATGTCATGGATCAGGGGAAAAGTGCGATTTGAACTCCGTTTTGATAATCGCATATTTGAGTATCTCCCACCGACCGAATAAAATATAGATGTCGGTGGGAGATGCCTGTATACAATTCAATGATTCCGGAGGTAATAAAAATGGTATCAGGAACTCTTGCGCTGAAGAACGGCTACTATTATGCCGTTCTCAGCTATCAGGACGCAGCAGGAAAACGCCATCAAAAATGGGTATCGACAGGATTGCCCCAAAAAGGCAATAAGCGCCGGGCAGAACAGGAGCTTATTCGTATTCGCAGCGAATTTGAGGTTCCTCGGGTTGCCGGAGAACTAAGCTCGAATATGCTCTTTGCAGACTATTTGGATCAATGGCTTGAGATTGTCAGAGCGAGAATCAAGCCCGCAACATTCGGCTCGTATCAAGGGATGGTCAAAAGCACGATTGGCCCGTATTTCCGCAAAAAGGAGCTAACCTTGAAAGAACTGGAGGCTCGGCACATCCAATAGTTTTATACGGAGAAGCTGAAAACCGTCACGCCGAATTCCGTTATCCACTATCATGCGGTGATTTATCAGGCCTTGAAGTATGCGATGAAAACCGACATGGTACCGCAGAATGTTGCCATGAAGGTGGATAGGCCGAGGAAGAACTCATTTCAGCCGACCTTTCTTGACGCAGAGCAAATGCAGAAGCTGTTTGAGGTTGTCAAGGGAACGCGGCTGGAGCTTCCGGTTTTGGTTGCTGCGTTTTATGGACTACGCCGTGGCGAGGTGCTCGGGCTAAAGTGGGATGCGATCGATTTCAATCGCGGAACGCTGACCATCAAACGAACAGTCACTGAGGCAACGATCGACGGCACCATGAAAATTATCGAGCAGGATTCTGCTAAGACCAAATCGAGCCTGAGAACGCTTCCCTTGGTGGGGAGCTTCCGCGACTACTTTCAAAAGGTAAAAGAGGCCCAGGAGCTAAACAAGAAGGTTTGCGGCAATTGCTATAACTACGATTACGACGGTTATGTCTTTGTGAACGAGCTGGGAGAGCGCATGCGCCCGAACTATTTGACGGAGTACTTTCCTAAGTACATAGCAAAACACGGGATGCCGAAGATGCGGTTTCATGATCTTCGCCACCCGTATGTCAAGCACACGACAAAAATTTTTAGCTTACGCCTGATGGATTTTCAAGCGCAGGCTTATCCTGATGCGCGGCGAAAAACTCGCGGAGCTTGTCAGCTTCTTCGGGTAGGACAAAGCCGGAGCCCTGTCCGTCCACTCTACAATAGAAAGCGATTTTCATGTCTGCCACCTCAATCGAAAATGTCTTGGATTTTATATGCGATCTCAATGCGCTTGTCAGGGTACACCAGTACCCGGTCGATCAGCATCTCGGCCAGCTCGGTGGTCAGTGCGTCCGCATCAAAAATCGCCTTGGACGCTTCCTTTCGGCTGTCCTGCCGCGCCTGTTCGTCCTGCTTCTGCTTCGCCTGTGCCAATACTGCGGCATAGGCATTTTTCGTTTTCAAAAGCAGCTCGTCACACGCAGCCTTTTCCGCCTTGTAGGTGTTCAGGTCGATCTCGCCCATGAGATAGCGTTCATACAAGGCGCGCTTACCGTCTTGCAGTGCCTCGATCTGCTGCTCATATTCGGCGCGTTCCGGTACGGAAGCATCTACCCGGAGCGTACCGTCAGGGGCAAGCGGTGCGGCGGCTTCCATCTGCTTTTTCAGCGTCAGGAATACCGCCTGTTCCAGCTCTGCGGCGTTCAGGCGCATCTTGTGGCAGCGGCTTTCTACGTCCGCCTCGGAATGGCGGCAGTGATAATATGAGGTTTTCTGCATGGTGCGGGACAGCGCATGACCGCAGCAGCCGCAGAAGGCTTTGCCTTTCAGCGGGTAGTCCCGCTTTTTCTTGTTTGGCTGGGAAAATCGGAGCTGGCTGGCCTGCACGGTATCAAACACAGATTTCTCGACGATGGCCGGGTGATGGTTGGGGATGATGTACCATGATTCTCTGTCCTTCAGGCGGCTTCTGGTGCCGCCTACTTCGAGAACCGCCCGCTTGCCGATCACATACACGCCGGTGTAGCGTTCGTCCTCCAAAATGCGGAGAATGGTGGATGTACTCCAAATCCCGTGACAGCGGGAAATATCGTGGGTGTGATTGCCGTGCGCCGCTTTGTACTGGCCGGGAGTGGGGATGTTCCTGCGGAACAGTTCCCGCGTGATGGCAGCGGCGTTCATGCCACCTGCGGAGAGGCTGAAAATGAGCTGTACAATGGCTGCGGCCTCCGGGTCAGGCTCCATTCTGCCATCGGCGCTTTTGCGGTAGCCGTAGGGACAGATTTTGCTCTGATACTCGCCGCGCTGCATCTTGGCGTACTTGGCACTCTTGGTTTTGATGGACATATCGCGGCTGTAATACTCGCTGATGAGATACTTGAACGCCATGTCCATGCCGCCGGTGTCGCCCTTGAATTTGCTGCTGTCAAAATCGTCGCTGATAGAAATGAAGCGGGTATGGAACAGCGGGAACACGCGCTCGATAAAGTAGCCGGTTTCAATGCTGTTTCGCCCGAAGCGGGAAAAATCCTTGACGATGATGCAGTCGATCTGATTGGCCCGCACCAGCTCAATGAGCTTCTGTACCTGCGGACGCTCAAAATTCGTGCCGCTGTACCCGTTGTCGATGAACTCCATGATCTCCGCGTTCAGAGCTTCCGGCAAGGAAGCCGCGTATTCGTGGAGGACAAGGCTCTGATTTTCAATGCTCAGGCTGTCGTACTTGTAATCCTCGATGGAGAGGCGGATGTAGAGGGCAATCACATATTTCTGCATTGTTCCAGCACCTCCGCATAGGTTTCAAACTCGCTCTGGAAGCGATAGCGCACCGTGATCTGCTTGTCGTGGGATACCTCGATGCGGTCGATCAGCCGCTCGATGAGTGCGCCGGTCAGCGCACGGTCGGTCTTGATCTGCGCGGCGTCCTGTTCCAGCGCCCGGTGCTGCTCAATCTGCGTATCCATCGTCCGCAGACCGTCCTCCAACTGCTCCATTTCCACGGCGAGGTCGGCAATGCGGCTTTCGTACTTTTCCTTGTAGTCGAAATATTCATCCTTGGTAAGAACGCCTTGGACGAGGCTTTCATATAAGCTCCGCACGATACCGCGAAGCCGCTGGATTTCCTGCTTGCGGCTGGTGATCTTCTCCCGCAGCTCGGCACGTTCAGCGGCCTGCCGGGGTAGCTCTGCAAGGGAGAGGGTGTATTGCCCCAGCGCCGTATCAAGCGCGTCCTGAAGCATATCTGCCAGCATATCCAGCAGCATATCCTCGCGGATGGTCACACCGGGGCAGGCATCCTTGCTGATTCGGCTCTGGCTCAGACAATGGTAGAAGTACACATCGTCGGACTTCTTGCGGATGTTTCTCTGCCGGTGCAGGCTGCCGCCGCAATGGGCGCAGAACACCTTGCCTTTGAGCAAATTCGGCGTGTAGGCTTTGACCTCCCGTGCCTTGGCGCGGCTGGCGGTCTGATTGAGAATTTCCTGCACCGCCGCGAACTGTTCCCGGCTGATGATGGCCTCATGGGTGTCCCGCACCACCGTCCATTCCTCGGCATCGGCCTTGACCTGCCGGTGATCCACGGTTTTGGTTTGCCCCTGAACGAGATCTCCGGTGTAGACCTCGGAGCGGAGAATGACGCCGACTGTCCGGGTCTGCCACTTGCCGCTGCCGAGCAAATTTTCGTGGGTGATCTTGCCCTGCATCTTCTTGTAGTGGCTGGGGGTGAGGATGCCAGCCTCGTTCAGCCGCACGGCGATGGTATTGAGGCCAGCGCCCTCGGAAGCCCATCGGAACATCCGCTGTACCACAACGGCGGCAACGGGGTCGATGATAAGCTGGTGGCAATCGTCCTCCGCTTTCAGGTAGCCGTAGGGAGTACGCGCACCGATGAACTTGCCGTCCTTCATGGCCTGCCGCTGCTGCGCCCTGATCTTGCGCCCGATGTCCAAAGCGTAGGCTTCGTTTATCATGTTCCGCAGCGGAATGATGATACCGGAATGAGCGTCCTCCGGGGCGGCGGTGTCGAAGTTTTCATTGACCGCAATAAAGCGGATGTTGCGGATGCGGAAATACTGCTCGATGTAATAGCCGGTGTCAATGGTGTTTCGGCCCAAACGGGAGAGGTCTTTCACAATGACGCAGTTGACGTGACCGGCCTCAATATCCGAGAGCATCTGCTGAAAGCCCGGACGGTGGAAGTTTGTCCCGGTCGCGCCGTTGTCGATATAGGTATCGTATACGCTGATCTCCGGGTACTGCTCCAGATAGCGGGCAATAATCATCTGCTGGGTTTCAATGGATACGCTGTGCGTGTGGGTATCCTCCACCGAAAGGCGGACGTAGATCGCGGCGCGGCAAGCGGCGTCGGCCTCCTGCACGGCTACCGCAGCCGTTTCTTTCCTGCTTTTTCTCGCCATGCTCAGCCCACCTTTCTCTGTTCGTAATCTTTCTGCTGCGCTGCCAGCGCCAAAAGCTGCAACGCCTTTTTGTATTCGTCCTCATGGGTAAAGGTAATATCCAGCTCCTTTTTGCCACGGACGCGGATGCTCTGTACCATGTGAATGAGCGCCCTGCGGTCTAAGGTTTCCAGCGTGGAGAACTGCGTAAACTGCGAAATCCAGCGGTTGCGCTCACTCCGGTTTTCCAAAACCTCCGTGAGTTTTTCCTTGAGAACGCGGATGCTCTCGCGGATGTCCTCGGCCTGCTTGGTGTACTTTGCCTTATAGGAAGCGTATTCTTCCTTGGTAAGCATACCTCCCACAAGGCTCTCATAAAGCCGTGCCTTGAACTCCAGCACCTGCTCCAACCGGCGCTCGTTGTCGGTAATGTGGTCGCTGTATTCCTTGGCAAGCGCCTGATTGATGCTGGACTGGTCAATGCCGGTCAGCAGCGCCTCCAGAGAAGCAATATTGCCGATATAGGCTTTCAGGCTGTCCCGCACACAGTCGATCAGGCTGCTTTCTTTCAGCATGACCGGATGGGCGCAGCCCTTTTTCTTGCCGGTAGGACAATAATAGTAGTGGTACTCCTTGCCGTTCGCACGGTTGGTCTTGCGGGTCATGCGGCTTCCGCAGCACCCGCAGATCAGAATACCGGAGAACAGGTACACCGTGTCCTCGTTGGGAGAAGTGCGGGTATCCAGCCCCTTGATGCGCTGCACCAGATCAAAATCCTGACGGGCGATCAATGCTTCGTGGGCATCCGGGACACGCACCCACTCGGAGGCGGGGCGCTGCTCCATCTGCTTGATCTTGTAATGCGGCGTACCCTGTTTGCCCTGCACCAGCGTTCCGGTGTAGGTTTCGTCCTGCAAGATGCGGATGATGGTGGTGGCCGACCACTTGCAGTCAGCCTTGTCCGCATAGCCCTTTTTCGCGTAGGGCAGACCGTTGTTCTTCTTGTAAGCCAGCGGGGAGAGGATACCCAGCCGGTTCAGCTCTGATGCGATCTTGGAGGCACTTGCGCCCTCCAGCCGCATACGGAAAATGTCGCAGACAACGCGGGCGGCGTAGGGGTCAGGGACGAGCAAATTCTTGTTGTCCTCGGCTTTCATGTAGCCGTACACCGGGAACGCACCGACGAAATCGCCGTTGCGCCGCTTCACGTCCAGAGAGGTGCGGGTCTTGATGGAAATGTCCCGGCAGTAGGCTTCGTTCATAATGTTCTTGACCGATACGGTCAGATCATCGCCGCTGTCGTGGGCGGTGTCGATGCTGTCGGTGATGGCAATGAAGCGCACCCCATAGGCCGGGAATACCCGGCGCAGATACCGGCCGGTTTCAATGTACTCGCGCCCTAAGCGGGAGAGGTCTTTTACAATGACGCAGTTGATGTTGCCATCGGTGACATCCTGCATCATTTCCTTGAACGCGGGGCGGTCAAAGATGATGCCGCTGTATCCATCGTCGATCTTTTCGGAAACGACCTCAATATCCGGGTTGCGCTCTACAAAGTTTTCAATGAGCTTGCGCTGATTGGAAACGCTGTCGCTTTCGCTGGAATGATCGTCAGTGTAGGACAGGCGGATGTAAGCGGTAGCTTTGTATTTAGGCATGAAAAAGCACTCCTTTCTCCCGGACTGCTCCCGCATGAAAAGAGTGGTTATCTGGCTATTAGGTTTTCATCCTTTTCCACACCGATCATAGCACTCTCTGCGGAAAAAAGCGAGGATGTCGCTCAGCGCAAAATGCCTTGCAGACATTCCTCCAACGTAACGCCGTTCCCGGCAAAGCAGGCGTTTACCACGAAATCGCCGCAGCGGAAGCGGTAGGGATTTTTGATCTGGCGGATAAAGGCGGCAATACGTTCTTCCTTGGGAAGATTTTTGTCAACAGATACTTCCCGGATGTCCACCAGCTCATCCGTGTGGATTCGGGATTCGTTTGGCGTTGGCTGCATCATGGCGATCTCCTTTCTCGGTTTGGTGGGTTTCCTCAAGGTCACATGAATGCGCTGACGGAAAGGCCGTCAGCGCATGGTATCTGACTTTGAGAGGCGGCTGCGCGGGCAGAATTGGAGCCACATAACATAATGGCGAATACCGGCGCAGCTGCTCTGCTTGTCCATTTGAGAAGAACTATCCTATTTGCCACGCGCCCCGGATAGTGGGCATGATGCAGGCCGCCCTTGGCAGGGCTGTCATAACTCCACGATACCGCTGCCTCAAAGAGCTGGCGCATACCGCAGGATTCCCCCTCAAGTCTGTGGGAGGGCGTGAGCAAGTTTCATTATCCGCCGCGCTGTCATCGCGCCCGATTTGCCGAATCGGGTCTAAGGCTGCGTAGATCGCTCGGATGGCTTTTCCGGAATCACCTCCCTGAAGCCAATGTCGTGGCGGCGCACCTTATGCCGCTATCACGCGGGTTTTGTGCCTGCATCATGGTCTATTCAGTTTTCAACGTTCAACGAAAGGCTTCGTGGAGAATGTCCCTTCACCTATCGCCGATTTTGGGCCACTTTTGCAAGGTGTTTTTGAAAAACCTCAGAAATATTTTTTGATTTTTCTGATTGCTGCTGTAATGTTGAGAGAAATAGCCTGATGCGACACGCCTTCGACTTTTCCAATCTCGTCAATCGTCATTCCATCCACGAAATACATCCACATCCTGCGGAACTGAGTGTCCGTCAGGTGCTTCCTGATTTGCGTAACCTTTTGGGTGCTACGGCGGATTTCCGCCACCCGGTCATGCGCCTGCTCCATGCAGACATCCGCAGCGGGAATAGATGCTGCTTCCTCGGAAAGCTCGTCCAGTGCAAGGGTATGATTAGCGTAGACATGATCCTCTTTCTCGGAAGCATGATAGTCTGCATCCGACAGGGACTTCCATTTCAGAAATTCTTCCTCGCTGGCAAAGTCCTCGCGGGTCAGGCGGATGATGGCTTCGTTGGCATCCATGTAAACGATAGCGTTGGGGTCTTTCTTGTTCAGCGCATAGCTGCTCTTTCTGTTAAACATAATATGTCCTCCGTTTCGGTGTTGGGTGGGTGGTGAACCAGACCAACACCGGCGGAGAACGACAGCCGACAGGAAAACGTAAAAAGGCGCTCGAACAGGCATGATGACCTGAACGAGCGCCTTGCGTGCGAGTGAAAACATGAGTAACGAATACTGTACCGGGAGGGGCTAAATCACGGATGAACCAAACCGCATAAAAAGAGAGCTGCAACTCGCTTTCGTGAGTGCAGCTCGTCTGGGGGATAGCCGCGTGCTTTTTGAAGTGGACGGCTAATCGGTGCTTATGCTTTTTTACATGACCGCGAGCGGCCTTAGCAGTATCTCCTGTTCATCCGTGACATCATAAAATTACCTCCAACTCGCTGAATGTGATTTGCGGATCATTCAATGTGAGCTTCATGTGTATTTAAGTGAATTGAGGCTCACTCTACAATGTAGTAGAGGTGATTTACAATGAACTTTCTTGACCTGTTCGCCCAAAAGCTTCGCGAAAAGCGGGAGCAGAAAAAGATCACGCAGCGCGAATTAGCGGAACGGCTTAATATGTGTACCCGAACTGTCATTGAGATTGAAAAGTGCAAGAGCAATCCGAAATTTGAAACGGTTGCGCTGATCTCAGAAGAAATGGACATCAGTCTGGATGGAATCGTGTTCCACGATAGAGCGCCGCAGACCGTTGCCAAGTGCGTTCTTGATTACTTTGCAGGAAAGGGTGAAGAAGAGTCGCAACGGTACATAGACCTGTGCATGAGCGCAGATAAGCTGAAGTGATGTACAGGGGAAAACAAAAGGGCCGATGATTGTCTTTCATGTAGAGCAGCCAGTGGGCTTATATTTTCCCCACTGGCTGCTCTTGTCCGCACAGTTGGAACGACGGGCATTAGTATCCTATTTTTCCTGTTTGTGTGCATCCCGGATCTTTTCAAAGGTGTCCTGACTGATGGCGTGTTCAATCCGGCAAGCATCTCGCTCTGCAATTTCAGGGTCAACGCCAGCTGCGATAAATTGCTCTGTAAAGAACTGATGCCGCTCATAAATTTTTTCGGCAACATTCCGGCCTGTTTCGGTCAAATGCAAAACGTAATCACTATCTACCGTTAAAAAGCCCCCTTCACGCAAAGCCGACACCGCATAGCTTACACTGGCTTTTGAAACTCCAACACGCCGTGCAACATCAATAGAGCGGACAGCACCGTGATTCTTTTGAAGAACCAGCACAGCCTCCAGATAATCCTCTCCGGACGCATGAATCTTCACTATTGTCTCCTTTATGCAAGGCTCCAGCCGGAGGACTTTTTACGGATATTTACAAAATCCTGATAAATCCCGGCTTTTGCCATAAGCTCG
>ENA-OPWH01000819-OPWH01000819.1-human-gut-metagenome-genome-assembly--contig:-NODE-819-length-22047-cov-2.418971_pt1 | contig 22047 bp, 21 predicted proteins | sample MGYA00241506_ERZ502004 | MGnify/ENA primary metagenome ERZ502004 (study PRJEB25962, sample SAMEA2043049) | human gut metagenome | biome: human gut; feature: human-associated habitat; material: faeces... | reverse complement strand
GATACCCACTACCTGCCCGTAACTGTCGATGAGCGGGCCGCCGGAGTTGCCGTTGTTCAGCGCCGCATTGGTCTGGATCAGCGGCATGGAGGTCCGGCTGGTAAGCTGGATCTCCCGGTTGACGGAGGAAACGATACCATCCGTGAAGGTACCGCCCATCTCAATGTCCAGGGGCGTACCGATGGCGTACACAGGGTCGCCTACAGACAAAGCGTCGGAATTTCCGAATTCCGCAAAGGGAAGAGCCTCCTCCGCATTGATCTTCAGCACCGCCAGATCGTACCCGGCGTCGCTGGCGATATACTTCGCTGCATAGGGCCGTCCTCCGGACAGCAGCACCGTGCAGCTCTTGCCCCCGGCTACCACATGGTGGTTGGTGAGGATGTAGCCGTCCTCCCGGAAGATCACACCGGTTCCCACAGACATCCGGCCGCCGTCCAGATCCACCGCCACCGTGACCACGGCGCCGCTTACCTTCCGGTAAACCTCCTGAGCCGAAAGCGCATGGCTGCGGTCCTTCGCCAGTTCCAGACGGGCGTCTGCATCCGGTTCCACAGTGGGAATGGTAATGGGAGCGTCCTCATCCTCCTGATCCTGATCATAGTAGTAATAATCGTCCTCGCCCCAGTCATCAGGCATTTGCAATTCCCATATCAGCCACCGCACCACCGCCGCCAGCAAAGCGATTACCGCCGCTATGGCCAGAAGGATCATCAGCCCCTTCCACACCCGTCGCTTTTTCCTCCGAGATCTGGGCGTTGGCTCTGTGGGTACAGGCTCCACGGCCCCCGGCAAAGGCCGGGAATAGGTCTCCACGATCTCCGCAGGGAAATCTCTGCTGTATTCCTCGATGACTTCTCCCCGCGTCTGCAGGGTCCTGCGCTCGCTCATAGTACCTCTTTACTCCACCCGCAGAGAAAACGTGAAGGTGGTCACGCCATTCTCGCTGGTGACATTGATTTCTTCCTTGTGCTGCTGCAAAATGGTCTTGACGATATACAGGCCCAAGCCATAGCCGTCCTTATCCTCGCTGCGGGACTTGTCGCTTTTGTGGAACCGCTCGAACAGCAGCGGCAGCTCCTCCGCCGGGATGGTCTCGCCCACGTTCCGGACAGTGATTCGGGCCTTGCCGTCCATCATGGCCACACCCAGGTAGAGGGTGGAGCCTTCCCGTGCAAATTTGGCAGCGTTTTCCAGCAGGTTGTAAATGACCTGGGTAATCATATCGTTGTCGCCCAGCACCAAAATCGGCTCATCGGGAATATCCGCTTCCACATCCAGATGCCGGTCATTGATCTTCTTCTCCATGGAGATCAGTACCCGGCGCATAGACTCGCACACGTCGAAATGATTACCGTTGCGCAGGGGATCGATAGCCTGCAGCTGGCTGACATCCAGCATCCGCCGCACAAGGCGGCTGAGACGGCGGCTCTCGTTGGCGATGATCCGCAGATACTGCTTTTCATTCTCAGGCGGGATGGTACCGTCCAAAATGCCGTCCGTATACCCGGCGATGGTGGTCATAGGGGTTTTCAGCTCGTGGGAGATGTTGGCGATGAACTCCCGGCGCTGACGCTCCGTCTGCTGCAAGGACTCTGCCATATTATTAAAGGAAGCCGCCAGCTCGCCGATCTCGTCCTCCCGGCCGTAGTCATTCATGCGAACGTCAAAATCACCGTCGGCATACTGCCGGGTGGCGGCGGCCATCTCCCGGATGGGCTTGATCTGCCGCATGGTGGTGATGGAGGACGCCATAAAGGAGATCATCAGCACCACGAAGCCCGTCATCATCAGCAGTCCCGCAAAGGCCCGCCACAGATTATCAACGGAATCCGAGGCGCAGACGGTGAACACCGCCCCCAGGACCTCCCCGGTGGTTGGGTTCACCACGGACACGCCGCCCACAAACTGCTTGCTGGAATAAATCTGGTCCAGACGGCTCCGCCCGGCCCAGGTGCCGTCTGCGGAGACCTTGTCCATCACCGATGACGGAATGGTGACGGACCGGCCATCCATAGTGGCATCCGTTGACAGGAGGACATGGCCATCCATATCGCACACCAGAATATCCATTTCGGAGATCACGGCGGCAGTGGCCGCCAGCTGACGGAACTGCTCGTCCTTCTGCAATTCCTCCATAGAGAGATAGCGGCCGGTCTCCAGATACCGCACGGACAGCTTGCTCACCGCCATCGCCCGGACCATCAGCTCATCGGTTTTCTGCCCCCGGGCATAGGAATAGCTCAGGGAAAAAAAGGACACGCCCAACAGCACCAGCGTCAGGAACACCATGCCCACGGTGACGGCCATCTGCCGCCAATAAAGCCCGTGAAACCGCTCGCGGAACCAATCCTTCATATTACTTCGCCTTGTCTGCCGTCTGGCCGCTAACGGTCTCGAACTTATAGCCCACGCCCCAGACGGTTTTCAGCGCCCACTGGTCGCTGACGCCCTCTACCTTTTCCCGCAGGCGCTTGATATGCACGTCCACAGTGCGGGTGCCGCCGTAATAGTCGTAGCCCCACACCTCCTGCAGCAGCTGCGCGCGCGTGAACACGCGGCCCGGATGCTGCACCAGATACTTGAGCAGCTCGAACTCCTTGTACGCCAAGTCGATCGGATGGCCGTGCAGACTGGCCGTATAGCCATTCGTATCCACCACCAAATCGCCGGAACGGATCAGACCATCCTCGTTCTGCACGCCCTGCTCGCCCGGACCGGACGCCGCGTTGACCGGCGCGTTGCCACGTTCGGAAACCAGGCGCAAACGCCCCTCCACCTCGGCGGGGGACGCCGTAGCCACCACCACATCGGCAATGCCCCACTGCGAATTGACCACGGTGAAGCCGCCCTCGGTGAGAATGAGCACGATCGGCGTGGACAGTCCCGACGCGTGAATCAGACGGCACAGCGTTTTGGCGGTGGCCAGGTCGTCACGCGCATCAAGAAACAGAATGGTGTTCTCCGGCATCTTCACCAGGCTGGCCGCATCCATCGGCAACACGCGCACGCGGTGGGAGAGCAGCGCCAACGAGGGGAGAACGGTAGCTGGATCGCTAGCGAACGTCATAAGCGTAAGATCCGTCACGTCAGCTCCCTTTTGTTCTAAACTGATGCCGCGATTGTACACGCAAAATGTATTATCGGCGTTTCATCGATTGTAACTGAAGTATGTGGACACATACGGCTACATTTATTCATATTGCATACGTATTGACCACAATATAAAAAGGGGGTCCGAGATGACCGCTCCGCAGGCCGTTTCCCAGCAAAACCCGTCGAAGGTCGCTTTCGGCAAAGTATTGGCGATCCAGATCGTCGCGTACGTGGTATTGGTGGCGCTCGCGCTCGTTCCCGGCATCGCATACGGCGATTCCGTCAATCCCGCCGTGGTGCCGTTCACCATCATCGGATCGCTGGCGATGATCGCGCTGCTGGTAGTGTTCAGCCCGTTCCGCGACGGCACCGCCGGACACGTGATCGCCGTCATCGCCGGCCTGCTGTCGGTGGTGTGCGCCACGACGATGACGCTCGGACGGGCGATTTTCGCCGCCGACGCGACCGGCGGCAAGGACTTCTCCATGGAGGACGGCTGGATCGCCGGCGTCGGCGGCCTGCTGATCCTGCTGATCGTGATCTCCTTCGGACGCCAGATGGCCCGCGAAAACCGCACGCACCTCATCCGCTCGCTGTCGCACAGCGTGGTCGAAGGCGTTGCGATGATCGCCAGCGCAGGCTGGTGCTTCCTGCCGACGGTACTGAAGGCGATTGGCACGGTCGCGTTCGTCGTGGTGCTGCTGGTGATCGTGGCGCTCGCCGTCTGCTCGTACTTCTGGCATCGCGACGCCGACCCCGAACCGACCGCGCGCGATCCGTGGATCGGCATCGCGATGCTGCCGGTCATGATCGCCGGTGCCGTGGTAGGCATCGCCGCGCTCGCCGTCGTGACGTTCTGACGATTTGGCGGTTGCGTAATCGCCATAATTCACGTATTTAAAAAGCCCGTAATCATTGCGATTGCGGGCTTTTCCGTTGCGCTGCGTGCGCTGCTGTGGGCTGTAGCGTCAGCCGAGGAAGCCGAGATGTTCGAACAGCACTTTCAGGCCGATGAGGATCAGCACGACGCCGCCTGCGATCTGCGCGGGCTTCTGCCACCGCGAGCCGAACGCGCGGCCGATATACAGGCCGGCGGCGGAGAACAGGCCGGTGGTGACGCCGATGATGATCACCGAAAGCCAGATGTTGAGCGTCATGAATGCGAAGCTCACGCCGACGGCGAAGGCGTCGATGCTGCAGGCCACGGCGAGCGGCAGCATGTGCTTCCAATCGAATTCAGGGGTTTCCTTGGCGTTCTCCTCGTCCTCTTCGAACGCCTCGCGTACCATATTGCCGCCGATTAGGGCGAGCAGGCCGAAAATGATCCAATGGTCCACGGCGGTCACGTATTTGCTGAACGTGCTGGCCGCGAAATAGCCCAGCAGCGGGAACAGCGCCTGGAATCCGCCGAACCACAGGGCGGTTTTGAGCGCGTCCAGACCGCGCAGCTTCTTGACGGTCAGGCCTTTGCCAATGGAGACAGCGAACGCGTCCATGGACACGGACACGCCAATAAGCAGAATCTGAATGAGCATAGCTGGTGAAAAGGTTCATCCCGCCGGTCTCCCCACGGGATGGGCCTCGACGGATTGCGTTCCGCCTACGCCTAGGAGTACCGACACAGAACTGCCGCACGCGGATCGATGGTGTCCCGCGGGCTTTGAATTCAGCGAATACTGTTCGCATGCCGTAAATTACAAGAGACCACTATACCGCGGTACGAAGAAATCGGACGCTTTGGTCCGTTGGACTCCCCGCAACGGCACCTGGCCTCCACTGGCTGGAAAAGAGAAAAAGCCCACTGTCGGGGGCAGTGGGCTTTGACATAAAAAGGGGAGAAGCGATCACTTCTCGCTATCAGCGAGGCGCTTGCGGGCTGCGACGATTTCCTCCTCGGCCTTGGCGGCACCGGTCCAGTAGTCGCCCGGCAGGACTTCCTTGCCCGGCTCCAGAGCCTTGTACTGCTCGAAGAAGTGCTTGATTTCAGCCTTGTGGTACTCGGATACGTCATCGACGTCCTTGATGTCGTCGAAACGGACGTCGGCCGGCACGCACAGCACCTTGTCGTCTCCACCGGCCTCGTCGACCATGTGGTACAGGCCGACGGCGCGGCATTCCACCACGCAGCCCGGGAACACGGAGTTCGGGATCATGACCAGCGCGTCCAGCGGATCGCCGTCCTCGCCCAGGGTGCCGTCGATGTAGCCGTAGTCATCCGGGTAGCCCATGGAGGTGAACAGGGTACGGTCCAGGAACACGCGACCGGTCTCGTGATCCACTTCGTACTTGTTCTTGGAACCGCGCGGGATCTCCACCACGACGTTGAAGGTTTCTGCCATTGTTTTCTCCTTGATCGAATGATCAGCAGTAGTTCGTTACTTAGAATACCCGCTTTCGCGCCATGTCGGCACTGCATGCCGAATCGCAAGCGATTCACGGTTGCCGCAGCAGCCACTCCGCCGCCGAATGCGCTGTTTTTCTCTGGGGTCGGTTGCGGACAGGCGAGATTCAGCAGCCATAAACGGTGAGCATATATGAAAAGTGCGGGTGGAATGCATGAGATATGCACTGCCCGCACTTTTCATATGCTGCGATTCAGCTGCGATCAATCCAGCCATCCGGCCGAATCAATCGGATCCAGTCGTAAGTAGGCCGGACCAAAAATCAGTCCTCGACCACCGTCAGCACGTGCGCCACGTCGGCCCACGGTGCCAGCGAGACGTAGTTGTCCCAGCTCCACTCGAACTTGCGTCCGGTCAGCTCGTCGCGCACCTTGAGCGGCTTGTCGGTGGCGAAACCGAAGTCCGGCAGCTCGATGTGGACGATGGACTGATGCGCGTTGTGGCCGTCGAGGTTCACCACCACGATCACCGTATCCGGCTTGCCGGTACCTGTAAGCTCGGCCGGGGTCTGGCGCAGGAACGCCACCACGCCCGCGTCGTCGCTCGGCAGGACGTGCAGGTTGTGGTAGCTGCGGCATGCCGGATGCTCGGAACGGATTTTGTTGAGCGAGGTGAGCAGCTCGGAGATGCCGTACTTGTCGGCCTCGTCCCAATCGCGCACCTTGACTTCGTACTTCTCGTTGTCGATCTGCTCTTCGAAGCCCGGACGCTGCTTGTTCTCGATCAGCTCATAGCCGTTGTAGATGCCCCAGCTCGGAGAGCCCATCGCGGCGAGCACCGCGCGCACCGCGTGACCGGCGATACCGTTGTCGCGCAGGTAGGCGGTCATGATATCCGGCGTGGACGGCCAGAAGGTGTTGTGCTGGTAGAAACCACCGTCGCCGTTGGTCTCCTCCAAATACTCCTCAAGCTCCTCCTTGGTGTTGCGCCACGGGAAGTAGCAGTGCGACTGCGTGAAGCCGGCATAGCTCAGCGCGCGCATCATGCCCGGACGGGTGAACGCCTCGGCCAGGAACAGCGTCTCCGGATGCTTCTTCGTCACGGCGGCGATCACGTCCTGCCAGAAACGCACCGGCTTGGTATGCGGGTTGTCCACGCGGAAGATCGTCACGCCGGCCTTGATCCACAGGCCCATGATGCGTTCGGTTTCCGCTTCGATGCCTTCCATGTCGGCGTTGAAATCGATCGGGTAGATGTCCTGGTACTTCTTCGGCGGATTCTCGGCGAATGCGATCGTTCCGTCCGGCTTGGTGCGGAACCAGTTCGGATGCTGCTTGACCCACGGGTGGTCAGGCGAGCACTGCAGCGCGAAGTCGAGCGCCACTTCGATGCCCAGCTTGTGCGCGTAATCGCAGAACGCCTTGAAATCGTCCATGGTGCCGAGCAGCGGGTCGACGGTGTCGTGGCCGCCCAGCTCGGAGCCGATGCCGAACGGGGAGCCCGGATCGTGCGGTCCGGCGATCAGCGTGTTGTTGCGGCCCTTGCGGTTGGTCACGCCGATTGGGAAGATCGGCGGCAGGTACACGATGTCGAAGCCTTCGGTCTTCGCGCGGTCGAGGCCGGACAGCGCCGTCTTCAGCGTGCCCTGCACGATCTTGCCGTCGGCGTCGAAATACGCGCCTTCGGAACGCGGGAAGAACTGGTACCATGCGGCGAAGCTCGACTTCGGACGTTCCACGCGGAAGCGCTGCGGATTCGACGCGCTCAGGCCGTCGCGCAGCGGATTGGTTTCGTGCAGGCTTGCGATTGCGTCGGTGGTCGCTGCGGCAAGACGCGCGGTCGCGTCGAGCGACTTGTCGGCAACGGCCTTCGCCGCTTCGCGCAGCGTCTTCTTGTCGTCGGCGGTCAGCTTGGAATCGCGTGCGCCAGCCCAACGTTCCAGCAGCTGCGCGCCGGATTCCAGCGCGTTCTCCGCATCGTCGCCGACCTCGACCTTGATTTGCGCGTCGTGCAGCCAGGAAGCGTACGTATCCTCCCAGCCTTCGACCACGATGTGCCATTCGCCGAGCTGCTTCTTGACGTCGGCGTAGCCGTCTTCCCACGGCTTCAGGTCGCTGTGGTCGCCGATCTTGACCATCGCTTCCTAGCGGTCCAGGCCGGGGTTGGTGCAGATCATCGGGAAGCGGCCCTTCTCGGTGCCGCGCGTGTTGCGCACGGACACGGTGGCGCCGGCCTTGGTGCGGCCTTCGATGAACACCTGCGCGGTGACCTTGAATGCCTCGCCAAGCTCCACGCGGGCCGGGTACAGGCCATTTTCGGCGTTCGGGGTGATGTCCAGGACGTTCACGCGGCCGAACTGTTCCGGGCTGGTGCGGTTGATGATAGGTGCTGGAGTTTCGCCGACGGTTCGCTTCGTTGCGGTTTTCGGCTTGGAAGTGCGCTTGGTGGTTGGTTTTTTGGTTGTCGTCTTCGCGGTTGATTTCGCGGCTGTCCTCGTTGTCTTTGTGGCCGCTGCTTTAGCTGTTGTCTTTGCTGTTGCCTTTGTGCGCGGTGTCGCGCTTGATGATGTTGCTTCATTCATATAGCCGATTATAGAGGTAGTTGTGTTCTTTTTGTGATTTCCCTTTTCGTAACGATTACGGCGATGTGGTTACAAGTGCTTTCTTCAAATACTTTTGGTAAAGCGTTTTAATACATGATTTGCGATTATGTTCGATTATGAAGGCTACAGCGGCATGACCATACGTTGTGCGCGTCGGTTGCGTTCGATATGTATGGGGACTTTATATAAAAGGAGCGAGACGTCCTAGAAAAACAAAAAACCGGAAACCAAAAGGTTTCCGGTTTCAATTGGTAGCGGGGCATGGATTTGAACCATGGACCTCTGGGTTATGAGCCCAGCGAGCTACCGAGCTGCTCCACCCCGCGTCGGCTTGCCTTCATTGAGGCAGCTCTAACTACTTTACGGATGTTGGCTAATAAGTCAAATCGGCGTGTCGCATATTGCGCTGCTAGTGAAATCGCATATCTGATAACGCGTTATCCGTTTTTCGTATAACGCTGCGGCCCGTCGATGAAAACCGCCGAATACGCCATATCCGGGTCCGCACCATAATAGGAAACATGCCTATCAAGATTCCCAGCGGCCTTCCGGCCAGAGACATTCTCGACTCCGAGCGCATCTTCGCGCTCGAAAAGCCCGAAGCGGAGCGCCAGCGTGTGCGTCCGCTCAAGCTGGTGATCCTGAACCTCATGCCGAAGAAGATCGAGACCGAAACGCAACTGCTGCGTCTGATCTCCAAGAGCCCGCTGCAGGTCGAGGTCGACTTCATGAAGACCTCCACCCACGAGGCCACGCACGTGAGCGCCGACCATCTGGTGAAGTTCTACGAGACGCTCGATGCGTTCAAAGACAACTATTACGACGGTCTTGTGGTGACGGGAGCGCCCGTCGAGCACCTCGATTTCGAGCAGGTCGACTACTGGGACGAGTTCAAGCAGATTCTCGACTGGGCTTCCACCCACGTCTTCTCCACCATGTACCTGTGCTGGGGTGCGATGGGCGCGCTCAACTATCGGTACGGTGTGCGCAAGGAGCTGCTGCCGGAGAAGCTCTTCGGCGTGTTTCCCCAGTATCTGCAGGACGAATACTGCTTCCTCACCAACGGTTTCGACGAGATCTGCCTGCAACCGCATTCCCGCCTGGCGGGGATCAACGAGGGTGATATCGCCCATAATCCCGAGCTGCAGGTGCTCACGTGGGGTCCGAAGTCCGGCCCGGGGCTCATCGCCACGCGCGACTTCTCCGAAGTGTTCGCGCTCGGCCATTGGGAATACGGCAAGTACACGCTCGCCGAGGAATACGAGAGGGATATGAAGAAGGGCATGACCAACGTGCCGTTCCCCGAAAACTATTTCCCGCACGACGATCCGAAGCTCGAACCGCTGTTCGCCTGGCGCGCCCACGCCAACCTGCTGTGGCGCAACTGGCTCAACTGGGTCTATCAGACCACGCCTTACGATTTGAGCGAAGTACCGCAGCTGCGCGAGGAGAAGCGCCTCGGCACCGACCGTTCGATCCGGCACGAGCCCGGTTCTCCGCGTGTCGACGCGTTCACGCCATTCTCGCACGATGGATACGGTGTCATTCGCGGCTGATTTCACGAAGATCGGCGAGTACTGACAAGTATTGGCGATTGTCCCACGATTGCCGCTTTTGCGCGGTGTCGTGGGCTTTTTGCGCGGTTTTTGTTGCCTGCTGCGACATCGTTTCATTTTCGCCGTCATATATTATGGTGCGATATGTTAAGTAAAACGTTTTATCAAGCAGTGTTGCAAACGATGTCTATTTTGGTGTGAATGGGGGTGAAATAGGCCGAATCGACAACGGCCGTGGTTGTGTCTAATAGTCCCCGCAACGTGCGAAACGCCGGTTTTCGCTATACGGTAGTAGGGGAAAGCTCCCGGTGCGGAATGTTGTCTAGCCACGGTCTGATAATCCTTTGCAGCCATTCGGGGCTGGTATGCGAACGCGTTTATGGGCGCGCTAACATAGAACCCGAAGGATGTTCTGGTTTGGTAACCGGAATGTCACATTCGACTCAGCTGTTGGGCTAGACTAACAGCTGACACAAGAGCAGGAGGCGTGAATGATTAGTGCATTGGGAGAGGGCATCATGACCATCGCCGATGGTCCAGAGATGCCGAGCATCAATGACTTCCTTCCCGATCCGTTTGTTTTTCAAGGCACGCCGTTCGCCATCAACCGCATCATCCTCGTTCGTATTCTTGCGACCGTCATCATGCTGCTGGTTCTCGGAATTACGGCAAGCCGTGCAAAGCTCATCCCTGGCCGTTGGCAGGGCGCAGTCGAATGGCTGATCGAGTTTGTCCGCGACAACATCGTCTATCAGGTGATGGGCGAGCTGCGTGGCAAGCGTTATGTGCCGATGATCACCACCGTGTTCTGCACGTTGCTGGTCTTCAATCTGTGCGGCATCATCCCGGGCTTCAACATCGCGGCAAGCGCGTCCATCACGCTGCCTCTGGTGTTCGCCATGTGGTGCTTCTGCCAGTACTGGATTGCCGGCATCCGTGAAAAGGGCCTTGGCCACTTCCTGAGGGACGAGATCTTCCCGAAGGGCGTTCCGGCCCCGATCTATATTCTGCTGTCCCCGATTCAGCTGCTTGAGCTGCTGATTATCCGCCCGTTCTCGTTGACGATCCGACTGTTCGCCAACATGGTTTCGGGCCACCTGATCCTTGCGTTGTGCCTCTCGGCCACGCAGTTCTTCCTCGTTGATGTGGTGAACAAGCTGATGATGCCGTTCGGCATCATCACCTTCGCGGCTGGCATGTTCATGTTCCTGTTCGAGGCGCTGGTCGCCTGCCTGCAGGCTTACATCTTCGCCATCCTGACCACCGCGTACATCAATATGAGCTATCCGGAGATCGACTGACCGCCGGCTTTTTAAGTGTTGCTTCTTGTCAAGCAATAACCAGAAAGGAAACAATCATGGATATCGTTACCCTCGCTGAGGTTGCCGGCAACCTGAACGTCGTTGGCTACGGCCTCGCCGCCATCGGCCCTGGCATCGGTCTGGGCATCCTGATCGGCAAGACCATCGAAGGCACCGCTCGCCAGCCTGAGCTCGGCAGCCGTCTGCAGACCCTCATGTTCCTGGGCCTGGCATTCGTCGAGGTGCTGGCACTGCTCGGCTTCGTGCTCGCCTTCATCAAGTAAGACTTGATCCCCAAGGTAAACACCGAAGACGCAAACGAACGTGAAAGGAGGAAGACACTATGGTGACCGCAGCTAGCGAGATGGAACTGTTCCTTCCGAAAAGCTACGACATTTTCTGGTCGTTGGTCATTCTGATCATCGTCGCCGTGTTCTTCTACAAGTTCTTCCTGCCGAAGTTCCAGGCCGTGTTCGATGAGCGCGCAGCCAAGATCGAAGGCGGCATCGCCAAGGCCGAACAGGCCCAGAAGGATGCCGACGAAGCCAAGGCGAAGTACGATGCCCAGCTGAGCAACGCACGCGTCGAGGCTTCCAAGATCCGCGACGACGCTCGCGCGGAAGCATCGCACATCATCGCCGACGCACGTACCCGTGCCGAGGCTGATGCGGCGCAGATCACCGCCACCGCCCAGCGTTCCATCGAGTCCCAGCAGCAGCAGGCTCTGGTGAGCCTGAAGGGTGAGGTCGGCGTGCTGGCAACGGCACTGGCCGGCAAGATCCTGGGCAGCAAGCTGGAAAGCGACGACGTGCAGTCGACGATGATCGACCAGATGATCGCCGAACTGGACAGCGACAAGAAGTGATCGAAACCTTCAAGAAAGGGAGGTGACCAATGCGAGGAGAAGCATCGCGTATCGCAGACCGCGTTTCGCGTGACTCGCTGGCCCCCAAGCTGCGTGACAGCGGCGAGGACGCATGGCGTATCGGGAACGAACTGTTCACGATCACCAACGTGCTCGACCACAACATCCAGCTTGAACGTGCCCTCACCGACCCGTCGCGCCCAGTCGAAGACAAGGTTGCGGTAGTCAAGACCCTCATTGGAGATGATGCCCATCCGTTGACGATGGAAATCATGTCCGATCTGGTGGCCCGCCGCTGGAGCCGCGTATCCGACATCGCCAACGCCGCCGAGGATTTCGGTGTGGATGGCATGATGTACTACGCGGACCACACGAATGCTACTCTGCAGGTCTCCATCGAGCTTGCCCAGCTGCATTCCGCACTGCTCAACCTTCCGGTCGTACGCAGCAAGCTGTATGACGCAACCGTCCCCGCCGAAGCCCGTATCAAGCTGCTGTACAGCCTGATCGGCAATGCCGACTTCAATGTGGTGACCAAGCGTCTGGCCGAGCATGCGACCTGCAATCTGCGCAATCGCCGCTATCTGCAGACCATTCAGTGGCTGATCAACAAGTTCTCCCGTCATATGGGCGAATCGATGGTCACCGTCACCACGGCAACGCCACTGAGCAAGGAGCAGGTCAAGAAGCTCGTCGCCATCTATTCGGCGAAGACCGGCCATCCGGTGCACATCAACTCGGTGGTCGATTCGACCGTCTTGGGTGGTATGCGCATCCAGGTGGGCGACGAGGTCACCGACAACACGGTGGTCGCACAGCTGCAACATCTTCAGCGCACGGTGAAGGCGACCGCCTGACGGCACGCCACACGGTGAACAAGCCTGAAACAAGACTTGACTGAATTTAAAAACAACAATAAGGAGTGATCATGGCAGAACTTACCATTGATCCCACCACGATACGCAAGGCGCTCGATGAGTTCGTCGAGTCGTACAAGCCGTCGGACACTCCGACCCAGGAAGTCGGTTATGTCGCGACCGCTGGCGACGGCATTGCGCACGTGACGGGACTGCCTGGTTGCATGGCCAATGAGCTGCTGACCTTCGAAGACGGCACGCTTGGCCTGGCGTTCAACCTTGACGCCCGCGAAATCGGCGTGGTTATCCTCGGCGATTTCACCGGTATCGAGGAAGGCCAGGAAGTGCGTCGTACCGGCGAAGTGCTCTCCGTGCCCGTCGGCGACGGCTACCTTGGCCGCGTCGTGGACCCGCTAGGCAACCCGATTGACGGTCTTGGCGAGATCAAGACCGAAGGCCGTCGTATTCTCGAGGCCCAAGCACCTGACGTTATGCATCGTCATCCGGTTGACGAGCCGCTGTCCACCGGCCTGAAGGCCATCGACGCAATGACGCCGATCGGACGTGGCCAGCGCCAGCTCATCATCGGCGACCGCCAGACCGGTAAGACCGCTATCGCAATCGATACGATCATCAACCAGAAGCGCAACTGGGAATCCGGAGACCCGAAGAAGCAGGTCCGCTGCATCTACGTGGCCGTCGGTCAGAAGGGCTCCACCATCGCATCGGTGAAGCAGTCCCTGGAAGAGGCCGGCGCTATGGAGTACACGACCATTGTGGCTTCCCCGGCTTCCGATTCCGCAGGCTTCAAGTACATCGCACCGTACACCGGTTCCGCCATCGGACAGCACTGGATGTACAACGGCAAGCACGTGCTCATCGTCTTCGACGATCTGTCGAAGCAGGCTGAGGCTTACCGCTCGATTTCCCTGCTGCTGCGTCGTCCGCCGGGGCGTGAGGCTTACCCGGGCGATGTGTTCTATCTGCACTCCCGTCTGCTCGAACGTTGCGCCAAGGTTTCCGATGACCTCGGCGGCGGCTCGATGACCGGTCTGCCGATCGTCGAGACCAAGGCGAACGATGTGTCCGCCTACATTCCGACCAACGTGATTTCCATCACCGATGGCCAGATCTTCCTGCAGTCCGACCTGTTCAACGCGAACCAGCGTCCTGCTGTGGACGTCGGCATCTCCGTGTCCCGAGTCGGTGGCGCTGCCCAGACGAAGGCCTTGAAGAAGGTCTCCGGCACGCTGAAGATCTCGCTGGCGCAGTACCGTTCGCTGGAATCCTTCGCCATGTTCGCTTCCGATCTGGATGCGGCTTCGAAGGCTCAGCTGAACCGTGGTGCCCACCTGACCGAGCTCCTGAAGCAGCCGCAGTTCTCCCCGTATTCGATGGAACAGGAAGTCGTGTCCGTGTGGGCCGGCACCCATGGCAAGATGGATGACCTGCCAATCAGCGACGTGTTGCCGTTCGAAAAGGGCATGCTGGATTATCTGGATCACAACACCGATATCCTCAAGACTATTCGCGAGACCGAAGACTTCACCGCCGACACCGAGGCTGCCCTCGACAAGGCCGTGGAAGCGTTCCGTGAGACCTTCGTGACCAGCGCGGGCAAGCCGCTGGTCGAGAAGAAGCCTGACGAGAAGCACACCACTCCGGTCGAGCAGGAAAAGATCGTCGCAGGAGAGAAGTGATTCATGGGCTCGCAACTCGCATTGAAATCTAGGATCGCCTCCACCGCGTCGCTGGAGAAAATCTTCAACGCGCAGGAGATGATCGCGTCTTCGCATATCGCCAAGGCACGTGACGTGGCCTTGAACGCGAAGCCGTATACCGATGCGATTTTCGACGCCGTGCAAGCGCTGGTGGCCCATACCCATATCGACCATCCGATCGTGAAAAAGAACGAGGACAACCCTCGCGTGGCTGTCCTCGCTCTTACCTCGGATCGTGGTATGGCAGGTCCGTACACCTCCTCGATCATCCGCGAAACGGAATCGCTGTTGGCCCGACTCGATGAGCAGGGCAAGCAGCCGGAACTGTATGTGTATGGTCGTCGCGGTGTGACGTATTACAAGTACCGCAACCGTGATGTTGCCGGCACTTGGGAAGGCGATACCGACCAGCCCGGCGTGGAAGTCGCAGAGTCCATCTCGAAGGCACTGTTGGACGCTTATATGAAGCCGGCGGACCAAGGTGGAGTCTCCGAACTCTACATTGTGTTCACCGAGTTCGTGAATATGGTGGTTCAGAAGGTGCGTGTGCTGCGCATGCTACCCGTTGAGCTCGTGCTTCCGGAACAGCCGGAATCCGGTCCTGTGCCGGAATCCGATGCCGATGCTGCGACTCCTCTGTATGCGTTCGAGCCAAGCGTTGACGAAGTACTCGACGCGATTCTGCCGAAGTACATCCAGTCCCGTATCCATGAATGCCTGCTCACCGCAGCGGCATCCGAGACTGCAAGCCGACAGAACGCCATGCACACGGCTACAGACAACGCTCGCAGCCTGATCGATGAACTGACTCGCAAGCTCAACGCTTCGCGTCAGGCATCGATTACCCAGGAACTTACCGAAATCATCGGCAGCGCTGATGCGCTGAACAAGAAGGAAGAGTAGGAACGCATATGGCTGAGAATCAGACCACAGCGGCTCCCGAGACGGCTGCAGAGCCGACCGCTGGACGCGTTACGCGTATCCAGGGTTCGGTTATCGACGTCGAATTCCCGGTGGGCCACCTGCCCGACATTTACAATGCACTTACCGTTGAACTGGCCAACACCGGTGTCCACGAAGAGGGCGAGACCACCAAGAAGATCACCCTTGAGGTTGAACAGCATCTTGGCGATTCCACCGTGCGTACCGTCGCTCTGAAGCCGACTGACGGCCTCGTGCGTGGCGCCACCGTGTACGACACCGGTGGCCCGATCTCCGTGCCGGTTGGCGATGTCACCAAGGGCCACGTATTCGACGTGTCCGGCAACATCCTCAACAAGAAGGCCGACGAGACCGTTAAGGTTACCGAACGTTGGCCTATCCACCGTAACCCGCCGGCATTCGACCAGCTGGAGTCCAAGACCCAGATGTTCGAAACCGGTATCAAGGTCATCGATTTGCTGACCCCGTATGTGCAGGGTGGCAAGATTGGTCTGTTCGGTGGCGCAGGCGTCGGCAAGACCGTGCTGATTCAGGAAATGATTCAGCGTGTGGCTCAGAACCACGGCGGTGTGTCCGTGTTCGCAGGCGTCGGCGAACGTACCCGTGAGGGTAACGATCTGATCGGCGAAATGGACGAGGCCGGCGTGCTCGAGAAGACCGCACTGGTCTTCGGCCAGATGGATGAGCAGCCGGGTACCCGTCTGCGCGTGCCGCTGACCGCACTGACCATGGCAGAGTACTTCCGTGACGTACAGAATCAGGACGTGCTGCTGTTCATCGATAACATCTTCCGTTTCACCCAGGCTGGTTCCGAGGTGTCCACCCTGCTCGGCCGTATGCCGTCCGCAGTGGGCTACCAGCCGAACCTGGCCGATGAGATGGGCGCGCTGCAGGAGCGAATCACTTCGACCCGTGGACACTCCATCACCTCGCTGCAGGCCATCTACGTGCCGGCCGATGATTACACCGACCCGGCTCCTGCAACGACCTTCGCCCACCTGGATGCAACCACCGAGCTGTCTCGTGACATCGCTTCGAAGGGTATCTACCCGGCAGTCGACCCGCTGAGCTCCACTTCGCGAATCCTTGATCCGCGTTACGTGGGTCAGGCGCACTACGACTGTGCAAACCGCGTCAAGGCGATTCTGCAGCGTAACAAGGAGCTGCAGGACATCATCGCCCTGATCGGTATCGATGAGCTTGGCGAAGAAGATAAGACCACTGTGAACCGTGCTCGTAAGATCGAGCAGTTCCTTGGCCAGAACTTCTACGTCGCCGAGAAGTTCACCGGCCGTCCGGGCTCCTACGTTCCGGCGGACGAGACTATCGAAGCATTCACCCGCATCTGCGACGGCGTGTATGACGACGTTCCGGAGCAGGCATTCTCCGGTATCGGCGGCATCGACGACCTCGAGAAAAAGTGGCACGACATGCAGAAGGAATACGGTGCGTGATGGCCGGATCGACTATGCAGGTGAACATCGTCGCCGCTGACCACCCTGTGTGGCACGGCACGGCGAAGTCGGTTACCATTCCCGCCTCCGAAGGCGGAATGGGCATCCTGCCCGACCACGAGCCTGTGCTGACCGTGATCAAGGAAGGAACCATCGTTGTGGTGGATCCTGAAGGCAATCGTCTCTCCTTCGAGGTGACTGACGGCTTCATCTCCTTCGATTCGAACAAGCTCACCGTCGCGGTCGAGCGTGGAACCAACGTGAAGCGCGCCGAATAAGCCGTTTCCGCTTGACGTAAGGTGGCCCGGTAATCGCAATATGTTTTTGTATTGCGATTACCGGGCCGCTTTTGTCTTTTACGTGGCTTTCCGCCGCCGCGAATACGTATGCCGTACGTACGGCGACGCGCATGGTAGGGTAGTGCCTCGTGCGAATTATTGTTGCTGACTGCTCTGCCGAATATTCCGGACGATTGAACGCCTCCCTGCCGCTCGCCAAGCGCGTGCTGCTCATCAAGGCGGACAACAGCCTGCTGATCTTCTCCGAACTCGGCTCATACAAGCCGCTCAACTGGATGTCCGCGCCATGCAGCATCAGGGACATCACCCCCGACCACGCCGATGACGACGTTGATACTGAAGTGCCGCAAAAGGTGATCCGCGCGTCGGCCGACAAATCGAACGACGTGCTGGAAGTGACGTTGCAGCACATCTATTCGGACGAATCGTACGACCTCGGCGAGGATCCAGGCCTCATCAAGGACGGCGTCGAAGACCATCTGCAGAAGTACCTGGCCGAACAGATCGAACGCATCGGCAAAGGCGCGAAGCTCGTGCGCCGCGAATACCCGACAGCCATCGGACCGGTCGACATCATGGCGATTGACGGCAACGGCGAGCACGTGGCCATCGAAATCAAGCGCAACGGCGGCATCGACGGCGTCGAACAGCTCACCCGCTACTGCGATCTGCTCAACCGCGACCCGCTGCTGGCCCCCGTGCACGGCATCTTCGCCGCGCAGACCATCACCCCGCAGGCCCGCGTGCTCGCGCAGGACCGCGGTTTCAAATGTCTGCTTTTGGATTACGAGGAGATGAAGGGCACTGAGGACGATTCTTTACGGTTGTTCTGATTCTTTCGGTTCCAACTCTGGAAATCGCGGCAACGGAGCGTTATCTTCGTTGTTCCTCGGTCGACGTACCTTCGTACGCCTTCCCTCGGTACGCCTCGATACCGCACGCGTTGCCGCCATTTCCCCTAGGACTTGCATGCATATGAAAATAGCCTCCCGAGGGGGAGGCTATTTTGTTTTTGGAGGAACCTATCAGTCGGTTCGGCGGATCAGTAGGCGGCGAGAATGTCGACCACGAAGACCAGCGTGGAATTCGCCGGAATCTTCTCCTGATCCTTGTTTCCGTAGCCGAGGCTCGGCGGCACTACCAGCAGCACCTGGGAACCGACCGTGTGGCCTGCCAGACCCTGCTTCCAGCCCTTGATCACGCTGTCAAGCGAGAAGGCGGAGGACTGTCCGCGGTCCCACGAGGAATCGAACTGCGTGCCGTCCAGCAGCCAGCCGGTGTAGTGCGCCATCACGGACTGCGTATCCTTGACCACAGCGCCCTTGCCCTTGATGAGGTCCTGGGAAACCAGGGAATCGGAACCCTTATAGCCGTTCATGTCGATCGACGGCTTGCCGTCCTTGGCGAGCGTTACCTTCGGCAGGTCGGCCGGAACGCCCGCGACCTTCTCGCCGGTGGCCTTCTTCAGGTCCTTCGACTTGGACACCAGCGTGAGTACCATGAGATACGAGGTGCCGGAGGAATTCGAGTCGTTCACGCCGAACGCCACGGTGGAATTGAGCTTGAGGCTCTTGAAGATCTTGTAGTAGTTCTCGGTCATCTGGCTGGTATCCGAGGTGACTACGGTGGAGCAGTCGGGGGTGTTCTTCTCCCACGTGCTGGCCAGTTCGGAACCATCCTTGACGCTGATGGCGATGCCCTGCGAGCAGACGCGGTCGCCGTCCTCAATCTGGGCTCCGTCGCCCTTCTGCAGCACCACGTAGCTGTTGTCCTCAACCGTCATCGGCGTCTTGAACGAGACGGTCGGCTTCTTGCCGAGCTCGCCCTTGGCGGTCACGCCGGCGATCTGGTGCATGCCGATTTTTTCGGAAGATGAGGAGGAATCCGAGTTCGACTTGTCGGATTTCGCGCTGGAATTACCGCCGCACGCAGTGACGCCCAGGCACATGACCGTTGCGCAGACTGCCGTGACGGCCTTGGAAAGAAGTGATTTACGCATAGGGCCAACCATAGCGGCAAAGCATGATTTTCATGTTTTTTTCAGGCTTGTGCAAACGGACACTGTAGAATGGAAAAGCTATGACTGTATTGCAGGAAGAACAAGAGAAGCCGCAGATCGAGACGGGCCCTACCCGGCATGCGAAGATCATGCGTGGCATCGTCACGCCTATTTTCGGCTTGCTTGCCATCGCATGCGTCGTGTTTGGCGTGTTGAATTCAACCGTCTGGAAACCGGACAATGAGATCACCGCCGCCGCTCCGGTGAACGGTTCGGAATACGTGGTCACCGATCCGAACGTGCTGCAGCTGGTAGACAGCCGCGTCAATATTTCGGCCAAATCCCGTGACAAGAAATCCAATGTGTGCATCGCCATAGGTTCCGCGCGCGATGTTGCCGGATGGATTGCGGGAAGCAAGTACATGCGCGTCTCCGGTCTGTCCGATTGGACGACGCTTTCCACCATGAAGGTCTCCGCGCAGGGAACCGCGGACAATTCCCAGAACCAGGTGGCTTTCAAGGACTCCGACATGTGGCGCACCATCAAGTGCAATGACGGTGCCGTTGATATGCAGGTCAAAGGATCGAACAGCAATAACGCCGAGGATGTTGTGGCGTTGATTGATTTCGGCAACCGCAAGGGAGATACGGTCACTCTGAATTGGGACCGTCGTAACCTGCCGAATTTCGCCATGCCGTTGTATCTTGCCGGCGGACTGCTGGCGATTCTCGCCGTGCTTTCCGCTTCCGTATTCGCCATGCCGCCGCATAAGCGCCGCAACAAGCGCGCTTTCGCCATGGTCGAAGGCGTTGGCGTCAACGAAGGCGATGAGAACGAGGTTTCGGCTTGGGTGAAGAACGCCGAAACCGCCGCCAGCAACAGGGCACGGAGCAGGTCGCGTCACGGCAGGCGTCGCCATGCGGAACATCGCACCGGCGGTCGTACGTCGTCGTTCGAGGAAACGCAACAGCCCGTCATCGTCGATCCTGTGGCACGTAACCTGGTCGCCGACCAGCAGAACACGATTGCGGAAAGCCAGCCGACTGTGTCCGAATCGACCGTATTTGAATCGACGGCGGGCGAATCGTCTGTTGACGACGAGGCGACTTCCGTGATCTCGCAGGATGAGCTTGCCGCGTATTTCGCTCGTCTTGCCCAAGAGGAGGTTCAGACGGAAACGCAGGAAGACGGCCAAGAGGAGGACCAGTGATGAGGAAGCGTAGTCAGGCGATTCTCTCGGCCATGCTCGCGCTGGGAATGGCCGTCGGCATGTGCGGTTGCGAAGGCCAGCTGCCGACCCCGAAAGCCACCACCCGGCAGGATGCGCCGAACTTGAGCGCCAAGCAGGAGCAAAAGGTCCGCACGAGGATTCTCAAAACGCTCGACCAGTGCAATCAGAACCGTGACACTGATACGTTGCCGACGATTCTCGAAGGTCCGGAACTGGACATCCGCACCAGTGAGCTGAACGTAGCGAAAGCCACGGGCAATCTTGACCGTAAGACCACCATCCCCACGGATCTGGCCCAGGCCGTGATCTCCACGGATGCCGGCTGGCCACGGTCCGTGTTCTCCATCACGTCCACAACCAAGGACCAGCAGTCCAAGCGTCTGCTGGTGTTCAGGCAGGATTCCGCACGCCAGAACTACAAGCTGTGGGGTGTGGCGCGACTGTTCTCCGGCGTGAAGATGCCGAGTTTCGAAATCTCCAAAACCGGCAGCGCGCAGGGAACGCCTACGGACACCGGTCTGGTCATGACGCCGAAAGCGGCGGTGGACGCGTATGCGGACCTGCTGCAGAACGGGGCGAACAGCAAGTACGCCAGCAAATTCGCGGATGATGATCTGCGATCGAAGCTTGCCGATCTGACTGCCCAGGTGCAGAAGGCCATGGAGCTTAACGAAGGCACGCAGCAGCAGACCTTCGAACCGGTCAATGGAGCCATCAGCGTCATGCGTTCCGCGGACGGCGGCGATCTGGTGGTGGCGCAGATCAACTCCGAATGGACGCGTTCCGCCGGCGCTGGCCGTGAATCGCAGCCGGCCTCTGACGCGGAAAAGGCGCTGTTCGGCAATGGCAAGGCCACCAGCACCATGAAGACGAGCTATGTGAACGTCATCGCGCTGTATGTTCCGCCGGCGAATTCCGGGCAGAAAATCACCGCGGTCGGTTCCGAACGCCAGCCGGTGAAGGTCGAAGCGCTGTAAAACGACGGGTCCTTGGACGCGCATTGTCGGCGGTTTTCCGCCTATCGCGCATCCGTGGGAATGAAAACCGGGAAATCGTTGTTGGCACCTATAGTTGGTGCCAGCAACGATTTCGTGTTTTTGGAGGCAAGTATGGCAGAGCAGCAAGCGTTCCATCCGGGTGTTTCATTGGCGGGAGCCGTTGATCTGGAAGCGCTCAAGCATCAGGTGAAGGCCGAGCCGGGGCAGGCGGGCGGCGCTCCGGCGGCTGGCGGATATGTCATCGACACCACGGAGAACACGTTCCAGGCCATGGTGCAGACCTCCGCCACGTTCCCGATTCTGCTGTTCCTGTGGGTGCCGACCGACGACCGTCTGTTCGCCATGGCACGCGCATTGGGTGACGCGGTGAACAAGCTCAACGGCCAGATCCAGCTGTCCCGCATCGACATCGCATCCAATCCCTCCATCGCACAGGCGTTCCAGATTCAGGGCGCGCCGGCGCTGTTCGCGTTGATCGGCGGCCGTCCGATGCGAACAACGCGCCACGCCAGCAGGTGCTGCCCGAGGAATACCGCAACGCCTCCGACGAGGAACTGCAGCAGATCACAGACGTGGTCGTGCCGAAGCTTATCGCCGCCGCACAGCAGGCCGGCGTGACCGGCACCGCTCCGTATTCGGGCGATCCGGATTCCGACGCGGCCAATTCCGCATCCGCCGGCAGTGTGCAGGATCAGGTGCCGCCGGAACATCAGGAAGCGTACATGCTGGCACAGCAGGGCGATTACGCCGGTGCCGCCGCCGCGTACGAGAAGGTTTTGGAAG
>ENA-OPWH01000814-OPWH01000814.1-human-gut-metagenome-genome-assembly--contig:-NODE-814-length-22110-cov-3.952346_pt1 | contig 22110 bp, 21 predicted proteins | sample MGYA00241506_ERZ502004 | MGnify/ENA primary metagenome ERZ502004 (study PRJEB25962, sample SAMEA2043049) | human gut metagenome | biome: human gut; feature: human-associated habitat; material: faeces... | reverse complement strand
CAGGTTAGGAGTTTCACCTAACTAAATCAACTGCACCGAACTGGCGCACCATAATAATAGTCTCCCATATCCTCTTTTTCTCTAGGTAAATATGGACGTGGACCAATTAAAGACATTTGACCTAATAATACATTAATGAATTGTGGAAACTCATCTAAACTCTTTTCACGCAAAAATTTACCTGCACTTGTGATACGTGGATCATTTACTAATTTTTTATTCTTTGTATATTCTTCTCGAATGGCAGGATCTTTTTCCATTAACTCTTCTAGAATCTTATCAGCACCAATTACCATAGTACGGTATTTAAACATCTTAAATTCTTTGCCATTTTTTCCAATTCGATTTTGCGTAAAGAAAATAGGACCTTTATCTCCTTCTTTACGATTTTTAATGAAGACAAAGATTGTTAATGGTATTAATAATAATAAACCAGATAGCCCTGCACAAATGTCTAAGATACGTTTCAACGCATAAGACAAGAAATGTTCTAATCCACGAGAATTTGAAATCATTAAAACACCATCAAAGTCTTCTACATTAGTATCAAAAGTTACTAATCCATTTACTTGTGGTAAATATTTAATTACTGCTACTTTATTTTTAAATACTTCAAATACTGCATTTAAATCTTCACTATCCATTTCAGGAATCGCAATCAATACTGTATCAATATCTTTTTCTTTGATTACAGAACAAATTGAATCTAAATCATATGTTTTGTTCACATCTACTACTTGTTCCTGCTGAATATATTTAACTTTTTTTGAATTATTGCAATTTACATAACCTACTACATCTAAAAGTGAGTATCCATTTCCAAAACACACCATTCCTAATTTTTCTGCAGTATGTCCAACACCCACAATTAGTGTATTGTGTTTAAACCATTTCCTAAATACTTTATGAGAATATCTAGAGTTACATCCAGCAAAAACAAATAAAACACAAGTTAATAAAACAAATCCGAAGAATTTCTTTATAGTCCAAGTACTAATTGGGAAAACAAGAAAACTTCCTATAAAGAAACCAATATGACTCAATATTATTAAGCGTATTTCATCATACATTAATAAAACTTTTCCTTGATATCTTCCAATTAATAATTGCATTAAAAAATATAATATACATAATTTCCAACACGTTTCCAAATCATATCCAGAAAATTGTATAATAAACATAAAAAAAACAAATTCAATTGTTATTTTTAAACTTCCTATTTTTGACATTAAAAACCAACTCCATATTGCCACATAATTATACTAAAAAAAAAAGAAAAGGACAAATCTTTATGTAAGCGTTAATCATAAAGTGTTCTTTTCTTTATCGAATATTAACCTTGGACAGAAGATAATACAGTAAATGTTGTTGCATCAACCATTGCCGTATTATGAATATCTTGGAATGTAAATGTGACTATATATTGTTGCATTGCCTCATCTAAAGTACAACCAATCTCGGTTACATCTTCTTGTCCAAGTCCTGCATTGGCAAGAGCTGCATCAATAGCTGCTTGTTGATTTTCATCAAAAGAAGTTGATTCTTTTTTTTCTTCTTTCTTTGTTTCAGTTTTAGTTTCTTCCTTCTTCTCTTCTACGGGTTCAGTCGTAGAAACTTCTTCACTATTACTTCTTTTATAATTTCTTTCTTGTATAATACCATCTTTACCAATCTTATATTCATAAGATCCAGTAGTTGTATCAAAACTTACAGTATAGTATTTCTTTTCTTCTTGAACAGAAACATTTGAACATTCTTTTTTTGTGGCATTCGCATCATCTCTTGCCACTTCTAAAATGTCGTTTTTAGTGATTTCTAAATTACTATTGCCACATCCAGTTAGTAATAGAGTTGAAGCTAAGATAATAAAACTATTTCTTTTTCTTCTTTTTACCATTGTCTTCTCCTCCATAACCATATCCGTAGCCATATCCATAATTACTGTCACTTGCTGATTCTACTTTGTTTAATACAACACCCATGACGTGACCACCATTTTTTTCAACATCATTAATGGCAGCTTTTACTTTACGTTTATCAGAAGATTTTGCATCAACTACGTACAATACTCCATCACTCACGTTACATAATGGAATGGCATCACTAGCTACCGCAACTGGTGGACAGTCAATAATAATATATCCAAATTCTTGACGTGCTTGATTTAAGAATTTAGCTAATCTTTTAGATCCTAATACTTCACTAGGATTAGGTACTCTATGACCTGCAGTAATGACAGATAAAGGATATCCTCCATCATATTGTACGTCTTGTACTCCTTCAAATGAATGAATACTTACACCTTCTCTAAATTCTGAAATAATATTTGTTAATCCTGAACGATTTGAAATTTGAAGTGTTTTATGAACTGATGCATTTCTTAAATCACAGTCAATTAATAACACATTTTTATATTTAGCTGCCATAATACGAGCTAAATTACAAGCTATAGTACTCTTACCTTCATTCAGAATTGTACTAACTACATTGATTACTTGAATCGCATCATCCATTTGACTAAATTCAATATTTGTACGTAATCCACGATAGATTTCATCCACATCAAATTGATTTCTTTTCTTTCTTGCCATTTCTATCTCCCAAAGAAACCAAACAGTTTCTTTTTCTTTTCAACCTCAATATTTAATATCTCTTTATTACTCAATAATAATTTTGGATTCTCATAAAATAAGATATCCGCATTCTCAGAGCCAATACGCTTAGAAACAAATGAATACACATCACTCAATTGTTCAACACGATTCCCACTTGCTCTATGGGTATCTGTACAAATTACATCACAATATCCATTGTCTAATAACTCTAATGCATTGGCTTGTATTTTCTTTCCATTTACACCAAGAATCGAAGTACGATTCAATTGTAGTATACAACCCATATCAACCCAATGATCAATGATTGAATAATCTAATCCATCATGAAAATATCTTTCAATATGAGCCAGTACAGGAACAAAGCCTTTCATCTTCAATTCATATAAACATTCATCTCTATAATCAATTGAATGAATATCACGAAGAACATTATATTCAACTAACATGTATTTACTACTATTTAAAGTTGGATATAAATCTAATTCTAATCCTTCAATGAATTCACTATTCATCATCACTTCCCCACCAAAATAGATAGGGATAGGGCTCAACTTTCTTAATTCCAATTGACGAGTTACCATTTCATTATAGATATGAACATCTAATTGACCAGGAATAAAATGCGGTGTACTACAAATACCTACAATACCATCCTTCTTAGCCGATTCTAATGAACTCACTGCATCCTCAATTGAAGGCATACCATCATCAATACCCCAGGCAATATGAGAATGCAAATCAATATACTTAGCCATTATAGTTCAGGAATCTCGCAGAATACTGGAATACCCAAGTATTTTTCTGCCTCTTCTTTCGTACGTAAACGATTATCAAATAAGAATCTCAATGTAGCATATCCACAACCAATTACAAAACCAATCATAGTCGCTAATAATGTATTCTTCTTAACATTTGGTCCACTAGGAATATAAGACAACTTAGCCTTATCAACAACCTCAATATTACGAACATTCAAATTCTTCTGCATTGTGCGAATAAATGTACTCACTGTATCATTTGCGATATTCTTAGATAATTTAGGATCAGTAGTTGTAGCAGAAATTGTTATAATCTCAGTATCAGACTCATTCGTTACAGTAACTAGCTTTTTAACACTTGAAGCACTCTCTAATCCTACATCTTTAGCTACCTCAGACATAATGTTGTTTTGAGTTAATAAATTAACCGCATTTGTAACCAATTTACTATTTGCCATCTGCGAATTATAATCCAATGATCCACTCTCACTAATCTGAGGTGTTAAATAAATTGAAGTACTAGCCGTATACGTTGGAGTAATCAATAACTTAGTTCCAAAGAAACCCCCACAAGCAAATAACAAGCACAAAAAAATAATTAATCTAATATGTTTAAAAATTGAACGAAATAATTCAGCCAAATCAATTATTTCTTCATTTATAACTTCATCTTTATCTAATTCCGAATACATAAAAACCTCCTTTTAATTTTTTTACTAATAGACATTAAATATCATTTTAATTATCCAAATCATAAATTCAACGTTATATTAATGTCTGACAACCATTTCGATAATTTATTCTTAATCATTAAGTTACTCTGTTATACTTTTGCCAAAATCTCCTAAGAAATCAAAATTGCATAAGATTAAAAATAAATAATATCTCTATTATAAGAATTAAAAAATCAATCCCAATAATGATTCTTTTCAATTAAATTACGATATTCGTTAGCCAAAATACCAACAACTACCAAATCTCTATACTTACCATTTTTGAAGATATAGTTTCTTCTGACTCCTTCTTCAACCCATCCACATTTTGTATACATTCCTTTAGATGCCTCATTTTCAGGGAACCAAGAGCCATCTAAACGATTTAATTGCAATTCATCAAATGCATATCGCATAATCGCCATTACAGCATCGGTACCAATTCCCTTTGAACGTCTTTCTTTATTTGCTAGTTTGATTCCATGAGTTGCTCTACGATTCTTCCAATCAATGTTTGTCAGTGTTGCAATTCCAACTGCCCCATCTTCCTCTGTCTCAATTACAAATCTAAAATTTGTATTATCATTATAATGTGATTCAAACCATTTCTCCTGCGCATAACTCGAAACTGGAAATGCCCATCCAACTACTAAATTTTCAATTTCAGGATCATTAAACATTTCTCTTACCATTTCACAGTCTCGTTTTTCCATAGCTCTTAGAGTAACTTTTTTTCCTTTAATATTCATTTTGATTCCTCTCTATTCTAAAATAATTTAACTAGTATTAAATAATACACGTAAACTAATATATATATTTATATAATATCAAAATAATCTACTGACTATCTTGATATTATGATTTATTTAATAATTCTAAAATAGAATTAATAATTATATTCATTTCATCAATCCCGTATCTTTGATCGACTGGAATTGGTAAGATATTTTTAGCCATATCATATTCAAGATCATTTTCAGAACAAAGGTTAAAAACAGCAGGCCATAATGTTGGGATAAATATTTTTTTATCTTGTAATTTTTTACGTATTTCAAAGCCATTATCAATATATAATGGATACATAAATGCACCCTCAGGGATTTTTAATGTCAGTTTATTTATAGATGCTAGTTTTGAATTAAGATATGAAAAATTTTCAGTTCGCTTCTTTTTTATCACATCATAGTCAAGACCATGTAATAAATTTTCAGTTAATTTAGACATAATTTTAATCGGCTCATCTTTAAAAAAATGATTATTATCTACATAATCTTTATAAAATTCACTTGCTGTTCTCTCAAATCTACCTAGTAGAAAATTCATTCTATTATAAGACTCGTCCTTTAGATTTATTTCGATTAATTTATCAGTATATAAAATAGCTCCATCAGGAACTCCAAAAAACTTACGACAGGTATATATTGTATCAACACCTTTAACAGGACGTTGAAAATATGCTTGTGCATTATCTACTATTACATTTTTACCCAAAGTTAATATATATTCATTAGTTAATTGACCATAAAAATTTACTACATAAAGCCATCCATCATAATCTTTTATTTGTGGTTTAAAATCAAGACCAATATTGTAATAAATTACTTCAACACCATTTTCAATTAACACTTTATCATTAGAATCGCACATAAACTTTGGTACATTAATTTTATTTATTTTCTTAGCTTTAATAATATAAGCTAATGCATTTCTTCCACAGTTTAGTTTTATACCATCTTCGTATAGCATTGGTCCAGTATATGTATCTAATTCTATATATCCACCTATTTCTTTCATTCAACCACCACTTTATACAGCGAATTTATATAACATAGTATATTATCCATATCTATTTCATCATCAAATTTCATGAATATAATACCTAATGCTTTTGCAGCATTGTCGAAATATTCAATTTTGTCACCTGGATTTTTATATATACATTTCTTTATAATTTTCTTCTCTAATTCTTTCGAAAATTTAATTGTTTTATATACTCCATTTTCATTTGTATGTAAATTATGTGTTGCATAATAAGGAATAGCTTTATACACTTTATTCTCTATAGTTTCACCCATTGATGTTAGCACAGCCATTTCAACAACGTCAATACCAAAAATAAGTCCCAATAAATCTGGTATCATATTTCCACCTGCCCTAGGTCCAACATCTATAGGCCACACTTTACCAAATTTATCTACTACTAATTCAACATTTACTGATCCAAATCTAATTCCTAGTTTGTTAATCATGCTTTGTAAAGTCTTTTGCACTTCAGCTTTATCTTGTTCATCAAGTAATAGTGGATAACTTTTACCAACAGGTACCAATGGATTAACATTAATATCCCTGTGACAGTTTAGCAACCCCCAAAGAATTACCTTACCATCATAAACAAAAATATCTCCTCCAATAAGGTACTTATGTTTTTTCTCAATAAACTCTTCAATAATAATTCGATGAGAACGCGAATAAGAAAAGGCAAAATTACATGCTTTTTGTAAATCAGACCAGTCTCTTAATACTGTAGCTCCTTTTGAGCCTGAAGAATCGACTGGTTTGACAATTACAGGTAAAGAAAATAATGATGTATCAACATTATTACTGCTATACCCTTTAGATACTGGAGCATTAAAGCCATTTTTTTTTAGGAAGATTCTGAATTTGTCTTTATTACATAACGTTTCTACAGATTCATATGGATTAGTTAGTAAACCTAATTTTTCTGCAACATATGCCGCAGTTGGAGCTGCTGGATCTGACGCATATGCTAATACCCCATTAACATTTTCCTCCATTGCCACTTTCAAAACTGCATTTTTATCAGTGGTACTTACCAAATAGAACTTGTCCGCTTCATATTGACCAGGATTATCTGGAAGAAAATCACAAAGTACCGTATAATAACCTAATCTTTTTGCAGTATTAATTGCAACAATTTGTTGAGCAGAACCACCTAATAATAAAATTTTTTTCATTTACTACTATTCTCCAAAATAATATCACAAATTCTATCCACATCTTCCAATGATAAGTCTGCATACAAAGGAAGAGTTAAGATTCTATTACTAATATGTCTTGCGACAGGTGTTTCATCAAGATTATATTTTCCATGGAAACAGTCAAAACTGTTTGTTAATGGATAAAAATACTTTCTTGCACCAATTCCATTTTCTGCTAATTTATCAAACACTTCATTTCTTGTTGCACCAAAGACTTTTTCATCAAATACAACTGGGAAATAGGCATAGTTTGATTTTACATCCTTTTGAATTGGACTTAATTGGATTCCATCTACACCTTCTAAATGGCTTCGATATCTTTCCACTACTTTTCTACGTTTTTCAATTTCTTCATCGACATGTCTTAAATTACAGATTCCCATGGCAGCACAGAATTCATTCATTTTTGCATTGGCACCTACTGCATCTACTGTTTCAGGTCCACGAATACCAAAATTCTTTAATCGATATAAATCTAATCCAAAATCCTTTAATTCATTACCAAAGCATACAGCTCCACCTTCAATAGAGTTAAATACTTTTGTTGCATGAAAGCTAAAGCATGAAACATCACCATAAGATCCAATACCTCTACCCTTGTATGTTTCACCAAAAGTATGTGCCGCGTCATAAATAACTTTTAACCCATATTTCTTTGCGATTCTTTCAATTTCTTCAATATTACAAACATTACCATAGACATGTACCGGCATGATTGCACATGTACGATCTGTAATCAAAGATTCAATCTTCGTTGCATCCATAGTGAAATCAATTGGATCAATATCACAGAAAACAGGTTCTAATCCATTACGAACAATCGCATGCGTTGTAGAAGCAAATGTAAATGGAGTCGTAATGACTTCACCTTCTAAATTTAAAGCTTGTAATGACAGTTCTAAAGCCATATGGCCATTTGTCATTAAATCAATATTTTCAACATCTAAATATTGAATTAATTCTGATTGTAACTTTTTATGTTTAGGACCCATATTAGTCAGCCAATGTGTTTCCCACATATCCTTAATTTCTTCACAATACTCTTCATAAGAAGGCATTGAAGATCGTGTTACTAAAATTTGATTTGACATAACTATTCCCCTTCCTTATTTCCATATAAATAATCCTTTTTAAATTCATCATAATCTCTAATATAATCATCAACATCATAATAATCGGAAGCTGCAACACACAATACTGAATCTCTTTGCATCCAAAGCATTTCTCTCCATGTAGGTTCTTCTATTACAACACCGATTGAAGGATCTGATAACTCAATCTCTTCTCTTCCCCAATTATTTTCTAATATTAATTGAATTTTTCCATAAGGACAGAACAATAATTGTCTAAGATTTTTATGAGCATGAAATCCTCGTCTCATTCCTTCAGGAACTTTTGTGATATAATACATCCTTTTAATTTCAAAAGGTATATCTTTATGCGTTTCAAAAAAAGATAATTCACCAGCTTCAACAGTTGGAATTGTTTTAATTTTTACGATTTTACAACCAGCAACATTTCCCTTGGACAAAATAGCGTTTTCGAAATCGTCGCCCTTTAAACAAACGTACCATCTTAAATCATTTTCATTTATATGTCTACTTTTAATCTCGTAAGGAATATCTTCATCAGCTGTATTAAATCTATGTTTATTAAAAAATTGTAATGCTCTAGGATTACGATTTGAAACACACCAATAAATACCTCTTAAATTTAAAAAGTTAAATGCATATTTCAAAATTTCGCACACGCCATACCATGCATATCCCTTTGTAAAGAAATTTGAACTTACACTAATCAATAATTCCGCTGTCTCCTCTGTTTTATTAATATTTGTTAAACTTACAATACCTACAAACTCATTTTCATCATTCATAATCACTTTATGAATTTCATCGCTGTTTTCAACTTTATTCTGTATTACTGATTTTACTTCAATCCTTGAAATACCGGCGTACTCTCTGTAGATAAAGTCTACAACATTTTTATCTTGAAACAATCTATACATTCCATCTGCATGGTTAAGACTTAAATCCATTAATTGCATATACATCTACCCTTCAAAACTATTAATCACATCTATTACATATTGAATTTCTTCATCTGTCATACCATAATACATTGGCAAACTTAACTGAGTAGCACTAATTTCTTCAGCAATTGGAAAATCACCTTTTTTATATCCTAAGTCTTTATAACATTCCTGTAAATGCATAGGGATAGGATAATGCTTATTCGTACTAATACCATTCTCATTTAAATATTTTTCTAAATCATCTCTTTTTTTACAACGAATTCCAAAAATATGCCAAACAGGTACTACACCATCAATAACATATGGTAATACAATTTCTGAATTATTAATTCCAGTTAGATACTTATTCGCAATTCGTCTTCTTTCTTCATTCATTCTTTCTAAGTGTGGTAACTTCGCTGATAAAAATGCAGCTTGCATTTCATCTAATCTAGAGTTATTACCTTTTAAAATATGATGATACTTGTAATCAGATCCATAATTACCAAATGCTCGTACTTTCTTTGCTAATTCTTCATCATTTGTAACAGTAGCACCAGCATCACCTAAAGCACCTAAATTCTTACCTGGATAAAAGCTAAATCCAGATGCATTGCCAAATGACCCAATCTTTTTACCTTTATAAGTAGCTCCATGTGCCTGTGCACAATCTTCAATAACATACAAATTATATTTATTCGCAATTTCCATAATTGGATCCATATCACATGGTTGTCCATATAAATGAACAGGCATGATTGCCTTAGTTTTTGATGTGATTGCCTCTTCAATTTTTGAAGGGTCAATATTAAACGTACGAATATCAGGTTCTACAAAAACTAATTTAGCACCTACATAAGTAACAGCTAATGCTGTCGCAATATATGTGTTAGATGGAACAATAACCTCATCTTCCGGACCAATATTTAATGCTTTTAAAGCAAGCATTAAAGCATCTAATCCATTACCTACACCCACACAACATTTAACACTACAATACTCTGCAAAAGCTTTTTCAAAAGCTTCATCCTCTACTCCTTCAATATACCAAGATCTAGCATATACACGTTTAAAAGCAGCAACTAAATCTTTATCCAATTCTTTTTCCATTGGCTTAAAACTAACAAATGGTATTTTCATATTCTTCCTCTTTTCTTTTAAATTTTAAAATAAATGCATGTAAAATATCTTTGTAAAAAATAATAAAATTAATAAAATACAAGATAATATATGCAAATCCAAATACAATATTCTCTCTAAAAATTTTCCATAACACAATAAATACAAAGAACTCTAAGATTAGAATATAACACTTCATTGATATTCTTAATAATTTAGCTTTATTTACAATAATTAAACAAACAATAAGAGATACCGTATATCCTAACATAGTAGATATAGCCGCACCTTCAATTCCTAAGATAGGAATTAAAATATAGTTTAAACTAACATTAACTACAGCACCAAAAGCTAACATTGCTGTTATTGGCCAAGCCTTTTTTATAATTAACAATTGATCACTTGCTACATAGAATAACATCTGCATTAGTGGTGCACAGAATAAATATGGAGATACGATATATCCAGACACATAATCTCCAGTAAAAAATAATTGATAAATAGGTTTAGCAAGCACAAACACACCTAAACTACATAAAAAGATGATTGCAGACATTAATTCGAATATCATTGAATTTGATTCTACACGATCCTTATCCTTCATTGTTGAATACACAAAGAATGACCATCCACCTCCAAATGCTGTATTCAGAATCTGACTAGCATGAGCTAATTTGGAACCAACTGCATAAATACCATTCGCCGCAACACCTAAAAAACTTGAAATCATTAACTTATCACATGAGTTAAAAACCCAAAATATGATAAATGTAGGCATTAATGGTATACCTATTTTCAACAATTCAGATATATGATTCTTATTAAACAACTTCATTTCAAACCATGAATGATTTAAAGTCCAAAAAACTAAAACCATAATTAATGAACTGACTAAAGCAGCTAACGGTAAGGCTGTTACGAAATATCCTTTTAAAATCATTGGTACTGCTAAAATATAAATAAATACAGAAGTTAACATATTTGTGACAATATATACTTTTCTCTGATTTTGCATTCGAGTAGGAGCCTGAACAATACCCTTAATGTTATCAGCGATAATAGTAATTGCTGCAATTACGCATAAATAATCATATTGTTCATTATGAAAAATTTGTATTGCAATTTGTTTTTTTAAAATGATAAGTCCTAAAGAAGCAATCAATGCCATAACCATAACAATAACTAGTGCGGTTGTACACATTGATTTCTTGTAGTTGTCATCATCTTTTTCAAAAAACAATCTATATAAAGCATCATATACACCTAGCATTGCAACTGCAGAAATAAAGGATACGACTGTACTTTGTAAATCATTAATACCGAAATAAGATGTATCCGGCATCAATCTTGTTACGATTGGTAGCATGATAATTGGAATAATTTTGTTTATAACACCACCTAATCCATAGATTAGTATGTTATCAATGAATAACTTAGTTTTTTTCATACTTCTCACCCTATAACTTAAAAATTCTAACTTTTAAAACTTTCGATAATGCCTTATAAAAAATAACTTTTAAATTATATGTTGTATTATTGCTATAAAGATTCATATATTCTAGTATATATAAAAACTTATTTTTAATTTGATATACCTTTTTAATAGAAATATACCCATTTTCGTGAGCAGTATCTACATCCTCATTCATTTGAGTGATTAATTTCTGTGTAACATCTTTTGTTAACTTAGCACTACTTGAATTGTTGTCATGATGCCTTCTGTGGACATATCCTTTTCTAATATAGCATTCTGAGCCTACCATTAATGCTCTAATAAAAAAAGATAAATCTTCTGCTCTAGGATATTTTAAAGGTGGATATGCATCAATTACACTTCTTCTTAATCCCCTAGAATCTGATGAATGTATGAACCATGTAGGATTTTCTATATAATCATTGATAGTATTTATACTATACGATCCATCCCATTCTTCATCAGTTGGTAATGGATTCAAATCTTGATCTGTTTCAATTGATTTACTTGAAACCATTACAACATCTGGATATTGTTCAAATGCTTTGACATAATCCTCAACTCGTGTACTAATTGAAACGTCATCACCATCCGCTAAAATAATATATTCACCTGTTGATAGTTCATACAAAACCTTATTATAATGTTCTCTTAATCCCAAATTAGGAACGTTTTGATTAATTTTAACAACATTAGGACCTTTATATTCTTTAGCCATACGTTGAACAATTTCAAATGTGTGATCAGTTGAACCATCATCAGAAATAATAATTTCCATTGGCGAATAAGTTTGATTAAAAGCCGCTTGAATTGTTTGTTCAATATAGTCTTCTTGATTATATGTTAATATACAATATGATACTTTTATAGTACTCATTTTAACTCCATTTCTAATACCAAAACTCTTTTTTTAAAACATCTTTACATAATTTATATTTTACCCATTTTCTACATGCACGACATTTATAATCAATTTTATTGAAATAAGTCTTAAACTCATCAAATGTAATTGATTTTGTTTTATATCCCTTGGCAAGACATCTAAATAACAATGATTCACTTGCTAAAATAAATTCTTTGTTATCCATTTCTTTAGAATATCTAAGCAAACCTTCATAGAAGCTATATTCTGTTAAAAACTTATAACTATATGTAGAACTCCAACTATCCCCGTCATTTGTAATATGCCGATACGCGCTCATTTTTAAAGGCAAACACTTTATTTTTCCATTTAACAACAAAACGAAATTTCTTAATCTATCTCCTGGCATGAGTCCTTCAAACATAATATCTGTTTCAATATTTGAATCTTTATAAATATTTCTGTAAAGCACTGTTGTTGTCTGACCAGGAAATTGATTTGCCATAAAATGTTTAAGACAGTATTCACTCGACTTACACGTTGGATATACCTCCTGCAATAAATTAGAATTTTTATCTACTACAATACACTCATGTGCTACCGCAATATAATCATCATTGTTTTCTAAAAACTCAATTTGGGTTTGAATTTTGTTTTTATCAGTCCAAAAATCATCACCTTCTAATGCGATAATGTATTTACCCGAACTTCTATAAATTAAATCAGTCACATTATTGGGTTTTTCACGATACATATTGTGATCTCTGTAAAAAATCTTAAGAATTCCCTTTTCGACTAAGTCTAAATGTTGATTCTCATAGCGTTTTAACACCTTACGTGTATTATCGGTAGAACAATCTTCTCCGACTAAAACCTCGTAAGAATAATCAGTCACCTGCATAAAAATACTATCTAAAGCTTTTTCTATATAGTTTTCATGATTATAAGTTGCAACATATATACTCAACATTTTTTTCATAAGTTACTCCTCATTCTACTTCTATATTTTTTTATCAAAAAAATCAATTTTATACTTTATGCACAAATAGAACAATAACTCTATTAAAATTATGTAATCCCATTGAACATTATATCCTAACCCTTGTACTACAATCGCAAGGACAACAATCGAATAGTATTTGTTAAATTTCCATCCCTTAATTATAATACTTATCAAAAAACTATAAAACAGGATAAATCCAATTATACCTCTATTTACCAAGATATTTACAATATCACATTCAATAGACCAATTTCCTAATTCAGCATATCTACCGTAAATAAGAGATGCCCACATTCCTGAGCAACCTTCTCCACAGCCAAATAACCTTTGAAAAATATTGCTTTTTTTGAAAATATCAATATAGTCTAAGTAATATTGAAAATGTGCTGATGTACTATCATCTGTACTTAACCCAGTAACTCTAGTGAAAAGATAACTCAATCTTTCATTTATAACATCAAAACCATTCGATTGATAAAAAACTATGATAACAAAAACAATTAATAAAACTAAAAAAATTATATTTTTACGTTTTACCATAATTTTTCTATTTACAAATAATTCAGAAAAAATAGTTAGAACCAATGCAATTAAAACTCCCACAAGAGCTGTTGAACTGCCACATATTAAAGAATCGAAAATAATTAGCAATTTAATTGGTAATGAATTGAAATAACAAAATGCTATCACGAACATCGGAGCAATAACCGCAGGGTGATGACAACATCCTGCAGGATACCAAGTCCATGCTCTAATGAATGAAGCATCATTACTGATGTGTAACATATCAACAAATATTAAGTTATTAATATCTAAATTACATAAATTGTATACCATGTATTGTATAGGAATCCAAAGTAATTGAATAATCATCATTAATTTAAGAGCTTTTTTTACATATACTATAACTTCAAAATCGTTTTTTATTGAATGATTCATATATAAAAAAACTATATATGTTAAAAAGGATAAAAGACCCATAAAGAGTGAAGATTTTTGATAAGATTCTTGTAAATTCCATATCATACCAATAATAGTAGATAGAATTAATTCCAAATACAATATATTTACTATTGGTACGTTGACAATAAAAAATTTTTTATATTTACATATGCAATAAATACAAAATAAAAGTTCAAACAAAATAAACCATGTAATATTTCCAATTTTAAATAATACAAATGATGAAAAAAACATCATAATAGCTATGATATTTTTTTCATCAATTTTATAATCACCACAATAATTCTTATACTTCATTATTATCAAATTCCTCAATTAAATAATGTAATAATTCTTCTCTAGCTTTTACATGATGCTCAAGCATAAATGATAATTTGCCAATCTTATCAATTTTTAAATTTTCAAAAGAAGCAGCTTCTTCATGTCGAATTGCGATTGATGGATCATATACCATTTTATATCCCTTCTTTTGACATCTATAAAATAAAAATACTTCTTCTTCATAAAGAAATGGTTCAGGATTAAATGCCTTCTCTTCTTGTTGCATAAATTGATTTGAAAATATTAAACATGCGCCTTGAAGTCCAACATCACTATATCTTTTTCTATAGTCCAAAATATCTTTACCTTTAATTTTCGAATAAATTGTATTTATTAATTTTGATTTAGAACAAATCATATTTTTCTCAGCATGCAGCTTTAATCTTCTTTGAAATTTTAAAGGATTATCCTTATAATATCGATATTGTTCTAACTCATCTTTTAATTCATCTATAGATATAGGCGTTTTAAACAACGGACTTTGATGATCTTTATGTCTAGGAATGTAAACATCTGGTCCAAGTACATCAAAATGAGTTTCTTCATAAATGTCATTTATTCTAGGCTCAAAATTTTCTTGATAAAATACAACATCATTATTTGTAATCACAATAAATTTAGGATTATATTTCTCTTTTGCATATTGATACCCTGTATTATTACCTTTAGAAAATCCAACATTCTCTTCAAGAAGTAAAATGTCACATTGTATATCATCTTTATAGAGATTTAGTAATTTCTTTCCACTACCATCTCCAGATCCATTATCTACAATAATAAATTTACTATCTTTTGATGCAGTTTCTTTCAACGATTTAATACATTTTATTGTATCTTTAATATTTTTATAGTGTAAAATCACATAACAAACTTTACTCATAATTAACCCCTTAACCTAGCCATAATTTTATTAACTGTCGCTTTAAAGCCATTTCTCTTAATATATTTATTAACTCTGTGAAGCATACTTGGAATAAAGCATATATAACAATAAACATTCAAAAGTAAACCTAATTTTTTCTTATATTCTTTCAAAGAAATGATAGAGCCTCTATCTATACCTAACGAACTTAATAATTCTTTCGTTTCAATATATTTACTTTCATCTGCAATAATCACATATTCATGTGGTAAAAACTTAAGATAATCCGGAGTTACAATTAATCTATAATTAGCTTTTAAAAACTTAATTTCTTCAGTTATTGTTACCAAACCTCTTACGTTATACATTTCCGTTAAAATTGTCAATTTATTTGAAGGATCAGGAAAGATGCATTCATCTCCACGAATACCATCTAACCAAATGACAACCGGTTTTAATAATTTTTTTTCTTTTTTACTACGTTCTGAATTATAAGCTCGTATAGCCATTTCTCGACCTGTATATAAAACACGTTTTTCTATACTCTCACTTGATAAATCTTCATATTTCATATTTATATTACACTTTAAACAATACTTTAAATTCAAAGGTTTCTTTTCAATATCTCGTGGATAACCTCCGTAAGAAGATTCTTCGGCTGCCTCCCACATACTTTTCCCACTTTCAATAATTGCCATTTGGTTCGTTCTTTGCGCCGTTTCGAAATTATTTTCCATGGTAGCAATATCTCTCATAGTATAACAACTTGTTTTATATATTAACTGCTGTTCGCTAATCGCTCTGTAATGTGCAAATTGTAAAGTATCCAAATTCACGATATTAACCTTATCATTTCCAAATACAGTATGATGACCCATGGATAATTTTAATCCCAAATCTTTGTAATATTTAGCTGGAATTATCGCTTTAGTAACAGGTGTTCCATCAGAATAATTCCATGCTGCTCTTTTTAAGCAATAATTCATTCGTTTAGGTATAAACACTTCCTTTTTATCGTCAAATTCAGTCATTACATACCATCGCCAAGTAACATAATAAATAGAATTTAAATCTAAACCTTCTAATACATCTCGAGGGTTTTCAGAACCTGTCAAGAACTCATCTGCATCAAGAGGTAAAATGATATCTGGCTTTATTTCATTAATAATCTTATTTAAATATTTATTATCTAAACGATATTGATTATAAGCTTCGAGAGATTCATCATAAACTGTTATTTTAAAACCTTCATTAATTAGATTTCTCACAATTTTGATAGTACTATCTGTACATCCATTATCAATGATTACCATTTCATCAACAAAGTTATAGTTATATCGTACAAATGATTCAATTATTTCGCTTTCATTATTTACCATTGTGAAAGATACAATTTTCATTTTAATCAAACCTTTCTTTTTAATATATCCTGAAAGATTAATAATCACGTCTTATAATCTTTCTTTATTCACTTTATCTCTTCTATCCATAATAATACTGTTATCAGGTACATCTTTAGAAATCAAAGTACCTGCCCCAATAACAGATCCTTTTCCGATTCTTACTCCATCAAGAATAGTAACATTACTGCCAATCCAACAGTCATCTTCTACCACAATTCCCTTTTGGCTTACCCCCTGTGATTTAATCGTAGAATTTGTATCTTCAAAAACATGGTTCTCTGCAAATAGGCTACATTTAGGTCCAAACATTACGTTTTCCCCAATTACAATCTTACCAGAGCATCCAACATAGCCATAAGGGCCAATAGATGAATTGTCACCCATTTCTAAGCCGTAGCCTAAATCCTTGCCATAATAGCTAGAAGGACGAATCATAACACCACGACTAATCGTTACATCATTTCCAAACTTTAATCCAATGCTTGTTAAGCCATGAATTTCAGCATAATCTTCAAATTTAACATTTTTACCACAACGAATATGTTTCGCATGAGAAATCTGTACGTGTTTCCCTACTAAAAATAATCCATGTGCTTCTTTTAAAAACAAACGATAAAATAAGCCTCGTAATACCTTAACACCAGTTCTATAGTAAATAATGACTTTGTCAAATCCTCCAATATTATGATTCATTACAAAGAACCTCCTAAAACATCTTTATAAATTGAATTCAATTCTTCATAGTTCATCTCGGGCACATATTTTTGATCATAGTCTATACGAGCATTCACTCCTATTGATTTACATAATTCAGAATCATTCCATAAAGATTCAATTTGCATTTTAAATCCTTGAATATCACCAAGTCTGATTTTAAATCCATTAACACCATTCTCAATGGCTTCAACAGAAAAGCCTAAATCTGTAGCAACAAGCCCTCTACCTAGACTTTCAGTTTCAATTTCTACCATAGAACAGCCTTCATACCAGATAGATGGGAATACAACAAATTCACTCCCCTTAACAATAGACAAGCATTTTTCATGTTGGGTATAACCTAAAAAATATACATTTTCCTTATTCTTAGCCCATTCTTTAAACTCATCTTCTAATGGACCTGTTCCCATAACAACCAATGGAATATCCTTAATCTCATCCCAAATGCGCATTAGAATTCGAATACCCTTTTCTTCTCCAATACGTCCATAGAACACTACGTATCTTTCAGGAATATCATCTAACTTAATCGGTTTTAAATTAGCTTGGGCATCCGGAACAAAGTTATATTTTTTTACAATTTTGTTTCCATCAAAACCAATCTCTTTTAATAAACTAATTTGATTTTCATTTAAACAAATATATTTATCAATTTGATTATAAAAAGTTCTGCGAACTCTATGATATTTAAATATACCTGCAACTAATAAACTTTGTAGTTTATAACCCTTAAAACATCCATATTTACACATTCTAAGATAATGACCATCTCCACACTTGTTACATAATTCTGTACCACGTAGTGAAGTAGCGCATGGACATATAAATCGAGTGTCATGTAAAGTAGCTACTACTTTACATCCATTTCGTTTTGCAGCATACAAAATAGATGGAGATAATAAAGGGAAAAATGTATGCACATGAACAATATCTGGTTTTTCTTGTTTAATGATTTTTTCAACATTATTATAGTTTTTAAAAGACCATAACATTCCAAATGTTGATGCCACCTTACCTAAAGCACCAGCATTATCAAATTCGTCATTACATACATTATATTTAATTACTGTATGACCATGCTCTTCAAGTAAAGCCGTTTCGCTTTTAAAAACCTGATCATCCCCACTGGCTGATCCCTTACGATGGAAATTATGTATTGCTAAAATCTTCATATTAATTTCCACCTTTCAAAAATACATCTTCATATTGACCACAAATCTTTTCCCAAGTGTAAGCCTTTTGTACGCGTTCCTTAGCTTTAAGTCCTAAAACTTTAATTTCTTCCTGCGGTTTATTATCTACTTGATTAATTAAATCTGCTAACTTGCCTTCTTCTCTATCCCAATATAGAGCTGCATCGACTGCAACTTCTCTATTAAATCCTACATTCACTAATAAGTTTAAATCTGTACTTCCCAAAGCTTCGATTAAGCTAGGATTTGTTCCCCCTACAGTATGACCATGGAAATACGCATATGCATTTTCACGAATCTTCTTTAATAATTCTTGATCATATACTGTACCAACAAATTTAATACGCTTATCTTTAGAAAAGTGTAAACGACTTTCTAATTCATTTAAAAACTTATCATTTACATTTGTAATTATTGCAAAATCACGTTTGGAATTTGATTTCATAAACTCACGAATCATAATCTCAAAAGAGTTTTCTGGCACAAACCTTCCCACAACTAAATAATAATTCTTTTTACTTAATTCTTTTTCTTCATACCAATCCACTAGTTTAGAATCTGTATCTTCTAAAACACTAGGTGTTAAATCAGCGCCATATGCTATATATGTAGTCTTAGGATTTCTACCATGAATTCCCTTGCTATCATATTGTTCATGGATATATTTTTCAATATTGATAGAATCACAAATGGCTAAATCACTCCATTTGATCATCATTCGTTCAGATTCTTTCCAGTATTTACGTACAGGCACACTCCATTTTGCTCGCATCCATTCATGTCCATCTGGATTCAAATAAACAGTTCCATCCAATTTATGAATCTTTTTATAATAATGCTTCATAAATGGACCAATTCGACATGCCATTATATAAACAATAGGATTTTGAATATTTTCTTGTTTTATAATTTCAATACTCTTTTTTAATGCTGCACAGTCATAATAAATAGCTTGAGCAGGTCCAAGTTTTTCTGGAATCTCAATCTGAAAACAATCAGCATTATGGTATGTATATCTACCTTCTTTAACTACAACACTATCAGGAACAGATGCTCCTTGTCCATTTGCTTTAACTGCTACATGATACTTCAAATTTTTATTATTTGCATGATACTCAGTTAGTTTATTAATAAATGTTTCATATCCACCATATGCGCCTAAAGATTTAGCACCTACTAAAAATATATGTTGCATTATAAACCTCATTTCTTTTTAAAATTCAATGTATATATAATATATATTTAATTCATTAAACAGCACCTTTTTTACAAACTACAACTAGTACTGTCTTTAATAGAATCTTAATATCTAAACCAAGATTCCAATTCTCGATATAATATTTATCTAGTTTAACTACTTCATCAAAATCTATAATTTCACTTCTTCCACTTACTTGCCACATACCAGTTATTCCTGGTTTTATAGCTAGTCTTGCAAAGTGTTGATATTCATACAGATTTGTTTCTGATATTAAAGGAGGTCTAGTTCCTACTATAGACATATCTCCTTTTAATACATTAAAGAATTGTGGAAATTCATCTAAACTTGTTTTACGAATGAATTCACCAATACCTGTTTTATGAGATCCATCCGACATGACTTTATTTCCAATAACTCGAGGATCAAAATCAAGCTTAAACATCTTTCCATCCCCAAGCTTATTGTCTTTCATTAATTCTGCTTTTCTTTCTTCCGCATCTAAATACATACTTCGAAATTTATACATCTTAAACTTCTTACCATTCATACCAACTCTTTCTTGAGAAAAGAAGATTGGTCCTGGACTAGCAATGTAAATTACCGGAACAATAAAGATACAGATAAATAGTGTTAATATACATCCTAATAAACCACAAACAATATCAAACACTCTTTTTAAGAATAATTCATTTAATGAAGCATAATTAATACTTGTAGTTAAAACGGTATAATCACCAATCTTTTCAACAAACTGTTTTTTTCCTGGTGAATTAACAACCTTAGCTAAATTCATATGGACTGTAATACCAGCCAATGTTAATTGTTCAATCAGTGTATTTGGATAGGCAATTTCTTTAGGTAAAACAATCAATACTTCATCTACCCATTCTTTACATGCATACATACCAACTGTTTCATTATTTGCTACTACTGAAACATTATTAATTTGATTCCCAATTAAATCCTTATCTAATAATGCAACACCAACAATGTCATAACGAGAATAGTTATTCTTTTCAACATTATCAATTACTTTATCTGCAATCATACTAGAAGTTACAATTAATAATTTTCTTCTCTTACCACTATTCACACCCTTTTTAATATGACCCTTCCATAGCTCTCTTACTATATATGTCAATATAAAATAAATACCAATTGTTAAAAATAAAATAAATCTCGAAAAGAAAATTCCTTTTTGAACTGTAAACAAATATAAAACAGCCAATAAGCAAACAATAAAGCCATGTTTTAATGTTTTTACAAACTCTTGATAATGCCCTCTTTTTAATACACCCTTTAATGTACCAAAAATCAGTAAAACCATTAAATCAGCTACTTCTAATATGATAGCCATATTCCTATATAAGAAATTATTATATAGATGTATATTTCCATTCTTAATAAAATAAGCCATAATAAATGCAATTTGCAAACATATCATATCAAGAATGATAAAATCGATATGCTTCAACCACCCATTTGCATTCTTCCTATACATAACACTCTCCCATTCCTATAAACATAAAAAAAGCTTATTAGAATTTTACAAGTCTTAATAAGCAATGAAATATGAAATTTTAGATACACTCCTCCCTACCCATAACTTAGTAGAAGATGAAGGAATCAATCAAAAATGCGGTAAGCCAGCTATTTCTAATATCATCTAAATGTATCATTTTTATTCCTATTACCTTACAACAGTCATACTTATTCCACGATAAAACTATTGCTTAATTATTTTATCCTATATATATAATATGTCAATTACCATTTAATACTTGAAATTTGAAACAAAAAGTAAAAAAAGTAAAAGATATACTTTACTTAAGCCAAATTGCAATTGACGGCTAATTCGGTGCACCCCTAGCGTTCATACCGGTTTCGAATGAC
>ENA-OPWH01000805-OPWH01000805.1-human-gut-metagenome-genome-assembly--contig:-NODE-805-length-22253-cov-4.197360_pt1 | contig 22253 bp, 15 predicted proteins | sample MGYA00241506_ERZ502004 | MGnify/ENA primary metagenome ERZ502004 (study PRJEB25962, sample SAMEA2043049) | human gut metagenome | biome: human gut; feature: human-associated habitat; material: faeces... | reverse complement strand
CCAAAACCGCGTGCCGAGGGTTCAAGTCCTTCTGCCCCTGCCAAGGTATGATGTCTCAAAAATGGCTTAGATAAGCCGTTTTTGAGACTTTTTCTTTTTGCAGAAATTTTCTCTGTCGGCAACTTTTTTCGGATTTTCTAAAAATTTTCTAAAAATTGTGATTTTTCACTTGAAAATTAACGGCACAAGATATCAGTAATCATCAGAATTTTCGCACCTTTTTTACCGCAAAATCCGTTCTAAAAATACAGTAAATTTTCCGAAAAATGAAAATTTATTCACGGCATTACAAATCAATTTTCAGCTTTGTATCAAGAGTGCGTGAAATGTTCAGTTTGCTTGTTTTGTCAACATGAGCATAAAAGTTCAAGCACTGTTTGCCTGAGTGTGTCAATCTCTTTTATCCTAAAGACATATTTTGGATGGAACTTGATAATTTCGTAGGTATCAAGTCCGTTCTCGATTTCTTCAATCAGAGCAGACATATCGGGAGAATTTTCATCAACAGGCTTTGGAACATCACCAACCTCTTCAAAGGTATCAATAAGGTTTGTCTGTTCCTTATCAGAACCCTGCCACTTGCCCTCCTTTCGGAGATAGTCACGATTTTCCGTTACACTGCCGTTAGCTTTATCAATAGGTGCAACAGGGAATCTGTTCTTCAATGTTGAAAAGCGAATCGGCGATTTTGAGTAAATGAAAATGTGCATATGCTTTGTGCCTGTGGTTGCAATTTCATTCACAAAAAACTGTTTTAACTTGCTATTGCAATTTGCAAATTTATAATTCTTTCAACCTGTTATCAACATTATACCAAAAGCCACTGTACCATTATCTACCCTTTGCTTGCAAAAACAGCCCTGCAAATGGATACAGGGCTGTAAATTTAAAGATTTATTCATTGCTTATCAGATTTAATCGTCTGTAGCTTTGAAATTTATTTTATTTTCGGTCGCAAAGGTGTGTGCATAGGAATCTGTCGGGGCGTGGATTGTTAGGTCTTTTGAGTCTTTGAAGGCAGATTTTCCTATGTAGGACACATTTTTGGTCAGGTAGATATCCTCAAGGGAGTAGGATTCTTTGAACGCATTATCGGCAATGAATCTTACTGTGTCGGGAACGACTGTTTCCTTTGCACCGCCGTAATTTATTGCGTCATCTGCAATTGAAATCACATCCAAGCCGTCAATATGTGCAGGAATTTCAAGCTTTTCCTCTGACGACATTGGGTTATATTTAGTTATTACGCACACGGGCTTGCCGTCATCATAGATAACATCATAATTATAATATTCGCCGTAATACGCACCGTTTCTGATTTTTGAATAATCGGTATTTTTAGCCTCCGGATTTTCAGGCTCGGTCGTATAGTTTTTATAATTGATTTTATTTTCAACCGCAAATTTTTCAGCATAAGAACCCTTTTCGGCATATATCGTAAGGTTGTCAATGCCGTCAAAAGCGGTTTTTGCAATCTTATTTACGGAGGGCGCAATATAAATTTCCGTTATATTTTTTGAATCCTTAAATGCGTCATCCTTGATTTCACAAATGCCGTTGGGGATAACAACTTTTTTAAGACAATCAAAGCCGCTGAAAGCTTCCTTTTCAATAGCGGTTATTTTTGTATTTTCATCATATGAAGTCGGAATATACGCATCGTCCAAGCCGTAATATCCGCCCTGAAACAAGCCGACAGTGGCATAAAAATTTCCGTTTTTATCATCTTGAAATTGAATTAAAAACTGACCGTCGGCAGAAGGTTTTAGACGATATTTTTCATCAACAGCCATTTGTTCAAATCTGTTATTTACGATTGTCGCTCTGGCAAGGAAAGACAATCCGAGCAAAGCGGCAACCGAGATGCAAAGAACAATGAAAAATTTATGAATAAACAGTTTACTTTTCATGCAGCTCACCTTCTGTCATTTCCAAAACAACATCACAAATTTCTTCCAAATCCTCTTTGTGATGAGTTGTGATAACTACGAGCGCACCTCTTTCTTTTTCTTCTTTAAGAAGCTTGTAAATCAGCTGTACACCGTCATTATCAAGTGCATTTGTCGGTTCATCAAGCAGGATGATTTTCTGCTTTTCAAACACAGCCTGAGCAATATTCAGCCTCTGTTTCATACCAAGCGAAAACTTTTTCACCTTTAAATCGGACTTTAATCCAACACGCTCAAGCGCTGTTTTAATATCCTCATCGGTGGCGGTTTTCTTGATTTTGCCGAGGATTTTCAGATTGTCAAAAGCATTGTACTGGGGCAACAGGTTCATATTTTCAATCACGATGCCTATGCTCGGAGGGAACGACATATCCTTGTGCAAAACCTTTCCGTCAATCACAACAGAGCCGCTGTCGGGAACAAGCAAGCCTGCAATTGCTCTCAAAAGCATAGTTTTGCCCGAACCGTTGTGTCCGTAAATTCCGTAGATTTTGCCGTACTCAAAATTGTAACTTACATTATTTAAAATCGGTCTTGATTTGATACTTTTACAATAATTTTTTATTTCTACCATAATATCACCTCAAAAAATATCGGTTTTCTTAAATCTCAAATTCAGAATAAAAATGCACAAAGCATTTAACGCAACTATGAATAACAGGTATCCGTAGTAAATGCTCTCGCCCGACACAGCACCGTTCTGCATTCCGAACATCAAACTCGGGAAGAGAATCATTTTCCAAATCGGTGCGTCAACGAAATTCTGAACCAAATAGTACGCAATAAAGCAATAGGTGAAAATTCCTATGTTCACAATGTGTGCAGGAATACTGATTTCAAGCAAAGACTGAATAACTATCAGCGAAAAAATTGTCAGAAAGTACATAATCAAAGATTTAAGAGTTCCGCTTTCAACGGGAGTCATACTTTCTCTTGCAACAAAAAAGATTATGAACTGGAACAAAACAATGCAAATCAATGCTATAAAATTGTTAAGACAACGCTTTAAAATCAGCACTGTTTTTGAATAATTGCGTACAATCAACATCTTGCCGTAGCCTTGTTTAAGGTTCTCAATTGAGCCGCTTGTAAAGAAGAGAATAAAACACACAGGCAGCAAAAGCGGCAGAAATTTTGTAATTTCAAGGCCGTAATCGCTTGGGGCTAAACCAATCATAAAGGCATTTTGAAAGTTCCCCTGAAATACACAACTGAACAATTGAGCAAGGCACGCAACAATTAGTATTATCGACAAAACAAGCTTACTTTTTAACATTACTCAAAACATCCTTTTTCTGATACAAAAAGTAGGAAGAGAAGATAAGCATAAACATCATAAGCAATGCTCTTAATATAATGCCCCACATATCCGACAGAACCATTTCGCCGTTCATAAGTTTTGACACCACTATGGCATCTCTGAACGGAAGCCACACCCTGCTTATCATAAAAGCTACATCTGCAAAAAACTCTGTAAAAATCAGAGCTATGGTGATAATTGGAGCAACTTTTGTAGAAATGATTATTCCGAACGAGAGCATAACGAGTCCTGCTCTGAAATAAAACAAAAACAAAGTCAAAAGTTCAAGTGCCGAATATTGCAGAAAATTCGATTCTAAAATCAGGTTAATGTCAAAGCAGATGAGTGCCGCAACTACGCTGACTGCTTCTATCAAAAATGAAAACAGAAAAGCAAATACCGCACAATCAGCAATTCTTCTTGTAACAAAAGAGGCTCTCGATTTCAGTCTTACAATGTAACTTACATTATCATCGGTAAATATGTAAAACAAAAACAGAACAAACACTACTATGAAAATGCAAGCAACATTACCTGATGCATTAAAATCTCCGTTGCCTGCAACTCTGTAAAAAACACCTTTGGGGCTTAACTTCTCAGCATAATCCGAATTAAAATAATTATAAAATCGCAAATATGTGTATGTGCAAAGCATAGTGAAAAACACTGCACAAAGCGGAAGTATGATTGCATACTTTTTTAATTTACACCTGATCATACTTAGTCACCTTAAAGAACGAAAACAGAACAGCAACTATATTTATTGCTACTACAAAAATAATTGTAAAAGTATAATGTGATAAAGGATACACAGTAAACGGGGTTAATGCTCCTATGATAGACGGTTTGATGGCAGTCGATATATACCATAATATGAAAGCTAACGGATAAAGAATAAATCTGTTTGGAAATGCCATTGCAAGTGCCGTTGCACCGCTTCCCACAATACCGCCAATGAATGAGAAAACAAGAATATAAAGTATGTTATAAAACATCGGATTGCTGTAAGACTGAAGTAGATTGGGTTCAGATTTCAGCATTTCCACATCATCAGGAATATATGTACCTCTCGCAAAAACAATATGCACCATAAGGAGATTGAGTAAGAGAGGAATTATAAGCACAAAAAATGAAACAGTAAAGCTTTTAAGCATATTTAATGCAAAATATTTATTCTTACCTCTTTTGGTGACAAGAATATTTTTGTACCCTATTTTGTAATCTTCAATGCAATCGTCCGCAACAATAATTGCCAAGAACAACGGTAAATACCCTGTCAACACGCCTTGAAGTCCTGCCGTCATGAAAGATCCCAAAAAAGTAACTAATCCGGGAACAGGAACAGATGCTCCTTTGAACACATCCACAAGAGCCATCAATATATCTAAAATCGGAGCTACAAAAATAAAAAGTATAACTCCTAATTTAAGTTTGTTATTAAATATTCGGGTAATATAATATGACATAATTTTCACCTCAATTTTTACTAAACACATTTTTTGACTTGAACAATTACAATGAATATGCCGATTTCTTAATTTATTTGCTATTTGTTTTAATCAACCAATTTCTTTTATATTCAAATTATACAAATGCAAAGTGACTGTAAAATGACTATAGCCCTTTTACAAAATAAAACAGGAAAACAAAGCGACAAATACGCATTTTGTTTTCCTGTTTAAATTATTTGATATTTTATTGTATTGTTAATAGTTTCCGCACATCAGAGCATTTTCCAATTTTCCGCATCAAACACACCTTTGGTGGTTATTCTCAAGCTTGGGATAACGGGCAGACTTAGAAACGAGAGAGTCATAAACGGATCAATGCTTTTATCCGCACCGAGTTCATATGCAGATGACTTTGCATTTTCAAGCTTTTCGTTTACGGTTGTCAGCGGTTCATCGGACATCAAGCCTGCAATCGGGAGTTCGAGCAGAGCCTTGATTTTGCCGTTTTCAACAACTGCGATACCGCCCTTGCTGTCCTTGATAGCGTTCACGGCAACGGCAATATCATCATCATTACAGCCGACTGTGATAATGTTGTGCGAATCGTGGGCAACCGAGGTTGCGACTGCACCCGATTTCAGCGAATATCCTTTAACATAGCCGACACCGATATGATTTGTGCCTTTGTGACGCTCAATGCAAGCAATTTTCAGAATATCGTTTTCCACATCAATTTTATCGGCTGTGCCGAGATTGCGTGTGAGCAATTCACCGCCGACAAGACCGATAAGCCCGAGTTTTCCGTCAACCTTGAAACTGCTCGGCGTTACGCTGTCAAGGTGGAAAGTGTCAAAGCATTTTTCGGCAAGCTTTTCATCAACTGTTGGAGCAGAAAAGTCCTTAACTTCGCCGTCAAAAACAAGCTTGCCACGCTTGAAAACCGTTTCAACATTGAAATCTTCAAGATTATTGACAACAACAATATCGGCAAGATAACCCGAAGCAATCGCACCTTTGTTATTGAGCAAAAAGTATCTTGCGGCATGGTGGGTTGCTGTTTTGAGAGCAACAATCGGATCTGCACCGTTTTTCAGCGCCTGTTTTACAATGTAGTCAATATGACCGCCGTAAAGCAAATCACTTGGATGCTTATCATCTGTTGCAAACATACACCTTGAGTAATACTGCTGAGTCAAAAGCGGCATAAGTGCCTTGAGATTATGAGCGGCAGTACCCTCTCTTATCATAATAAACTGACCTTTTCTCAGCTTTTCAAGGGCATTTTCAAAGGTGGAACACTCGTGGTCGGAATAGACACCTGCGGCAATGTATGCGTTGAGGTCATTGCCCGAAAGCTCAGGAGCGTGGCCGTCAATCTTCTTGTGGTGAGCCTGCGAGGTGACAATTTTTGAAAGCACATTTTTATCGCCGTTGATAACACCGACATAGTTCATCATCTCTGCAAGTCCGAGTACCTTTTTATTATCCAAGTACAAGTCAATATCCTTGCAGTCAAGCTCCGCACCGCTCTCGTCAATTTCTGTGGCAGGCACACATGACGGCATCATAAAATGAACATCAATCGGCAAATTTTGCGATGCCTGAATCATATATTCAACTCCGTCAATGCCCATTACATTTGTGATTTCGTGAGGGTCGGTTATGACTGTGGTTGTACCGTGGGCAACAACTGCCTTTGCAAATTCAGCAGGAGTCACCATTGAACTTTCAAGGTGAATATGTGCGTCAATAAAGCCGGGGAGAACGAGTTTTCCGCTGACATCAATCTCTGTTTTACCGTCATATTTTCCAACGCCGGCAATCAGTCCGTTTGCAACGGCTATGTCACCGCACAAAAATTCATTTGAAAACACATTAAGATACTTTGCGTTTTTCAAAACAAGGTCTGCCTTTTCCCTGCCTGCCGCAACTGCAATTATTCTCTGCTTTGCTGCAAGCTGTCTGTCTGTTTTCTGTCCGTATATTTCCTGCATAAAAGCACCGCCCTTCTTATATATATTTACAAGATTATAGCACTTTGCAAAAGCCATTTCCATAAGTATTTTTCACGAATATTCTTCGCAATTTTTTGCTAAATTGCATAAGATGTGTGCATATTTTCATCTGTCAGGCAATAATAATTTTAACAATTTATTGTGCTAATGTATTGAAATACACAAACTGCGGTGATATAATTTATTTATAAGTATTGTTTTCGGAGGGATAAATTATGTCACACACATACAGCGAATTTTTACCGAGTTACAGCGTGGGAGTTGATTGCTACAAGGCGATTCCCGAAATTGTAAAGCCGTACGGCAAAAAGGCGGTTGCAGTCGGCGGTAAAACAGCTATGGAAAAATCAAAAAAGGCTTTGCTTGAAGGCATCAAAGGCTCTGACATTGAAATCATTGATTTTGTATGGTACGGCGGTGACTCCAGCTATGAAAATGTTGAAAAAATAAAGAACAATCCGTCTGTGCAAAAGGCTGATATGGTGTTCGGCATCGGAGGCGGACGAGCTGTTGACACGGCAAAAACCTATTGTGCTTTATATAACAAACCGTTGTTCACATTCCCGACAATTGCATCAAACTGTGCGTCATGCACCTCACTTTCGGTAATGTACAATCCCGACGGTACTTTCAAGGAATATTCGTACCACAAAGCCCCTGCAATTCACACATTTATCAACACAAAAATTATTGCCGAATCACCCGAAAAGCTCATGTGGGCAGGAATCGGTGACGCACTTTCAAAGGAATATGAAGTAATTTTTGCGTGTCGTGAAAAGAATATGATTCACACACCGTTGCTTGGCAAGGCAATTGCCTCCGCAAGTACCGAACCGCTCATAAGCTTTGGCAAAAAAGCTCTTGAGGACTGCAAAAACAATGTGCCGACAGAGGCGATTGAGCAGGTTGCGCTTGACATTATTATCACGGCGGGACTTGTTTCAAATTTTACCGTACACGAAAACAATCCGAATCCCGAGGAAGATTATTACTACAATTCATCGCTCGCACATTGTGTTTATTACGGTGCGTCACTCTTTCCGCAATGTGAACGGCAACATCTGCACGGCGAAATTGTTTCATTCGGTGTGCTGTGTCTGCTGACATATGACGGACAATTTGAGGAGCGAAACAGAATTTTTGAATTTAACCACAGTATCGGACTTCCTTGCACTCTCGGCGAAATTGCACTTACTCCGGATGATGTGCCTGCAATTGCGCACAAAGCCGCAAGCGTTGTTGAGTGGAAGTATGTCCCGGGTAATCCGACCGAGGACGCATTCATCAATGCAATTCTTGCAACCGATAAAGCCGGCAAGGAATTTTTGGCTGATAAATAATGAAGTTTAATTGTAACTGACTGCTACATTATTTAGGTAAATGTATCCCATTTATACAGTTTATTTTCATCATAAATTTTCTGCAATTACCTGCGGGCGGATAATATGTGCAGTGTAGTAACATAGTATACAACAGTGCAAAGACATAGTATACAGTTTTATGATAAAATAAATGGCAAGAAAATAGCAAATGAAGGAGCTGTTTTTATGCCGTGGGAGTGTAAAACTGTGGAAAAACAAAGATTAGAATTTGTTACAAAAGCATTAGAAACAAATAATTTTAGTGCTCTATGTCGGGAATATGAAATCACACGCAAAACCGGTCGCAAGTGGGTTGATAGATTTAAACAGGGACTGCCCTTAACTGATATGTCACGCAGACCATTATGTTCTCCTAACAAAACGCCTGACGACATTGAAGAATTAATCGTTTCTGTTCGTTTCGATAACCCGGGTTGGGGTGATGATAAAATTAAAATTTTTCTTGAAAATCAAGGGTATAAAAACATTCCTTGTCCAAGAACCATTACTAACATTCTTCATAAACACCAACTCATATCTGAAGAGGAATCTCTCAAAAGAAAGCCTTTTAAACGCTTTCAGAAAGAACATTGCAATGATATGTGGCAAACTGATTTCAAGGGAGAGTTTTTAACTGCCGATAATCGTTATTGCTATCCATTGACTATTCTCGATGACAGCTCACGATACTCAATCAAAATAGCATGCTTTCCTAACACTAAAAATGTCGTTATTAACGCTTTTAAGCAAGCTTTTTATGAGTTTGGTATGCCATCAAGCGTACTTTCTGACAATGGTTCTCAGTTTGCAGGTTTTAAACATGGATTTACTATGTTTGAAAAATTCCTTATGAACAATGACATTCTTCCCATACATTGCAGAATTAAACATCCGCAAACACAAGGAAAAATTGAACGGTTTCATGGCAGTATGAAAAGAGAACTTTTAAATCATAATCTATTCAAGAACTTGGATTACGCTGACAAGGCTCTGCAAGAGTGGCGAACTAAGTATAATTGCCTGCGACCTCATGAAGCACTTGGGAACAAATGTCCTGCCGATGTCTATACTCACAGCGAAAGGATTTTTGCTGACAAGGTGGAGCCGTTTGAATATGAACCCGGCTTTAAAGTCATAAAAGTAAATTCGTGGGGATATGTCCGTTTTCAGAATTTTCAATTATATCTTAGTGAAACTTTCATCAATGATTATGTTCAATTCAGACCTAATCCAAACAATGATTCATTTCTTGTTTGCTATCGCAATTTTGTTATTGCTGAGTATGACTCGTCATCCGGCAAGCGTATTCACCGCAAGATTTCAAGATTGTGAATTTGTATACCATGTCCTTGCACAGGTGGTTACCATGTTGCACTTGACACGATGAACGCCCCTACAGAATAACAACAACTTTGCAACATTTATCGGATTTTGTTGCAAACACTATATATTTTTCTACCCTTGCTTGCGGGCTGATTGTATTCTCTGCTACCGATTATAAATTATAATAAAAAAGGGCTGTAAAAACAACCCTTTTGGAAATTTAAAATTTTAAAATTTTAAAGTGAAATTTGCAGATCGCCAAGTGAATATTCAGCGTCGGATGCTGTATCGTTTTTGATATACCAATACACCTTTGTAACAACAGGATCGCTGTCGGTGGTGCCTTCAATCTTCATATTCGTAACAATCGGAATATACGAGCTTTTAACCGGTTCTTTGCTTACGGTAAGCTCACATTTTGCCGTTATTTTATCACCGTACGCACCCGTAGATGTAACAGTAACAGTAGTCTTGCCTGCCTTATTGGCAATAACCTTACCGTTATTATCAATTGTTGCGACACCAATGTTTGACGATGTGTAAGTCACCGTACCCTGTGCCTTTGCGCTTAAGTCAAATGTCTCACCTACTACAGCTTCTGCTCTAGAATAAAAACTTGAAATTCCGGCAGACGGATCTGACTGTTTCATAGCTGTAGATTCATTTTCTTTAAAAACATAAGTATTATTCTGAGCTGTAATTACTAAATCATTACCGAACCACTTTTTAGAATCACCAATACCAAGCCAAAGCTTCGCGTGGTCGTGTTCCATAGAAATTGTAACATATGATATTTTATAATCTACATTATCATAATTAACAGACTCATCTTTAATGTATCCGCTAAGTTCTTTATCAGTAGGATCGGTATCTACATTCTTCCAAGTGTGCATAGTGTACTTCGTAGGGTCAGGAACATTAGTAGCTATATACAAATTCTTCTTATTCACATTACTCGGTGTCTTGGTAACATAAGATGTTGTTTGTGAATCGGAGGTAAATCTCCTGTAGGTTCTGAGGGGGCTGTTCACGCCGACAGAAAGGGTGTTAGTATCCGAATTATTAAGGAACAAAGAAATTGACTGCGAAGCCGTTCCCGTGTTCTTTACCTCTGTACAGAAATATTTTGTTTCATGGGCGGGAACAGTTGTCGGAGTTTTAAAATCAAACGGATCAGTACTATACTCACTGCCGTCATCTTTTGTAGCAACATAAGTAACAGCAGTAATATTTTCTCCGTTTGTCACATTGTAATCTCCGCGCCAAGAAAGGGAGTCGCCCTTTTGCACATCAGGACGATTAAACCACGAAAAAGTCGTAGTTGTTCCACACAACAAACACAGTACAAGTCCGAGTACAATAACAAGTGTAAATTTAGATTTCTTCATGGTTTCACCTCCAAATTAGACTTACGAAAGGCATTCAAGCAAATATACATAGCAATTATTAACGCCTCAGTATAATGTGTTATAAATCACGGTTTTAAGGTATAGTAAAATAACTATCTACATAATATTTATTATCATTACCTTTCTTAAAGCTACAACCGTTCGCACTATTTTCAACAAACCAGTTTAATTTTATATCCTCCGACTGTGGGCCTTTACCATTATTATTGAAAACCACATAGTCTACTTTTGAAGTATCAATTTCAATACAATAAACATCATGATTGTTTATTTTTTGAGGATACTTTGTCGTCAACACATTACCTGGCCATCTATTATACCCTTCTGGAACTTGTCCATTTTTAAAGCAATACAAACTAACTACATCCCAATCAGGAGTATTTTCAAAATAGAATTTCTTGACAGATGAGGATGAAGAAAATGTTGCACTTACAGTTATGTCTGAACCATCGACAAGATAGGTTGAAGGATTACCTTCAAGTGTTTTTGATTCACCTGACTTTGGAGTTACAATAAAGTTACAATAATTACCGCTTGTAATATTTGTAGCATTAAGAGTAAGACTTGTACCGTCATAAACCTCAAGTGAACGGCCCTCTGCTATCGTATTAGAACCTGCGGTAACAGTAATATCAGCATTATCTACATTTGAAACAGCAACTGAATGCTTAATATTACTGCTTGACTGCCAGCCATTCTTATAATAGCCTTGCTCTAAAGATAAATTGTCGGTTTGATTACCATAGCCAGTGCTACCATTTGAAAAAATAACACGATCCCAATTACCAGACTGCGAAAATGTACAACTCCATACCTTTCCGCCTTCATGTGTCATTTGCTTTCCCGGAAACGCACTATTTTCATTTCCTTTTCCCTTTGCGTTTTCCCACATATACGCATAGACATTCGTCCATTTATCATTAGAGTTATAAAAGTAGATTGTAGTTGAATCGCTCACAAACTTAGCATACAGAGTGATTCCCTTGCTAACTTTATTTAAGGTTATAGGTGAAACATCGTTGTTTTCAGTGGAATACGGTTTATTACAAGCCATGTCCGTATACCAACCGGCAAACTTGTAACCTTTTTTGGCAATTGCCTCAACTTTTACATCATTGCCTTCCATAACAGGTTTAGATGAAATTTTATCGGCTTTTTCGTTGCCAACCTTTACAGTACCGGCTGTAACAACATTTTCGTTGTTGTACATCGCTTTGGCTTCTACCGTATACAAAGCCTTAAATCTTGCGTACAGTTCATATGTCTTTACATCGGAATATGGTATATTAATTTTTGTAGAATAGACGTCACCATTTAATGTACAATCTTTAACCGCTACCTTCGGATCTGCTGCATCCTTAGTCGCATACCAACCGATAAAAGCATAGCCTTTTTCAGGCTTAGCATAAAAAGTAACTTCTCCGTTACGATTTACCGTTGTTGTTACTTCAGACGCATAATTATTATTATCAAAAGATACATTACCGGCATCACCGGAAGGAGGATTGTTACCGTGCTGAGCGTATGCTTTTACAGTATAAATATCAACTTTGAATTTCGCATACAACTTCTTGGAGGTCTCAACATTAGCCAATTCATATTTATCGCTCAAATTCTCCGGTACACTATTACAGTCTGCATCTGTGTACCAGCCGTCAAAAACATATCCGTCATTAGCTTTTGCGTAATATGTAACTGTGCTGCCTTTAACAGCATTGAGTGTAATGTGTGTTACATCTTTGGAATCTACAGTCGAATTTTGGTTTCCACACTTAATTTCAACTGAACCGCCCGTTGTGCTTTCAGAAAGAACTTTACCGTCATATGTTCTGACATAAGCCTCAAATGTCATCGACTCAGCATAAACGGCTGTAAAGTTATAGTTACCTGAAGCTGTCGGGGTAAAATAACCGTTGCTGTCAATGCCGTCTGCCACGGTACTTGTACCGCTGATTACCCAATTTTTCAATACGAAACCTGTTTTAGGATTTGCTTCTAGCTTAACCTTTGTACCGGGGGTTACAGAAATTGTAGTACTTACCAAACTATCATAACTAACTTTAGGATCTCCTGCATCATTCTTGCCTGCAGTAACAGTAATAGTAGCAGGTGGATCCCAATAACCTGTTTTAGCAGAAGTAACAACAAAATGCGTTGAATTGCCTCTGTTAGGAGCAGGAATTTCATATTTTTTATTGTTATTTGTAAAAGAAAAAGTCATGTCGTCTGCCTTTTCCTTTGCAATATAACCGACCCATTTATTCCTGTCATTAGTAAATGGCATTCTAACTTTACTGTAAGAGTCATTTTTATCCGGAACCATATATACACTTGAAACATTGCCTGTATCAGGGAGTACATCGGTTTTGCTTGAAACACTGATTTCAATCACTTCGCCCCATGTACCGTATCCGGCATTACTGCTATTATGATTGCCATAGGCGGTGTAGTACATACTGTCGCCTGAATTGAGCGACTTCATATCAGTAGACCAAGTGACACTTCCCGAGGTGAACTTAACTATTGTATCGCCAGCGGCGGGTGTGTATTCACAGGAATATGTATGCGAATTCTCATTAAACTTCATCGTTACAGGAGTTTTGTCACCCTGCTGAAATGTTACACCCTTTGTCCAATTTTTTATATCTTCATTTACGGTACGGTCAACAAAATACACTTTATTGCCTTTTTTGTTCTGAGTTACAATATTAACACCAGATATTGAAACAGTTTTACCGGCATATTCAGTAGTCGCCTTATCATCCTGAAGCCACACTTTAATATTTATTGTTTTACTGCTTCCTTTATCAACCCTAAACAACTCGGTTGGTTCAGATTCAGGATTAACAACAAAATCGCTAAAAGCACGAACAGTCTCAGGAGTTTGATTGCCCTCTGCTTTACTGACAACATTTTTATTACTTGCCTCAGAACCGCATACAACCGTATTTTGAGTATCGGTATCTGTAATTGCCATTCTTACAAGGTTTCCTGAAACATCTGCACCACCTATAGTTATCTTAGGTACTTGATCAAGGTAAAACTCTGCATGATTCGCGTTAAAGGTTTTATCAACCTTTACATTAAATGAAAAGTCAATATAATTAACATTCTTATCGTTTACATCCGCACATCTGTAAGAATTAGCACCAAAATCAGAAACATCCGATTTCTTTATCGGGAAAAATATATTTTCACCGTCAGCACTTGAAGCCGAAGCAAGATGCACTCCACCCGCAGCACGGAAATATTTAGTCAAGTCAATGGTTTTGCCTGAATAACCATTACCACTGCCAATATCGGCATTAGTATAAACATAGTTGTCAATTTTTGCGCCCTCAGCTTTAATTGTGATTGTTGAAATAGTTTCAACCCAAGCCGAAACGGACACAACCGATATGGCAAGTACTTCAACAAGTGCCACCATAGTGAGTATAAAACCTTTTCTTGTTTTTTTATTCTTGCCAAATGCAAGTCTGTTTTTCAAATACTCCCTTAAAAGAGCAAGTCTTTCTCTCATCGTGACACCTCCTTAATGTGTTAATCAATTAATTTTCCCAATTGCCTACTTTTATTATTTTGCCAGATCCTTCATTTACCAATTCATAGGATATGTTATAAGAACTGCCACCTTCACGCACTACAAATGTATGCTGAATGTTATCAGGCACATCATATCCGCATTTTTTTGTATCTGTATCAGAAATATACAAATCAAATCTTACAAGCTTCGAACCGGCTTTAACACTTGTCCTATTTAGTTTACACTTATCTCCGCTGCTCTCCGGTTTCATTGCATAAGCGGTTTCATTACCGTGTGTATCGCTAAATACGGCTTTTAGTACAAAAACATTCTGACTAAGCAGATTTCTCAGACCTCCGCCGCCGTTATACCAATTATAATCATTAAACCATAATTTGTTATCAATTACGATATCCGCCTCTGCATATGCATCTCCGGTTGTCGGCTGTTGTTCGGTTGTAGTCGGTTCAACACTGCCACCTGAACTGTTGGGATACTTTGTACCCCAATATCCGATACAGGGGGCAACATTTTCAGCAACAGTAGGGGTATCGCCGTAACCGTTACCGTGTACGGCATAATAGGTATTTTCTTTATTTCCGGTTGCAGTTCCGTCATCTGTGCGGTATGTCTGAAGACCGTGTTCTTTATTTATTTGATGTGACCAATTAAACGCTTTTTCACCTTTGCCACTATTATTTGCTTTAATCCAATCATTTACTTCAGCTGTTGTATGCCATACATTATATATTCTGCCTACCTCAACCTCATTAGTTCCGTCAAGCTTAATTTTCTCTTTTACTTTACTATATCGCATAAAAGATATGTTTGTTATTTTATCCTTTGGCAGATAAGCTATCCATTCAATAGGTTGTGGTTTTCCCTCAGCATTAACCTTAGTCTTTGACGCACTCATTACTACTGACTTTGGATTTTGAAAGTTTTCGTCATAATAGGTCATAACAAGGAAACATCCGGCATTGCCAACCCACATGAGTTCCGTATTTTCGTCATTGTCAGCATCACCTTTTGTTTTGTCAACGAAAGTAACATATTCCATATCTTTCCAGTTACTTTCAAGTTCAACTGTAATTGACACATTCTGACCCTCGTAAGCGTCACAGTTCTCTCCGGTTGCCTCAAGCCAAGCAACCATGGTTATGTTTTGGGATTTAAGACCGTCAAGAGTAAAAAGAGGAGCACCTGTACCGAAATAGTAGTCGGAAAATGACCTGCCCTTTGCTTGAGTGGTTGTTGCCGAGCCGAGCGAATTAACAGAGCTTACTGCCTGACATTCGTCAGCGTAGCTGTCAATAATTGCAGTGGGATCAATAACGGTCGAAGCCTCAGCACTGTTTCTGATGAATGCAATCCTTATTGGGCAAGGATTCTGATATGCCAGATATGTCGATGGCTTTTTGTTGCCGTCAACAGTAATATGTGTTGCACCGTCATAAACTTCTGTCTTTTTTGTATATTTATTTGTTACCTCAACTTTGTAACTTTTTACATATACCTCAACCTGACCGCCTGTTTGACCGGTAAGGGTAAAATCGCTGTATATGTATCCGTTATTTTTATCTCCTACTGTGCCTTCACGAAATTTCATTTCGCTTGTGTCAACGCTTTGTCCTTCAACGCCGTATCCGCGATCTACAGGAAAAAACATATTACGACCGTCAACACTTGATGCTTCTTTCAGCTTTGCGTCCTTTACGGTGATTGTATTTCTTATTTCTTCACCCTTATTAACTCTCATTCCGGCAGCAGATTCAAGAGAAAAGGGATCTGAATCAATAGTTGCCGTATCTCTTATTGTGAACCATGAAAAGGTAGATACTGCGAAAATACTTAAAACAAGAAAAAGAGCAACATATGAAGTCGTGACCTTTTTTGTGTTATTCAGTCTTGAGTCAACTAAACCGTTGAGAAAGTCACAAAACTTATCTTTCAACTTCATCAAAAATTCCCCTTTCCTACTTTAAATAAAATCAACTTTCTTTTGTCAATACAAGATTAACTTTAAACTTTCCGTTTACAAGAGCAAGTCTTGCCTCTGCGTCTTCGCCCTCAATCCACATATTACAGGTTACCATAGCGCCGTAGTCGCCGTAGTATGGATCGGTATCGGTATCTGAGGACTTTTTAAGTTGTGCAATGTTTTGGTTTTGACCAAGCTCATAGGTAAATTTTCCGCCGTCAAAACCATCATTATTCACAACAAACGCCTTATCAACATCAGTACTGCTGACTGTGTGTGGTACTCTATTCGTGTCATAGTATACATGACTGTACGATTCTCCGCTTGGCATATCGTCTGACAAAGTGTACTCGTCAGTCGTCTGCTTCAACAAGATATTCGGAGCCGGCAACCACAGGAGCTTTTTTGAAGGAGGAGCGGATTTATAGTCAACAACCGAGAATCTTACAGCACCAACTACGGAATCTCTTGAAAAATTACCGTACTTGCTTTGATTTTTAATGCCCGTACCGTCTTGAGTTGTGAGTTGAGGAGCATCCGGTTTTATTGTTGATTTTTTGCCTATTGATATATTATACTGCGATTTTGAACGAATGTAAAGGTCAAATGACAAATAATGCTCATTTGCAGTAGGCTCACTCCACTCTGCTTTTGTATCAACATGGGCTTGACCGCCTGATTGAATCAAAGCCGGTTTTCTAAAAAATGTGCCGTCACCGGTTATTTCGGTCAACTGAAGGTTCTCAAGAAATTTGCAATTAGTTTTATTAAGCGTAATATTACCCACTGTATATTTATCATTGGCAGGAGCAGGGGCACCGTGCCCAACAACAGCAATTTCAATACCGTCAGGTGCCTGACACTCAACCTCTATACCGTTGGCTTCGGCTGAACGCTTATCCGTAAACCACGCCTGAATGCCGCAAAAGCCGGCAAGTGCAACAGTGAACAGAACTATTAAATTTTTAGCAATCATTCTGCCCGTTTTTCTGTTGGGCGCAGTAGAGTTTTTCATTTTTGCCCCTTATTCTTTACCAAAGTAAACTGAAACAAATCCGTTTGCTTTCAGAGTTTTGTTATGGAAAACAGTTGTTTTTCTTTTGGTTGCATCTCTTACAATGTTTTCAAAATTCATCACAAACGGTCTGTCAACACCGGAGAATGTAATTACAATCGGCAGATTGCTCATACCTTTCAGCATTGAACACAAATCGTTAAATGCAACAGTAAGATCTGCCTGCTTTTTATAAACATTATATACGCTTGCGCTGCTCTGTGAAAAGCCTGCAAGCACAACACCCTTTTTACTTCTGCATATGCAAAGAGATCTTACGCTTTTCTGTGCGTTTATAAGCTCGTCTGCGATTGAAAGCTTGCCGAATTTTGCAAGCTCTTCGGCATATTTTGAAACAACTGCAACACTGCCGAAGCCGTAGTCACGAACGAACAAATCGCCTGTATCCTTGACAGATTTAATTTCATCCTTAGCAAGGCTGATTTTTTCGCTTGCTTTCTTTTCGGCTTTGCGAATTTCAGCCTGAGCCTCTTTTTTAACCTCGGCAACCTTGGCTTTCATACGCTTTTCACAAGCTTTTTCTGCAAGCTCAACCTTTTTGTCAACCGACTTATAAGCCTTTTTAAGCTCAGAAGCGTGAGCGGCATTGCTTGCGGCTGATGATTTAAGGTTGGCTTCCTTAATTTCAACAAGTTCATTCTTGTGAGTCTCTTCTTTATCTGCAAGCTCTTTAAGATGCTTTTGCTCTGTTTCATTTGCCTTTGCCGCAAAATCCGCATTCAGCTTTGCTACATAAGTGTTATGTTCAGCCTCTGCATCGTTGAATTTATGGTTAAGCGATTCAACCTCTGCCGAATGAGCATCGTTCATCTGCTGTTTTTCTTCAGCAAAATCGGCATTCATTTTGTTGACTGTTTCCTTGTGCTGAACACGCTCATTCTGAAGTGTTTCCGTAAGATTTTCATTTTTCTCGGTTAGGTCGGTAATCCTGCGGTTATCCTCTTCAATCTGCGCATGACATTTTTCAAGGTTTTCCGTAAGAGCCGTAATCTTTGCAAGCTGCTCAGCAACCTGAGTTTCAAGCTCTGCAATATGAGCCTTCTGCTCGGCGATAACAGTTTCCTGCTCTTTCACCTTTGTCTGCAAACGAGCATTCTCCTGCACAAGCACGAGAATTCTGTCATTTAATTCTACTATTTTTTTATTGAGTGTGTCAATAGTCTGATTGAGTTCATCAATCGTTTTATTCAACTCTTCAATAGTATCTTTTAACTGCTGATTTTCTTCCTCAAGCTCGGCAATTCTCTTTTCTGCCTCCATCAACTTGAGTTTTGTCTGCTGGAGCTCTTTCTTAACCTCTTCAAGTTGGTCTTCAAGAGCAGAAACCCTGCCCCTAAGAGTGAGAATCTGCTGTTCTTTCTGATCAATTATAACCTTTAAATTCTTGATTTCATTCGTGAGGTCAAGAATTTTCTTTTCGCGTTCACGGATTTCACGAAGGCGGATTTCCATCTCCTCTTTACGAACAGCATCAAGCTGTGCCTTCATAACCGCCTCGCGGGTCTTCTGCGGCTTTGATTCTTCCTCGGCAATTCGTGCATTTTCAGCGTCGTACTGTTCCTTAAGGATTGAACGAAGTGCCGGGTTTGTAGCAATAGACATCATAAAATGCTGGAATCCCATCGCAAAGTAAACATCCTGCTGAACAGTATCTGTCATTTTGCCGTTGTATTCCTCGCTTACAACCTCAAAGCCTTTACGCTTGTAACTGTCGAGAAAGTTCCACAGCTCAACCACTCTTTTAAAGTTGGGGTTCTTTTTGAGAAGGTTGGTCTGCATGAGCGGCGGACGAACCTCAGGCTCTTTTGAGATTTCCTTAATCAACTGAGTGTTTAAAAACTCATTAAGGGTTGTTCTGATTCTTCTGATTCGGTCAAAGTCCGAAAGCTGAGAAACATCAAGAACATCAAGGTCATCTGCAAGAGTTTCGTGAGATTCATTTATATAGTTAAGATTAAAATCTACTTTTTTCTCATTAAAATCAATGTGGCGAACCATAGAAATTTTATTATAGCTGTCGTTCGGCACATCTTTCATTTTTGAATATTTATCGTCAACAAAATGAAGCGCTTTGCGAATCAGCGTCATAAGCACACGGTTTTCATAAATAGCAAAGCTTTCTTCGCGCTCGATTGTGAGGATTTTGTTAGGCGTTACCATATCACCCTCAACCTTGGCAATAAAGTTAGTGTGCTGCGAAAGGTGCTTAACCGACTCGGGGCCAATCTTTTTTGCAAGCTCAACTCTAACAACATTGTCAACCTGCTTAATAAAACGGCGCTGTTCGTCTATTGCTTTCTGAATGTACGGAAGTGTTTCCTCAATGGCAACAACCCATTCCATATCAATTACCTTTTCGTTGGTCTTACCGTCGAGCTTATCCTCGCCCTTATCGCCGTCCTTAAGGCCTTCTGTTATGTAATTGTAAGTAAAATCATTTTTCAGAATGTCCTGCATATACATATATGCTCTGAAATATTTACCAAAATCAGCCATTGATTTTTCTCCAATCAGATAGTTTTACCGCTAAAGGAACGAAGTCCTTTCACCAAGCAAAGGGCGAACAGAGTTCGCCCTGAATTGCTAAAATTATACAAGCTTCTTGAGCATACGGAGATAATCCTTGCTCTCAGTCATATTTTCTTCGCCGAAAAGCTCGTCAATATACGCACAAAGGCCATCTATTTCATCACGAATGTATGAAAGATTGAGTGACTCAAATTTTCTAAATACCTTGCGGGCAAGAACATAGTCAAGACCGTCAAGCTCTGTACCGCCTGTTCCGACATAAGCAGGAACAAAGTCACGAAGCTGTTTTACAATACGGTTACCAAAAGCTATGCGGAAATGCTCAATAACATAATCATCCAGAAGGGCAATCTTTTTGAGGTTCTCTTCCGAAACAACAAATTGAACCTTAGCGGCATTGAGGATGTACTCAAAATGTTTGTATGAAATGTATACAGAGTCTGTGAGAGGTGCTTCAAAAGGAACACCCTTTGTGTCGATGTTAATCGGCATAGCACGGTCATAAACCTTATCTGTGATAGCAAATGTCGAGTCATCGTTATTCGCAGTACCGATGTACCACATATTCGGCGGAATTTTGAGCTGACCGTTCACGATATGCTTCGGGTCAGACGGCCAAGAGTTCGGGATGATATCAACAACCCACTCATCTCTTGACGGCATTTCAAGAATTGAAAGCATTTCTGCAAAGTAATACTCAACTCTTGCGATGTTCATCTCATCGAGGATTACCGCATAGATGTTTTCGTTATACGATGCCTCATACATTGCACGGAGAAGCTCGGTTTCGTTGAACTTCTTTGTAAATTCGTTGAAGTAACCGAAAAGCTCTGTTCTGTCGCGCCATGACGGCTGAACGGAAGCAACGATTGAAGGATTGTTTACAAACTTACCAAAGGCGTAAGCAAGTGAAGTTTTACCTGTACCTGAAATACCCTGAAGGATAATAAGTCTGGTAGACGCAAACGCAGCAACAAAAAGTCTGATAAGCTTAATATCGTAGTAAAGACCAAGCTGTGAGCAGGCAAAGAGTCTGAAACGCTCACAGAACTCGGGAAGTGTGATATCGTTGTCATAAACCGGCGGAACATAATCTGCCCAAAGCTTGTCGATTTCCGTAAGCTTGTAGAAACGGCTTTCGCCTGTGTCCTCTTCTTCGCCGTTGTTGAGCGACTCGATTTCTTCGCCTGTAAGCTCTGAAATCTCGTTGGGGTTAAGACCAATCTGTGAAACCTTCATAGAGAGAATCTTATCCTTTTCAAGGTTAAGTCTCATAACCTCTTTGTTGAGTGCCTGAACCTCTTTAACAAGAGAATCTGTATCTTTTCTCCTTCTGTGCGAACGAATAAACTTTTTTACAGCGACGACAATAAGCCATACGCAAAGTGCTAGCACAGCAACCAGAAGCACAATGGCAATAATCGCAATTACCCATGCGAGGCCGCCAAGCTCCGTGGTATAGGCATTAATAATGTTTACATAAGCGGAAAAATCAAAGGCATTGCCTACTCCGCCAAATAACCCGGTGATTATTGACCATAATGAGCCAAAAAACTGACCGAGAAATTCAAAAAGAAATTTAAATACTGTATCCACGGTACTTCGTCTCCTTAAAAAAATCTACTCTCATCTTTTGTGTAAGAACACATTTCTAAATTCCTATCTGAAATCTGTCATAAAGGACAGCTTCTTCAAGGCGGGCGGCCAATGACCGCCCCTACAGGGGAATTTAATCTGTGAACGGCTTATATCCGCATAAAGATACTACCATTCGCAATAATATTTGTCCATAGTCCATTTCTGTGGATTATTGTCGATATAATTCCAAATTTTTACATAATCATCTTTGTTCCTGATAATATGGTCATAAAACGACTTCTGCCATACGGAACAGCCTACAGCCTTTGTTACAGCTCCTTTTAACTGATTCACGATTTGCGAAACAGTAGGGGCGGTCATTGGCCGCCCGCCTTCATCAGACTTTCTGCCCGATAAAAACAGGATAAGGTGAATATGGTTAGGCATAACGATATGCTTATCCAATTCAACAAGATGATTATACGATTCCTCAATATGACAAATTGCATTTTCGACAATTTGCCCTACATTGGAAAGCAGAACCATGTCTTTTTCATCACAATTGATTTTTACACAGTTCTTATTCACATTTCCAAATAAGCATTTTCTGTCTTTGGCACACACAGTTATAAAATATCCGCCGCCGTCAGAATAATCATAATTTTCAAGTCTTATGTTTTTCCTTATCGGAAGTTTTCGTTTCATAAGATATTTCTCCTATCTGAAATCTGTCATAAAGGACAGATTCTTCAAGGCGGG
>ENA-OPWH01000786-OPWH01000786.1-human-gut-metagenome-genome-assembly--contig:-NODE-786-length-22536-cov-7.112895_pt1 | contig 22536 bp, 29 predicted proteins | sample MGYA00241506_ERZ502004 | MGnify/ENA primary metagenome ERZ502004 (study PRJEB25962, sample SAMEA2043049) | human gut metagenome | biome: human gut; feature: human-associated habitat; material: faeces... | reverse complement strand
CAGACTTTTTCTTCTGCAGGATAAGGAACGATCACCGGGATTCCGTTGTGATGGATCACTTCCGCCTCCATATCGTAGACATCACGAATGGTTTGGAGTGTCATGGTTTCCAAGCCGCCGTACGAATAAATCTTGGCATCTCGCAGGAAAAGGAACTTATCGCAGTAACGTACGGCCAAATTCAGGTCATGAATGATGATCATCACACATATGTTATGAGACTGTGCAATATCGCGCACAATTCGCAAAACCTCGTGCTGATTGCGGGGGTCAAGATTGCTCGTAGGTTCGTCCAGCAGCAGGAAATGAGGCTCCTGCGCCAAAGCCCGCGCAAGCATCACTTTTTGCGCCTCGCCGCCCGAAAGTTCCGATACACTGCGCAGAACATAGTTATCCAGTCCCATTTGATGGATAATGTTGCCTGCTATCTTTCGGTCTTCTGCGGAAACGTCCCACTTGATATAAGGCTTTCGGCCCAAAAGAACCGTATCAAAAACAGTCATGTCAGTGGCTCCGGCATTTTGCGGGACATATGCTACATTTTGCGCCATCATACGCGCATTCATCTCAAAGACATTTTTCCCTTCAACCATTACGACACCGTTGTGTGTGGGATTGATTCTGTCGATGCACTTCAGCAGCGTACTTTTACCTGCGCCGTTGTTTCCAAGCACGGCAATGCACTGTCCGCTTTCTATCTCAAAACCGACTTGCTCCAAAATGTTGCCTGAGGAACGATGGTAGGCATATGTAATATTTTCGACCTTAACCATTTTTCTTTCCTCCCTTGAACAGCAGGTACAAGAAAATCGGGGCGCCCAGGAACGCTGTAAGTGCGCCAATGGGCAAGATGACTGGAGCCATGACTATGCGGCTGACGATATCGGCCATGAGAAGCAGAAGAGCACCGGCTATCGCCGAACTGGGAACCAAATACCGATAGTCGTTCCCCACAAAGCGACGCATAATATGAGGCGCAACCAACCCAACAAAGCTGATAATGCCTACAAAGGAAACTGCTACTGCTGCAAGCAGAGAGCAAATCGCCATACTCAGCAGCATTACGGAACGAGTATTTACACCAAGGCTTTTCGCCGTGTCCGCTCCGCTTTCCATAGCGTTGTAGTTCCAGCGATTGAACATAAAATATATCATTGCAAGCGCAAAAACAGCAGACAATATAGCAATTTCATTCCAGCTCGTACTTCCAAGATTGCCGAAAGTCCAAAATACGATGGCACCTAGTTTTGTGTCATCGGCGAAGTACTGGAGAATGGTACTTGCACCGCTGAACAGGCTGCTCAGTGCGGTACCGGCCAAAATCAGACCTCCGGGGCCTACGTTCTTTTTGAACTGGGAGATCCCTACGATGACCACAGTAGAAACAATGCCAAACACAAAGGCGCAAAGTGTGACAATGTAAGGATTGCTTATGGTAATGGCCGTGGTAGCATTGGCGGAATTGACAACACCGCCGCCAAATACGACAATGCCCAAGGCAGCACCAAAGGCTGCACCTTGAGAAACACCCAGAGAGGACGCAGAAGCCAGAGGATTACGCAATACGCACTGCATAACTGCACCGGCGGCTGCCAAAGCTGCGCCGACCACGATGGCAGTAACTGCTCTCGGCAGACGAATATTCATGACTGCTGTCGTGTGCATTTTATCTCCACTGCCGAGAAAGACTTTGACAATATCTTTTATGGATATTGAAATAGATCCAATGCCAATGGAGTATATAGCAACCAACATTGTTGCTATTACAACAATAACAAGCGCAATGCGTTTGCGATGCAGATATTGGTTATATACCAGCAGCCCTTCATTCGCTTCATTTTTCATGGGTTATTCACCCAAAGTTACTTTTCCGTAACCAGAGCCGGAAGCATTGATGATCTCCAGATAGTTGGGCTCGCCAAGGAACATATCAAAAATTTCGCTGGCTTTTGCCTCAAAATCCACGTCTGCAAAACGCTCGGGGTAGAGCATGCAGCCAACATAGTAAGCACTTACCAGAGGAATTTCAACATTAGACCAATGCCATGTGGAGTTGGGCCACTGGTACAGTTCACCATTCCGAACTGCCTGAAGTTGCTCAAAATAACCGGGATTCTCAGCATAGTCGGCTCTGACAAGTCCCATGCTACCGGAGTCGAAGAAAATGATTTCGGGATCCCATGCAAGAATTTGCTCTTTTTCCACCATAACGCCGCTGGAACCCTTCTGGCCGGCAATTTCCTCTGCCACGTCATTTGCTTCAAGAATTTCAAATACAGCGTAATTAGTATATACTCCGTCGATGCTGTGACCGCCCTTAAAGGTAGCACCCGCAGCGAGAACGGTAGGCTTTTCGGAAATATCAATATCTGCTGAACGGGCAGCAAGATCTTCCAAACAGCTGTTGATGTAAGAAATGAGCGTTTCGGCACGGTCGCTTACGCCGCAGACATCGGCAAGAATACGCAGGGACTGCTCGTAGCTTTCGGCGAAAAGAGAACCCTGATCAACACAGACAACGGGGAGACCGGTTTGAGTCTGGAGGTTATCGGCAACATCAGCATTATCAGTGGTCAGGATGACATCGGGATTTGCCAGCATAATTTGCTCTGGATAATAGGCGGTCTCACCCATGGCATTGGTACCGCAGTTGGGCAGGGTGGACCACTTTTCAACGTGGGGATATGCGTAAGCTTGAATGGGGCTGGTCGCAATTTCGCATTCCTCAATACCCACAACGATATCAGCCAGACCAAGGTAGGAAATCATACGGGGAGTGTTGCCAAGGGGAACAATCTTCTTGACTTCTGCGGGAATTTCAACCTGACGTCCAAGTGCGTCCGTAATTACACGGGTAGTGGGCTCAGTGGTATCTGCACTGTCATCCGTCTTATCGTTGGCGTCCTGCTGCTTACCGCAGGCAGCAAGTGCAAACACCATAGCCAGCGCAAGCAGAAGTGCAATAGCTTTTTTCAAATGTGCGTTCATTGTTTGACCTCAATTCTTCATTTTTCTTTTATACGAAACCACCCTGTACAAAGATGGCATTGTATACATTTCTGCTGAAACACTCTTTTATCTATCAAATAATTCATGTGCTTTTGTGGCGATATGTTTACCAAAACGACGGCAGCAGGATCCGTGTTCCTGTATCCTGCTACTGACAATAGTGGGACCGATGTGGATAGGAGGTCTCCCATACTCCACGCCGCTGGAATATACCAACATACCGTACACCAACAGATGGTTATACATGGTCATAATGGCAAGTTCTGCACCACCACCGTTTGGGTTGTTCTCTGTGGCAAATGCAGAACCGATTTTTCCGGCAAGTTCATATGTAATCCCGCGAGTATCTAACCATTGCTTCATCTGCCAGCACATATTGGCATAATATGTAGGCGTCCCGAAAATAACTGCTTTGCTTTCTCGAATAAACTCTTTGTCCCAATTATCTTCATCTGGCAGATTGAAAAGTCGAACTTCTGTATTTTCTAAAGTTTCTATCCCGGCTGCAATCATTTTGGCTGCATCCTCTGTATGGCCGGTATTACTAAAATATATAATACTGATTTTCATTTACCGCATCTCCCGAAACATACTCTTTTTGATTTGTTCTGCTCATACTGGCTGCCCCCCGCAACATAAATGTGTACCTCTCCAAATCTCAGACCGCGAATACGTTGGAATAGTCTTTCTTTTTCTGCGTTTTGGTTCTTACTTTTATGTTTTGTTGAGCGCCTTCTCGCTTCAAACAAATTGTATCAGATTAATATATGTTGCGGAAGCCGGGGAGGGGGATATTTTTGGGGTTGCACATAGCACACAATTCGTGCTTTTCGTAGTTTGCTCGGTCACTGAACCATCTTGCTGCTTTTGTCAGCGAACTGTATTGGGTCAGACCATCTACATTTTCACTGACTGACGTCTTGTGTGAAGGTTAATAAAAGCGTGACCTGATGCAAAAAGTATCCTTGACAAATCTCGTCTCAGAAAAAATTGCTCACCAAGGTGGCAAAGGAAAAAGGCTACACCAATCTGGTGCATTTCCTGGATGATGGCATTTCCGGCGTGACCATGGATCGCCCAGGCTTCGTGGATATGATCCAACAGCTCGAACAGGGCAAGGCGGCAGCGATCTTTGTGAAGGATTATTGTGCGATAATAGGACTAAATCAGAAAGACCTTGAAACCCAAGGCATTCTGGCTTAGTCCCTTCTTTTTTTGACCGAAAACAAAGGACTTTCACAATAATCAAGCAAGCCGGAGGGTGCTGCTGCACACTTCCGGCAGAAGGAGGATATAGTGGGTGCTATCAAAGTCTTCTTGAAGGAGGTTGTGCTTCCAATCGCGCTTGCGTTCTGCCTCGCGTCATTTCTCAAGCCGATCTATATGCCTGACGGCGTATGCGACTACTTCCTTATGTGGATCTGCGTTGGATTACCGTTCGGCATCCGGAGGATGTGCCTCTGGCTCATTCCCAGCGGTTATGGTATCTCCGGCTCAGTCGGCATCTTCGCATTGAACTTAATCATAGGCGGTCTCATCGGAGGACTTGCCTTCTTCATCGGGCTGCTGCTCGGTGTCATTCATACCATCCGAGAAATCATCTGAACTACATCGTAAACGAAGAGGGTTTGTTTCTTCTCCAATTTGGAGTAAGAAGCAAACCCTCTTTTTTTGTTGCCCAAAAGCCGGAATATCTGCTGGCGATGCGGCGAAAGAAAGGAGTTTTTAAGCATGAAACGCATGACAGCCGGTGATCTGCAAGCACTGGAATTGCTGATGCAGACCACACCCGGCTTTGAGCATTTTGACAGCGGCGCGGATGGCATTCTCCCTGAGTGCCGAAGCTGCCGCTTTCATCGCCCCTTCTGGAAATATCAGTCCTGCGTGTTTGCAGAGTGTCCCTACTGCTGCAATCCCGTTTCTACCCTCAAAAATCAAAGTGGCACATCTGCTGCCGGAAAGGAAGTCAGTCATGGATAACAAAATCGAAGTCTTCAAGAATGAACAGTTCGGTGAGGTGCGAACGATCCTCGAAGGGGAAACACTCCTGTTCTGCGGTTCAGATATTGCGAAAGCACTTGGATATGCCCGACCCGGAAAGGCAATTATTGATCACTGCAAGGGTGTCCTAAAACGGGACACCCTTACAAGCGGTGGTATGCAGTCCCTTTCCTATATACCGGAGGGCGATGTTTACCGACTGATTGTTCACAGCAAACTCCCTGCTGCTGAGAAGTTTGAACACTGGCTGTTCGATGAAGTTGTCCCCACCATCCGCAAGACCGGCGGCTACATGACGGACTCCCTTCTGGAACGCATTCAGAAGGAACCGGCGGTCATCATGGAGTTCGCTCAGGCGTTGATTCGAGAAAAGAATCGCGTAAAGGCTCTTGAGGTTGAGCTGAACACTGCAAAGCCCAAAGCCGATTACTACGATGCCTTTATCAATCCGGATGACTGTACCAATATTAGAACAACGGCGAAGGAACTGAAAATCCCGGAGCGCAAGTTCGTCCAGTTCCTTCTTAGAGAAAAGTACCTATTCCGCTCTCCCTCCGGTCAGCTTCTTCCCTACAACAAGGACAGCAATGCCGGACTGTTCATCGTCCGCGATTTTGTGACGTACTGCTACACCGGTTCTCAGACCTACTTCACGCCGAAGGGCAAGGAGGTCATCCGAATGAAGTTCCAGAAAAAGTGCGGCGAAGAGCTGCTTCCCAAGATAGCAAGGTGATTTTCGTGGCAGTCTATCGCGTAAACAAGAATCGTGGCTATACCGTCATGGCGAACTTCCACCTCCGAGACAAGAGCCTGTCACTCAAGGCAGTCGGGCTACTCTCAAAGATGCTCTCGTTTAATGATGGCTGGAAGTTCTCAACCAAGGGACTTTCTGCAATCTGCAAGGAAGGTCCGGATGCCATTCTCTCCGCGCTCCGTGAGCTTGAAAAGCACGGCTACCTTGTCCGGCACCGGCAGAGAGACGGTAAAGGCAGGATGAGCAGCACAATCTTTGAGATATACGAAGAGCCGCAGGAGTCCACGCCAGAACGGGAAATGCCACACACGGAAAATCCATGTGTGGAGAAGCCAGATGTGGATAATCCACGCGGGGATAAGTCCGCACAAATAAATACTGATCAAGTAATTACCCAAGAAAGAAATACTCTCTCAAAGAACTATCAATCCATCAATCTTGATGGGATGGACAGGATGGATGAGCGAAGCGAGTATGAAGAGATTATCAAAGAGAATCTTGATTACGACATTCTCTGTCAGGATCCGAAGTTCGATAAAGACCGCTTCCGGGAGATCATGGACATCATGCTGGATGCCGTCTGTTCCACTGCGCCGACCATCCGCATCAATGGCGAGGATATGCCGCATCAAGTAGTCAAATCCCGCTTTCTCAAGCTGAATAGCAGCCACATTGAGTACGTTCTGGAAGCAATGAACAAGAACCCGTCAGACATCCGTAATATCCGGGCGTACCTGTTGACCGCTCTGTATAACGCCTCTCTGACGATAGACAATTACTACTCCGCCCTCGTCAATCATGATTTCTACGGGCAGGACAGATCGGCAGGGTCAAAGAAGCCGAAGACCTACGATTATAGCCTTTGTGAAGACACTCTTTAATGAATACCATCGTGAGCAATGCTCGGAAAGGAGGACAGTGTAAATGGAAAGCATCTATCGCCGGATTGTGCCGCCTTAGCTTCGGCAGCAGTCTCCATAATCATTCCAACGAAAGGAGGTAAACGCCGCAATGCAGGATGAAGTCAACACCAAAGTTGTTGCAATCATGATCAAGGGCGGCAAAATCTCTGCCGAGGTGCTGAAAAAGGCGCTGGACAAGTTCGTTCAGGAGATCGAGAAGGCACAGAAGCAGATGCAGCAGCCCAAAACCTATCGCGGCAAGCAGTCCATCAAGCATCTGATGAGCCAGAACGCCGCCATCTCCAACATCGAAGTGACGGATGGCAACATCAAGTCCTTTGAGCGGACTGCCAGCAAATACGGTCTGGACTTTGCGCTCAAGAAGGACGTTTCCGTTGAGCCGCCCAGCTATCTTGTCTTCTTCAAGGGACGGGACGTTGATGTCATGACCGCCGCCTTCAAGGAGTTCTCCGCCAAAACCGTCAAGCAGAAGGAACAGCCGTCCATCCGGCACAAGCTGGATCAGGAGAAAGCTCAGAGCAAGGCGCAGCACAAGGAGAAGGTCAAGGTCAAAGCCAAGGATCGGGGTGTGGAGCTGTGAACAAACCCGACGTGAAGAAGCTCATTCTTCTGAACCTTCCGTATGTCTTTGCCTTTTACTTTGCGGATAAGATCGCTGCTGTGTTTCGTCTCGCTCCCGGCACGGAGTTCATCGACAAGCTGACAAACGGCTTTGCCGTGTTCGGCTCTGCCTTTGCAAATCCGCTGCCCAGCTTTCATCCCGTCGATCTTCTCATCGGTCTGTCGGCTGGCGTGCTGCTCAAGCTGGCAGTCTACGTCAAGGGCAAAAACCGCAAGAAGTTCCGGCAGGGCGAAGAATACGGATCTGCGCGATGGGGCAAGCCGGAGGACATCAAGCCGTACATGGACCCGGAGTTCTCCAACAACGTCATTCTGACGCAGACGGAGTTCCTGACCATGAACAGCCGCCCGAAGCAGCCGAAATACGCCCGCAACAAAAATATCCTTGTCATCGGCGGTTCCGGCTCAGGTAAGACACGCTTTTTCGTGAAGCCGAACCTGATGCAGATGCACAGTAGCTATGTTGTGACTGACCCGAAGGGTTACAATAATATAGGACAGAGAAAAAGTCACACGGTAAGACGAAAATCTTCTGCCATGTGGCTTTTTCTGTACCCTATATGAATTTCCAGAAAGGAGGAAGCCAATGGAAACCAAGAAAACCAAGTACACAGCCCTCTATGAACGATTGAGCCGTGACGATGAAATGCAGGGCGAATCCAACAGCATAACTAACCAGAAGAAATATCTGGAGGAGTATGCACGGTCACAGGGATTTAAGAATATCCGCCATTTCACGGACGATGGTTATAGTGGTGTTGATTTCAACCGCCCCGGCTTTCAAGCTCTGATTGCCGCAGTCGAAGCGGGAGAAGTCGATGTTGTCTGCGTAAAGGATATGTCGAGGTTTGGGCGTAACTATCTGAAAGTCGGCTTTTACACGGAAATCATGTTCCCCGAAAAAGGTGTCCGATTTATCGCCATCAACAACGGCGTGGATAGTGCCAATCCAAGCGAGAATGACTTCACTCCGTTTTTGAACATTATGAACGAGTGGTACGCAAAGGACACAAGCAACAAAATCCGTGCTATCTTCCGTTCAAGGATGCAGGACGGAAAACGATGCAGCGGTGCTATCCCTTATGGCTATAAGCGTGACCCAGAGGACAAGAACCATCTGCTGATTGACGAGGAAGCCGCAAAGGTAGTCCACAGGATATTCCAGATGATTATTGACGGTATGGGGACAAAGGCGATTGCAAATAAGCTGTCCGAGGAAAAGGTGCTGATACCGTCTGCCTATCTGGAACAATCCGAGCATGGGCAGAGCCGAAACCACAGCTACCATGGCCCCTACCGTTGGAACTGCACCGCAGTTGCCTACATTCTTGAAAAGCAGGAATATATGGGGCATACCGTGTTGGGCAAGACCATCTGCGAGAACTTCAAGACCAAGAAGCGAAGAAAAGCTACTCCCGATGAACTTATCATCTTCGAGAATACCCATGAAGCCATTGTCGATGAAGAAACATGGCATCTGGCACAGAAGCTCCGCCGGAAAACAAAGCGTACTCTGGCAAACGGCACTTACTCCCACCGCCTGTCTGGACTGCTTTACTGTTCAGACTGCGGAAAACGCCTGTCCTATGCAAGCCCACATTCACAGCACAGAGCAGACGGAAAAACCTACGATGCAGACAGCAACTTCCGCTGTCCTACCTACAAATCCATGTACGGCGAGTGTACGATGCACTTTATCAAGGCATCCACTCTGGACAGTCTGGTTGATGAAGCTATCCGCAAGGTTGCCGCCTATGTGCTGAAAGATGAACAGGCATTTTTACAGCAAGTCAAAGAGCTTGCAAGTGCCAGTCAAGCAGTTATGCAGACCGACAGCAAAAAGGAGCTTGTGACCGCAAAAAAGCGTATTGCAGAACTGGATAATTTCATCAAGAAACTCTACGAGGGCAACGCATCCGGCAAGATACCCGACAGACAGTTTGAAAAGCTCATGGCTCAGTATGATACCGAGCAACAGGAACTTGAAGCAAGGGTCGCTGAAATCGAAGCGAAGATCAGCGAACTCCGGCAAGAGGAAGAAAGCGGCGAAATGTTTGTCCGACTGGTAAAGAGATACCGTGATTTTACGGAAATCACGCAGACCATGCTCAATGAGTTTATTGACAAAATCGTTATCTTTGAAGCCACAGGCGGCAGAACGGTCAACCGTAGCCAGAGGATTGATATTTACTTCAATTTCATCGGTCAGTTTGTGGTGGAAGATACCGAAGAAGAAATCCTGTCAAAGCAGGAGGAAGAAAAGCGACTGGCAGAACTCAAAGAACAGGAACGCAAAGACCGCAGAAATGAGACTGTCCGCAGATACAGACAGCGAAAAAAAGAGAAGCAAGCCGCAGAAGCGGAAGCTGAAAAATCCCGTTGTGCGTAATAATGAAAATATAAATTTCAAGGAGGAAAACACTATGGAGCTCAACTTTATCAAATGCGGAGACTACTATGTACCCGACATCAAGCTGAAAGAAACAAATATCCGTCTCGGAAAATGGGGGCGTATGAGAAAGGAGTATCTGCGACTGGCACAGCCCATCACTTTCTCCGAAATGGTACTGTCCGAAACGCTCTATGAGCATTGTGCGGAGATTGAGGAAGCCGCCAAGAAGCGACTGGAAATCATCATTCCGCAGCTTGCAAAGGCATACGGCGTGACGGAACAGTTGAAAGCCGAGAACCAAATCGAATGGGTTCGCCAGATGAACGCTTGTGTTGCACAGGCAGAGGAAACCATCAAAGGCGAATTGATTTACTGCTGAGAAAGGAGGACACTATGGTTTTAGAAGCATTATTTAACGGAGGGATTTACGCAAGCGAGAATGTCGTTCCAAAATCCGACAGTTTTCGACAAGCCACCGAGGAAATCGCCAGAATTATGACTTTCTTCGAGGGCAAGCTACCCCCAGAGGACTACGCCCTGCTTGAAAAGCTCTGCGACAGACACGCAGACGAGGGCAACATCACAAACGAAGTACAATTCAAGTATGGCTTCACTCTGGGCGTTCTGATGATGTGCGAAATCTTCCACAGCCCATTCTTCCCTCATACCGATTAAGGGAAAAATACTGGATGATTTAGCAAGTCCAGACCCAACAATTTCATACCGTAAGCAAAGCGGCAGATATTTCCTTGTGAAGTCTCTGTCGCTTTTCATTTTCACAATTTCAAGGAGGATTTATCTATGAGAACGTCTATGAACGAAAAGAAAGCCCTGTATGCCTTTGGCTGTCCGAACCGTGAAGCCACCGTTGAACGCTTGCGTTTCGTGGCTGCACTTGCTCCCGATCCTGCGGCAAAGAAGCTGTTCTATATGCTGTCCGTCAAGTTGGACGATGAAAGCTGCGACAAGTGGTATCGCTGTTTCTTCTACAACATGAGACTGGAAGTGGAACACTTCGCCCATCATAAGTACCACTCCGACAGTCAGCCGATTTCCATTAGGGAGAGATTATATGAGTAAGCTGACGAAGTACGAAAAGGAAACAATCGTCCTGTTCAACGAGGGCGAGGACACAGCACACATCCAGACCTACAACGCCGGACTGAGAAACAGACTGGCGGCGTTCTCCAAGAAGTACCCCGACCTTTGCCGACTGGAAAAGACCTACGAGCAAGGCGGCGAGTCCTATGTTCTGGACAAGTCCAGACTGTCCATCCGTCTGCAACCACCGTACAGCGAGGAACGCAGACGAAAAGCAAGCGAGAACGCCAAGCAAAACGGTTTCGCCAGTCAGACGGAATAATGTAGCGTTTAGGGTTGATATGCGGTCAAAATATCGGGTCTGCACTTGATGTTTTGACCGCAAGTACATAAAGCTGTATAAGGTATCGAATATGACGAAAATGTAAATTTTACCTCTATAGATGTGAATTTCTTTCAAACTATATTGACTGAACTTGCAGACCGTAGTATAATTAGTTTTGCTATTTAGGCACGCTAAGTAGCAAAACTAAAGTGAGGTAGAGAGTATGGATAATAAGTATGTGCAACAATTCAAAAAAGGCTCTCTTGAAATGATACTCTTATCCTTAATCGGACGTAAAGAAACCTATGGCTATGAAATTATCACAGAGTTAAATAACAGTGCGTCTGTTTTGGGATATGCGAAAGAGGGGACGATTTACCCTATTCTGTATCGCTTGCAGGAGGCAGAGCTAATTCAATGTCGTTTAGCACCAGCGGCAGCTAATGGTGGCTCTAAGAAATATTACTCCCTTACTCCCAAAGGAAAGGATGTTTTACAGGAATTGATTATGTTTTGGGCAAGCTACACAGATTGCGTAAATGGCTTTATCGCCAGCTATCAACAAACGGAGGTGTCAGAATGAAAGAACAATATATTAAGCAGGTTGAAAAGGAATTGAATTTATCACGCAAAGCCAAAACTGAGGTTGTGCGTGATCTGAATGAAATCTTTGCTTCTGCTACAGAGCATGGAGAAACTGAACAACAGGTAATCGAAAGGTTGGGGACACCAAAAGAATTTGCTGACAGTACAGCAGAACAGTTTGGAATTGATAATTCTGCTCCCCAGAAACGAAAAGGGATTATTTCAAGCGTTACTTCCCTTGTGGTAGCTGTTGTTGCTTTTGTAATTTATGCTACTGCAAAATCTGATAAAGTGCCAGATGGAGCTATCGGGCAAGCAGACGCAATGACAAACATTCAAGTTGAGGGGACTTTCGGTTTTGATGCATCACAAGTCATTTTAGTAGTCGGCATAATCGCTGTTACATTTGCTGTCATTCAGATTATCCGAACAGTCCGCCACAACAGGAGGTAACTATGAAAAAATATATTTCAATACTTGCAGTTTTACTTATGCTGTCATTGACAGCGTGTTCCAACCAGGGAACAACACCAACTGGCACAGGAAACACAAGCAATACACAATCTGAAAGTATTACGATGCTTGATGAGGGTGTATGGCCTGTGAATGAATACACAGAGGGACTTCCTGTTCCGTCCGGTACAGTTGCGTGGGCTATGCTCGATACAGAACACGAGAATTGCAGTATCAGCATTGTAGATATAGACGAAAGTTCTTATAACGAATATATGGAGCTGTTGAAACAAGAAGGCTTCTCCGTGATTGAGGATGTATCAGAAGAAATCAAGGGACAGGACTATGTTTCTATTGGTACGCTTCTATCTAATGACGAAAAAGGATTGAGTATCAGCTACATACCCGATAATTTAACTATTTACATTTCATTTGAATAATGACTATGCCAAAGGCGATCAACCGTGAAAAGTTGGTCGCTTTTGTTTTATCCATTATTGCGAAAGGAGTTGACCTAATGCCCAATGAAAAATTGGAAAAGCTGAAACACGAACAGTATGTTGCGGAGCGAAAGCTGACCGCAGCTAAGCACAAGAAAAAGCGACTGGAAAGCGAAATCAATCGACTGACCCGAAGCGAAAGAACCCACCGCCTTTGCACTCGTGCCGGAATGTTGGAGACCTTTTTGAGAGAGCCGACAGTTCTGACGGATGATGATGTGATGGAGCTTTTGACTTTCATCTTCCACAGCGAAGCGGTTCAAAAGAAGCTGAATATGCTGATTGAGAACCGAAAGGAAACGGAGCAACCGAATGGGAGCTAAAAACCCTGTTGAGAAACAGGGCGCAATTATACACCACCTAAAGATGGTGATTGCGTTCTGCCGAAAGCCCCTTGCAGGGAGCTTGATGATTTCCGCAAAAGTCCTTTGCTCCAATCATCCAGAGGAAGCTACACTTCCCCTGCGCTGTCTTGCGACAGCTACCCCTTTGTGGACTTGCCGCCCAGGAACGATTGCAAGAACAATCATTCTTGGGCAACAAGTTTTAGAATGTTCATTGCAAATTCACATCTTCATGGTAAAATAAAGAAAATTTGAATTTTACAAGGGAGAATGATTCAATGAATATTCAAATCTATCCGTTAGATAAGATTGTCTTTGATAATATTTCTATATGCTTCGGAATGGAAAAATCAGCAGTTGAACTTGCACTTGGGGCAGGCGAAGCGATTGGGGACAGATATTATTACTTCAATAGTGAAATGGCGATTGATTATCGGGAAAACAAAGTGGATTTTGTAGAGTTTTTAGCTGGCATTGATGGCAAGTTGAAGCCTACTATCTACGGAGTTTCTGCATTCGATGTCAATGCTGCCGAATTGGTTGATGTTTTAAAAGCTAACAACAATGGAGAAATCTGTGATGACGAAAACGGATATTCCTATTCGTTTTCAAACATCAGTATTGGTGTTTACAGAGAAGCTCTGCCTGATGAAATCGAAGAAATGATTGAAGAAGCCAAAAGTGACGGAAGTCCTATGTCCGATGATGATATTCAGTATGAAATGAAAAGAGCCAATCATTGGGCAACCATTGGCTGTGGCAACATTGGATACTATCAACGATAAGCTGAGCAATTCAACTGCTCACGTCACAATTTAATAACCGCCGATTTTTAGTCGGCACAACAAAGCAGGAAATCTGAAAAAGGTCTCCTGCTTTTTTTGCACCCAAATGAAGAAAGGAGTTGATGAAAATGCCAGTACCACATCTGAACATACGAATTGTTCAGAGAAGCAAGGGCAAGTCTGCTGTTGCCGGAGCAGCTTACCAAGCCGGAGAAAGATTATTTTCCGAGTATGACCAACAATGGAAGAACTATCTTCGCAAGAAAGAAGTGGTTTACACGGAAATCATGTTGCCGACTAATGCTCCACCCGAATATGCAGACCGCACTACACTCTGGAACTCTGCCGAGGAAGTGGAGAAACAATGGAACTCACAACTTGCAAGGCGTTTCGTTGTTGCCCTGCCGAGAGAAGTGCCGCTTGAAATGTGTCCGCAGATGATGCAGGAATACTGCAATGAGCATTTTGTCTCCAAAGGAATGTGTTGTGATTTTGCAATCCATGACCCAGATCCTCCGGGACACAATCCCCATTGCCATATCATGCTGACCATGCGAGCCATTGGAGAAAATGGAAAGTGGATGCCCAAGAGCCGAAAGGTTTATGACCTTGACGAGAACGGCGAGCGTATCAAGCTCCCGTCCGGCAGATGGAAAAGCCACAAGGAAAGCACCGTGGACTGGAACGAGCAGTATCACGCCGAGGAATGGAGACACGGTTGGGAGGTTATTCAGAATAAATATCTGGAACTTGCCGGAAGTGCCGAGCGTGTGGATATGCGTTCCTATGAAAGACAGGGGCTTGATATTATTCCGACTGTTCACATGGGAGCCGCTGTTTCTGCTCTGGAACGCAAAGGCATCCAGACGAACATCGGTAATCTCAACCGAGATATTAAAGCCGCTAACCGCATGATGAACGCTATCCGCAGTACCATCAAAAATCTGCGAGACTGGATTGCGGATATTGTGTCTGCCACAAAAGAAGTCATTGCAGAAGCAAAGGCTGAAAAGGAAAATGCTTCTCCCGACCTCTCCACTCTGCTCCGTGATTATATGAATCTGCGAAAGGCAGAGCGTAGCGACTGGTCAAGGTACGGACAGCAGAAAGGCACGATGGATGATTTGAAAGCAGTTTCCCAAGCCATCAATTATCTGCGTGAACATCAGCTTTTAACTCTGGAAGATTTGGACACCGCCCTGCAAGGCGTGAACGAAAGAGCCGGAGCAATCAGCAAGGAAATGAAAACCGCATCCGACCGCATGAAAGTCATTTCCGCTATTCAGACTGCGGTTGCCGACTGCCAGACCCACAAGGCAGTCCATGACAAGTATATCAAAATCGGTTGGAAAACAAGGCAAGCCGCTTTTGCTGAAAAGCATAAGGACGAACTGACTTCCTACAACAAGGCGTACCGTACTCTGAAAAAGCATGGCGTTGATTTGAATGTCAATCTGGATGCCCTGCAATCCGAGTATGACAAGCTGAAAGCGACCCACACCGAGCTTGCCGGACAGCTTGCTACCGTCAAAGAGGAATTACAGCCGATGAAAGAAATCCGCTACTGGGTGGGCAAAGTCCTCACGCCGGAACAGTCCGAGGTTGAGAAAAAGCCCGAACCGAAGCACTCTCTCAAAGAACGCTTGCAGTATGAGCAGGCAGAAAGCAAAAAGAAACAGGAGCAGAAAACTCCGCAGCACAAAAAACAGAATATGGAACTCTAACAGGCACTTGCCGTTTTCTCTTGTGAAAATGTCGAGTGCCTTTTTTGTTTCCCGAAAGGATGATGAAATGAATGTATTTGAAGCAGTAAAAGGCAATGTTACTACCCGACAGGCGGCAGAGATGTACGGCATCCGTGTCAACCGTCACGGCATGGCAGTCTGCCCATTCCACAATGACAAAAATCCGAGCATGAAAGTGGATATGCGTTTTCATTGTTTCGCTTGCCAAGCGGACGGGGATGCTGTTGATTTTGTTTCCCGACTGTTTGGACTACCAAGCAAAGAAGCTGCCATGAAATTAGCTGATGATTTTGGTATCTGCTATGACAGCAGACAGAAGCCATCCGTCAGACCCAAGATAAGAGAACCTACCCCAGAGCAGAGATACCAACAGGAAGAAAACCGATGCTACAAGGTGCTGACCGATTACTTTCGCTCTCTCCGAGCATGGAAACAGCAGTATGCACCGAAACAGCCGAAGGATGAATGGCATCCTCTATTCGTGGAAGCCCTGCAAAGAGAAAGCTATATCGAATATCTGCTTGATATTCTCCTGTATGGCACTCCCGAAGAAAAGAAAGCTCTGGTTGCCGAGCAAAGAAAAGAGGTGATGAAACTTGAACAGCGATTTGCAGAAAGCAGAACTGAGCCAAGGCATAGCAGAAGTCCGAGGAAGTCTGGACTTGACCGATAGCGGAGCTATCAAGAACAGCATACGAAACTGTCTGACTGTCTTTATGAAAGACCCACTTCTGCAAGGAGCTATCAGCTACAATCTTCTCACGGAACGCATTGATATTGTGAAGCCCCTTTGGTGGAGCAAACAGACCGCAACGCTGACGGACACGGATTTGAATTATCTTATGCTCTATCTGGAGGATAACTACGCTCTGACGAGTGAGAAGAAAATCCAGAAAGCAATCGCCATCGTAGCCGACTGCAATAAGTACCACCCCATCCGTGACTATCTGAACAGTCTGGAATGGGACGGCACAGAACGCATCCGTTACGCTCTGACCCGTTTCCTCGGTGCGGAGGACAGCGAGTACACTTATCAATGCTTGCGACTGTTCATGTTGGGAGCTATCAGCAGAGTGTTCAAGCCCGGATGTAAATTTGAAGTCATGCTTTGCCTTGTTGGTGGGCAAGGTGCAGGAAAGTCCACTTTCTTCCGACTGCTTGCAGTCAAAGACGAATGGTTTTCCGATGACCTAAAGAAGATTGACGATGACAATGTTTATCGCAAGATGCAGGGACATTGGATAATCGAAATGTCGGAAATGATTGCCACAGCCAACGCCAAAAGCATTGAGGATATTAAGTCCTTTATCAGCAGGTCGAAAGAAACCTATAAAGTGCCGTATGAAACCCATCCGGCAGACCGACTAAGGCAATGCGTGTTCGGAGGTTCTTCCAATACGATGGACTTCCTACCGCTTGACCGAAGCGGCAACCGTAGGTTTTTGCCCATCATGGTACACCCCGAAAATGCCGTTGTTCACATTCTGGAAGATGAATCTGCATCCAGAGCGTTCATTGACCTTATGTGGGCAGAAGCAATGTTTCTCTATCACAATTTCCCCGTCAAGCTGACCTTATCAAAGGATATGAACATGGAACTGAAAGAACTGCAAAAGCAGTTTATGCCGGAGGACACCAAGGCAGGACTGATACAGTCTTTCCTTGATAACTATAACGGCACACAGGTCTGCTCCAAGCTGATCTATGCAGAAGCTCTGAACCATCCCTTTGACGAGCCGAAGCAATGGGAAATCCGAGAAATCAACGAGATAATGAACAACAGCATTGAGGGATGGACACCGTTCTCCAATCCCCGTATCTTTCCCAAGTACGGCAGACAGCGAGGATGGGAACGCACCCCACCGTCCGGCAACGGGCTATCGGCAACAGACTCAAATCTGCTTGACGGTTTTCGGGAACTGACCGAGGAAGAAGCCCGACAGATGGAACTTCCATTCTGAAAAACTGACCGTGTTGCCGACCCTGTTGCCATCCCGTTGCCGACCCCGTTGCAGGGCTAATCCCTTAAAACCCCTTTATTTACAAGGAGTTTTCTTCTCTGACAACGAAAGCAACGGAGAAATCAAAGAAAAAAGTAAAAATAGTATAAGAGCCAGATAGGACTATGTTCGAGGTTTTTTGAAGCCCGTTGCCGGACTTCGTTGCCGACCCTCACACCCTGTCTGGCTTTTTCCATTTCAAGGAGGTATTCAATGGCAAAAACAAAGAACACAGCAACCACAGCCACCGAGCAGACCGCACCCGTCCTTGTCAGAAAGATTGGAAAGACCACCTACATGGTGGGCATCCATTTCAGCCAGACGAGCAAGGAAACGATGGACGATAAGGTGCTACGCCTTATCAAAAACGACATTCGCAACGCCGCCATGTGCGGATAAAACTACCGTCAAGGCAGGATGTGAGTTGTTCATAAAATGTTTGCAAATAAAATGCACATTCTGTCTTGACGAAACGCTTCCGAAGGGTACGGTACTGGTGGAGTGCGGCAAGATGCTCGAAAAGGGCGGCTATGTCATCAAGTCGCTGAACACCATCAATTTCCGGAAATCCATGCACTACAACCCTTTCAGCTACATCCGCAGCGAGAAGGACATCCTCAAGCTGGTCAATACGATTATCGTCAATACGAAGGGAGACGGTGATAAGTCCGGCGAAGATTTCTGGGTCAAGGCGGAAAAGCTCTACTACACAGCTCTCATCGGCTACATCTGGTACGAGGCACCCGATCACGAGAAAAACTTTACTACCCTGCTCGAAATGATCAATGCCTCGGAAGCCAGAGAGGACGATGAGACCTTCAAGAACCCTGTGGATGTCATGTTCGACGAGCTGGAAGCCCGCGACCCTGACCACTTTGCGGTCAAGCAATACCGCAAATACAAGCTGGCAGCGGGAAAAACCGCGAAATCGATCTTGATTTCCTGCGGCGCAAGGCTTGCGCCCTTCGACATCGCAGAGCTGCGGGAGCTGATGAGCTACGATGAGATGGAGCTGGACACCATCGGAGACCGGAAGACGGCGCTGTTCGTCATCATTTCCGATACCGATGACACCTTCAATTTCGTCGTGGCGATCATGTATTCCCAGCTCTTCAACCTTCTCTGCGACAAGGCAGATGACGTTTACAACGGACGGCTTCCCGTCCATGTGCGCTGTCTGCTCGATGAGTTTGCGAACATCGGTCAAATCCCGAAGTTTGATAAGCTCATCGCCACCATCCGAAGCCGGGAAATCTCGGCGTCAATCATCTTACAGTCCCAGTCTCAGCTCAAGACCATCTACAAGGATGCGGCTGACACCATCACAGGTAACTGTGACTGCACGCTTTTCCTCGGCGGAAAAGAAAAATCGACCCTCAAGGAAATCAGCGAGGTGCTGGGTAAGGAGACAATCGACCTTTACAACACCTCAGAAACCCGTTCCAACAACAACTCCTATGGCTTGAATTATCAGAAAACCGGCAAGGAACTGATGTCTCAGGATGAGATCGCCGTCATGGACGGAGCCAAGTGTATTTTACAGCTTCGAGGCGTGAGACCTTTTCTCAGTAACAAATACGACATCACGAAGCATCCAAAGTACCGGCAGCTCTCCGACTATAACAAGCGGAACGCCTTTGACATCGAGAAGTACCGGCAGCACAAGCTGGTAGTCAAGCCCGATGACACATTCGACCTCTATGATATGGGCGAGGTCGAAGTAGATTAAAGCCCCGTCGCTGCACTGCGCAGTGGGTAAAGCCTGATGGCTCATCCCAAAGCAGAACAGCGACGGGGCTTCTTTTTTTATGCCCATTTTCAAAAATACACACTCAACTTTCATCGATTCAAGGAGGAAAATCTATGGCTTTCATCAATCAGGCTGTCACGGTTCTTCAGACGCTCGTTATCGCCCTCGGCGCAGGTCTCGCAGTGTGGGGTGTTGTCAACCTCATGGAAGGCTACGGCAACGACAACCCCGGCGCCAAGTCTCAGGGCATCAAGCAGCTCATGGCTGGCGGCGGTGTGGTGCTGATCGGCACGACCCTCATCCCCCTGCTCTCCGGTTTGTTCGGCTAATCCACGGCAAGCCCAGCTTAACCGAAGGGTGGTGAAATATTGGGCAGCATTTTAGAAAAGATCGAACAGGCTCTCAAGGATATGCTGATCGGATGGATCGAGAGCAACCTGACCAATATGTTCACCGATGTCAACGAGAAGGTAGGAACGATTGCCGCCGAAGTTGGGCAAACACCGTCCGGCTGGAACGGCGGCGTGTACCAGATGATCCGGGGACTATCCGAAAACGTGATAGTCCCCATCGCTGGTATCATCATCACCTTCGTTTTGTGCTACGAGCTGATTTCCATGATCACCGAGAAAAACAACCTTCACGACATGGACACTTGGATGTTCTTCAAGTGGTTTTTCAAGGCGGCTGTGGCGATCTATCTCGTGACACACACGTTTGACATCGTGATGGCAGTATTCGACATCGGGCAGAACGTGGTTTCCGGTGCAGCAGGAGTCATCCATGGCAACACCAGTATTGATATTGATTCGACGATTGCGCAGATGCGTACCGGCATGGAGAACATGGGCGTCGGAGAACTGCTCGGTCTGTCGATAGAAACGCTTCTGATCAGCCTGTGCCTCAAAATCATGGCGATCCTCATTACGGTCATTCTCTATGGGCGTATGATTGAGATTTACTGCACCGTGAGCATCGCGCCTATTCCCATCGCAACCATGAGCAACCGCGAATGGGGCAGCATCGGCACGAACTATCTGAAAGGCTTGTTCGCTCTGGCATTTCAGGGCTTTCTCATCATGGTCTGCGTCGGCATCTATGCAGTGCTAATCAACGGCATGATTATCGCAGACAACATTCATTCGGCTCTGTTCTCTGTGGCTGCGTACACAGTCATTCTGTGCTTCTCGCTGTTCAAGACCGGAAGCCTCGCAAAATCCATTTTCCATGCGCACTAAGGAGGTCGGCAGCATGAAGAAGTACAGCATCATCTACGCCGATCCCCCTTGGGCGTATCGGACTTACTCCAAGAAGGGACAGGGACGGTCGGCAGAAAGCCACTACCCGACAATGTGCATTGAAGACATCAAGGCACTTCCGGTCGGTGAGCTTGCCGCCAAGGACTGCGCTCTGTTCCTCTGGATCACGTTCCCGTGCCTCTGTGAAGCACTCGAAGTGCTGACGGCATGGGGCTTTTCCTATAAGACCGTGGCTTTTGTATGGGTGAAGCAAAACCGAAGGAACGACGATCTCTTTACCGGCATGGGGTATTGGACAAGGGCAAACGCCGAAATCTGCATCCTTGCTACGAAGGGACATCCGAAGCGTGTTGACGCCGGTGTGCGTCAGGTCATCCTAAGCCATATCGAAGAGCATTCCAAAAAGCCGGATGAAGCGCGGGAGCGCATTGTCCGGCTCATGGGAGACCTTCCCCGCGTAGAGCTTTTTGCCCGTCAGTCTCCCGAAGGCTGGGACGTTTGGGGCAACGAGGTCGAATGCACGGCTCATCTTCCTATGGAGGAAGCACCATGCTGCGGCTAAAACCCATCTCTCTTCGTGACGCCAACGAGTATGTCCGGAAGTATCACCGACATCACAAGCCGGTTGCCGGTCACAAGTTTTCCATCGGCTGTGAAGCAGACGGTGAGCTGGTCGGTGTAATCATCGCCGGGCGTCCCGTCAGCCGGTATCTGGATGACGGCTTCACATTGGAGGTTACAAGGCTATGCACCAACGGGGCGAAGAACGCTTGCAGCTTTCTCTACGGTGCGGCGGCAAGAGCTGCTGCGGCTATGGGCTATAAGCGCATCATCACCTACACGCTGGAAAGCGAAAACGGTGCAAGCCTTCGGGCTTCCGGCTGGATTTGTCAAGGCAAAGCGGGTGGGCTTCGCTGGACGGGCAAGCGTCAACCGAAGGAGGATCAATATCCCGCACAAATGAAGCTGCGCTATGAAAAGCAGCTTAGAAAGGAGGAAACAGTCAATGGCATTTGTTCCGGTCCCGAAGGATCTTAACCGCGTCAAAACGAAGGTCATGTTCAACCTGACCAAGCGGCAGCTCATTTGTTTTTCCATCGCTGCGGCAGTCGGCGTCCCGATCTTCTTTCTGGCGAAGGCGCATCTCGACTTGTCTACGGCGGCAATGCTGATGGTGGTTATCATGCTCCCGTTCATCTTCTTCGCGCTTTACGAGAAGGACGGTCAGCCCGCCGAAAAGTATCTGTACCACATCGTACAGTCCATGTTCATCCGGGACAAGGTGCGTCCCTATCGCACAAACAATCTCTACGCTGAAATTCAGCAGAAAATCAAAGAACAGGAGGAATTGCAGCTTGAACAACAGCACAGCAAAGGCAAAGCCTAAGATGACGGTCAAAAACGGCGTCGTTTACGGCGATGCCCTTTCCGCTCAGGAAAAGAAGCGGATCGTCATGCAGAAGAAAAAGGACAGGAAGGCAAAGAAAGTCCGCAAGTCCGCCCAGCAGACCATTCCCTATGTGGAGATGTGCCGCGACGGTATCTGCAAGGTAAACAGCCGCCTCTACACGAAGTCCATCGCCTTTGAGGACATCAACTACCAGCTTGCGCAGAACGAGGACAAAACTGCCATCTTTGAGAACTGGTGCGACTTTCTGAACTACTTCGACAGCTCGATTTTCGTCCAGCTCTCCTTCATCAATCAGAAGGCAAGCCTCAATGAGTTCCGCAAGCGCATCAACATTCCGGCACAGGAGGACGCCTTCAACGACATCCGCTCCGAGTATTCCGGTATGCTGCAAAGCCAGCTCACCAAGGGCAACAACGGACTGGTCAAGAAGAAGTACATCACCTTCGGCATTGAGGCGGACTCCCTCCGCACGGCAAAGCCGAAGCTCGAACGCATTGAAACCGACATTCTCAACAACTTCAAAACCCTCGGCGTGAGGACGGAGCCGCTGTCCGGCTACGAGCGGCTGAAAGTGCTTCATGACGTATTCAACATGGACACCAATGAGCCGTTCCGCTTTTCCTTTGACATAGATCGGA
>ENA-OPWH01000759-OPWH01000759.1-human-gut-metagenome-genome-assembly--contig:-NODE-759-length-22952-cov-4.327335_pt1 | contig 22952 bp, 23 predicted proteins | sample MGYA00241506_ERZ502004 | MGnify/ENA primary metagenome ERZ502004 (study PRJEB25962, sample SAMEA2043049) | human gut metagenome | biome: human gut; feature: human-associated habitat; material: faeces... | reverse complement strand
TTATAAGGTTATCTGTAAATAATTGGAGATAATCTTTTTTTGAATATAATCTTTAGGCTTACGCACTCTTGTTGGAATAATAGTTGTATCATAATAGTCTGCCATTTCCTGATATGATTTGTTTAATATTGGATCCTCATATTTCTTGTTTTGGATAATTCCTACTTTTAGATTGTCTGGAATCAGAATCCTTGTAACTCCGCCAAAATAACGGTAAGCCTGGATATGGCAATCGACCCAATCATTGATTTTCATGCTTGGACATGCTTGAACATAACTGTACATACTAAATGGTAATGTTGCCTCGAATAAATATGCAGGGATTGCTTCTCCTGTGTAACGATCATACACATACATACGGGTGCCATTCCAATCAACCATCATTTTATCACCCGGTTTATGATTGATATGCATCGTAAGATTATGCTTTTTAACGTAATCACGATATCGTTCGCAAAAGTAGCTATACTGGTAAAAAGGACTCTTGATTGACCGACAATCATCAACATATTCTTCCCATAGCAGTTTGATTGTGGTTCCTGGCTTTAACAGTTCCTTATGGATGTAATCAAAATCAGGTTGCTTAATGGATAAATTGATTTTCGTCTCCTGTTCAAATAATAAATTTTGGACATCTGATTCACTGAGATCTTTAACAGATGACCAACACACTTTCTTGTCATCAGCTACATTAAAAATTTTTCTTATTGTATCCCTTGAAATTTTAAGAGATACAGAAATCTGTCGCTGACTATAGTTTTGTGATCTCATTTCCAAAACTTTTTTAACATCTCGCATAAAAAAACACCTCCTAATCGCAAGACTAGATAAGTATACTTACTTACCTGTTTTTATCTTACAACAGGAGGATGATAGTTTATATCTACAATATAGGTGTGGACTTATACAACGGATTCAATGGACTTCGTCACCGTATCAACTGGACTTATTTTACCGTATTGGATGGGCTTGCCCATCCGTTATATTCAGTACTGGAGATACATTAATGTGTGCTGAGCTTGGTGACGCTGCTTATGTAATGGTTCCAGATCAAAGTACGGTAACAACGGCTAAGAATAAAATTAATGCTGTTCTTGCTGGTAAATCAGCGGATGATGTAGAGTAAGGAATTCCCTTACTCTTTTTTATTTTGTAGGTGTATAATTTCATTGTGAGGTGTTGTTTATGATGGAAACTACAGATTATATACAAAATAGAATTCATACGAATGTTCGTAAGTTTGAAGGACTAAGCAAGAAGTATCATAGATGTCATATAGGGTTGATGATTGCTGCATTTAGTTGTTTTACTGGTGTTCTTATTTTAAATGTTATTTATTTGATTATTCCTATTGTTTGGTTAATTCTTTCTGCTTGTGTGTTAGTGTTGGCAGGACTATTTTTGTTATTCTTTGATGTGTTGAATGATTATTCTTCGAAGTCATTGGAATATAAGTATAAGGCTAATTTATTGAACTATGAAAAGAACTTATATGAAGCAAAACAGGGTGGATTTAAAGGCTTTGCATTTCGTTGTGAAAGGTTCATGTAATCTCGCACTCTTTGTGTGAATTTGCCAACTCATGGTCATTTATTATATAATATGTAATTGTGAGCTACAAAAGAGTTTATAGGAGATTTTAATATGTCTAAAAAGGATGTAAAACTTTCGCAGAATGTGAAAAAGAAAAAGAAGAAAAATAAGCGTCCTATCAGTAAGTTTTTAACTATATTTATGTTTATTGCGTTAGGTGCATTTATTTTTCAAATGATCCGTTTGGATTTGTTACCTTTTAAATTAATAATATTAGTTTCATTGGTGTTCATACTATTAGCATTAATTCTGACTATTTTAATGAGGTTTAAGGCTAGGAAGTTCTTTAGTCGTTTTCTATTTGGGTTGATATCTTTATGTATGTGTATTGGTCTTGCGTATGGAAACTATTTTATGTTTAAGACAAAGGATACGTTTGATGTCGTAACAAGCCTTGCAGATAGTAAGGCGACTACTACTTCGATTGTTGTTAAGAAAGCTTCTTCAATCAAGAACGAGAATAATTTGAAGAAAAAGACAATTGGTACAATGTTGAGTGTGGATAAGAAAGCGACTCAGCGTATGTTGGATTCTTTAGATAAGAAAAAGATTTCATATAAGACAAAGGATTATGATTCATTAGATGATTTAATGACAGCTTTCTATGATGACAAAGTAGATGCGATTTGTTTAAATGAGAAGTATCGTGATATTCTACATGAGAGTGAAGCATATTTTAGTTTCCAAACGGATTCAAAAACAATTTATCAAAATGTAGAATATACAAAAGTAGACAAGACAGATAATCCGAGTGATCCTGTTAATAATATTACTAAAGATGCATTTACAATTTTAGTGAGTGGTAATGACTCTTATGGATCTTTACAAGATAGTAATACACGCAGTGATGCGAATATGTTGTTGACGGTGAATCCTAAAACAGGTCGTATTTTAATGACGAGTATTCCTCGTGATTATTATGTTGATTTGGTGTGTGATGAAACAGGGGATAATGCTTGTCCTGAAGATAGTAAAGATAAATTAACGCATTCTGGTTTAATGGGTGTGAAGTGTACGGAAAGAACAATCGAAAAAGCATTGGGTATCAAAATCAATTATAATATTCGTATTAACTTCTCTAGTGTAGTAAACCTAGTGGATGCACTAGATGGAATTGATTTGGATATTCAAAAGGGTGAAGAAGTTGATATTCTTTATGCGAATGGGCAGCCTGGTTTAAGTGTTGGTCAACATCATGTGGATGGTGAAACAGCTTTAGCTTTTGCACGCGAAAGACATGCCTATTTGGATGGAGATAATCAGCGTGTGCGTAATCAACAAAAAGTATTTAAAGCTATTTTCAAACGTATAGTTTCTCCTAAGATGATCACGAACTATGGTAAGTTTATGGATGCATTGGCCGTAGCTTTTGATACAAACTTATCGAATGATGAAATCAGTGATTTTATCAAGTATGAATTGAATAATATGCCAGATTGGAAATTTGAATCGTATTCACTTGTAGGTGATTCAGATTCTAGGTTCTGTTATGCTTCTTCTAGCTATGCTTCAGTCATTATTCAAAATGAAGAAATGAATGATATCGCAAAAAGGAAGATTCAAGCTATTTTGGATGGTAAAAAGGCATCTTCTGTAAAAGATACTTCTGGTTTTTCTCAAAAACCGAGTGAAGATAATTCAGTAGGTAATGCTCAAGAGTTTGCTGAGATGAATAACTATAGTGAAGAAACAGATGAAGATTATTATACGTATGAAGAACCTTCTTATGAGGAAAATGATGAATATTACTATCAGCCAGAAGAACCTGCAGAATACGATTATTCTGAGGATTATGCAGGATAGGAAACCATTAGCCATTTCGTAATGAGATGGCTTTTTTACTTTTTATATGTTTTAAGTTATAATAAAGAAATGTAAAAGAGGTTTTTAACTTATGAATAGTTTATATAAATCAAATATTTATCAAAAATATAGAGGAATTCTGATATCACTAATTGATGTATGTATTGTCATGTTTTCTTATTTAGTGGCATACATGATCCAAAATAATTTCTTTATCAATGAGAAGACAATCGCATTGACAAAACTTTTAGCTTTAGGATTATTCTTCATGCTTTTGTTGCATTTTATTGTTTTAAGATTGTTTAAAACACAGATGTCACTATGGACATATACAGGGCCAAATGAAATTATTCGAACATTTTTAAGTTGTTTAGTATGTTTTCTTGTAATGTCCTACTTTGTATTAAAAGTACACCTATTTAGTATTGAACTAATCGCATTAGCTGAGTTGCTATGTTTTATATTTCTTTTAGGAGCACGAATGCTATATAGAATGGCAAGACGCTATATAGTTGATGTGGATAGAGTGGATAATTGTTTGATTGTTGGTGCTGGTAATGGTGGATATTTATTGATGAATGAAATTTATCATAATATGGCCTATCCATATAACGTAATTGGTTTCTTGGATGATTTTAAGAAAAAGGGGACTATGCTGAGTGGTAAACCAGTACTTGGAACTATTTCTGAAGTAGAGCGTATTTGTCAAGAGAACAATGTTCGTTGTATCTTTATCACCATTTCTTCTGTAAGTGACGAAAGAAAACAAGAAATCTTAGACTTATGTACATCCACTTCTATTCCAACAAAAATCATGCATATCTTTGTTGGTAATGATGAGAGTAATCATATTTCATTTGAAGACATTGATATTAAGGATTTATTAAACCGTCCTAGCATTGACTTAAAAGTCGATCAGATTGGTTCTTATCTTACAAATAAAGTGGTTTGTGTTACCGGAGCCGGTGGATCTATTGGTTCTGAATTGTGTCGTCAAATTATTCATTTCAATCCTTCTAAATTGATTATGGTGGATATTAATGAAAATGCACTATATATGCTTAAACAAGAATTCTTAGTCATGAAGCGTAAGAAACAAATGAATGATTCTATTCAACTAGAATCTTTGATTGTTTCCATTCGTGAAAGAGAAGAAATCTATAAGCTTATGAGAAACTTTAAGCCAGACGTCGTTTATCATGCGGCAGCACATAAACATGTACCTTTAATGGAAGACCGTCCTACAGAGGCTATTAGAAATAATATCTTTGGAACAAAGAATGTGATAGATGCTTGTTGTGACTGTGGTATATCTCGTTTTATTATGATTTCAACAGACAAGGCTGTAAATCCAACAAATGTAATGGGCGCTACTAAGCGTATGACAGAAATGTATATGCAATCAAGAAATACTAAGGGTGGTATTGATATGGCGGCTGTACGCTTTGGTAATGTATTAGGATCCAATGGTTCTGTTATTCCTATCTTTAAGGAACAAATTAAAAATGGCGGTCCAGTTACCGTAACACACAAAGATATTAAGCGTTACTTTATGACTATTCCAGAAGCCGCTCAATTAGTACTACAAGCAGGATTCTATGCCAACGAAAGAGAAATCTTTGTATTAGACATGGGCAAACCAGTCAGAATCTGGGATTTAGCTGACAAAATGATTCGATTGGCAGGACTTGTACCAGGAAGAGATATTGAAATTCAAGAAATTGGATTACGTCCTGGAGAAAAGATGTTTGAAGAATTAGCTCTAGAAATGGAAGAATGTCATAAGACGGACAACAATCTAATCTTTGTACACGAAAAGATGGACATCGATTCAAAAGAAGTAGATTCTAAATTAAATAAGCTAAAAGAATTAATGAATCAAACAGATGACAAACTTCAAATCAAAGAAGTCTTAATGGACATGATCAAAGAATAGTTATTCAAGCTGGGGATAATCCTAGCTTGTTTTTGAATCTTAAGTTTTTCTTAAGTAGTTGTGTTAAGAAGGTATTCATTTTATAATTGAATCAATTGAGAGGAAGATTGAATATGTTTTGTAAAAATTGTGGGCATGAAATAAGTGATGATGCTAAGTTTTGTTCAAACTGTGGAACAAAGGTAGAAGTCGATAAAGATATTGTTGTACCTGTTGCAGTCGTGGATAAGATTGAAGAAGGAGTTAATGAATCTGAAGTTGAAACAAATAATGAAGAATCAGTAAATGAGAATGAATCAACTACATCAGTCAAAGAATGGTACTATGTATCGAACAATGACTCTAAAGGATCATTTAGTATAGAAGAGATGAAGGCTAAGATTACTTCTGGTGAAATCAATGGTAGTACTCTAGTATGGAAGGCAAGTATGAAAGACTGGGAAAGACTAGAGAATACAGAATTAAATGAATTTATTTCTACATCATCATCTTCGAATGATTGGTATTATGTAGAGAATAATGATTCTAAAGGTCCTTTTAGTGAATCAGACATGAAAGGATTTATTGATAGTGGTGTATTAACGGGAAATAGTTTTGTATGGAAAACAGGCATGCAAGATTGGCAAAGATTAAAAAATACGGGGCTTGCAGGTAATGAAACAGTGCATGTAGAACCTAGTTTTTCATTTACTACTGGAGTTGTAAAAGAAAAGAGTATTGGACTATGTGTAGTATTAAGTCTAGTTACATGTGGAATTTATAGTATTTATTGGCTATATACAATCGCACATGACTTAAATGATCTATGTGAAAGTCAAAACCAAGAAAAAGGTGCTGAACCAGGACTTGTTGTTGTATTAAGTATTGTGACATGTGGAATCTACTTATTATACTACTTATGGAAGGCTGGTAAAATGGTATCAAGTCTTACAAGAAGTAATGGACATCATCCTAGTGACGACAGTATTGTTTTAATGGTATTATCTATACTTCAATTATCTTTAGTATCCTATTGCATCCTTCAGAGTCATATTAATGGTTTCGCAAAAGACTAAATATTTAGGAATAGTTCTCATACTATTCCTTCTTTTATTATTCTATAAATGCCCATTTCAATTCATAACAGGATTGCCATGTCCAGGATGCAACATGAAAACAAGCCTGTATTATCTTCTTAAAGGAAATATTCAATTATCTTTGTATTATCATGCTCTATTAATACCCACAATCATTTGTGGCGTTCTATGCTTGTTAAAACCTGAGAAAAGAAAAATGATATTAATCATTTGGTGTACACTTATGATAGTGTATTACATTTATCGAATGATTCTTTATTTTCCAAATAGTCCAATGATCTATTCAAAAAATAATTTGATCTATTTACTATTTAGACACGCATAATGTCAATTAATGATGTAACTTGAAATTATAAAGGAGTACATACTTATGTCAAACACTTATTTCACAGTTACAGGATTACATCATTATTATGGAGATTCATTTCTAGAAAAAGAAATGATGGTTTATTTAAAGAAAGAAATACAATGAATATGATAAAGAAGCTATTAGTGTAAATCTTGCAGGCCTAGGAAAGATTGGTTATGTTGCCAATAGTCCTTATACAGTACTAGGAGAAAGCTATAGTGCAGGAAGATTGTATGATAAAATCAGTGAAGAAGCGAGCGGTAAAGTTAAATTCAAATTAGACAAAGGAGTTATTTGTGAGCTTATTGAATAAGAAAATGGAAGTGTATTTTGGCAGTAATCGAATTGTAAATCAACCAAAGATTATTACGGATGGATATTATAAAGATTTTGGATATGGATTCTATTGTACGAATTTTGAAAAACAAGCAATGCGATGGTCATTAACTAAAAAGAGTAATCATATTGTGAATGTTTATTCATATACTGAAAATTTGGGCTTAAATTGTAAGGTTTTTGAACAGATGAGCGATGAATGGCTAGACTTCGTTGTTTCGTCAAGAAGAGGAATAACGCATACATATGATATTGTTGAAGGGCCTATGGCAGATGATACGATTTGGAATTATGTGGATGATTTTGCACGTGGCTTGATTACGAGAACGGCTTTTTGGGAACTTGTTAAGTTTAAGTATTCCACACATCAAATTGTTTTTTTGTACAGAAGAAGCTTTAAAATGTCTTTCATATCAAAGGAGCTACAGTTTATGAGAAATAAATACTTTGATGAACTAGTAACAGAAAATGATTTGTTTTATGTGTGTTTTATGATTGAGAAGATAGCTCGATTTCTTCATCAACGAAATCAATATGTTGTGAATCAACTGGGATACGATCATTTGTATCATCTTATTAGTGTTGCGAATGTTTTACATAGTGATAATCCGGATAAGGTAGTACATGATTTGATGGATGAATATAAACTAGAGTATGGTAGTTTTCATGTTGAGAATGTAAATAGTGAATTATGTTCTCGCATTCCAACAGAATTGGATATGGGAAAAGTATACGCAAGATTAATAGTGGATACCTTACTTCCAAATGAAGATTATATACAAGGACTTATACGAATCTATAATGATGCTATTTGTTTGATTATTGATGATTATAATTGTAGTGCTTATTATGAACCTTCTTATGTGAAGGCTAGAGCCTATAAAAATGGAGGGTTTTAAAGAACAAAAAAGATTGTAGATTACTGTTCTACAATCTTATCTAAACTATGAATGAATTCTACAACCATCTTACGCTTAATATCATCGATCTTAACGAGTTTATTTAACGCTTCAATTTCGTCTTCATTATCTAGACAAACGATTTCTCGTCTTAGTCTATCGATTTCGTCTTCTAAACGATTCTGTTCTTTAATATATTGTTCATGAACAGCTTTGATTTGATTGTATAATTGATTATCCATGTTTACACCGCTTTCTTTAATCATCATATAGTAAAGTAGAGAATAAAACAACTAATTTTTCAAAATGATTTGAGTTTTTACTTTTTCTTTGATAAACTAAATTCAAAGCGATGACAAGAAGGAGTAGTTTATACCAATTCTATAGAGAGCAAGCGTTTGGTGAAAGTTTGTGTGTTGGATAAGTGAAGGTAGTCTTTGAGTTGAATTTATGAACTAAGAGTAGTAAATTTCGTGACACAGCGTTAATGTGAATGAGAATAAAATTAGGTGGTACCACGTCAAGCACGTCCTATGGGGATGTGCTTTTTTATATTTATGGAAAGGATGATTGTGGATGACGTTGGAAGCAAAGTATAATCATTTAGCAGTAGAAAATGATAAATACCAAAATTGGATTGAAAAAGGATATTTCACAGCGGGCGACTTGTCTAAACGCCCATATTGTATTGTGATCCCTCCACCAAACGTAACAGGAAAGTTACACTTGGGACATGCATGGGATACAACACTACAAGATATTTTATGTCGTTATAAAAGATTAAAAGGCTACGATGTATGTTGGGTAGCCGGAATGGACCACGCGGGTATTGCGACACAGGCAAAGGTAGACGCTCGTTTAAAATCAGAAGGAATTTCTCGTTATGACATTGGACGAGAAAAATTCTTAGAAAGAGCTTGGGAATGGAAAGAAGAATATGCTTCGACTATTCGTAGCCAATGGGCTAAATTAGGATTATCTTTAGACTATAGTCGTGAACGCTTTACATTAGACGAAGGATTATCTCATGCCGTTCGTAAAGTTTTTGTAGATTTATACAATGATGGATTAATCTATCAAGGGGAAAGAATTATTAACTGGGACCCAGAAGCTAAAACTGCATTGTCAAACATTGAAGTTGAACACAAAGAAATCATGGGACACATGTACTACTTCAAATATAAAGTGGTTGAAACAGGACAAGAATTAGTGATTGCGACAACACGTCCAGAAACTATGTTTGCCGACCAAGCTATCTTTGTACACCCAGATGATGAAAGATATAAAGACATCGTTGGAATGCACGCCATTAACCCTGCAAACGGAGACGAACTTCCAATCATGGCAGATGACTATATTGACATGAGCTTTGGTACAGCCGTAATGAAATGTACACCAGCCCATGACCCTAATGACTTTGCATTAGCTAAAAAATACAACTTGCCAATGCCAATCTGTATGAATCCAGATGGAACTATGAATGATATGTGTGGTAAATACGCAGGTATGGATCGTTTTGAATGTCGTGAAGCCTTAGTTAACGACTTTAAAGAAGCTGGCGTTGTAGATCACATTGAAGAACACTTACACCAAGTAGGACACTCCGAAAGAACAGGCGTAATTGTAGAACCATACTTAAGTAAACAATGGTTTGTGAAGATGAAACCATTGGCTGAAGAAGTATTAAAGAACCAAGAAATCGAAGACCAAAGAATCAACTTCGTACCACCACGTTTCAATAAAACATTTGAACAATGGCTAGAAAACATTGAAGACTGGTGTATTTCACGTCAGTTATGGTGGGGACACAGAATTCCAGCATGGACAAACAAAGAAACAGGTGAAATCTATGTAGGAATGGAAGATCCAAAAGACATTGAAAACTGGTCACAAGACGAAGACGTATTAGACACATGGTTCTCAAGTGCATTGTGGCCATTCTCAACACTTGGCTGGCCACAAAACACAGCTGATCTAGAAAGATACTTCCCAAATGATGTATTAGTCACAGGATACGACATTATCTTCTTCTGGGTAGCACGTATGGCCTTCCAAACACGCTACTGCATGAAGAACCGTCCATTCAAAGACGTATTGATCCACGGACTTGTACGTGATACACAAGGACGCAAGATGTCTAAATCATTAGGAAATGGTATTGATCCAATGGATGTGATTCAAGAAAAAGGTGCTGACGCACTACGCTTCTTCTTAACAACAAACTCAACACCAGGACAAGACTTACGTTTTGACGAAACGAAAATGGATGCAAGCTGGAACTTCATTAACAAGATCTGGAACGCAGCTCGTTATGTTCAAATGCAAATTGGGGATACAAAACCAGAACTAGACATGACAAAAGCAAACAGTGTAGACAAATGGATTTTAGCACGCTTTAACGAAGTATTAGACCACGTTTCAACAAACATGGACAAATATGAATTAGCCATCGTAGGAAACGAACTATATAGCTTCGTATGGGACGACTTCTGCAGCTGGTATATTGAATTATCAAAAGCCACACTATATTCAGAAGACGAAAGCCTAGTAGCCAATACAAAAGCTGTACTATACACAGTCATGATGGGAATTCTAAAAGTATTATCACCATTCATGCCATTTGTGACAGAAGAAATCTATTTGAACTTGCCACACGAAAAAGAAAGCTTAAACGTAGAAACATGGCCAGAAAAAGTTGAATTCGAATACACAGACAAAGAAAAAGACGAAATGGCATTGGTCATCAGTGCTATTCAAACCGTACGTGAAATCAAAGTCGAATATTCAATGAAACCAAGTGAAGACTTAACAATCTCACTACACAATGACAACGGCTATGTAGCACTAAATACAGAATCAACAGCCATTCTAGCACGCATGGCACATGCTACAGTAAAAGAAGACCTTAATACAGAAGACGTACTATCACGTACAATCGAAAAAGCTGTATTAACAGTCGCAATGGATGCATTAATTGACCTAGAAGAAGAAAAAGGAAAACTAGAAAAAGAAATCGCACGCCTAGAAAACGAAATCAAACGTTGTTCAGGCATGTTGAAAAATCCTGGCTTCGTCAATAAAGCACCAGAAGCAAAAGTCAACGCAGAAAAAGAAAAACTAGCATCTTACACAGAAAAGCTAGAAATGACAAAAACACAATTAGATAACATCCTTAAGAAATTAGGATAATACAAATCAAACGCCCAGAGACAAACTCTAGGCGTTTTTTTGTATACCAAACAAAAAATGTGTTCAACATCACTGTTAAACACATAGGTTCTATTTTCTTAGTTTGATAGATGAATCATTTAGTTATCTAGTAAAATCACATTGATTGTTTGGGTTTGATTTCTTCACACGTTTTTCTTACCATATAACAAGGATCGTTTTCACATTTAGAAATCACATAGTTGCGAGTTGATTCTGAAATACCATCATAGAGATAAATTTGTCTCAAAATTGCAATTTTAACATAGATTCCTTCATCATCAATTAAATTAATGATTTTGTTGTTAATGAAACTTTCGTTCTCTGCGCTTCTGGTAAGCATAAAAAGAATATGAGTAGCGTTCCATTTAATATCAACGTTATTAAGTTGTAACCACTGTAGTACATTTTGAATAATAACAATTTCTACATTTTCTGGAAATTTGATTGCATTATCAATTTCCAAGTATTCCTTAATGGTTGATGATACAGAATTTGTTGTAGCTATATCATCTTGAATATAAGATAACTCTTCCATAATATCGGTACAACAATTGTCATTCATTGAGATTTGAAGTAGTGAAAGAGCAACTTTCAGTGATATTGTATCTATGTTTGATAAGAACATAGTATTATCAATATCTAAAATATTGCTTTTTTGATTAATGATTTCTTGGAATACATGCTTGTTATTTTCAAAGCTTTTTGGATATTTAAATACCAAAAAAATTAATAAATTTACTGCATCTAGTTTTATTGTTAAACCTTCTTTAGACTTCAATAATGTGTCTGATACTGCTGAAATTAATGAATCTATTATATTGGATGGACAGACGAAATCTTCATTTGATAGTAGTGCTTTTATTGTTGCTATATCTCTCGATGCGCGTTCAAAATAAGTTCCGTTCTGGCCTTGTAACACGTTATTGTTTTCAATTTGTTCAATATATTCTTGAATTATATCGGGATAATCTTTCTGCTTTTCAGTTGTTGTTTCTAATTTATATATTCCATTGTAAAATTCTGGAAGGTGTTTTTTTACACTTTGATCCAACTCTTCAGTTAAATTATAATTCTGTTTTCGAAAAACACATAAGAATAAAGGCCATGTCATTATTTCACTAGAGTTTTGTGGGTCTTTTACAACGTTAATTATGTTTTGAATGAGGGATTGTGCATGATCTATGCTCATCTTGTTTATGTTAATGTTATTTGCTATTAAATGGAAAATGTTTCTATACCAACGTTTATAGTGTTTATCTATAAATGTACAACAAATATCAGCTAACGTATTCTGATTTAATCGATGTGAAGCTCTGGAAAGACAGTAAAATACGGAATTACCAACTGCAATTACAATATTTTCTTCATTTAACCATTCATTAATTAAAGTGATAATTTGATCTTCATACTTTTCATAATCATTATCGCTTAAATAATCTGCAACTACACCGAATGCTAATAATTTATTGATTGTACGCTTATATCTGATTGGTTGGTTTTCACAAAATTCCATGATTTCTAAAGCATCTTTATAATCCATATTGGTTAAAATTTCAGGATAAGAATTTATGACTTTTTTAACTTCACTTTCTTTTCCAGTGAAAATGGCAAGTTTTAATAAATTTTTTCTTAGTATCCAATCATTATGCCTGCACGATAGATAAAAAGAAAAGTTTTTGATTTTTTCGTAAAATAATAAGATATGGGTTAAAGAGCCATTGTAAAAGGATACTATAAATGAACTGGCTAATAGGGAAGCGTAGTCACGATAATAAAAGTATCCGTTAGAAAGAATAGTTGTATACGGAGATTCTATTTTCTGTTTATATAAACCTTTGATGTATTTTTCTTCTAAAGATTCATTGATTCTATCTAATACAGGATAATAGAGCTTTTCATCAATTTCGTCTAATTCTTCTTGAGCTAAAGACTTCTTGTATCGATTGTTCGTCTCATCTAAAGTGAATTGTTGATTTCTTAAGTCTATAAGAATATCTTGGATAACCCATGTGGGTTGTGAGCTTTGTTTAGCTAGAACACAAGCTTTTTTTAAATAATCGATACATTTTGGCATATCATTTAAAAAATATGATTGTATTGCCATCCAACGAAGATTAACAACGTTAAAATACATCTCATCTTGTACCTCTCTTAAATCCTCTAAGAACATACTTGTATTAAAATCTTTGATTGATTTTGAGTCAAATAAAACAGTTAAAAAATGTTCTGTCCATTCATCAATTTTACTAGTACTAGGCTTTTCGTCTGGTATTTTTATTGGCCCAAGATTCACTGTTATTTTTAATATATAGTTAATGCATCTATCTATATTATCAATTATTGATTTTGGAATTTTTGGGGTATAGAAGCTATTAATACTTTTTAAATCTGTAATAGGTAATGTCTGATCCTCATCTTCTGATTTGAATGATAATCGTCCTTTACAATAATCGTGATAAACTGTCATGATATCACTAATTAATGCTTGTGCGCTATTAGTACTTAAATCATCGAATTTATGTACTGTTTTACTTTTGGCAAAAGTAGCACCAAGTAAACTCTTTTCTAAAGATGTTTTTTCTTTTGATGTTTCATCACAAAAATAGAATAAAGATTTTATATTATTCTTTCTTGCAGCATTAATTTCATTTTGAACACCTTGTGAAACACCATCTGCATTATCTATTAAAAAGATACCTACATCACTATCTTCTAATGACCAAATATAGTGTTTTTCCGCAGGTAATGTTGAAGCGGGTTCATCTTCAAATAAATATACTTCTGCTAATTGTGTTTCTTCAATCTTCTTTTTAAGAGTGTTTCGTACTTTGTCGTATTTTCCATTATCTCCACAAATTGAGCTGATGAAAACTCTTAACTTACGGGAAGGTAGAATACTTTTTTCAAAATCATATTGTTGTCCTTCATCTGTATATTCCCATTGTACTCCACCAAAAGGTGTGCTTATTCCATTAAGTCTAATTCCCATTTTGTTTTTCTCCTTATGCTTTAGTTGAAAGATATATCTGTTCATAAATATTATACAACAAAGAAAATATTTATTATATTTTGGCACGACTTGTGCTTTGATATTGAGAAAACCAATAGATGATAAAAACATTTTCTGGCTTCGAAATTTTTTTATAAAATGGGTATAGCTTATTGATCTGTATCCTAATACAGTCTTTTAAGAACTTTCTATACATTTACAGTCGAAATTTGGTGAACTTTCAACAATAGGATGAATATATAGTATTACTGGAATTGCAAAAACAGTTAACCATAGTATGACCACTATAATTATTTGAATCTCCTTGGAAAATTTTAAATAGTAAAGGATTTACAGTTTTATGACTATAAATCTGACAAGGGAGACCACCAAAAATTTTAATTATTTAATAATTGTTTATATAGAAGTTAATAGTGTGAAATAATGTCAAGGACAAGAGTATGACTTTCTAGTGAGACATGATGCGTGTATACGTATTATGTCATAATTTTGGATTATGGAAATATCATAAGAGTGAAAAAGCTTAGTAAATATTATTCGTTGAAATCCATGCGATATTATTATCTTTTGTATAGGAAATATAATTATGTAGCGAAGAAATCTAGTTAAAAAGTATTGATTATTTATTTTTATACTGCAGAATAGTGATTAGCAGAAATGGTTGCTTACGAGGCAACTAGTGAAAACCTTCTTTCTATCAATTAGATTGGAGGTTTTTGTTTTATGTACAAATATATATTTTAAAAAGAAGTTTGTTATGATTTTCTGGTTGATCGTATATTAAACTTGTAGAAGAATGAAGAAAATAAGGAGAATTGCAAAATGAAGTATTCAACGAAGATGTATCCAATACATTTAGATGATGGTAGAACAGAGTGGTGTGTAGGGCATCCAGACTTAAAAGGTTGTGTTGGTGGAGGAGATACAGAGGAAGAAGCAATTAAAGATGCTGAGAAATATAAACTGTATATCAAAAATACTTAGAAAATGAAGTGACTGATGCAACTATTCTATGAATTAGAAAAACATATAAATGAAAATATTAATGCTGTCAAAAATGAGAACTTTTTATTTTATATGTTTAAACTGTGAAAATAGAGATAGATTGATTGTTGTTTGAAATAATATAACGTTCAAAAGATATATTCATAACATATTAATATAATCGACATAAATGTTGTCGATTTATAAACTATTATATAGGTGAACATGAAATAATTAACAAAATATCTACGCACACAGTCTAATGTGACTTGTTGGGTATAGTGCGATATTGGAATTATGAAATGAAATTGACACATAGATGATGTTATGAATGCTTTTTTTGAAATGTTTCGCATAAATAATTACATTACTAAACACATAAGATGGAAATACAAAACTTAAAATAGTAATCATGTTCGCGGACAGGAGAAAATTAGAAAACAATGATATTGTGTGGTATGTGAGTGGTTGGATATTCAGACATTGTGAAAGTATAGGGGGATAAGCGGTGAAAGAAGAGACTTTGCGACTTAATGTCATATTATTTTTTACTGTATGATATAGAGAAGTGATTGTTTATAAAAGAATATCGAAAGATGATTTTTAAAATATGGATAATCTTGCAATTGTAAGTTGATAATAGTAAGATAAACAAAAGATAGATAAAGAGAGGGATAATGATGTTAGGATATAATGTAATTGATATATCATCATATATTATTGAATATTCAAATGAAATTAATAGCCCAGTAAGTAATTTGAAATTACAAAAATTACTATATTATTCACAAGCTGCAACGCTCGTTGAACTTGGACAGAAATGTTTTGATTCAAAAATTATGGCATGGGAATTTGGACCGGTTGTAGTTGAAGCGTATCAGCATTACAAGGAATTTGGAAGAGAAGTTATTCCAAATCAAGGAGATTGTAAAAGAATAAAACTTGATGGTAAGACTATGAAGATTATTTATGAACCATCAAAAAAAATTGATGATGGCACAAAAAAAAATAATCTGTAAAGTTGTTGATTCTTATTCTAAAGTAAGTAATCCATTTGCGTTAGTAAGAAAAACTCATGAAGAAGATCCTTGGAAAAATACTGATTTAAATCATGAGATAGAATGTGATGAAATACTTAAATATTATGTAAAACAACCAGAAAAGATATATGGGGTATAAGAAATGCAGTACAATAATTCAATGGATACAGAAGAATTATTAAAAATATTTTATTCTGATGAATATGGTGTTGATAAGAATGAACTTAGTAAAAGTTTAAAAGAGGTAGTGAAATATTATGACAAGCATACAAGACATCAATATCATATTATTTCCAGATTCGTTAATGAAAAAATGCAGGAAAGCGAAGATGCTATAAGCTATATATTAAATAATATAGATGCTATGTTAGCTTTTTTAGAATATAGACGAGAAAATTGTGAACGAATGTTAAGAGATTTTTCAGACTTAGAGATAGATAAAATAATTTTGAATTTGGAAAAATTGTATGATCATATTGCACTTGAGGAAGAACGCCTGAAAAATAATGCGGTGAATATGCGAATCAGTAACAACCAGATACAAAATAATGTAATAAATACTTTTAATTCGATAATGGAAAGCTTTCAGAGAAAAGTGGATGAAGTTTCGGGTTCTTTGAACGCAAATATAATTACTGTGGTTGGATTGTTTTCTGCTATTATATTTGTGTTTTTTGGTGGCATTACAGGAATGTCAACATTGGTGACAGGTGTTTGTGAGTTAAAGAGTAAAAAAGATCTGACAATACCGTTGATTTGTGTTTGTGCAGTAGGTTTCGTGATTTTTAACATTGTTTTTTTGTTATTATATTCAATCTCAAAAATTGTTGATAAAAATATAGGAACGACAATTAAAGGACGAGAATATGTTTGGTATGGTTTTGAAAAAAAAAGATGATAATAGTTATGAAATAATGAGAAATGGAATTAGTACCGGAGAATATCGCAATACTCAACAGGAAGCGGAAAGGAAAATAAAATGGGAACAAAACTTCTTTAATATAAAACAAACTATCTTTATGTGTATAAAAAAGGTTCTATTTAGATTTCCGTATGTATTAGTTGTAAATGTTATATTTGTAGTAGGTATTATATATCTTTATAAGCAACTATAATAGATACATTTTATAGTATTGTTTTGATACAAGTATACCAAATATAAGTGATCTGTAATTAGCTGTGATCAACTAAAAGTTGACTCTGAGAGTTGAGTGGTTGAAAAACTGATAAAGAGCATAGATATTGGCACAATAAATTAGTATGAGATTATGTGAATTAGCTTCCAAAAATTTAAGGTTGTGGTATATTTCCTGAAATGGTTTATAGCTAAAATTGGGTTCGGACAACATTTATATATCTTTTATGGGCTTCGTTGACAAGAAAAAGTGCAGAACCTATAATTCAACTAGATTTAAACAGCTCATCTACTAGAGTAGAAAGAGTTTCTTAAGGCGTACGATTTTGTGCGTCTTTTGACTTTCATGAGCTGTACAAATTCTGTAAATGTATTGAATTATTGTAGTTGAAATAATACTATCCACTTCTTCTGACTAATGTGTGATAGCTAAAAATTTATCTTCAATTAAAATAAGTAAGAAAGATTTCATTGAAACTATGATGATATCAATATTCTTTGGCTTAAAAGAAATAATGATGCTGTGAAACAACTTGGTTAAAAAGTATTGATTATTTATTTTTATAAGGTACAATAGTGAGTAGAAATGGTTGCTTACGAGGCGACTAGTGAAAACCTTCTTTCTATTGATTAGATTGGAGGTTTTTATTTTATATATCTCGTGAGGTTGCAGAGTATTTAGATCTTCTTACACAAATACTAAATTCATTGGTGCATGATTAAATAATTATGTTAGAGAGAGGTTTTGAGGAACGTAAAATTATGAATGTTGTAAATGGTAATAATGAAACCTTTGATGTAAACATACCTTTTGTAAGGGATGCAATTTTGTATTATACGATACAACAATATTTTAATAATAATGATAAAAAGACTTGTGAGTTTATTCATCAGATTGAAGAAACTCATAATTTTGATTTTCATGAGGGATTGAAAATGAATATTCCGTTATTATCTAAATTACTTAATACGACTGATAAAGAATTTTATGCTCGTTATGGCATGGTAAAAGATAGTTTCGCTAATTTAACTAATGATGTGATATTAGTAAAAAAAGGGGATCAAGCTTATTCTAAACTATTAGCTACAACGAAAGAAGCTCCACCTTATTTATTTTTAAAAGGGAATGTTCACTTGCTAGAAGAAAAATCTGTTTGCGTTGTTGGTAGTAGAAATGCTAGTGAAGAATCAATGAAAAAAACAGAGCGCATTGTTAAATCTCTTGTTAAAAGAAATATCGTTGTAAATGCTGGACTTGCAAGAGGTATTGATACAGCGACTCATATTGCTGCATTAGCCAATGGTGGAAGAACAATAGCTGTGATTGGTACACCAATCAACCAGTATTATCCTAAAGAGAATAAGGATTTACAAATTCAAATTGAAAAGAATGGGTTGGTGGTATCTCAATTTCCACCATGTAATGCTGTTAATAGATGGAATTTTCCAACACGTAATGGAGTTATGAGTGGCATTTCACTCGCAACTATCATTATGGAAGCAGGTGAATCGAGTGGTGCATTAAAACAAGCAGATTATGCATTAAAACAAGGTAGAGATGTATTGATTCCACAATCTGCTATTGATAATCCTTTAATTCAATGGCCAAAAAAATATGTTAGTAAAGGTGCTCATGCATTTAAAACATTAAAAGAGGTTCTACAGACTTTAAATAGAAATGAGTTGATTTTAAACAAGTTCGATGATGAGATTGTAGTAAGTACTGTTGAAATGGATTGATTGTATGAACATTATTAGTACTTGGTGATACTCTTTATAAATAACTTTTGGGGTATTCGTTAGTTTACGGATACAAAATTAATTAAGGAGGAACCCAAGAATGAGAGATGTTTATGATGTTGCTAAATATTTTATTAAAAATGATGCAGATTCTTTTCCAAATACATATGAAGGAAATATGAAGCTTCAAAGTTTGCTTGTATTTGCTAATATGATCTATGTTGCAGAATATGGTGAATTATTATTTGATGATGTATTAGCTTTAAAAGATGATTGCGCTGTTAAGAAAGTAAGACTTCGCTATGAAAGTGACAAGTTCGAGCAAGATTTTTCAGATAATGAATATATTGCTTTAAATATGGTTATGTCAATTTTTAAAAGTGTATCTGTAAAAGAATTTTCTGAAATTACTCACACATTTAATTTTTGGAAGGAAACGGATTGTCCTTATAAAAGTAAATCAATATTACACGATGAAGACATTGATCGTATGAAAGAAATCATTCATGCCTACCAAGAATCATCGAATGATGTTATGACTAGAGAAATTATTAATGGAATTAGTTTTTACTATAATGGATTTCAATTAACAGATGAAATAATTGAAGAATTAGCATCTTTTACATTAAATGCGGATGACGATTCATATACCGTATATTTAGATGATGGAAGTCTGGTGGTTTATTAATGAGCTTTATGTCTGGACAAGGGATTTTTTGATATTAAGAAAAAATCCCACTCAATGAGTGGGACCTAATAGTGGAGACGTACTTAACATAGGAGACGTACTTAACATACGCTTAGCATTATTAACCATCCACCGACTATTGACCTGTCGAGGAGTAAGTACCTTCGGTAAACAGAACTATAGATTGTATTTTGTTTGTTTTCAACAAGAATTGTATGAATCTGCATTATCAAATCATTGAATGGACTTTAAATTTATTTTTGCAAAAACATCGAAATTCTGAACATTGTTAATTCTGGAAGAAAGGTTTGTTGATTTCACTACTTGTTTGTTTAAAAATAATGTTGTGGTAAAGTAATTACAGCTTGATATCAACCTGTGGTGGCTCTGTTTAAACAGGGCGCTTTTTTTGTTGATATAGGGAATAAAAATTTAAAGTTGAAAATACTTAAACGAGAAAAAATCACGTAGCAAAGCTTACGAATGCAATATATGTAGTATAATAGGCTTGTAAAAGGAGAAAAAGATGCTTATAGGGGTAAAAGTGCGAAATTTTAAATCGTTCAATGATTTAACTGCTTTTAGTATGGTTGCTTCGAATAAATTAAGAAAGCAAAAAGAAAGACTGTATGAATCGGATACAATATCACTTTTGAAAAGTACTGTGATTTATGGATCGAATGCTAGTGGTAAATCTAATTTTGTGGATGTATTACACTTTATGAAAGATTGTGTTACAAATCAAGAAATTCCAATTGAATCCTATAATTGGTATTGCAGAAATCATGAAGACAATAAAGAAAAAATTTCATCTTTTTCAGTTCAATTGTTATTGAATGAGGATTGTTTTGAATATGGATTTGATGCAATTTTGAATACACAAACAATCAAAGATGAATGGATTGTAGATTTAAATAAAAAGAAAATCTTATATCAGAGAAATAATGATGGAAAACCTTTAAATGGTTTAAATTTAGGAAAAGAAGATCGTATGCGTATGGAGATTTATTTAGATGATTTCCTGCATAATGACAAATCATTATTTTTAACAGAAATGAATAGAAATAAAAGTTTTGATAAAGATTCTGAATTAAGTGTGTATCATAGAATCTATAATTGGTTCGCAAAAGATTTGAATGTGGTTTTACCAGATATGCCATTAACGAAATTTTCATACTATTATGATGAAAGTACATTGAGTAATATAAAGAAAATAGTTCGTTCATTCAATACAGGTATAGAGGATATTGAAATTAAGAATATGAGTGAAGAACAGCTTCAAAATAAGATTGGCATTTCACTCTATAAAGATGTCATTAATGAATTGAAAAAAAATGTACACAAAAAGAAGCAAGAACTCAATTTATCAATGCGATCTAAAAAGGAATTCTTTAATATTACTATGAATGACAATTATGATTTGGAGATTAAGACTCTATGTTTTAAACACGGGAAATCCATGTTAGATTTTGAATTTTGTGAAGAGTCAGATGGCACAAGGCGTATTTTTGATTTTTTAGATATTTTGTTAAATAAAAATCAAAATAGTGTTTACGTAATTGATGAAATGGAAAGAAGTTTACATCCCAATCTGTTTAATCGTTTCATAGAACTATTGAATGAGTATCAAAAACAGTCTAATATACAAGTTATATTTACTACGCATGAATCTTCTATTATGAAACAAGATCTTTTTAGAAGAGATCAAATATGGTTTATTGAACGAAATAAAGATAATGATTCTAGAATATATTCGTTGGATACTTTTAATGAAAGATTTGATAAAAAAATTAGTAAAGCATATCTTGAAGGTCGATATGGTGCTATACCACAATTCAAATCATTACATATTAATGAGTTAGAATGAATTTAATCCAACTCTATAAATAATAAAATGCTTGGAGGTGAAACTATGCATTGGGCGCCAATTTGGTATCCTTACATTGACAAAGAAAAGTCAACAATTACGAAAAAGGTGTTAAAACCGGATACACCACAAGAAATCAGAGATGCTTTTGAGAAACATCAAGAAGAATTGAAGAAACCGGTTCATGGTTTTGTTGATAAATAGTATTTAAAATAAAGTGTCTAATAAATTGAAAGGTGGTCTATCTCATGCTTGAAAAAAAAGGAATTAACGTTTGTGGTATTCATTCTATATGTTCTTGGTCAACATTGGAATATGACAACGCCTGAAGTGTATGACATATTGAATTCAACTGGTATATTAGATGATTACATTATTAAATGCTATGAGGTTAAAAAAAACAAAGGAATCTGCAAAAACAGATTCCTTAAACCAGGGAAAATCCTTGTCGAAGAATGGAATACCAGTTTCTTTTCTTGTAGAGAAAACGGACTACAATAACGGTCTGCTTTTCTTCATTAATAGTATAAAAGGCAAGGTAATTATTGATTATTACAAAACGAATTTCCCAACTGGCTAAAACTGGATCATCGACAATATGGAACTTTTGAGGAAAATCTGATAATGTTCCTATCTGCTTTGTGACAGCATCTAACAGATTGTCAGTAGCTTGAGGATTTTTTAGTACAAATTCGATGTAATCCACAGCACGCATAATATCATGCTCTGCGGTGGATGTGATATGAAGCTGATAACTCATTGTGTGCGGCGACCCCTGATATCTGCCATAGCTTTAGAGAAAGGTTGGGTATGACCTGATGCAACATCATCCATTCCTTCCTTAATTTGGCTGTATAGCTCAAAGCGGCTGGTAAGATCTTCGTAGGCTTCAATACTCATAACTGCAAGGTCGCCTTTTCCATTTTTTGTAATAAAAACTGGTTCTGGATAATTATGACAAAATGTAGAAATTTCATTGTAATTGTTCCTTAAATCAGCACTTGATTTGATTTTCGGCATAAAAGCACCTCCTTATTTATAACAAAATTGAACTAACACACTCTGGCGAGTGTGGGCTTTTTTTTTAATATAGCCTAGTTCTTCTCCTTTTTCTTATTCTATCATAGTTTTGTCTTTATTTTTTGAAAGCTAACTATATAAAATTCAAGTATTTTTTATGAAAAAGTTTGAAAATACAAAAATAACTAGATTTTTTAGTTAGTTTTAAATAGATCTTTGAAAATGTGAATATTGGATTAAATTTAGGCATGACGAAAAGAACTTTT
>ENA-OPWH01000755-OPWH01000755.1-human-gut-metagenome-genome-assembly--contig:-NODE-755-length-23053-cov-2.890469_pt1 | contig 23053 bp, 19 predicted proteins | sample MGYA00241506_ERZ502004 | MGnify/ENA primary metagenome ERZ502004 (study PRJEB25962, sample SAMEA2043049) | human gut metagenome | biome: human gut; feature: human-associated habitat; material: faeces... | reverse complement strand
GAGAATGTACCCTGCTGCCCTTTCCATCTGCGGCGACATACAGATGGCTTTTCTAACCGGATATCCGGTCAGGAAAACAGTCCCGGTACATCGCTGCACCGGGACTGTCTGTTGTAGTCTGTATTTATTTTCTGTATTTATTTAAGAAGTTATGCAATCGGTTCTTCCAATGCCGTATTGTATGCTTCCAAAATAATTCCCTGGATCTTTTCCCGGGTTCCCTGGCTGATGGGATGGGCGATATCGCGGTATTCCCCATCTGCACTGCGCTTGCTCGGCATCGCAATGAACAGTCCCTTATCGCCCTCGATCACTTTAATATCATGCACCACAAACTCGTCGTCCACGGTAATGGATACAATCGCTTTCATTTTACCTTCTTTGGCAATTTTCCGAACCCTTACATCGGTAATCGTCATAACTTATTCCCCCTAGCGTTTCAGATAATGTATCTGTCGTTTTTCTCTATTACAATCTTGATTTCATCTTCTCCGCGATAGAAGGAATTTGCACGGATCGTATCCCGGCTTTCTACGATACAGTTCTCGATGTGCGTATTATCGCCGATATATACGTCATTCAAAATAATGGAATTCTTGATGTAACAGTTGTTTCCGATAAAGGATTTTTTGAAGATTACGGAATCCTCTACCGTGCCGTTGACAATACAGCCGCTGGAAATCAGGCTGTTCTCAACCTTCGCTCCAACATTATACTTTGCAGGCGGTAAATCATCAACCTTTGAATAAATATCCGGATACTGTTTGAAAAAATAATTACGGATCTCCGGTTTTAAGAAGTCCATATTGGTATCGAAATAGTCTTCCACCGTTGCAATATTCTTCCAGTAATCTTTGATCTTATATCCGAAGATCCGTTTCTGATTTTTGTAACGGATCAGAATATCCTTTACAAAATCATAACGGTCTTCCATTGCACAGCGCTCGATCATATCAATCAGGAGACGTCTGCGGATAACATAAATACCACAGGAAATGGTATTGGAGCGTGCCTCAATCGGCTTCTCTTCAAACTCTTCGATCCGGCTTTCCTCGTTCATCTTGATGGTACCGAACCGCTCTACGTTTACATTTGCCGGCATGTCCTTGCAGACAACGGTCACATCCGCTTTTTTGGAAATATGATATTCGAGGACTTTGTTGTAGTCCATCTTGTATACACAATCGCCGGAGGTAATAACTACATAGGGCTCATGGCTGTTTTTTAAGAAGGAGAGGTTCTGATAAATGGCATCTGCCGTGCCTCTATACCAGGAGCTGTTCTCCGCGGTTACCGCAGGAGTAAACAGAAACAATCCACCCTGTTTTCTTCCGAAATCCCACCATTTGGAGGAGCTTAAATGTGCATTTAAGCTTCTGGCGTTATACTGGGTCAGCACGCCGACTCTCTGGATATGAGAGTTCGTCATGTTGCTCAGCGCAAAATCAATACTTCTGTAGCTGCCTGCCACCGGCATCGCGCCGATCGCGCGCTTCTGGGACAGTTCTCTCATCTTGCGGTTATTGCCGCCTGCTAAAATGATACCGATTGCTCTCACTGTTTGTCACCTGCCTTAATCAATGTTTTGCCGCTTGCCAGATATCCATCCGGATAATCGTCTGCTGTCGTAATGCCGAATACTACGGAATTCTTGCCTACAGATACATTGGCAGGCACAACGCTCTTCTCACCAACAGTGACAATACCGTCGCAGTAAATATGCGGTGCAGTATCGTTCGGTGCTTCCTCCCCGACGCCCAGTCTGACGTGATCACCGATCTTCGTGTTTTCCGCTACGATTGCCTTGCTAAGCTCACAGCTCGCCCCAATCTCTGTATTGTTCATGATAATGGAGTCACGCACAACCGTATCTTTACCGATCGTAACACCGCAGCCGATTACAGAGTTATAAACCTGTCCGTAAATCTCAGAGCCTTCTCCGACGATACTGCGTTCGATCACACCGCCCTTTGCAACGTACTGAGGAGGCAGGATCTCGCTCTTTGTATAAATCTTCCAGAATTCTTCATAAAGATTAAACTCCGGAATGATATCGATCAGTTCCATATTGGCTTCCCAGTAAGAACTTAAGGTTCCCACATCTTTCCAATAGCCTTCAAACTTCCAAGCCATCAAATTCTTTCCTTGATTCAAGTAAGATGGAATAATATCTTTTCCAAAATCATGACTTGTATCGGTCTTCTTGGCATCATCCAATAATTCTTTTCGCAACAATTTCCAGTTGAAAATATAAATTCCCATACTAGCTAAATTGCTCTTTGGATGTTCCGGTTTTTCTTCAAACTCAACGATATGGCCTTCATCATCGGTATTCATAATACCAAAACGACTAGCTTCTTTCATTGGAACCGGTAAAACCGCAATCGTTGCATCTGCATCATGTTCTTTATGATATTTCAACATTTTTGCATAATTCATTTTGTAGATGTGATCTCCTGATAAAACCAATACATATTCAGGATTGAATTTATCAATAAAATCAATGTTTTGGGTAATGGCATCTGCCGTACCTTGATAGACATCAAATTTGGTTCCGTCTTTTTCACGAGGTGGTAAAACATATACACCACTACCACGTGTATCTAGGCCCCATCTTTGTCCTTGACCTGCATAAGCATTTAACTCAACAGATTCATACTGTGTTAAAACACCCACAATATTGATATCTGAGTTCGCACAGTTGCTCAATGGAAAATCGATAATACGATATTTCCCACCGAAATAAACGGCCGGTTTCGCATTCTTTTTGGTCAAATCCAATAAACGCGTTCCACGACCACCCGCCAAAATCATAGCGAGCATATTATTTTGTTCCATACTCATCCTCCTAATACATATTATTCGATACAAAAATTATAACATAGTTTTCCTAAAAAATACGTAAAATTTCATTTTTGTAAGTGTTTACAGAGGCTTTGAATTTGAACACTTCAAATCAGATATAAAAAAAGTGAAAAGTACCCAAAGGATACTTATTCACTTCGTAAAGCTTCTACTGGATCTTTTTTAGAGGCAATGCGGGCTGGAATGAGTCCTGCAAGAACCGTTAAAACCAAATCAATGCCAATCAAGAAGATGGCACCCGATAAAGGAAGCTTGGCAATATGGGCAACTGCGGTCATATGTTCTACCACTAGACTAATAGGAATATTCAATATTAGCGTTATACCGATTCCTAAACATCCACTTATACAACCAATAATAAACGTTTCCGCATTAAAGACCCGGGTAATATCTTTTTTACTAGCTCCAATCGAACGTAAAATACCAATTTCCTTGGTTCTTTCCAGAACCGAAATATAGGTAATAATGCCAATCATAATACTAGAGACAATCAAAGATACTGAGACAAAGGCAATCAATACATAACTAATGATATTGACTACTCGCGTCACACTGCTTAACATCGTGCCAATAAAATCGTTATATGAAATCACATTGGCTTTCTTACCCGCTTTTTCTTGTTTCTTATTGTAGCTGGTAATGAGATCTCCAAGCTTTTCTTTATCATCAAAGTTTTTCGCATATAAAGAAATCTTCGTTGGGTTAGAATAATCCACAACACCTAATTTACGCAAATTCGATTCATAGGTCGCATTCACATTTTCATTATAGGTATTCATATAATTCATCAAATCTTCTTGTGACATTGTCGATAGCTGCATCTTTTGTTCATCACTCAGATTCGCCATCGTCTTTTTTTCGTTGTTTGTAAAAGGCTGACTGGTAAATACATTGATATCCGGATGGGCTTTTTGAGCTTGTACAATGGCTGAATTTTGGGTTTTCTCACTAACATATTGTTCCATCGCTTTGGTGTAATAAACCCCACCCATTGTTTGTTTTGAAACCGTTGAGTCAGCCGGTTTAATAATTCCTACAACCTTTACTTCCGGACTGGAAGCCACTAGACTCTTCAAATAATCTGAGTAATCACTTTGATCCACCCATAAACCATTCACATTTTTATATAAATCGCTGTTTAAAACCAAACGGAACGTTAAGCCTAAAAGCTCTTTATCCGAATAGCTTTTTAAATTGGTCTTCGCAATCTTATCGGTATTCCCTTTTAGAATCTCTTGATAGTTATTCACCAAAGTATCCTGGTTCATGACACCTAGCGAATATAAAGCATAATCCGTGATCTCGTTATTTTCATCGACTTCCAAAACAACTTCATTGTATTTTGTTGGCCATTTACCTTTAAGCAGCTGATATTCATCATCGCGTAGTTTTTGGGACTCTGGTAAAGCGTTCCATACTTCATCATTGGCCATAGATTCCGAATCCATAAATTGGGATTGCAGTGACATCATATCGGTCATACCCAAGCGGTCTAATAGACCATTCGGACTAACTTGCACAAGTCCGGATGCACTGTTCTCATTATAGACTTGCAGATTCAAGTTATAATCGTATTCGATTGCTTTGGCAGTCTGGCGGAACTCCTTCCCTTTTTTACTATTTAAATAATTTTTAAATTCCGATAAATTGTTCTTTTTGGAAGAAGAAATCGATTCTAGTACATCCTCGGCATAGGCTCTTGTTTGAATTTTTCCCTTCGAACTTTTATCTGTCTTTTTTGACATGCCCATCATAGTCGACATTAAGGTTGTCATATCCGTGGTATTGGCAGAAATTTCAATCGGATAACTTGCCATCGTGTCATTTTCCATATCATCAATATACGTTTGCATCCCATTAGATAAAGACATAATCAAGGCAATGCCAATAATCCCAATACTCCCCGCAAAAGCAGTCAAGAAAGTTCTAGCCTTCTTGGTTAATAAGTTATTTAAACTTAAGGAACAAGCCGTTTTAAAAGACATGCTTGGTTTTTTTAGAGCAACATGCGCATCGGAAGCTTCATCCTTGTCTAAAGGATTGGAATCACTTTGCACCTGACCATCCTGCAAGCGAATAATCCGCGAGGAATACTTTTGGGCTAGCTCAGGGTTATGGGTAACCATAATAACCAGCTTATCTTTAGAAATCGCTTTTAAGATTTCCATAATCTGCACACTAGTCGCACTATCCAAAGCTCCGGTCGGTTCATCGGCTAAGATGATCTCTGGATTATTGACAATAGCACGGGCAATCGCAACTCGTTGCATTTGTCCACCCGACATCTGCGTTGGCTTTTTATGCAACTGATCTCCTAAACCCACTTTTTCTAGTGCTTCAGTAGCCCGTTTGGTGCGTTCTTCTTTATCAACACCTGTTAAAGCCAGAGCCAATTCTACATTGGATAAAACACTTTGATGCATAATCAAATTATACGATTGAAAGACAAAACCCACTTGATGGTTGCGATAAGTATCCCAATCTTTGTCTGAATAAGCCTTCGTTGAAGTCCCATTAATCATCAAATCACCAGACGTATAACGATCTAGTCCACCAATGATGTTTAAAAAAGTCGTCTTTCCACAACCACTCTGACCTAGAATAGAAACAAATTCATGATCTCGAAACGAAAGCGAGACTGATTTCAGAGCATGAACGGTATCAGCTCCGGAACAATAATCTTTGACAATATCCTTACAAACTAACATACAAATTCCTACTCATTTCCATGAATCACTTCTTGAAGTGAATAGATGGATAAATCTTTATTAAATAAATATGAAACCGAACAAACGATAAAGAACAAATAAAAGTATTGTGGGCCAAACAGTTCCAAGCCAATCGCAATAGGTGCTAAGAAAGTATTGGTACCTGCACCAAATACCGCAACATAACCTAAAGCAGCACCTAAGGCTAGTGGCAAACCAAAAAGGCGAGCTAATACTAGACCCAGTGAAGCTCCAATCGCAAAGAGTGGAGTAACTTCTCCACCTTGAAAACCAGCACTTAGACAAAAGACAGTAAAGAGCATTTTACATACCCAGTCCCAAGGATAAATGGTTCCACCATTTAAAGCACTTTGTACTAAATTCGTCCCTAATCCACTATAGCGACCTTGGCCACAGACAAAGAATAATAGTGCTAAACCAGAACCCATCACAAAGATTCGTAAATAGGGATTTTTAATATACAAGCGAGAAATAAAACGAATCTTTCCTAATAAAAACGCAAAGAGCTGACCAACAAGGCCGAATAAGATACCCATACAAACCACTTTAAAACATGTCACAATCGAAATATTCCAATGGACCGATAAAGCGACTTCTTCATGTACAACGCCAAAAAGACTGGCTACATAATTGGAAGTAAAAGCAGCAACTAAAGCCGGACATAAACTCATATACTGTAAGGCTCCGGCAACCAAAACTTCCAAGGCAAAGAAAACCGAAGCACATGGGGTGCCAAATAAACCGGCAAAACCAGCAGCAATCCCAGTGACCACAAAGACGATATTGGAGTCTTTAAACTTAATAAAACGACCAAAGAAGGCAGAAACATCGGCTCCAATTTGAACCGCAACTCCTTCCCGACCGACCGAACAACCAACTAAATGACTCAACCAGGTAGAAACAATCATGATAGGAATCAAACGCACAGGAATTTCTTTTTCCTTTCCTTGTTCCAATTTAAAAACCAAGCCCATACCTTCGCGGCTTTTTCCCCCAAAGTCCACAAAGACAAAGGCAATCATCAAACCAACCAGAGGCATCAAAGGCAATAAGAAAACTTCTTTGCCCTTTCGAAAGGCAAAAATAAAATTAAGCCCTTTACAAAAGATGGCTTCACAAAAACCGACACAAGCGCCAATCACAATTCCCATCAAAGTATAAAAGAATAAAGTCTTAATTAAATCCGCATTCTTTTTTATGATATCCATACTATTCCCTCTTAAAATATTCCAATAAAAGTATTCTATCACTAAGACTTTCCGTTATACTATGATTATGTGTAAAAATTATAAGATTTATTATTTAGATGATAAAAAATTCCTTTTTGCGATGAAAAAGGACTATTCGAAAGAAGAAATGATAGCCACCTTTCAGCTTTCGAAAAAGACCCAAAAACTCTTTCATTTTCCGAAGAAAGAAAGCTATAAAAAAGATGAAAAAATCTGTATTTCTTTTCCTGGAGAAACCATTCCAAATCCAAGCTTTTCACCTATTGAAGTTGTATATGAAGATGAAATGATTTTAGCGGTCAATAAGCCACCTTTTCTATTAGTCCATGAAGATGGAAATACCCAAGATACCTTGCAGAACCGAGTCAATGGATATCTGCTTCAAAAAAACTGGACCCATCCAGCCCAGGCCCTACACCGTATCGACTATGAAACCAGTGGCCTTGTTCTTTTCAGCAAGAATCGCTTCTTCCAGCCTTTATTCGATGCCTGTATGGCAAGTCATGCCTTTTACAAACAATATCTCTGTATTGTGAAAGGAAAATTTCCTTATAAAGAAAAGACTTGTACCTTTCCTATTGCTCGCAATCGCCATCAAGCCAATGCGATGATTGTGCACAAAAACGGAAAGGAAGCCTACACCCACATAGAAAGACTAGAAACGAAGCAAGATTCCTCCCTTTTAAAAGTTGAAATTCAAACCGGACGTAAACATCAGATTCGTGTGCATTGTGCCTATTTAGGCTATCCGATTATCAACGATTCCATTTATGGAGGCATACAAAATGGCAAAGGCTTATACCTGCAAAACCAAACGATGGAATTTATGCATCCAGTCTATGGCAAACAAATGAACCTTCACTTAGAAATGGATCCACGCTTTAAAGTAGCAGGCTATACCAAATGCGATAGCCACAAAATAACGAAATAGAAACACCGATTGCTAAACAGGAGACAAAAGGAATTTCTTTGGCGGCAAAAAATCGCTTTCCCAGTCCCAGCCAAAGAAAGCCGATAAATAAGGCAATAAACATCGCAACGATCATACGCTCGTATCCAAGAATCCAGCCAAAGTAAAAAAGAAAGCAAATATCTGCACTGCCTATCCAATCCTTTCTACAATGAAACATGCATAAACTTGGCAGACCAAATAAGATTGCTCCTAGCAATGAACCCCACAAATCATAGGGTTTCCAAACAAGTAAGCCCAGAATCAAAGAAGGCAGGATCCAGCGTTTGGAAAAATACATCGTCTTTGCGTCTTGGATACAAACAACAAGTAAATAGAAGATAAAAAGCGTTTTCATACTTAAAGTATAAAAACGCTTTCTTACATTTTTCTTACAAGACCTGGAATCGTAAAGATTTTTTGTGGTAAATCTAAATCCACAGCTTCTAGATTTAACTGCATCGCAATCAAATGATAGCCTTTCTTTTCTCCTTTATACCCGTATTTATGATCGCCGACTAAAGGATGACCAATACTGGCGCATAAAGCCCGAATCTGGTGAAAACGACCAGTATGGAGATGGACTTCCACAAAGGTAGAATCATTTGTATACGCTAAGGGAATCAAATCCATCTTCGCTTCTTGATATCCTTCTTTTTTCGTTTTAGAAACCATAGCTTTGGTACCAACTTTTTTGATGTAGTAATTCATCTCTACAGGCTTAGAAATATGCCCGCAACATTCGGCTTGATAGATCTTCTTTATTTTTCGTTGTGCAATAGCTGTATTGATGGTTCGTAAAGTATCCGCATTTTTAGCGCCAATCACTAAACCTTCGGTATTGCGATCTAAACGCTGACAAATGGCTGGAGAAAAACTATGTTCCGCTAAAGAATATTCGCCCTTCTTGATTAAATAGCGCTGCATACGATCAACCAGGCAATCCGCATTAGACCCATCGGATTGGCTCAGTAAGCCAACCGGTTTATGTAGAATCAAAAGATTGGCATCTTCATAGACAATATCCAAAGCATCACTGCCACTGGATACCTTGCGCACTTTTTCTTCTAAAAATTCAGGTGGCAAAAATAAGAGAATCGAATCCCCTTCTTCTAAAACTTGATCAAAACTGCAGCGTTTGCGATTGACCTTGATTTTCTTTTTGCGAATGCCTTTATACATCATGGACTTCGATAAATTCGGAAAAGTCTTCTGTAAAAACTTATCGAGTCTTTGATTGGCATCATTGGCTTGAATTATGACTTCTTTCATATGGGCTATTTTAAGGGAAAGAAAAAGAAAATGCCAATTTGTGAAAAAAATCACTTTCAATGTACGGTATTCTTTGTTAGAATTGGAGTAAAGAAATTTTGAGGTGAAAAAAATGCGAGGAGTTTATAATTCAGTAACCGACATGCGTCGTAAGATTTTTTCGGCCATTGCCGATATGGCATATCGCGACGATGTCAATTATGAACAAAGGATGGAACAAATCCCTTATGAAATCCTTCCCGGAAATAACGAAAATGTGTTCTTAGAAAGAGCCATTTGTGGAGAACGTTTACGTTTGGGAATGGGATTACCATTACGTGATGTAAGTGAAGCTGGTACAATCAGCGATGGCATCGACAAAACGATTCAACCAGAAAAGTACTATGATGCACCACTTATCAACATCATTAAATTTGCATGTAATGCATGTCCAGAGAAAAAAGTTGTCGTAACCGACAATTGCCAAGGATGTTTTTCCCATCAATGTACGGAAGTATGTCCTAAGAAATGTATCAAGATTGTCAATGGTCGTTCATTGATCAACCAAGATGAATGTATCAAGTGTGGCCGTTGTGCAGAAGCTTGTCCATACCATGCGATTATCAAAATGGAAAGACCATGTGCGGTCAGCTGTGGTATGAATGCCATCAGCTCGGATGAAAATGGTCGTGCCCAAATCAACTATGACAAGTGTGTAAGTTGTGGACAATGTTTAGTTAACTGTCCATTTGGTGCTATTGTAGATAAAGGTCAAATTTTCCAAACGATCTATGCAATGAAACAAGGCTATGATGTCATTGCCTGTGTTGCCCCTGCTTTTGTTGGTCAATTTGGTCCAAAGGTTACCCCAGATAAAGTAACCAATGCGTTAAAGGAATTAGGTTTTGCGGATGTAGTGGAAGTCGCAATCGGAGCCGATATGTGTACGATTGATGAAGCCGAAGACTTCCTAAAGAAAGTTCCTAATGAACTTGACTTCATGGCTACTTCTTGTTGCCCTGCTTGGTCTGTTATGGCAAAGAAAGAGTTCCCACAATTTGAAAAGAACATCTCCATGGCATTAACGCCAATGGTATTAACGGCTCGTTGGGTAAAGAAACAACATCCAGACGCAAAAGTTGTATTCATTGGTCCATGTGCTGCTAAGAAACTAGAAGCCAGCCGTCGTTCTATTCGAAGCGATGTCGACTTCGTCTTAACTTTTGAAGAAGTTATGGGTATGTTCCAAGCTAAAGGTATTGAATTAGATCAAATCACAACCGATGATACAAACTTCAACGAAGGAACCAAAGCTGGTCGTCAATTTGCGATTACTGGTGGAGTTGCCAATTCCGTAAAAGAATTAATCAACAAAAATCATCCAGAAGTCGAAGTGAAGATTCAAGCAGCCGAAGGTTTAAAGAACTGTAAGACTATGTTGATGATGGCAAAAGCCGGTCGTCTAAATGGTTACCTACTTGAAGGTATGGGCTGTCCTGGTGGATGTGTTGGAGGCGCTGGTACATTACAACCAATTCCTAAATCAAGTGCTTTGGTTAAAAAATATGCCAACGACGATACAATGAAGACTGCGGACGAATCCAAATACGGTGATGAAGTTCACGCAATTGTAAATAACTAAAAGATGGAGTTTTCCATCTTTTTTTTGTATACTAAAAATTACGAAAAGAGGAACAATATGAAACGTTTTCAATATTATAAAGTCGCTGCGGCTACACCCAAAGTAGCCATTGGAAACCCAGCTCAAAATGTCAAAGAATGTTTACGCATTTGTGATGCCCTTCCAGAAGATACCCAATGTGTTGTTTTTCCCGAACTCTGTATTTCGGGTTATACCTGCCAGGATTTGTTCTATGAAGATCTACTCTTAGAAGAATCCAAGAAAGGTTTGATTGATTTTGCCAACCATTGTCGAGATAACTTGGTTGCGATTGTCGGATTACCCTTAGTCATCGAAAATCGTTTATACAACTGTGCAGCAGTTTGTTTCAATGGAAACATCTTAGGGATTCAAGTAAAAACCTATATTCCCAGCTATAACGAATATTATGAAACCCGTTGGTTTACGTCCGCAAAGAACTTAAATACCAACTTTATCGAAATAGATGGTACTTCGATTCCAGTTTCTAATCATATCGTATTTAAAGATACGACCACTAAAGCTTGTTTAGGTGTGGAGATCTGTGAAGATCTTTGGGTAACCGTACCCGTTAGTTCTACCCATGCACTAGCTGGCGCCAATGTTTTGTGTAACCCATCTGCATCTAATGAAATCATTGCCAAACGTGAATACCGTCGCTCCTTGGTACAAAATCAAAGTGCCCGCTGTTATGCAGCCTATATTTATGCCAGTGCCGGAACCGATGAATCCAGTAGTGATCTAGTCTTCTCAGGAAACAATCTTATTGTCCAAGCTGGTACGATCTTAGAAGAAATGAGCTTTACCGATGACAGAGATTTCATCGTTTCCGAAATTGACCTGCAAACCTTACAGAATGATCGGATACATTTTAAAACAAGTATGGAAGATAATGTCGAAGACTATATCGAAGTCAGTTTCCAATCCGAAGCTATTGATACAATTGAATTATCAAGAAGCTATGATGCCTATCCTTTTGTCCCTAAAGATTTCCATCAGCGCATCAATCGCTGCCAATCCATTTTAAATCTACAAGCTCAAGGTCTGGCTACCCGCCTAAGAAAGATACACTGTAAAGATGTCATCATTGGTATTTCGGGGGGACTTGATTCCACTTTAGCCTTATTGGTTTGTGAAAAAGCTTTTAAAATCAATGACTATGATCCCAAAGGCATCCATGCCATTACAATGCCTGGCTTTGGAACCAGCACGCGAACCAAAACCAATGCCGAAATCTTAATGGAGCTCTTAGGTGCCAGCAGTGAAAAGATTGGAATTGTCGATGCGGTGAATCAACACTTTAGCGACATCCATCATGACCCAAAAGTATTGGATATCACCTATGAAAACTCACAAGCCAGAGAACGTACCCAGATCTTAATGGATCTTTCCAACCAATACAATGGAATTGTCGTTGGAACCGGTGATCTAAGTGAATTAGCACTTGGCTGGTGTACCTATAATGGGGACCATATGAGTATGTATGCCGTAAATGCCAGTGTACCTAAGACTTTGGTGCGATATATCGTTGAAACCAGAGCCCTACAAGCCAAAGAAGAACATATGGAAGAACTCTATAAAGTTTTAATGGATATCTGTGATACCCCTGTCTCGCCTGAACTGTTACCTTTAAGTGAAGATGGCACCATCCAACAAAAGACCGAAGAAGTTCTTGGCTCCTATGACCTACATGATTTCTTCTTGTACCATATGTTGCGTCATCACCAAGACCCAGAAAAGATCTATAATTTAGCTTGTCTAGCCTTTAAAGATGTCGATCAAAAAGTCATTCAAAATGCCTTAGATACTTTCTATCGTCGCTTCTTCGCCCAACAATTTAAACGTAATTGTATGCCAGATGGCGTCAAAGTCGGTTCCATTTGTTTCTCACCACGAGGTGACTGGCGTATGCCAAGTGATGCCAATCGCGAAGCTTGGTTAGCCCAAGTAAAAAAAATCACAGAGGCTTAACTCTGTGATTCTAACATCGATTGAATTTTCTCATAAACCGGTTCAAAACCGGTTTTTTCTGTGCTACTGACCGGAAGAATTTGATTCAAAGGTAATTGAAGTTTTTGACTGACAACCTTTAAAGCTTTAATTCGTTTGGTCTTAGGGACTTTATCAATTTTGGTCGCGACGACAAGAATTGGAATACCTAATTCTTTTAAGTAGTCAATCATATCAACATCATCTCCGGTTGGTTCATGACGACTGTCAACTAAAGAGATGACTAAGGAAATCTGTTCCCGACACGTAAAGTACTCATCCATCATCTTTCCCATTTGAATTAACATCGACTTGCTCATCTTGGCATAGCCATAGCCTGGCACATCGACAAGCATCCACTTCTTATCAATTTCAAAGAAATTAATTAAGCGCGTCTTACCAGGTGTGCTACCTACATAAGCGAGTTCCTTTCTTTGACAAAAGGCATTGATAAAGCTGCTCTTTCCAACGTTTGAACGACCCACGACGACAACTTCTGGCATTGTCGTCTCAGGGTATTCTTCTTTTCGCGTTGCACTGGTTAGGAATTCACTTTGCATACTTAATCAACCAACGCATTCTTTAAAACTTGTTTCACATTCGATACCGGAATAAAAGTAACCGCATCTTTGACTTCTTGCGGAATTTCATCGAGATCACGCACATTTTCCTTCGGAATTAAAATAGTAGTGATTCCCGAACGATAAGCCGCTAGCGACTTCTCTTTTAAGCCTCCGATTGGTAAGACATTTCCGCGTAAAGTAACTTCTCCAGTCATGGCCAAATTCGCTTTAACTGGAATTTCACTGAAGCAAGAAACTAAAGCAGTTGTCATTGTAACCCCAGCACTAGGTCCATCTTTTGGAACGGCTCCTTCTGGTACGTGAATATGGATATCACAATCCTCAAATTTCTTTGGATCAATATGGAATTCTTTGGCATGGGCTTTGATGTAATCAAGAGCAATGCTGGCACTTTCTTTCATGACATCTCCCAATTTACCGGTTAAGATCAAACGACCTTTTCCTTCAAAGCGATTGGCTTCAATTTGCAGGATATCGCCACCGAAACTTGTATAGGCAAGTCCAGTAACGGTACCAATCTGGTCTTTTTTCTCTTTATGTCCATAATCCACTTTTTCATTACCTAACCATTCTTTAATACGTTTTTTCGTTAAGGTAATGGATTTCTTATGGTCTTTTAAAATTGCCAAAACAGTCTTTCGACAAATGGTTCCAAGTGTTCTTTCCAGTTGTCGAACCCCGGCTTCACGGGTATAGTAGCGAATCAAGTATAAAATCATTTCATCGCTGATCTTCAATTGTGAAGGTTTTAAACCATTTTCTTCTAATTGTTTTGGAAGTAAATGTTCTCTGGCAATATGGGTCTTTTCGACATCAGTATAGCTAGATAATTGAATAATTTCCAAACGGTCGCGTAAAGCTTCCGGAATATTCTCTAGATAGTTGGCTGTAGCGATAAAGAGGACATGACTTAAGTCATAGGCTTCTTCAATGTAATGATCGCTAAATAGCGCATTTTGTTCAGGATCCAAAACTTCTAACATAGCACTGGATGGATCCCCTTTATAATCACTGGCCATCTTATCGATTTCATCAATCAAGAATACAGGATTGATAACTCCAGCTTTTTTCATACCTTGAATGATACGTCCTGGCATTGCACCTAAATAGGTACGACGATGTCCACGAATTTCGGCTTCATCTCGCACACCACCCAAAGAAATCTTAACAAATTTACGATCAAGGGCACGAGCTACACTCTTAGCCAAAGAGGTTTTACCAACACCAGGAGGACCAACGAGGCAAAGAATTGGCGCTTTTAAAGAATTAGTCATCTGTTTAACGGCTAAGTATTCCAAAATACGCTCTTTTACTTTTTCTAGACCATAGTGATCTGCATCTAAAATGGCTTGGGCTTGGTTTAAATCTTTAATATCGGTCGTTTCTTGCCACCAAGGCAAATCCATTAACCAATCGATATAGGTTTTAATGATGCCCGTTTCGCCACTTGCCATTGGCAACATTTCATAACGAGAAAGTTCATCTTTAACCTTTTTCTTGATTGTTTCAGGATATGGATTATTTTCCAAACGTTGACGGATATTTTCGGCATCTTTGTCTTGTTCGACAACGTCACCTAACTCTTCTTTAATGGCAGTGAGTTTTTCGCGTAAATAATAATCTTTTTGACCTTGGTCAATGCGTTTTTTTACCGTTTCATTGATACGTTTTTCAACTTCATCCATTTCTTTTTCTTTTTCTAAGTCTTGGATGAGCATTTCCAAACGATCATTGATACCTAAAGTTTCCAGGTAGGTTTGTTTGCGCTCTAAAGCGAGTGGTAAAACTGCAACGCTTTTATCGCTTAATTGGTCAGCACCAATGCCACGGGATAATTCCATAATGACATCTTTCGGTAAGAACTTATCTAGATTGCTGGATTTTTCAAAGCTGTCAATGATCATACGAACCAAAGCTTGTTCTTCGGTTTCATCTTGACGAATGCTTTGTAGCAAATCGACTTGGATTAAATCCCCATTGGCACTTTTCTCCATTTGGGATAATTGGGCACGGTGTAGACCGCGGAATTTAACCCGCATAAAGTTTTCAAAACGACGAATATGACGAATTTCACATAAGGTACCTACACCGAACAAATCTTCTTGTCCAGGATCTTCAACAGATACATCTTTTTGTGAAACTAAAATCACTTTTCCTTCATAATTATCTTGGGCATTATCAACGGCTTTTAAAGAGACTTCTCTTCCGACATCAATGACAATGTCTTGTCCAGGAAGAATGACAACACCTCGAGTACACACTAATGGATATATTTGACTCATAGTATTCCTCACTTTCGATAGATTTTAAAAAAGACGCTGAGCGCCTTTTTCTTATTATAATACTACTTTACTGAGCTTTTAATCAATTCTAACGCTTTTTGTTGAGCTAGATCATCTTTGATGTTTTCAGCAGGTAATAACTTTTTGATTTGTTCTACATCCATGTTGTATAGAGTAGACATTTCTGTGTATTCTTTTTCAACATCTTCATCACTGATTTCGATGTTTTCTGCTTTAATTACTGCATCTAAAACCAAAGATCCTTTTACACGGCGCTGTGCATCAGGTCGCATAGTAGCTTTAAGGTCGGCTTCTGTTTGGCCAGTTGCAGCAAAGTATTGTTCAGCAGTAAATCCAGATTGTTGCATACGGTTTGTGAAGTCACGGTATAAATTGTCGACTTCGTTTTCGATCATAACAGCTGGAATTTCAACGGTTGCGTTATCACTAATAGTTTCCATTAAGTCGTTCGTGAATTTTTCGTCAGCAGCACGTTCTCTTTCTTTTGTTAAATCTTCTTTTGTAACTTCTTTGAATTTTTCTACGGTTTCAACACCGTCACGTTTTAATTGAGCGATTAATTCATCGTTTACTTCTGGACGATCTTTGTATTTAATATCGTGAACAGTTACGGTAAATACAGCTTCTTTACCAGCTAAGTCAGCAGCTTGGTAATCTTCTGGGAATGTAACAGTTACATCTTTTACATCATCGGTTTTAACTCCAACTAATTGTTCTTCGAAACCTGGGATGAATGTGTTTGATCCAAGTTCTAATGGATAGTTTTCTCCAGAACCACCTTCGAATGGTTCACCGTCTTTTTTACCTACGAAATCGATTGTGACTTGGTCACCGTCTTCAGCAGGTTGTCCTTCTTCACGAAGTACCCAGTCAGCGAAACGATCTTGTACTTTGCTTAATTCAGCTTCTACATCTTCGTCAGTTACATTAACTTCATCTTTATGGATGTCTAATCCTTTGTATTCACCTAAAGTAACTTCTGGTGAAACGACACAGTTAATAACTAAAGTAACAGATTCATCACTTGCATCTTTGTAGTCTAAAGTAGGACGTGCAACTAATTCTAAGTTGTGTTCTTTAACAGCTTCGACTAAAGCTTCATTAGCAACACCTTCAACAGCACGGTCATAGATTGCTTCTTTAGAGATTTGTTTCTTTAATAAAGCTTCAGGAACTTTTCCAGTACGGAATCCTTTAATAGAAACGTTCTTTTTGAAGTCGTTGAAAGCTTTCTTTTGGGCGTTTTCCCAAGCTTCTCCATCAACTACAACTTCTAATACACCTTCTGAATGTTCATTCAATGTCCATTTACTATTCATAGTTTTCTCCTCGTCTTTCAATACGCAGTGGAACTTCCACTATTTCTTCTAAATTTTTTTCTTTACAAAATGTTTGAAAATCTTCGTCTTGACCAAACGCTTCACAAACTAAGCGAACCAAAGCTTTCGCAATTGGTAAAGCCTGACAGTCTTCAAAATCCAAAGGACGATTCTCTAGCACTTCCTGGTCGAGTAGACGATTGCAGAAGCGAAGAAAGGTTGGATTGTCACACGCAAACCATTGGTCAAAATAGTCACGTACTTCCTGAATCGTTGCATCCTGTGAACTTGGAACAATGATACTAGGAATAAACGTGATTTCTAAACCCGATTTCTTCATTTTGTAGGGATCTTCTATTTTTTGCTCCATCAGGGATTCAATAAGTTCCCCCTTTGTCTCGTCCAGCAATTTACTTGAACACAACAAAGTTTCGACTTCTTCATGCATCATTCGCAGATTACAAGATTGTAGCAGCGCAACCGCTTTTTCTTGTTCTTGCAAGGATCCATGAATCAAAGACTCTAAATCCGGATGAACTACCGGCCTTTCAATATGAGCTAGACATTCCGATTTATAATTTTGTAGAACCTCTAATTCTTCTCTTGGCACATAAGGCAGATCCAATTCGGTTTGAATCATTCGCAAAGCTTTATCATAGTCTTTTTGATCAAGTTCTTTATGAATTTCTTGAAGTAAAGATTGATAATAAGAATTCAACTAAACCCTCCTAGCGAAACAGTACAATTTTATCATAGACAAACGCAATAATCAATTCTCATTCTGCATCATCTTGCCCATTTTCTGCGGCTTTTTTGTACTTTGCGACTAGATGTAAATCACCCAGCGAATGATGACGGATAAAATCGTGTTTACGACCAATTTGATCGTACCAGCCATCAAAGATATATCCCTTCTTAAAAGCCGGTTTAATTAAGATCGTTGGATCATCAAAACAGTAACTTGTCGGATTGCTGCGCGAAGAAATTCCTCCTTGGGCATCATAAGTGACGGTAAAAGGACTTTCTTCAAATTTAGCATAGAGCACACAGGATTCATTAATGTGTTGTTTGATCGTATACGGAAAATTAAAGTTCTGATCCCAGAACCAGCCTTCAAAGCGATACCCATATTTTCTTGGCTCAGGTAAATAATCCAATTGACCATCAATAGCCTGCATTGGATTTAAGATCTGTCCACCAAAGGTATGAAAGTGCACAATACATGGTTTTTCAAAGATTGCTTTAATTTTAACCGATCCGATGACACCTGTTGGTGTCGCATGAATCTTCTGCCCTTCATAACTCCATCCCGCAAAGACCATATCTTTCTTTTTAGCTGGCTGAAGTAAATAAGCAGGGGAAGTACAACTTGTATACCGGGGATTTAAACGTGAATTAGTTCCGCCATCCAAGTCGTATTCAATTGGATACCATACGGGGATCCAATGTTGATAGAATTGTGTCACCCGTGGTAGGATTCCACCGGGATTGACTTTTTTTGTACATTCGGGATCCACATACCATCCCTCAAATTGATAACCTTCTTTTTGCATATCTAATACTCATTTCCCATTGAAATATAAATAATTGTTTGTTATAATATGTTAGCTGTCTTGGTAGCTCAGTTGGATAGAGCAATCGCCTTCTAAGCGATCGGTCGGGGGTTCGAATCCCTCCCAGGACGCCATTTTTTTATATAATGAACGAAATGTCCTTGAAAAGGACATTTTTTTGTTTCCATCAATATTATACACTTTTTTTCGCATTATGCCATTTAAGCACAGCGCACAACAACCCGATTTTTTGCATCCAGAGTACAGGTAAATAATGTTAAAGGATATTTACCCTTCGTCACTTCTTCTACACAATCTGGAGACAAAGCTTCTACTACTTTGACACGATAGATAAAGCGATGTTCTTTGGCATCCGTAAAAATCACTTTCTGCCCTTCTTTTAAATGCGAAAGCCGACCAAAATGAAACCATGAATTATGGGCTGCAATAACCATATTCTTTTGATAGATGGACCCATAATAGCGACAAGGTGCCTGCTTCATTAAGTCATAACTCCACTCACTCGTCACTGGCAGTTTTAAATCTAAAGCCGGTATTTCTATCGTTCCTACACAAGATAAACCATTGAGTTGAACTTCTGGCATTTCCATATCTGGATTTAAAAGATAATCTTTGATCTTTCCTTCTTTGGATTTGTCGATCTTTTTGGCATAGGCTTCAAGAATCTCTTTTTGTGCTATATATCCGCGAAAGGTATCAAAGACATTATAGGCACACAAACTAAGTGCGCCTATAATGAAGAGGATTCCCATGTTTTTTAAAACTTTTGAAAATCTATTTTTCATGTTTCTTTCCTAATGCAAACAAGACAATACCCAATAATAAGAACAAAGGTACAGGCCACCATAACTGACCCGTTAAAGGAAGCTCTTTATCTTTTGTTTCTTTCTTTTCGGTAGTGTTAGTTGCGGTATTCGTTAAAACAATCGTATTTTTTTCTTGTGTAGAACTTTCGGTATATCCACTTGGAACTTTCGCTTCTAAAACCCGATAAGTATATTCATTAGATAAGTTCTCCCATGTATACGACCATTGATTTATCTCATTTAAAACCTGATTATCGAGTACAGTCGCCTTTCCACTATTATCTGTTTGAAGCAATTGTACATCAATCGAACTAGGTCGTTTCTCTTTAGAGTCTCCCTTCCAGGTCTTTAGAACATGTAAGGAAATCGAATTATCTTCAATATTTTCATCCGAGCCATATTTTAGAACCGTTTCTAAAGATTCGGAATCTTTCATAGTTACTAGACTCACTTGTGGAATGTAAGTTGTTTGATTCACTTTCATTTTTTGGGCTGAAACTAAATATAAACCCGAAGCAAGATTGGTAAAAATAGCTTTTCCATCCGCATTAGAGCTACATGAAGCATCGGCTTGAATGCCATCGGCTAAGATATGATTTTCTAAGACATTAGCAACACCTTGCCAACCCTCTTGATCTTTTTGATCCAAAGACACCGGATAATGAGAAAAAGCTGGTGTTAAAGTAAACGCATCTCCATCAAAGTTGGCAACGCGATATAAAGAAAGGAACATGCCTTCAACCGGACAAGAGATGGTTAAAGAAGAAGTTGAATCCGCATATACCGTTGTACCTAAACAAGCAATAAAGATAAAACATAACAATGTACGCAAGAATTTCTTCATAGGCTATTTTCCTTTCTTTTTTCTCTTTCGAATAAGTAAGACAATACAAACCAGTACTAGACCAACACACGCAAAGACTAGAAGCGGTCTGATTTGTGCAGCATCCGAACTTACATCCGTATCACCAGATGAATTTGCGATGCGATGACCACGAACTAATAAACGTTGGGTATTAATACCATATGGGGTACAAGTTACTAAAGTACATAAATCTTTATCTTCTTCAATTTGTAGCAATTGATAATCTTCGGGATTTACGGTTTCAATTTGATCCACCCGATAGGTACATACCTTTCCATAGACATGTAAAGAGAAGGTATCTCCTTTCTTTAAACGATCTAATTCGGTAAAGAGTTTGGCACTTGGTAAACCACGATGACCCGATAAAACACAATGGGTTCCTTTCCCTCCTACCGGTAAACTCGAACCTTCGAGATGTCCAGCCCCAACTTGTAGAACCGAATCATCGACACTATGGTAAATGGCTAACTTACAACGAATCTTAGGAATGGTAATATAACCCATCACACCCGTATCATCCGGATTCAATAAACTATTGTATAAACGCGTTTCTTCTTCACTCGGCGTAAAGCGTGCATCATTTGAAACCAATAAAGCATTGTATTGCACCGCTGCATCAATAGCTGCTTGTTTCTGAGCTTCATCCATCTTCTCTAAAGCATCAGAATAATGACTGACAACCTTGGATTGATGCAAAGAATTAAAATAATTACTTACCGTTGGATACAACAGTAAGGACAGGCCTGTAATAAAAACAAGTACTGCAAGTATTGTCGTTAATCGTTTTTTCATATTACAACCCTCTCCCCACTGTTGCAAAGGGAATGATTCTTCATTCCCTCTACAACTAAATTTAAAATCAATTATTTTGTACTAGCTCTTCGCTTTGAAATTAATACATATCCAGATAAAACAACTAGAACGATACCAGCAAGATAAATCAAAGTAGTACCCATACCACCTGTACTAGGTAATAATGTTCCTGATTTATTTTCGACACCAACTTCTGTTGTAGTATTACCACCTGCAGTAATCTTACCATCATTATCAATTGTAACTTTAATTGGATTAGCTAATATATTGTATCCTTTTGGAGCAGCCATTTCTTTCAAATAATATGTACCAGCTTTCAAACCATTTACATTAAACTTTCCATTTATAGGAGATACCATTGTAGCATTACCCTCTGGATCAACTCGATAAGTATGGTCATCTGCTTTAGTAAGTTTGACTTCATTCTTACATGCTTCATCATTATACAATTTGAATTGTGCATCAGCTAAACCAGTTTTAGTAAGACCTGTATATTTAAATACTGGGATGCCAAATGAGAAAGTTTGTGTTTCATCTACATTTGATACATTTGATTTTTTATTATCACCATATGTTAACCAAGTTTGGTTGGTGTTAGCTTGATTGATTTTTGCGTTTTCATTTACAGTAGCACCATATACAACATCGATTTCATGACTATCTGTTAATTTATTTAAATATTCCTGAGTAAAAACTAAATGGAATGTACAATCATCTCCTAAATTTTTAGTTTGTAGAATACAATCTGTACCATAAACCGGAGATGGTTGATTTGCTTGAACAGAATAAATAGAATCAAATGTTAAACCAGCATCCATCTTATCGTGCAAGACATAATTTTCAGCACCTTTTTTTGCATCTATAGTTGTCTTAAAATGTACCGTATCTCCAATATTAGCAGAATTTTTTTTCGTAGTATTATTAGAATCTAGAATAGTCTTATCAACAGTAGGAACAGAGTTCTTCTCCTGAACTGTTGCAGTTGGACGTGTAGTATCCAAACTACATAAAGCACCTGTTGATGAATCAATCAAATAATAACCTAGAGACAAAGTACCAAACGTTACAGTATTCGTTGCATCTGCCGTCTTAGAGGCAACTTTTGCGAGACCTTTATCTTTTGCAAATTGTAATGCAGATTTTGCGAATGCAGGCATATCAGCTTCTGTTCCAACAAATTCTACATATCCATTTTCATTGGTTTTTAAATAACTTTTACCAGCTCCAGTTATAAATTCATTCCAACCTGTCTCAGCCTTATATGAATAATTATTTCCATCATAGCTTTCCAAATCTAAGATTTTGTAAATAGTGTAGGTTTGTCCTTCAATTGCATTATTAATGGTGATAGAACCATCAGTTGTTTCATCTGCTTGTACAACACCAGTCATCGAAAATACCATCGCAAATGCAAATAGCATAGCTGCGATTTTCTTAATTAGTTTCATTTTCCTTTTTCTCCTATTTTCTATCATTTTTGCACACTTTATATTTTTTCAGCATTAGCAAGCTACCCAAGAGCATCAAAGTAATACCTGCCAGTCTGTAAGAAAGAGTTCCACTGCTACCAGTCGATGGTAGTTGTTTTGTACGGTTTTGATTTGTAATGGTTACCTTATCGCCATTTGAAACTTCATTTTTATCATAAGAAGTATAGAATTCCTTCCCATTAATAGTATGAACTTTTGAATCTTTAATCGGTTTGCCATCATCATCTAATTCATAGACATAATAGGTTTTAGGATTCTTTGCATCCACATCTAAATTTGTAAACTTACATGTCGAATCAGTTTGATCTTCTCCATAAGTAATGGAAGCAGTTTGGATTGGCTTCGAATCATTTTGATGTTCAAATTGATGTTCAAAAAGACCAAATGTATAAGTTCCTTTAACTGGACTTACCTTTTTATTTCCTGCATCTATAAATTCTTTTCGTACTGTAATCTCGCCTTTATGATTTGTCACAGTCAATTCGTAAGTAGACGAATATTGTTTATCAATTTTAGAATCTTTGATACATTCTTTTACATAATCCGAATAATCTGTATGATCTTTTTCAATTCTTGGCACCATTATGTATAATTCTTGCTCACTCTTTACATAATCTTTTGGTGCTT
>ENA-OPWH01000747-OPWH01000747.1-human-gut-metagenome-genome-assembly--contig:-NODE-747-length-23158-cov-2.769770_pt1 | contig 23158 bp, 30 predicted proteins | sample MGYA00241506_ERZ502004 | MGnify/ENA primary metagenome ERZ502004 (study PRJEB25962, sample SAMEA2043049) | human gut metagenome | biome: human gut; feature: human-associated habitat; material: faeces... | reverse complement strand
TATTACGAATAATTTTTTCTTTTTGTTGAATGATATTTATAAGTTTCTAGCTCTTTATTTTCCTTTATTTTTTATTCATCTAGTTTACTTTATGTTCTCATATTTTCTCGTTTTTGACCACATTTTATTTAATTGAACCTAAAAAAATATTCCATGTTTTATGCCACGCACTTTATGCCATTATGCCAAAAACATATTATTGTTTCCTTTCCTTATAATATATAAACAAAAAAGTCTCCCGCTTGGTAAGGAGACTCTTTTGCATAAGTTTTAGTTATCTTAGAAAGGGTGTGTTCATCCACGAAGAACACATCAATAATATAGCACATAAATTTTAAGATTTGTTAAAAAAAACAAAAACCATACCTGATGTGGATGAGGTATGGAATCGTTTTGGTGACAGTATCTAAAAAGGGGAGCTTTTAGCAATTGTCACATTTTGTTGTTGTTTATGCTAGTGCCACAAAGAGAAATGTTAAGATTCAATTGCACGTCTGCAATCTGCACTACACCAAAGAGAGCTTGGGCCTTTATCACTCTACTTTTCCTAGCAACATGATTATATCATATCAGTATGAATTTTATATAAAAAGAACCACCTTTCAAGTACTTCTAGAATGTACTCTATTCAGTGGTAAGAAAATAATATTTCTTTGTAGTCGACTTGCATAAAAATAATATCAATCAGCCACGCTTGGTATGACTATAGATCAATACTAATAAATCCATATGCCTAACTTGGATTTGTGCATCAAGCTAACATGGTTCACTTAGAATTTCTCATGTTTTGGCCTTTGCTATTATAACATAGCAAAAACTGCCACACAACTAAATGCATAGCAGTTTCGTTTCTCCTTGTTCCTATAATTGGTACACGAGATAAATAGAATACGATTGTATTCCCCTAAGCATAGATATTATACCATAGTATAGATAAGAATAATATAGAATGATATTGGTTGCATTGTGCACTCTGCTAATCTATGTGCATATATTATAACACAAAAAACAAAGACCGTACAAACATCATACGGTCTAAGGTACTCTTTCTACACTAGTAGATGAGCTATGAAAATAATAGCATAAAAAAAGAGCCTATGAACTTAATCATAGGCTAAGTATACAAAAAATAGTTGAAGGATTTGTGTCATTTTTTTAATTATGACGCTTTTATAGATATTTAATTGTAATTTTTGCGCATTTTGTACAATTTTGACACTTATATGTGTTATTTTTGTGCTTTACGCAATTTCTGTTAATGGTGTTGGGTCAACCCAAATACCGCCAATTTTAACAATATTCTTTTGAACATTAACCGCATCAACTCTGATTCTAGTTACATAGACAACTGCATTTGTGGTGTGCAATACATTGTCATTATATCCATCTGAATTTGGCACTTTGTCTACCATACGAATTGGAAACCAACCGCCTAATTGAGATAAGTAGCAGCATAAATCATCACCAATCTTCTTTAAGCCTTGATTGCCGATTTTCATATGTACAGATGTAACATAGCTGCCTTCATGCAAGATTTGGTCGATAGCTTCACTACTTGATTGCGTCGTTCCTACTGGTGTATGAGGGTCTGTATCGATACCTGCATCATTTGTCCATCCAATAGCTACTCCATTACGATCAACACGATATGGATATTTAGCACCTTTGATTACTCTACCAATTGAACCGTTCCAATCCCCTTTTAAGATTTTAGAAGTTCCGTAACAGTTTACGCTTAATGTATTTGTGCAGATAGGTGTACCGACTGAATACTTTTCACCACTTGGAGCGCTTGGAGTGCTAGGAGCGCTTGGTGCTACAGTCTGACCATCTAATCTAGCATTTACTTCTTGTGCTAATTGAGGCATTCTATCGTGTAGGAAAGGGCCTGGGCAACTTGTACTTGCAAACATTCTATGCTCTGTCAAACTTCCATTCGCATTTCCTGTATAATTTAATCTAAATCCGTATCTCTTACAAATATCAACACATAAATTTACTAATGCATTCCATGCTTTAGTTGAGATAGTCCAATTAGGCGCACACGTTTCATTTGCAACTTCAATTGTGATAGCTTGGCAATCGTTGTAATAGTTCGAACTTGTCCACGCTCTGTTTTCTTCGTCTACATTCGAAACAATCGTACCGTCTGAACCAATGCAATAGTTTGCACTAGCCATTCTTCCGCTTACTTGGAATGATTGAGCGCATCTTTCGGCACTCCACTGACACGCCATGTGGTGTGGTGTAATTTTACATACTTTATAGCCACCACGTCCTCGCATATAGTTGTCTGCGCTAGCGGGAATATATTTATTTGTTAAGCTTGAATATGACATTCTTCTTCACCTTCTTCTTTTCCATTTGATAACTCTGATTGAGCTTCTTCTGATAAATCTTCAAATTTTACTTCTTTTTCTTCCATATTTCTTTCCTCCTTAGTTTTTATCTAGCAGAAAGTCTTGAATCTCGTCTCTAGTTTCTTGGAGCTTATCTTTGTCGTTTTCAGAAAGCATATTGTTGATAATTGCGATATTTGCTTTTAATGTCAAATTACCACGTTGCTTATCTTCTTCTAATCTTTCCTCATGTTCCCCTAACATTCTAGAATGTTCATTCAATTCTTTCTTAATCCCTTCTTGTGTGATAACTAAGCTTTCGATTGATTTTATTCTCTCATTGTCTCTTGCTAACCATTCTTCGTGTTTTCTAACAGTTTCTTTTAAATCGTCATTAGGTTTCTTTAGCTCTTTAATAATCTTTACTACTCCCCAAGCGGAAGCAATGAAACCTAGAAGCCATAAAACATATTCTAAATCAATAGTGATAACTTTTCCCATTAGTCACCTTTGACGTTGATTTTATCAATTCCATTATCTAATTGAATCTTAACGTATTCTTCAATTTCATCAAAAGTACTTTGAACGATTTCACTAATCATTTCTTTTGTAATGATGCCATGCAATGCATCAGGCACTAGATCATAAAGCTTGCCGACAACTTCTTCAAATTTTTTACCACCAGCATTAGTTGTATCTTTGTAGTTGTCCTCAGCTTCTTTAATGTAAACAACTGCTTGGGCAGTAATTTTAGCAATCACTTCTTGAACTTCTTTTGCTTTAGTTTTAGCTTTGGTACTGAATTTAAAATATAAAGCTAATCCACCACAAACTAAAGTAGCAGCAGTCTGTAATAAAGTTAAAAAATCTTGTACATTCATAAATTTACACCTCCAAAAATATTTCATCTCTCTCATATTTTCCAAGGTACTGTTTTATGGCATCTCAATTATATAATGAAAAGAAAAGGACGTACATTTTATGTAGTACGTCCTATAACTTATACAATACATTTTGTGTGATGTAATTTTACATTGTTCTTAGATACTTTAGCATAAATCATTGTTGTAGCAATGTTTTCATGCCCTAAAATAGCTTGGACTTCCTCAACACCCATGCCACGATTCAAACCATCTGTAGCAGTTGTATGTCTAATCAAGTGAGGGAATATCCTACGTTCAATTCCAGCTAATTCTCCAAGTTGTCCTATTCTTTTCTCGATTCCAAATTTTGATAATCTCTTATGTGGTTTTCTGTCTGAAACAAACAACGCTTTATTATCATCATTTCTAGAATTAAGATAATTCTTTAAAGCAATCTCTGCTCTTGCATTTATGTATGATATTCTATGTTTATTGCCTTTACCAAATAATACAACTTCTTTAGTTTCAAAATTAACATCTGCTTTATTTAAGTTTACAACTTCTGAAACACGACACCCTGTCGAATACAACAATTCAAAAAGAGCTTTATCTCTTAGTGTTACACAAGCATTTCTTAATTCTTCCAGTTCTATGGATGATAATGGCTTGCGTTCTTTTTCTTCATACTTGATTTTCTTAATATTTCTACATGGGTTACGATTTATATATTCTTCATTGCAACACCATTCAAAGAAAGCGTTGATAACAGTTCTTCTAGCATCTAGACTTCTGTTGCTTATTCCTCTTTGAGTCTGAACTTTATACAGATAAACTCTAATATCGTTTGTAGTAATCATTTTAATAGGCTTATGTACTTGTCTAAAAAAATCTTTTAAGTAAAGATCGTACATCTCCAAAGACTTCATACTCATTCCTTCAATCTTTCTTGTTACGAAGTATGTTTGATAGCACTCAGGCATATAATTTGTATAAAGTGCTACAGATGTTTCAATAGGCTTTATTTCATAACCGTTAACAAATACAGTTAACTTCTTAAACAATACACTTAAAATATCTTTATCAAAATCATCTGATAAAGACGAAATAAATTCATTCACAAATTGTTCTTTCATAATTTCTCCTCCTGGCATAAAAAATATAGTCAACGGTCGAAATTATGGTATAATAAAAACGACCTAATCAAGGTTGAAGTTGGATGATGTTTTAGCGGACAATTCCAACTTCTTTTTTTATGCATTTTTCCTAAGTTAAACTTACTACACGTGCTTAAAATAATCAAGCACAAGTAACAAATTAAATAAATTCTTATTTAGTTAACTAGTAAATGTAAATCATTTGCATATCATCAACATAAACGCCAATAGCAAAGTAATTTTCATTGTTTGCTACGATTGCTCCATTTGAAACTCCTAATAATGTATTATTGCTTCCAAAAGGTGCAACACTATAACAATCATAATATCCTTTTAGCTGAACTCTAACATCTGTATTAGGTTCTGCATCATTCAATGCAATTCCAATTACTTGTTTAGTATCATTAGCATTTGCGATACCTTCATTGTGAATTTGTACTGCATTACCTTTTACAATTTTACTAGTGCCAACATTTTTAAATGTTCTAGTTAAATCATATAATTTAAACGGTTGTGAACTAAGTTTATTGTTACCAATGACAACATAATTAAATAGATTATTCCCAGAGCCATAAATACTCCAAATATCTGCATCTTCAAGCACTCTAACCATATAATTAATTTCACAATTATTAAACGTAATATTAGCTTTACAAGTTCCACTTGTATTTAGTGATATTGCATATGAACCACCATTAAACGTACAATTATTTGCGATAAAGTTAGGCGGTGTAGTTTGTTGATTGTTTTGGTGGGCCAACCAACCACTATCAAATTTGCAATCTATATATTCAAATTTTGAATTATCTGAACTTCCACAGCCATAAGAAACTGGTGCGTTCCATGTGCCACTAACTACACCATTGTGCGTAATTTCAACATTTTTAAAATATCGAGTTGAATTAGGTTTTCCACCATTTGTTTCATCATGGATACCATATCTACAGTTTCTACATTCAATTTTAATATTTTCAATCTTGTTATTGACATCACTTAATTCAAGTACTGACACATTAGGAACATTACTTTCTGTGGCTAAATCATCTGATGGATTGAATTGTAATATTACCTTACCTAATCCAATCAAATTCACATTGTCTGCTAGTGATATACCTTGCATATTTCCTTTGGCACTTGTGATACCACTATACCAACTTGAACCTCCTAATTCATTGTAAATATCATAAGTTCCTTCTTTGATATAGATATTCCATACATAATTAGGTCTAGTGTTACAATACTGCACTGCATCAATAATACGGTTAAACTTTTCGTTTGTTCCAACTATTACAGTATTATTTCCAATTTTTCCGTTTAAAGTAAATATAAGTGTAAAGTTATATTGATTTGTGTCGTTCCAATGTCCATTAGCATAGAATGTCACATAATTTTGGCTTGTATTGATGATATATGTATTAATGCTACACTCTGCACGTGCAAACAATAATGTTTCAGAATATAAACGAACCCACAATTTATCATAATTTCCAACATATAAATCATTAAAGTTAAACACTAATTTATTATTATTAGTGTAAGTGCTTGTTGCACTAGCAACAATAACTTTTTTATCACTGTCAAGTAATTCAAGTTTAGCACTTCCAGTCCCTTTAATAATTGTTTGAATTTCAATATTTGTAATAATTATTGGTAAATTAGTCACTAAAGTTCCAATTCCATTTAAATCGGCTTCATAATAACCTTGCACACTTCTAACTGTTTTCTGATTATATAGTTCCTGCAAATCAAGTTGATTAACTAACCCTTCCTTTAGTTGACTATATTGTCCCCTTACTGCTGCACCAGCCGTATTATAAGTGACACCATTTGCACCAACTCGAATGTCTTGTAACTCAGCGTCTCCAGAAGTTGAACCGGAAGGAAGTTGTGTAAATGTATCCATTCTTTCTTTTAGAACAGTCTGTTGAGACTGTATATTTGAAATACTTGTGTTTTGAGTTGCAACTGTTTGGTCAATCTGTGCTTTATATGCATCAAACAATGGTTGAATTAATTCTGAAAGGCTTCCATCTTCTGCCATTCTATTTAATTTATCATCTACTTTTTCTTGAAAATCTGTTGATTCAAAGAAAGTATTGATATAATTAATAGCATTTGTCACATCCGTAGACAATGAATTATTGTTTGCTACTAAATTATTTAAGTAAGCAAGCATTTTAGCGAGCAAGTCTGTATACGATAATGAGTCATCATAAACTGCTGGCAAAGACTGCTGAACCCAAGCTTGAAAAGGTTGTAAATCTATATATTTAGAAGGTTTTAAACTTGACATATTGTACCTCACTTTCTAGTTATATTATAGCATGATTAGTACCAAATTTTAAGTGTTAATTTACTTTTAAAATCGTCAATGAAAAGTTGCTTTATACTAGTAAAACTTTCTCGATATTCTTTTAGCATTTTAGAGTATGTAATACCACTAAACCCACTAATTTTTTCCATTCCATTGTTGTTATTTTCGAATGTTGTTGAACTTTTACTATTGCTTGTTCCATCATTTAAATCTTTAGTAGCATTTGTTAAATAAATACTGTTTTCAAGGCCATCGATACCACCTTGTGGGGTATCACTAAACATATTCCAACCAATGGAAGAACTTTTTGATTCATTACTGCCCATATTCGACCCTTTTTCATTCCCTTGTGTTGTTCGTGTAAGATTGTAGTTTACGAATGGGTCAATTATTGAATCTAAAGACTTGAACATTTTAGAATAATAGTCCATATTTGTTTTCATCCAAGTCCTTAACTTTAAATGCCATAAACCATATGTTTCATAGTTTATTTCATCCATAAGAATTGATTCCAGTATCCATTTTTCAAAGTCAGCCTTTTGTGAAGGGTCATAGAATGGATAATCGAAATCAAATATTTTAGTGCGAGCTATTTCAATGGCTTCGTCAAGTGAGGATAAACCAACGCTTTCAGTTCTTCCACTTAATGACTCTATAATAGTTTTAACTTGAATTGTATATTTTGCCATTCTATTCATCCCCTTCCACTGGCTGTCCTAAAATACCTTCCGTTTCAAGTCTTGAAGCTTGCGTTAGGATATTTTCGTTGACTTCCACTGTAATATTTAAACCCTTCATTTTATTGTATTCTTCTAAAGCATTTCTGCGTGACTGTAATTTATTGACTAGAATATTGTTCGTATCTCCCATACTGTTTTGTGCTTCGTCCTGTACTAGTCGTTCCTTTTTAGCAATATTCATGTTACGAATTCCAATTTCTGTTAGTGCTTCATGCCATAAATCTTTTTTCATATCTTGAATATTATCCGCAATAAAAGGTGCGTCTGTTTTTAAAACTTGGAACTCTTTTAAGTCTAAAGACTTTGTACCGAAAATAATAGGTACGTTTCCATCATACTGGGCATAAATATTTAGCCATGTCTGTCTATCTTCTTCATTTGTCAAAATCGCTAAAGGAGTCTTTTGAGCATTCATGTTCACATTAATAACATTGTCCCACTCCCATAATTTTTGTGCATAATAATTGATTGTATCAATCGTAGGCATATGCGAGAATTTATCCCACATGATAACAGAATCTTTGTTTGTTAAGTTTCTGTTATATCCACCATAGGCCCACGCATGACGCTTATTTGGAATACCATAGATATTCAATGAACCATTGTAATTCCACATGGTAGCAATATGCCCACTGTCTGATTCATCCACTTTAAAATCTGGGTCTTCACTTAACAATACTGAACCTTGTGCTATCATAACAAGTTCCATGAATCTTGGGTCTATTGTATCTGGAAGATTCTCATATTTGAATAAGGCCAGTGTTAAATCTAATAACTGGACCCAGTACTTGTTGTAAGTCCACTTGTTCAAACCAAGACTTGAGAAGAAGTTTCTATTGTGGATATTTGGCATATTCCATGTATTCTGTAATTTATATGGTTTACATCTGTTCTTCTTTCCCATGCGTTTACCTCACTTTCTATACCATTATTATACCATAAATAGACTAAAAGTGATACGCATAACACGTACCACTTTTAGCTAGTAAATCAAGACTGAAATGAGTAATAGGAGGACCTATTCATTAGGACCATATTTATTATAGCATTGCTATACTCGATTGTCTAGTGAATAGTTCCCAATTTCGTCTAAAGATTTCCAGAAAGTAATGCCTGCATCATGGATTTCATTTATTTGTGCTACTATGGAAGCAGGCAAACTAGCTTCTACATTACATCCTACAGTTTTTATATAAGTCCAATGGGGTCTAATTCTTTGATTTGGTACACCAATAGTATTTTGTTTATAACCATATTTATCAAAAAATGAATCAATAGCTTTTGCGTACTGTTGCTGAATACACATGGATTGAAGCTGAATGATATGTTGACCTAGCATTGTTAATGCATTTGTACTCTTGTTTCCAACGGCCCTTTGTGAGTTTACTTTGTGGTCCTCTTGTTTAGCCATCATTCCAAGAACCCCAGCAATACCACCACCACTCATTTTAGCACCTGTACTCATAGCATTATAAAGTTGTCCACCTTTGCTTATTTGTTCTTCCACTGTCAGACCGTTGAGTGTTGCACCAGCACCCATAGCACCCATAGTACCAGCAGTAGCAAAACCAGCCATTCCTAATCCAACACCAGCCACGATACTAGCACCAAGTCCTATTTGTTGTAAAGTTCTTGAATTAGCCGTTTGGGCAAGCCAAGCTTTGTATGTGTCAATAATATAAGAACATTTTGGGAAATCGTTGATTGATAATCCTTCATCATAATTATTTATAATTCCAGCATAATTTGTAGGATACATGAAACCCTCTGGATTAGGCAAACGTGTACAAGTATATTCAAAATTACACGTTGTTCCATCGAATAATTCATATCTGTAATTGCAAGTATTCCCAGATAAATCTGTAGCTCTTAAATAACAATAGGGGTATGTAAACAATTTATTGTTTCTTGGTGTGTATGCATATAGTTTACCACTTGTTTGTGGTTTGTTTACAACTTTGGTTTTAACACTGGCATTTCCTTTAATTTGTATTGTATCGCCATTATCAGTCGCAAAAGCAGTAGGCACTGCATAATAATCTATAACACTGTCTGGTGCTTCACTCGCATTTTTAAAGAATTTTGATACATTATCCATTTTATTTGTACGATATAAACAAGCACCAATTTGAATACCATCAACTTTGAAAAAAGTAAGTGTTTCATCATCAGCCGTTACTTGGTGCCCTTCATGGTCTAAAACGCAACACACAACTGGTTCAACATTTGCATAATCTGTAATTTCATCAACATAGTTCGCAATATATTCACCAGTTTCAAGATTTTCTTCAATAATATTATCACCAACATTATCTGTTCTTGAGTGCATTCTATCAATAAAGCATTCATTATAAGTGTAGTCAAACTGATATGTCTGCATAACATCCAAAATGAAGGAAACTTCCCATGTCACATTGTTGACCCATGTGACATCTGTCACGAATGCATAGAACCATTTATTTTCATAGTTAGTATTCTTAAACATCATATATGTAGCACGTTGCATAAGACTACCTTGTACTGATTCCAATCGAATTGTTCCAGTCTGCTTGTTTTTTCCAACATATGTACATCTATCCCATTCAAGTAATTTATGAGCGTACATATCATTATATTGTGCTTCTTTAGAAGCATATGAAACAGTCCCTTCATTATAGTCTGGACTTAATGAAATATTCTGCAATAAAACTACAGTACTGTTTGGAACAACATAAGCCATATATTTACCTCCTTAAAATAAAAGGTGGGACCACCCACCTTTCTATATACTATGCAACTGTAATAGTCGCTGAACCAGATTTTTCTGGGTCTCCGTTTGAAACTGCCTTAACAGTATATGCTTGAGCCGTAGCGTTATTTCCAATAGTAAGAACGCCCGTGTTCTCGTTGATTATCACATCTGTTCCACCACCAGTTACTTCCCAGTGCACAGTTTTGTCTGCAAAGTCAGAAGCCGTAACAGTCGCTTTCATAGTCAAGCTTGAACCTTTTGGCATTGTTGCTTGGCTTGGTGCAACTTCAACACTTGTTACTGTAGGTTCTGTTTCCACATACATAACAGCATTTGCAAAATATCCACTCGCATATACCTTCCATACGTGTAGGAAGTTGTTCTCATATAAACCTTGCTGGTTTCGTCTCATATCGAAGTATTGTTCTACATCATATACCATGAAGAAGTCTTTATCCACTGTAACTAATGGTACTTCCTTCAATTTAGTCAACTGCTGTGACGTTGGTCTGATATAATTTGGTTCATCTGCAAAGATAATATCCAATCGAGCCAACTCATCTGGTGTAAATGAGAAATCATCCAATACAATATAACGGCCACTGAATTGCACATAATCCACATTAAATGCTTTAGCTAAAACTTCAACTCCAGATTGAGCATCGAATGCACTTGTTACGAATACATACTGGTCATTCTTTAATGCGTAGTTTAATACGCCAGCACTGTTGTATTTTCGTGAAGGTGTCATCAACAAGTTAGACACGGTCTTAACGGCTGTAATCAACTGCTCACTTGTAGCATTTGCTGGGATGATTTGTTTATACATTGTACCGTTCAAAAGTCTTTGAACTAAAATGTACTTCATAGCTAAACGCTCATCGTATTCCATAGCCGTATACATTGCATCAATGATACCCGTAATCAAGTTTACAACACCAGTGCTTGAAGTAAAGGCTTGTCGCAAAGTAGCTTGCTCAATCGTCTGTTTATAGAAAATCTGTGAGTTGATACGATATAACATAGCTTCTACATCTGGTTTCACACGTTTTTCAACTTGTGTTTCTGCGAGTTCTGGGTTATAACTGAAAGGTTCACAAATGTTAATAAAGATATCTTCAATCACTTCACCATATTCCAAACGGCCTCGTTTTAAGTTGGCCCATGGGTTCTGGTATGACTTAGAAGAAATGATAACTAAACCAATTCTATTTAATAATTCACTTAGGAATGCGTTTTGCCAGCCTACGTTTGACATAACAGCTTGACCAAAAGCACGAATACTCATTAATGAATCGTTACTTGTAGCCGTTACACCATCTGCCATTTCTTCACCAGCACTTAATACGTGTGGTGTACCTTCTTGAAAGTCGCCACCAATGCTTTCACGGACGGTATTCAAAATATCTGGGGTTTTGGCATTTAACTCTGCTTTCGTTGGTTTTACTGCCATAAATATCTCCTTTCCTACCAATCAATGTTGGTAATCTTTTACATATTTATTATAACATATTTTTATTCTGTTTTAAATAAATCATTATAAGATAATTTCTTATCTTCTGTTTCTTCGTCTTCCTTAATATCATTCTTAATATCTCGTGGGGAAGGGTTATTATCCACACCACCCAAGAATCTTTCACGGTATTTCTGTTTGAATTCCTTTAAATCTGTCTGAGCTTGTGTTAATGCTTTCTTTGTCGTTTCCAACTCATCATTGTTAGAAGTTTCCATAGAATCTGAAATATCTTCCAATAATGAAATTTGTTCGTCGGTAGCATCTTCTCCAAACATTGCATTTACTTTTTTAATTAAATCTTCTTTGCTTAATTTTGCCATTTTCTTTTTCCTCCTTTTAAAATGGTCTACCCATGTAGTATATCCATTTTGATTTCTTCTTTTCTGGTTCTATATCACCACTGCCTGGAAGGACTGGTTTCCAGTCCTTTAAATACTGATACCATTGTTCGGCCTGCGTTCCTCTTATAGGTTGGTTGGGGTCTGCTGGTCTTTCATAGTTTGCCAGAAACTCAATAGCCAAGTCATATGGATTTCCTTTACTTTGTGTAAACTCCTTGAAGCTTTCTGGATACGCACTTGTGGCTATCCACTGGGTATTGGTAGCCACTTCATAATTCATTCTTGCACACTCACCATATCCAAAATTATCTATGGTAAATCCATTTTGAGCAAGCCAGTCCAACACTTTTGTGTATGGTGTCCACTGTACCAGTCCATATCCTTGTCTTTCCGTAGGTGTACCATATGGTGTATCGTTCTGCCAACGGCAAGGTGAAATCGTACTTTCACTTTGCATATTTCCAAGAACTCCACAGCACGCATTCAATGTCCATCCATATAATATATTCATAGTTCCATAGAAGCATTTGGCATTGTTCTTCATTTCCTCATCTGTCAATGGTCTTGAAGGTTCTGTCAAACTTGTGTTTGTTATGACCCATTCCAGTGTGTCATAGGTTGGTTGTCCTTTTTTGAATGTTGAAAACTTGTGGCCCATGTCATTGGATATGTTTGTATCATTCACATACCAGAAGGATGTTGGAAGAACTGAACCTTCCAACGCATAACAATAATTACCATGAGGACAAGTCACACCATATTCAACTAATTTACCATTCACTGTGAATGTCTGGTCAATATGTGAGTGGTCTCCTTTTACATCCCCAGCCGTCCCTGTATGAGCAATTAATTCACCTTGCTTGAAAGTAGTCTTTGTTGGTGGGCTGTTATCATGTATGAAACTGAATGTTACTTGCCTTAAACCACTTGGGGTCCATACCTTTTTATCTGAAGTATAGATACGTGTATTTCCATAAACTGCTGGTCCTGCATCAATCAAGTGACAATCACAAGGGGCATATAATGGGATATGCGTCTGATTCAGAATTGCACAATCGAATGGGTGCCCGCAGCAATGTGAAAATGCATCTGGACTTGACCATTGTGTAATATACATTGTCTCCATAGGAAACAAGCATACTTGATACCCTTTATAGCTTAGTTTCTCATTTGGTTTCATCTGATTCACTCCTTACAAGTTCCATTAATTTGTCATGACAAAAATCATATCGTTCTTTGTTCTTATCCTTTAGAATATGGCAACACTGTGTGTAGAATTCTATTTTCCATTCTTTAGTCACACCAAATGGAAAATAACATGGAATGTCTTTTTCTTCTTTCATTTGATATATGGAAGAAAAGCTACACAATTTCTGCCCACTTTTCTTTTCCATAAATCTCACTTCCACTCACGGCTACAAAGTTCGTGTTTCCACTTGCCCCCGTATAGCATACGTATCTATGTCCATTTCCAACCCATTTTCCCCAGTAGTGAACTGTATCTCCTTTATTGTACTGGGCAACAACTCGGCCACAAACTGGATTCTGCTTTCTTACGTTGACACTGTTTACTAAAAACTTAGCCGTACCAGTCTCCTTAATAACATCCTTCATATTGAATACGGAGTTGACTGGCTCTTCATCCAGCACCACATCTGGAACTAGATACCCTAGAAAAGTCATACCACAATATCCATTTGGATTTCCTTCTACATAGTCAAATAGATTTCCACCATAATTGGATTGACTCCATGCAACGGTATACGTATCAATGATATCTTCACAAACGGCTACATGGCCATATTCACCATAAGACCATATCATCAATGCCCCTTTGCTTGCATACTTGCTTTGCTTAAGTCTTGAGTTATGTGTTTCCCATAAGTCCTGTGCACCATGTACACGTGTATATCCATCCAATGGAATTACTTCTCCCAGAATCTCAGATAATCTGGCTGTTGCATACGTGAAACAGTTTGGCATATCAACTCCAACACGCTGTAAAGCATATGACATCCATTCTGAATCCATAAGTCCTTGAATGTTCGTTCTTTTATAAAACATTATTTGTCCTCCTTATATCCAATCAATGCCTTGATTCTATCTGGCAAGATATCTGGATTGATTTTTGAAATGTTTTCACAAATACTTACTACTTCTGTAATGATTGCATATCCACAGATAATAGGCAACAAGTCTTTTGCGAAAGGCAACTCAAAGTACGTTTCTGCATAGTTGATTGCAACTCCTAATGCGTAGCAACAGACGAATCCTACTTTCTTGAATAGTCCATCCCTTAGTTTATTTGACTGTAAATTTTCACCATCACGAATGGCTCCCAGAATTCCAGTCACTAAATCCATACCATTAAAAATCAAAGCAATACCAATCAGTACCATGACTGCACCTCCTAACTTTATACCATTATTATAGCATAAAAGTATGGTATAATTATAGTAGAAAGGTAGTGAAATTTATGAGCGAAAATAAATTCTATGATGGAACAAAACTCATGGGTATGAAAGATATCAATGGGAATACACCAGAAATATTCATATGTACTTCAAACCGTTCGGCTGGAAAAACAACATACTTCAATCGGTATGCGTTTAAAAAATGGCTAAAGAAAAAAGAAAAGTTCATCATCCTTACAAGATTTGACTATGAACTTCCTAATATAGGTGATAGATTCTTTAAAGAAATCCGTGAACTGTTCTTCCCTAACTGTTCTATGTTTACTGAAAAGCGAGCAGGTGGAACTATTTACGAATTAATGGTATACCAAGGTGAACAGACCGAAAAGAAGTCGTGTGGCTATGCTATCGCCTTGAACAAGGCAGACCAAGTTAAAAAGTATTCTCACTTTTTAGCCGACGCAACGTGCATCATCTTTGACGAATTCCAGTCTGAGACGAACAAGTATGCTCCAGATGAAATAACAAAGTTCATTTCTATCCATACTTCTGTTGCACGTGGTGGTGGCAAGCAGGTACGATATGTTCCAGTCTATATGATATCTAACCCAGTCACATTGCTAAATCCATATTATCTGGCACTTGGAAGTGGTACTCCATACTCCTTAATCAAACGACTGCAATGGAATACTAAATTTCTTCGTGGTGTAGGGTGGGTATTAGAACAAGGATTCAATGAAAGTGCAAGTGAATGTCAGAAGGAATCTGGATTCAATCAAGCTTTCTCAAACAATGCCTATGTAGAATATTCCAGTGAAGGTATATATCTTCGTGATGATAAATCCTTTGTCGATAAGCCAAGTGGAAAATGTACATACGTGTGTACGTTGAAATTCAATAATGTAAACTATGGTATATTCGATTATATAGAAGAAGGATATTACTATTGCTCCACATCCTATGACAAGACTTCCCCATTTAAACTGGCTGTGACAAACTCAGACCATCAGATAAATTATCGCCTTCTCAGAAGCAATACGTTTATTATTCAAAAGCTTCGAACTATGTATGACTGTGGCCTGTTCCGTTTCAAAGATTTGAACTGTAAAGAATGTCTTATGACTGCATTGTCCTATGGATAAAATAAAAAGACACTCATAAGAGTGTCTTTTATATTGTTACAGATAAGTCAATACCATGCGATATCTTACTTCGTCTGAGTGTGTGGCACTGTATTCCAAGTGAAGAGACCCACAATTTTCACTCCATGAATGACTACATCTGGCAATACCATAATGTGTAAGACCCAATGTTTCACGTGGAACACTGGGCCTTACAGTACGATTTTTAAAGAAAGAGTCTATGCGTGCTAAAGCTACTCAACACACTTATAGTATAGCATTATCTCATAACATAGTCAAATTTTTCTAACAGAATACCACCCTCAATACGGTGTGGCTTTAAATTGCTTGGCACTTTCAATCCTACTTTGAAGTCCTTTAAAGTTCTCTTTGTTTTCAAGAACTCTTTTTCTTTTTCGTCTGCATCAGAAGGTACTTCCCCACCACTTAAAGATATATTCATCAGTTCCTTACACCTCTTCCCCATGCCAGCACACTTGATATCATAGTGAGGTTTACAAGGTACTTCATCTTCATGTGTGATATGTTCAATGTATGTCTTCTGACGAACATACACGGCTTCGTCAAAATAGCTTTCACACTTCCAAGCGTTAAAGTCTGTTGGATGGATTCTAACATCCACAAGTTCTTCACGTGAACACATACAGTGAATACTGTCTGTATCAGCATAGACAAACTTTGGATTGATACTTCCTGTAAAATTGTTCTGAGCATTTGTGATAGTAAAGTTCTTGGCATAGCTGGTAATGGCACTACCACAAGCAATGTACCCAGTCTTCTTTTCAAACTCAATCACCAAGTCATAGTCAATCTTGCCGTCAATAATATTCACTACCTTAAAGCTTGAGCATGAGTTTGTAGCCATTTTACCATAAAGGTTGTTCAAGAAAAGTTTAGCCAGCTGTCGCATAGCCCCAGTAGACTTCATTTTCAAGTCTCTCCAAGGGTTGATATAATCATCAAAGATACCCACTCTGGATTCAAAATAGCATCCATCCAGAATTTCAAAGTCCTTTACTTCATAGTGCTTTCTAAACAATGCATAGTCTGTCATAGTCAATGTAAGTATAGGCCTTGCATCTACCTTGTTTCCGTCCTTGTCGATATATCCTTTATAATACTTTCCGTTGATTTTAAAGTCACTCGTTTCCAGATATTCATTTGACTTGTACATTCCACTGTTTTTTATCTGAATAAACGGTAGCATACCTTTTTTCAATTTGAATCTGGTTTTCACACGCACGAAATAATACATATTGTCTCGCAGTGCTTCTTGGTGAATGAAGTTTCCTTTCCAGAACAAAGGTTGCCCAATAGGATAGGCGTTACCAGATGAGGAATGCATAACGGAAGGATACAAACTGTTTACATCACATACGCATCCTTTTTTAAAAATTCTGTTCTCGCAACCCTTTACAACATAGCACCAACCACCTCGATAGGACCTTCGTATATATTCGTCCACATCCTTTGAACCAAACTTGTCTTCATCCAGTTCTATTGCTTTCAAGTCTGGAAACATTTCTTCGTATGTCCATTTGTCATACGTATGCTTGAACTCTTTCATACAGCACGTTCCAATCGTCATAGAATCATGCTTCTGCTCAAACATAAATTCAAGTGCTTCCTTTACTACGTAAACATCATTCTTGATATATTCCTTTTCTTCCTCAGAAATATAACAGTTAGGATATCTGAACCCTTCGTATTCCATTTCCAATTTCTGATGCTTTGTCTTGAATGCTTTTCCAATTTCAGCAACAGAGAAAGGAAGAAGTTTTAGACTGTCTCTGAATTCAATGTAGTGTCCTTTCACAAAACAAGTGATGGAATAATACTTCCCCATGTTTGATATGCTGTACTTGATACTTCCATCTGGCATATCCTCGTTTGGAATCCATTTGACTTTGAACTCGTCCATTGTAGATAAATCCTCATAGGCCTGTTTCAGTTTCAGTTTACCAAGCAGATAGCATAACCAGAATGTCCCATCAAATCCAAGATTATGATAATAGATGAGAATATCTGATTTTAAACTCAACAGATATTCCCATGTAGCTTCTATGGAACCGAAAACTTTTGCATCTTCTGTATACAGTTCAACAACAGCACTGGCCCACACCTGCGTATCCTTCTGGCCTTTGTATACAGTAGTTTCAAAGTCTCCAACCAGTATTTTCTTCTTTCTTTTTCTAGCCATACCTAAATATCGTCCACTCTGTCATTATTTGCTAAATCTTTTATATAGTTGAAACTTAGACTATCTGCATACCTTAGCAATGGGTCTTGAAGCTTATATAACTGGGCCGTATCTCCAGTAACCAGTCCCCATCCACCATAGAACAGTACATAACTGTCAAAGAATTGTGCAAATGGATAAGACAACAGAAACTCTGCCAGTGTATCTTCAGAATAATCAATAAAATAGTCCTTCATATAATCAACTACATAATCAGCACCCATGTGTGCCAACTGTCTAGATGATTCATCTGGATTTTGTTCAGCATATGTATGCACTGCATTATACAACTGGTCTAGTGCACTTTGTCGAGTGCTTGCCCAATCCAGATATTCATCTGAAAAATCAATATCATCCGCTTGTCTGATAATGGGTGTTTGTACTGGCTTTTTACCTAAAGGAAAATTAGGTCTTGCTATTTTACTATGTTTTTTCCTGTCACGCTTCTTCTTTTGCTTTTCCTTTGGTTTCAGTTTCTGAATACTTTTCTTTGTCAGAATCAAAGGGCCTTTATGAACTGGCTTTGCTTGCTTTGCTTTCTTCACCTTCTGCGATGGAAGATTGCTTCTTTTCTTTTTGACCTTTATTTCTTCAACGGGTATATGAACTGGCTCTGTAAAGAATGATACAATTTTTTGAGGTATCGGCTTTGTGTATGTTGGCTTAATCAGCTTTACTTTCTTTATATTTATCGTCTTTCTTTTAATAGCCATAGGCTTTACCTCCTAGCTTATCGTACTTCTATTATACTACAATTAAAGGGATAGAACTCTATCCCTTTTGTTATTTATCTTCTTCTTTTTGGTTTAGGTTCTTCTTCCTTCTGCTCATATTTTGTTAAGAAGTGCATACTGTCTACAATCAATGCTGTTGAATAGTCCCCATTGTTGTTTTCAGTTGTTGCATGGGCTTCTACTGAAATTAAATCCCCTTTTAAGCAGTAGTCACCAATGACCTTGACGAGTCCTTCTCCAAAGGCTTTTAAGCTTACAAAGTTTGTAATCTTGTTACCTTTCTTATCCTTGTAACCAGTGTCCTGTGCCAGTGTAAACATAACCACGCTTCCCTTTTCATTCACGTATGGGTCTTTTGTTAAACGGCCCTCTAAAAATAATTTGTTCATCATATGCTTGTCCTCCTTTTACATTTCTATTCTCTTCGCATATTTAATAAATGTATCTAACTCCATTTCATAGTATTCTTTACCATAAGATAGAGATAATACCTTAATTGGCTTATAGCCCATTTTACTAAACTCACTCATAACTTTATCCGCTTTCAACTTGTTATTGAATACTGCTGATACTTCACGAGTCTTGTTCGTCTCATTATCGAATACCAATACATTTACAATCGTTGTATTAATTGTTCTTTGAATCTTGTTATATAATACAGACATTTATACCACCCCTTTCCAAAAACTTCTCAAGAAATGAATGTTTGGTTTACGAACCTTGCTCACCAGCACTCCTTCATTTTCTTCAATATAACGAGCCATCCAGAAGTTGTCGTCCTGTGTCTTTCCTTGACTTCTTGCCATTTTGAATAAACCGTATACGCATGGACTAATACTTGCCGTATACATTCTAATGTCATTGTAAGGCTTACCTTCCATCATTCTGTATACTTCGTTTGGATAAAGTGAAGCACCTTCAACTTTTGGATTTCCTTTTAGTCTGAAAAAATATACTTTCATTTGTTGGACTCCTTTAATCTAGTAATATGTATGAATTCATTGAATGGCATTGTCGCATATCTTGAAGGAATTACGCCTATTTTAATCAAAACATCTAAACAGATTATATTATTTAAAGGTTCTGCGACCATCCATTCTTTATACTCTTTTAATTTATTAAAATATTCATTAATAAATTTATAAGCATATTCACTTAAATATAATGTTTCACGTGGAACATCTGAGTACCAGTCCAACATTTCTGGATAAATACATAACTTTTTATTTGTTTCTCTATGATATATATCACTCATAATATCCCATAAATCTTTTTGTGGATGATGCTTAAATTCATACATAATTTCATTTTTAAATAACTCTAAATTAGTTTTTGCTTTCATAATATTGTACCTCTTTTCTGTAATAATCCACTCTGTATGTCTGCAATATAAACAGAATACCTAGAAACATAGCTGTTACAATTAGAATTTTTAAAACAGACTCATTTACCAAATACCATGACTTTTTATCCTTCATTCTTGATACACCATTATAAACGGCTATTAAATAATATAATAAATAAATACCAAATAGAAACAATGCTACATATTCAAATTTCATTTTAACTCCTTTCTTTTGTACCTAAATACTAACATACTTTTCTACTTTATTCAAGTAGAAAATACAATAATGTTTTAGATTTTTTGACTTTATAATGACTTCTGAAAACTTTGCATACATCGTCAAAATTCTTGATACCTTGATTTTTATTTGCACAGAATAAAAGTCGTAAGTCCGTCTTCTTATCAAATTCAGTCAAGTTCTGAACGATATAAATATCATATCCAATACCAAAGTAAAAACGTGCATCATTCAAACTAATACGGTTCAATGTAACCATTTGACCATGATATTTAACGAATTTTGTATAATGTATCATGATAACAGCTCCTTCATATAACGGTCGTATACTGCATTTAAATAGGCTAGTTCTTCATCTGTCCATTTCCATGTATGTACTTTATTAAGGTATATATCATCTATGATATATGCTTTAATTTCTTTGTCACTCGTTCCTTCAAATACCTGTTTCATTTCATCAGCAATATGAATCATATAACTATTAGAAGTTGGATAGTTGTTAAGCATCTTTCATCACCTCTTTTCACTTAATTAATCTGTATTTGATACGCCTATACTCGTCATATACTGGACCCCATATTGACTCACATTGTCTTTTTTCATCTGGTAAATATTTCTCCATAACATCTAGTTGACTTTGTAATTTAATGTTATATGGACACCCTTTGCAACCAGTTCTTTTAAAATTAAATGGTGCATAATATAACTTGCATAGCTTTATATCATTTCTTTTAATATACCATTCTATGAATTCATTTGAACATGGGTTTAGTGGCTTAAATTTTTTTAACGTATGAGCATTATCAAATACAACACATCCTTCGTGAATTGCTCTTAGTCCACCCTCATCCATTCTTAATCCAAGAATAGCAACACTTCTTCCAGATTCCTTTTCATATTTTTTTATTGGGTTTTTCTTCAACTCATAACAGCACCTATCACTGACTTTTAAATTAAATGAATCAGTAAATTGATATTTTAGAATTTTTGGACATGAAAAACTATCACCATTTATATATCTGTTAACAGATTTTGTTACATTGCCCTTGTTTTGAAACATTGCTAGTTTACAGCTATGCTCTTTTGACTTAAAAGGATATCCTTTTTCATCTAGCATTTTTTTAATATTTACACCAGAGTTGAATACTAGAAATCTTTCGTCTTTTTCTTTCATTGAATAAACAAATTCACGAATATAATTATATTCAATACCAGTATTAATAAATACTCTTGGTATTTTATTATTTGGCAATGCCTCGTCAATCAAATAATGTAATACCGTACTATCTTTACCACCACTAAAAGAGATATAAAAATTTTCTTCACCGTATTTATTAATTGTTTTTCGTATAACCTCTAATCTATCATATAATATAAAATCCATTTAGTTCACCTTCTTCCTACGCATACATTTTCTTGTCTTGCATTTGTTTTGCTTGATTCATTTCTCTAGCGTATTCTTCTAATAGTTTTGGTAGCAGTTCAATAACAACTTCATTTGTTCTGCATTCCATCCATTGTTTTAAATTTTCAATGTCGATACATTCTTCATCTTGAGCATATACTAATAAATCAATCAATTCACTTTTCTTGAGTTTTGAAAGCATGGCTCTTGGGTCATAACTTTCAATATACTCATCATAAAGTACTTCCACTGTTTTATTCATAATAAGACTCCTTTTTTAATCCTTCAACTGCACTTCTTTTGCGTAGTACGTGACATAGGCCTAAAGCAATATATAGATAGGTCTCGTTCACTAAGTCTCTATATTTATTATAAATTTCTTCTAACACATATTGCCATTCACATAATGCGTATTCATCCTCAGTCGTGATACTTTGTTGTTGCTCAAGTTCATCTAGCTGATTCACTATTTCTTGCAAGAACATGGACATTTGTCCTCTGTTCTTTTGTGTTTCGTCGTAGCGTTCTATAATATTGATTTGTTCTAACATATTAAGTCCTCCTTTACTTTATTACAATATTATCATATTGTTCGGTACTAATTCTATTTACTACTTTTAAAATATCAGCTGTATTATAAGAGTAATTATCTTTATTTAATTCTCTTTCTAGTGCGACATTTCTCCAACTCATGCCCTTATCATCGGTATATTGTGTGTCAATGGCTAAACCTTGTCTATTAATAATATCATATTGTACGTGTTTTAATGGCTTACCAGTAACTTTGTGTTTTGTTCTTGCCTTTTTGCGGTCACGCCATAAAGAAAATTCTAAAAAGTACATATTACCGTCTTTGCCTTGGATATCTTCTCCATGTGTACACACTCTATAATTTTGGATATCACTTTCTATTGTTTCATCATCCCAAAAATTACATCCTCTTTTTTCTAAATACAATGTTTTCATTTTGATTACCTCTTTCTTTTTACACTTTAATTATAAGATATTTTTTACTTTTTGTCAAGTACTGTTTTCAATTATTTTAAGTAGAATTTAAGCGTAGAAGTTAGGTTTAACTAACTTCTAACACTATTAATATAATAGCTTATGGCTTGACCTAAATAATAACATCTAATGGAAACGTCTATCGCTTCTGGATTTTCATAGTCTGGAGTACCTCCAAACTCTTTAAATGTTTCTTCTATATCCTCCCAGTTATGGCATAAGTTCTCTTCTGCATCATATCTGTTAAAAGTGTATGACCCACTTCCGTTGCCTGTCACTGAGTCCTCAGTCCATAAGTCCTCGTTTAATTTTTCCTCTAATCCGTCCCAATCCTCATTATCAAAATAATCTTGATAATATGACTTGTTTTCATCTACATAGTTTTCTACGTCCTCACGTACTGCATTAAAATAATTATACATAATATAATCCTCCTATGGCATTCTAGCCGACGCAACTTGCGTTGCGTTTCGTCTTAATTTTCAAAGACTCATCAGGGCTAGTTATATAACTCATCCATTATATTATTGACATTTCCCATTTTTAGCACCTATGTTTCACGTGAAACATTTATCCTTTCTTGAGGTCTACCCCTCTTTACATATATAGTATAACATTTTACCTTTATATTGTCAACT
>ENA-OPWH01000744-OPWH01000744.1-human-gut-metagenome-genome-assembly--contig:-NODE-744-length-23182-cov-3.157132_pt1 | contig 23182 bp, 19 predicted proteins | sample MGYA00241506_ERZ502004 | MGnify/ENA primary metagenome ERZ502004 (study PRJEB25962, sample SAMEA2043049) | human gut metagenome | biome: human gut; feature: human-associated habitat; material: faeces... | reverse complement strand
TTACCTCATTTCTGCGCCCCAGGCGCGTGTATTCATGTGATGATTATAGCACTTTACATATGTCAAAGAAACATATTAATTGTCAGAGCCGTCAATAACGCCCACCAGCAATTTAAACGGCAGGCTGCGAAAAAACTATTTTTCTTTAATTTAATAAATCACCTTCATCATTGGGGTAGTTAATAAAAATATAATATAGGTCGGGAGAAATAATAATGGAAAGGGTTGGGGGATTAAAGATAATATGGTTTGTCGAATTTTGTCGTAAAAAAGATGTTGAAGGGAGAGGAGAAAAGGGGGATAATTATATAAAATGCAAATGTGTTAGAAAAAATGGGAGGTGTTATGGCTAAATCGTCAAATCAAAAATTAAAGCTTATGTATCTTATGAAAATATTATTAGAATATACAGATGAAACACATAGTCTGACAATGGAAGAAATAAAGACTAAGTTAAAGTTATATGATATAAGTGCAGAGCGAAAAAGCCTTTATAATGATATAGAGAGTTTAAGATTATATGGATTAGATATAATTGGGACAAAGGAAGATAGAACATATTCTTATCATATTGGTAACAGACAGTTTGAATTAGCTGAACTTAAATTGCTTGTAGATTCTGTCCAGTCAGCCAAATTTATAACCGAAAAGAAATCAAATGATTTAATTAAAAAGATTGAAGCATTTGCTAGCAGATACGAAGCAATCCAGTTGCAACGTCAGGTATTTGTTGCAGGTAGAGTGAAAACTATGAATGAAAGTATTTATTATAATGTTGATAGGATTCATTCGGCTATAGCAGATAATTTTCAAATAACATTTCAATATTTTCAATGGAATGTAGATAAAAAGATGGAATTAAGACATAATGGTATATGGTATAAAGTTAGTCCATGGTCATTGTCATGGGATGATGAGAATTATTATCTTATTGCTTATGATAGTGTAGAACATATAATAAAGCATTTCAGAGTTGACAAAATGCTACATATTAAATCAATAAAAAAATTTAGAGAAGGGAAAAAGAGCTTTAATAATTTTGATATGGCAGCATATGCAAGAAAAATGTTTGGAATGTATGGTGGTAAAGAAGAATATGTACATATCAAATGTGATAATTCACTTGCAGGTGTAATGATTGACAGATTTGGAAAAGATGTATCAATGGTTCGCTTAGATGAAGAACATTTTGTGACAAATGTAGAGGTATCCGTAAGCCGACAATTTCTTGCATGGGTTATAGGTCTGGGTGAAGGGGTAACAATATTAGGACCACAATCGGTGGTTGATATGATGAAAGAAGAAATAAAAAGATTAACTAATCAATATGAATAAAGAACAAAAGTTTGGGATAAGAGGGATGTTTATTGGACAGTAAATATTGTATAATTTCAATAGAAAAAAATAAAGGCTTAAAAAGCCTTTTTAAATATCCACACTGTGGATGGTTCTTTCGAACGATTTGGAAAAATCTTTATTTGAACTTGTAGTGTAAATTCATATGATAGTCAATCTTATGAACAAATACATTATAAAACATATTTTATTTATAGTCAACTAAAAAAGAGAGGTACATTATGAAAAGTAGAAGGGAACAAGATTATTATTTAGGATTAGATATTGGAACAGAATCTGTGGGATATGCTGTAACAGATGAAAATTATAATATCCTCAAATTTAATGGAAAAAACATGTGGGGAAGCAGGTTGTTTGACGAAGCTCAGACTGCAGCTGAAAGAAGAACATTCAGAAGTGGTCGAAGACGACTTCAAAGACGAGCATGGAGAATACAGCTTTTACAGGAATTGTTTTCTGAAGAAATATCTAAAGTTGATCAATCTTTTTTTGTAAAAATGAAAGAAAGCCCATTGATATTAACGGATAAAACGAATGGACAAAAATATACATTGTTTAATGATGACGATTATTCTGATATTGATTATTATTCTGAATTTCCAACAATATATCATTTAAGAAAAGCGTTACTTATGGAAGATAGGAAATTTGACGTCAGACTGTTATATCTTGCTGTACATCATATAGTTAAGCACAGGGGACATTTTTTGTTTCAAGGTTCAGTCAATAACGCAACATCTTTTCATTCTGTATTTGATAATTTAAAGATATGCTTAAGAGATGAGTTTGAAATAGAATTAGTATGTCATTCAGAAGAAAAAATAGCTGAAATTCTTAAAGATAAGAAGAAATCAAAAAGAGATAAATGCAATGAAATATTTAATGAATTAAATGTTGATAAGAGTAATAAACAGATAAAGTCAATAGTTACACTTATTTCTGGAATGAAAGCAAAAGTAGCTGATATATTTGATGATGAATCTTTATTAGAAATAGATAAGCCAAGTATATCTTTTTCTGAATCATCTTATGAAACGCTTCGGGTTGAATTAGAAGATGTATTAGGTGAACGATGTGGTGTTATTGATATTATAAAATGTGTATACGATTGGGCGATATTAGCAGACATCCTAGATGATGGGGAAATAAATGGAAAATCATATTTGTCAGTTGCAAAGGTTAATTTATATGATAAGCACAAAGAAGATTTGAGAATTTTAAAACAATTATTTAAGGAAAATCATAAAGTCTATAAAGAATTTTTCGTTGATGAAGGAAAAAGTAATTATTGTGCATATGTAGGATTTGTAAATTCTAACGGAAACAAAAAGAATATAAAAAGATGCAATAGAGAAGATTTTATAAAAAATTTAAAGGGTCAATTGGGAAAGATAGAAAAGACGGTCAGTAATCAGTCTGAATATGAATTCATAGAACAAGAAATTCAGGCAGATACTATACTTCCTATTCAGGTATCAAAGGATAATGGAGTGATACCATATCAAGTGCAAGAAATTGAATTAAAAGATATTTTAGCAAAAGCAGAAAAATATATGCCATTCTTGAGTGTAAAAGATGCAGATGGTTTATCTGTATCAGATAAGATTGTTAAAATATTTGAGTTTAGAGTTCCATACTATGTGGGACCTTTGAATAGTTATAATAATACTAATTCTTGGATGGTAAGAAAATCTGATGGTAAGATTACACCATGGAATTTTGACAATAAAGTAGATAAAGATGCTTCTGCAGAAAAATTTATTAGAAAAATGACTAATAAATGTACATATCTCATTGGAGAAGATGTTTTGCCAAAACATGCACTTCTTTATGAGGAGTTTAATGTGTTAAATGAATTGAATAATGTCAAAATTGGTGCGAATAAAATGAATGTTGAATTGAAAAAAGACATTATCGAAAATTTGTTTAAAAAGAAAAAGAAGGTTACAGGTAGGAATTTAAGGGAGTATTTAAAAAGTGAAGGATTGATAAATGACGATGAGGAAATCACCGGATTTGATATAAATTTTAAAAGTTCGATGTCTTCATATCTTGATTTTAAAAAAATACTGGGAGATAAGATTGATAATTATTCTGTTAAGATTATGGTGGAACAGATAATTTTATGGATTACAGTATATGGTGATGAAATATCAATCTTAAAAAGAGTTATCAGAAAACAGTATGATGACAATCAGATATCAGATGAAGAAATTAAAAAAGTCAGTAGATTAAAATATCAAGGCTGGGGAAGACTCTCAAGAAAGTTTCTGGGTGAAATAGAAGGTGCTGATAAAGAAACCGGAGAGATTAGGACGGTAATAGGTGCGCTGAGAGACACGCAGGATAATTTAATGCAGCTTTTAGGACAGAAATATACATTTTCAGAGACAATAGAAAATATTAACAATAAAAATATGAAAGAAATAGCGACTATTTCATATAAGGATATTGTTGAAGATATTGCTGCTTCGCCTTCTATTAAGAGAGCAGTATGGCAGGTTATATTAATTTCTGAAGAGATAAGAAAAATTATGGGAAAAGAGCCTGCTAAAATATTTGTAGAAGTTGCAAGAGGAGCTGGCGAAAAGAAGCGTACAGTATCCCGAAAAGATAGATTAATAAGCTTGTATGAAAGTTGTAAAGACGAATCAAAGGATTGGAAAAAAGAATTAGAACAACGACCAGAGGATGATTTTCACAGTATTAAATTATATCTGTATTATACACAGATGGGTAGATGCATGTATTCGGGAGAACCTATAGATTTGTCAAGGTTGTCAGATGCAAATGTTTATGATAGAGATCACATTTATCCGCAATCAAAGACAAAAGACGATTCGTTGGATAATCTTGTTTTGGTAAAAAGAGAACTTAATGCTAAAAAAAGCAATGGAATGATTTCGAGTGAAATACAGAAAGACAGGCACGGTTTCTGGAAGGAATTATTAAATAAGGGGTTTATTTCACAAGAAAAGTATTATAGATTGATGAGAAAAGATTCACTTACTGATGAAGAACTTGCAAGTTTTATTAATAGGCAGTTGGTTGAAGCAAGGCAGTCAAGTAAAATTGTAATTGGATTATTTAATAGAATGTATCCAGATTCAAAAGTGGCATATGTGAAGGCTAATCTGGTTTCAGATTTCAAGAATATGGATAATGTTAAGATAACAAAAGTGCGCTCTTTAAATGACTATCATCATGCAAAAGATGCATATCTTAATATAGTTGTAGGAAATGTATATTTTGAAAAATTCACTAACAATCCATTACAATGGTTAAAGAAGAATAGAAATGCTGAATATAGTCTTAATCAAATGTTTAATTATGACCTTATTAAGAATGACAAAGTTATATGGAAAAGAGGTAATAATGGAACACTAAGGGATGTGTTGAAAAATATAAACAAGAGGGATATACAATATACACAGCAGGTTACAACCATTAAAAGAGGTCAAAATGGAGGTTTGTTTAATCAACAATTGGTAGGTAAAGATGAAAATGCCAGTATGCCAGTAAAAAAAGGACGAGATGTAAACATATATGGAGGATACAAATCAATAACACCAGCATTTTTTACTCTTATTGAATCAGAAGATAAAAAGGGTAATAAACAAAGAAGTATAGAGTCCGTACCTTTATTTATGAAAAATCAGTTTTTAAATGATTCAAATAGTTGTATGGAATATTTTGAGAATGTGTATGGATTAAAGAATCCAAAGGTAGTGATATCTCAGATACGGAAAAATACATATTTGATCATAGATGATTTTCCTGTTTTGCTTAGAGGCTCTACAGGAAAGCAGTTAATATTACAATGTGCTGTACAATTAATGGTATCACAAGAACAAGAAAGATATTTGAAGAAGCTTGAGAAATATATCCAAAAGAATTCTCAAAGGAAGGATAAGAAACAAAATCTTCCAGTTACAGAGTATGATGGTTTAACACAGGAGAGCAATATAAGAATTTACGATACGTTTATTGATAAATTAACCAATACAATATATAGCAAAAGACCAGCTAATCCTGTTGATAAATTAAAAAACAAAAGAGAAATATTTGAACAATTATCAGTAGAATGTCAATGTATAGTTTTAAATGAAATATTACATTTGTTTCAATGTAAACCTATTATGGGAGCTGATTTAAGTATGCTTGGAGAGGCAAAAGCTACTGGTATAATAAAAAAGAATAAAATTATATCAACTTGTAACAATGTTATAATTGTTAATCAATCAGTTACGGGATTGTTTAAGCAGGAGACGGACCTGCTTAATATATGAGCTGGCGTATAGTAGTCATATCTAATAGTGCTAAACTTGAGTACAAAATGGATTACATGATAGTCAGACAGTCAGAGATAACTAAGATACATTTGAGCGAAATATCAATGCTTATAGTAGAATCAACAGCTGTATCTCTGACTGTCGGGCTTCTTAGTGAACTTACTAAGAGAAAAATAAAAGTTATATTTTGTGATGAAAAAAGAAATCCGTCATCAGAATTAGTAAGCTACTATGGAAGCCATGATACAAGTGCAAAAGTAAGGCAACAGGTTGGGTGGACTGCTGAAATTAAGAAAATGATGTGGACAGAAATAGTCTCAGAAAAAATTAGAAATCAACAAAGATTTTTAGAAGATTTAGGTAAAAAAGAAAATGTAATGCTGGCTGAATATTTAAAGGAGATTCAGCCAGGAGATACAACTAATCGAGAAGGTCATGCTGCAAAGGTATATTTTAACGCAGTGTTTGGCATGGATTTTTCAAGGAGTTTAGATATACCTATTAATGCAGCATTGAATTATGGATATGGAATAATATTATCAACTTTCAACAGAGAAATAGTATCTAATGGTTATATTACACAGTTGGGATTGTTTCATGATAATATGTTTAATCAGTTTAACCTCGGTTCAGACTTAATGGAGCCATTCAGAATACTTGTTGATAGAAAAGTATATGAAATGAAACCAGAAAAGCTTGAGAAAGAAGAAAAGTTACAACTTGTCAATATACTTAATCAGGAGGTTACAATTGATGGAAAAAGAAACTATGTTGTAAATGCAATAAAAATATATTGTAAAAGTGTATTTGATGCTATTAATGATAATGATGTGTCTTTAATAAGGTTTTATTCTAATGAGTTATAGATATATGAGAGTAATAGTAATGTTTGATTTACCCGTCTTATCATCATCTCAGATAAGAGAATATAATAAATTTAGGAAATTTTTAATTAAAAGCGGTTTTCTGATGATGCAAGAATCTATATACTGCAAGCTAGCTTTGAATGCTACTGTTGTTGATGGAATTGTCTCTAATGTAAAGAAGAATAAGCCACCGCAGGGATTGGTGCAGATATTAACACTTACTGAGAAACAATATTCAAAAATGGAGATAATAGTAGGAGAAAATACTAATTCTACATTGGATGATGATAGGAGGTTAATAGTATTGTGAAGATTGTAAAAGAACAATTTGAATGTCCAATAGAGTTAGAAGAAGGGAGGGTTGCTGTCTTAATATTAGAGAAACAGGAAAAATTCACAGATTTTGTCAGTGAATTGAAAGAACAGCTTTCAGATAATGATTCAGGCTGGATTTTATCAGATAATGGAGAAATATTACCATTTTCAAAAAAATTAGAATTGATAATAGATCCATTTGCCACAGACCTTAATCAAAAAAGAGTTTTAACAAAACTGTATTCTGTTATGGAAAAGAGTGTGGTTGAGAGCGAAATGCTGAATGAGTGGAGAATATTATATTCATCTATGTTGGGCATGGTATCTAATGTAATGGATAATATGCCGTATATATTGCAATGTAATCAAGAAGGTGATGTTACTGACCTTTTTAAACAGTTAGATGTTAAATTTGAGACTAATCCTGAGAATTTATTGGAGAAACTGATTGATTACATATGTGTAATTAGTGAGGTGTTTGGTAAGAAAGTATTTGTTTTAGTCAACATAAAATCATATTTTACAAAAGATGAATTAAAGTTGCTGTATAAGAAAATGTTTTATGAGAAAATATACTTATTGTTAATTGAAAACCACGATAGTAATGATATTATTGAGGAGGAAAAAGTAACCATTATAGATAAAGATATGTGTGTTATTATTAAAAGTTAGAATAAAAATGTTATCATTATGAATGTACCCATGTTATGTAGGAACATGTTTACTCGGTGAGAATCGGATTTGAGTTTGAGAGTAGTGTAAATTCATATGATAGTCAAACGTAGAAAATGGAGGTAAATAAACTATGCCAGTTTGAGAGTAGTGTAAATTCATATGATAGTCAAACAATATGCGAAAAATTAGCATTATCACTGGAGTTTGAGAGTAGTGTAAATTCATATGATAGTCAAACCGAGCAATATTTCAATGATGTTGACGTTGAGTTTGAGAGTAGTGTAAATTCATATGATAGTCAAACTAATTGTGATGTAGTCGTGTTGGCATAACCGTTTGAGAGTAGTGTAAATTCATATGATAGTCAAACTTATATTTTTTGATTTTATTGATATACACAGTTTGAGAGTAGTGTAAATTTATATGATAGTCAAACCTCCTATTCTCTAATTTATTGTGTATGAATGTTTGAGAGTAGTGTAAATTCATATGATAGTCAAACAATATATAGAAGCATCATATCTATCGACAAGTTTGAGAGTAGTGTAAATTCATATGATAGTCAAACGTTAGAAAGAATTTTACCGAATGCGTCTACGTTTGAGAGTAGTGTAAATTCATATGATAGTCAAACTTACTTCTGTTGCTGTGCTGTCGATAATGTGTTTGAGAGTAGTGTAAATTCATATGATAGTCAAACAAGTGAGGACACAAACATGGATAAACAATAGTTTGAGAGTAGTGTAAATTCATATGATAGTCAAACAAAGTTATCTTTCTTGCCGCCGCGATTAATGTTTGAGAGTAGTGTAAATTCATATGATAGTCAAACTAAACAGCGGAGTTAATGCGCATCTTGTTAGTTTGAGAGTAGTGTAAATTCATATGATAGTCAAACTGGTACAGGCTTGCGGATATGCCACTGACCGTTTGAGAGTAGTGTAAATTCATATGATAGTCAAACTATTTCATCGTCATACTTGGCCATATTAGAGTTTGAGAGTAGTGTAAATTCATATGATAGTCAAACCCGGTCTTTCTTAGTTACTCTTCCTGATTAGTTTGAGAGTAGTGTAAATTCATATGATAGTCAAACTATACAACATCTTCTTCGTTGCTATAATTGGTTTGAGAGTAGTGTAAATTCATATGATAGTCAAACAAGTCTAATAAAATTAACATAACGGCATTAGTTTGAGATTCATATGATAGTCAAACCATTAATGCCATATGCTCTATAATCACTAAGTTTGAGAGTAGTGTAAATTCATATGATAGTCAAACGCCGGGGCGCACACATAAGCGGAAGGTCATGTTTGAGAGTAGTGTAAATTCATATGATAGTCAAACATTGCTTAATTCCTGTGCTACGGTTTCTGGTTTGAGAGTAGTGTAAATTCATATGATAGTCAAACCAGAGCAGATAAAACAAGAATGATTTTACAGTTTGAGAGTAGTGTAAATTCATATGATAGTCAAATAACGCCATTTGCAGGAAAGATGTTGAGAGAGTAAGTAATACTTATAGGTATTACGCAATCAACTTCAACACAGTTACTATTCTTTTGTTGCAAATGCAAAGAAACCCAAAGGATATGTTAAAATCACATCGCTAAGGGCAAGCCAAAGAACAAAAATAGAAGCCTGCATTCTGCATATGTAAGAATTGCAGAATAACATAATGTGAGTATCAGAAATAAAGGAGCAAGTACATGAACACCCAACCATTTACCATATCACCAATTCCAGACGACATATTTGCAAAGATGCAGGGGAAATCATTTAAGGACAACTGCACCGTTCCAAGAGAAGATTTGCGGTATCTTAAGGTTATGCATGTCGGATTTGATGGGAAAACGCACACTGGTGAGCTGGTTGTGAACAGGCTGATTGCTGATGATGTGCTTGATATATTTAAGCAGCTTTACGAGGCTGGTTATGAGATTGAAAAAATCAGACTTATTGATGAATATGATGCTGATGATGAAAAGTCAATGAGCGATAATAATTCTTCAGCGTTTAATTTCAGGTACATTTCCTATTCGACGAAGCTGTCAAAGCATGCGTTAGGGCTGGCGGTTGACATCAACACGCTTTATAATCCTTATGTGAAAAATGTTGATGGCAGAAGAAATGTAGAGCCTGCCAATGCTGAAAAGTATACGGACAGAAGCATTGAATTCCCACATAAGATTGACCATGACGATTTGTGCTACAAGGTGTTTATGCAGCATGGATTTGAGTGGGGCGGCGACTGGGAACATGCAAAAGATTACCAGCATTTTGAGATGAATTATTAACATAAAAGGTGAACTGTTTGATATGAAGATAGATTATATTTTATATGGAAATGATGATGGAATATGTGTGGAAACATATAATTATAAAAGAGAAGAGCGTTTGTCTCATATGACAAATTACATGTTTGGACTATTTATATTGCTAACTAACGATATATATGGAATTATTGAATTAATAGGAGATATTTCAAAGAAGCATATTAATAGTGATGGAACATTTAACAATAATCCGATTTTTAAATTGTATAAAAAATTGGCATTTAATAAGGTGTATAATTATTTTTCTGAAAATTATGATGATATATATGACATATCTGGGTTTGATTTTGAAATATTGATGTTAGAGGCATATAGAAGAAAAAAATATAATGTTGAGCATACCAAAATGACTAGGGATGGTGGAAAAGATATAATAATTAAACAGAATGATATCTGGGGCAAAACGATAAGCTATGTACAGTGTAAAAATAGGAGGGGGAAAATTGGAGTATCCTGTGTTAAAGAATTTCATAGTACGATTGTTAATGATAAAATAAATAGAGGAATTATTGTGTCTACATCAGGTTTTACACATGATGCAGAAAAATATATTGAAAAAAATGGATTAGAAAATATTGTTATTTTACATAATGGGAAAGATGTAAGAGAATTATTTAAGATGGTTAGTAATCTAACTTAGGTAGGTGACAACATGAATTGCGAAGATATGACAAGAATCCCACAATTAAATAATGTGCTGAATATGAAGGCAGGAGCTGCGGGCATGAAGAACACGATAAGGTGGATATATTTTGCGGACTGCCTGCAGTGTGTTAAGAACGAGTATCATGTTGAAGATTATATTCATGGCGACGAGTTCGTTGTGCTGACGAATCCTGATGTGACGGAGGATAAGAATAAACTGATGGCACTGATTACAAGCATGGTCGATTATGGTATTGCGGCACTTGGAATCAATGAGGGACAGATTCTGCCGGAGCTTATCGAGTATTGTAATAAAGAAGGACTTCCGCTTTTTGAGTTGCCGGAGAAATTTCCGCTTGTGGATTTGTCACAGATATTGTGTAAGAGGCTGGTGCTTGAGGAGAATAACAGAAACCTTGAAGAGCAGGTATTTGCGTCAATCCTTGATGCGGAGCATCTTAACCGTGACAGTGTGCTTGAGCAGGCGCAGTTTCTTGGAATTGACCTGACAGGAAGCTTCTGTGTTGTTGAATTCGTATTTGGAAAGAACCGTCGTGGCAGCAAAGATTTATTATCAACAGGACAGGAGATAAGAAGCATTATCAATATGGAGTTCTCATTTTATTCGGGGAATGTGCTTGTAATGCCGCAGACTGGAAGCGTTCTTGCACTTGTTTCGACGGACAGGATAAGTGATGAGGACTTGAAGGCTGTGTTAAAGCGTATCATTGAAAATGCTGAAAGGAAACATCACATTTGTCTTAAGGCTGGAATTGGAAGCAGCGTTGAATATCTTGAAGATGTGAAGAGCAGCCGAAGAGAAGCTGCAGAAGCAGTTAAAGTTGCTTTGGTTTCGGATACGGAGGAACGAATCTTTTTTTATAAAGAGCAGGGAATATATACATTTATATCGAAGGTTACGGACAGCAGGTTTCTGGATGATTATGTTGTGAAGAATATCGGCAAGCTGATAGACGCTGACGAGATTAATAACGGCAGTCTGTGCGAGACACTGGAGAGCTTTCTTAACCACAACTGCAATGTAAAAGAGACAGCGCAGAGTCTGATTATTCACAGGAACACGCTCAATTACAGGCTTAACAAGATAAGAGAACTGCTTGGGGTTGATTTTGAGAATCTGGATACATGCCTTGAGTTAAAGCTTGCATTTATGATAAGAAGCTATCGCGGCAGAAAATAAATGCAGATTCAGTGTGAAAGTATCTATTTGTGCACGGTGCACAATTAATATAGTTAATCAGAAACATTGATAAAGAAAGAGAAAATAGTATAATTCAGACCATAAAGAAAATAAATTAAAGTTTTTAAAAGACAAAGGCGTCGAGAATGGATAATTCTCGGCGCCTTTCTCTTTTGAGAGTTTCATCAATAAGGAGGATTTTATTATGACAACTACAGAATTAACAAAGGCACTTCCAGAAATTATTACAGAGCAGGTTCCAGGACCTAAGTCAAAGGCACTTCTCGACAGAAGAGATGCAGCAATTCCTAAGGCACTCTGCGGAAAGGCTTATCCAATATGTATCAAGCAGGGCGGCGGAGCAATGTTTGAAGACCTTGATGGCAATAAGTTCCTTGACTGGGTTGGCGGCGTTGGCGTTCTTAATATCGGTTATTCTAATCCAGAAGTAATTGAAGCAGTTAAGGCACAGACAGAGAAATATTTCCACACGATTTTCAATGTATATGTTCATGACGGATATGTAAGCCTTGCTGAAAAGCTTAACGAAATAATGCCATGCAAGGGTGATGTAAAGAAAACATATTTTGCTAACTCAGGTGCTGAGTGTGATGAAAATGCAATTAAGATTGCCAAAGCATTTACAAAGAGAAACGGAGTTATCTGTTTTACAGGTGCTTTCCATGGAAGAACTAATCTTACAATGGCACTTACAGCCAAGAAGGTATATGCAGTAGGCATGGGACCTTTCCCAGCAGGTATCTACAGAGCACCTTATCCATATCTTTACAGAGCACCTAAGGGATACACAGAAGCAGAGGCAATTCAGTATTACATAGATGAACTTAACAGAATATTTGATGAGGGCGCACCAGCAAGTGAAATCGCCTGCATGATTGTTGAACCATTCCAGGGTGAGGGCGGATTTATCCCAGCGCCAATCGAGTGGGTTAAAGCAGTAAGAAAGATATGTGATGACAACGGAATCTTAATGATAGCTGATGAGGTTCAGTGTGGTAACTGCAGAACAGGAAAGTATTACGCATCTGAGTACTGGGCTGAGGCAGGTGCAGCACCTGATATTATAACAACAGCCAAGTCACTTGGTGCAGGACTTCCAATCTCAGCAATCACAGCAAGAGCAGAGGTTATGGACGCAGCTCCAGCAGGAACTATCGGTGGTACATTCTGTGGTAACCCTGTTGCAGCAGCCGCAGCACTTGCAGTAATGGATGTTATGAAGCGTGATGATTATGCAGCTAAGGCAAGACATATTGGAGAGACAGTTATGAAGCGTTACAAGGAGCTTCAGGACAAATATGATGTCATCGGTGATGTAAGAGGACTTGGCGCAATGGTTGGTATAGAGTTCGTTAAGGACAGAGAGACTAAAGAGCCGGCAACTAAGCTTGTTGCAGACCTTATCCAGAATGCTATCCAGAAGGGACTTCTTCTTGAAAGCTGTGGTACAGCAAGCAACACAGTAAGATTCTTAGCACCTCTTACAATGACAGATGAGCAGATGGAGAGAGGTCTTGAAATCTTCGAGGAAGCTTTAAAGGAAGCTTTGGAAGCGTAGTGCAAATGTGGTTTTAACCACAACTTAATTGTGGGAGGATATATTATGGAGCAGAAATCGAAATTTGATAAGGTAATGGGTGCCTGGGACATACTTGTTATCGCATTTGGTGCGATGATAGGCTGGGGCTGGGTAATTAACTCTGGTGACTGGATTACAACGGCTGGTTTTGCCGGTTCAATCATAGCAATGCTTATCGGTGGCGTTATGGTATTCTTCGTAGGACTTACCTACGCAGAGCTTACATCAGCAATGCCGCAGTGTGGTGGTGAACATGTATTCAGTTACAGGGCAATGGGACCTACAGGTTCTTTTGTGTGTACATGGATGATTATATTGGGATATGTGGCTACCTCAGCATTTGAGGCAACCGCACTTCCAACAGTTATCACATACCTTTTCCCTGAATTTAATCAGGTTTACCTGTATTCAATAGCTGGAAAAGACATTTATCTGACAACAATTCTGTTGGGTGTCGGCGTTGCAGTGTTAATCACATTTATCAATATAAGAGGTGCGAAGACAGCCGCTATATTACAGACTGTCCTCACAGCAATTATCGCTATCGCAGGAATTCTTCTTGTAGTCGGTTCAGCAGTTAACGGTGATGGTGCTAATATTACAGGACAAATGTTGGAATCAGGCACAGGTACTACTCTTGGCAGCGTGTTCAAGGTAGCCTGCATGACACCATTCCTCTTTATAGGATTTGATGTAATTCCACAGGCAGCAGAGGAGATTAATGTGCCATACAAGAAAATTGGTAAGATAATGCTTCTGTCTATATTCTTAGCTGTTGCATGGTATCTCCTTATCATATTTGCAGTCTGCTACATAATGCCACAGAGTGCAATCGCACAGGAAATGTCTTCACAGAACGGACTTGTATCTGCCAAGGCAATTGAGATAGCGTTCAGGTCACCGCTTATGGGCAAAGTGCTTATTATAGGTGGTCTTTGTGGAATCATCACATCATGGAACTCATTCCTGATGGGTGGCAGTCGTGCACTTTACTCAATGGGTGAGTCTCTTATGATTCCTAAAATGTTTGGTAAATTAGGAAAGCATAAGACTCCTGAAGCAGCCATTATCCTTTGTGGTATTGCCTGCGTTGTAGCACCTTTCTTTGGAAGAGGCGTGCTTGTATGGTTAGTTGATGCAGCTTCATTTGGTTGTGTTATTGCTTATATGTTTGTTTCAATTTCATTCTGTATCCTTCGTAAGAAGAAGCCTGATATGGCAAGACCTTACAAGGTTAAGGCAGGCAGATTTGTTGGAGTTATGGCAGTACTTATGGCAGGCTTCATGACATTACTCTACATTGTTCCAGCTTCATTTTCAGCCGCACTTGTATGGCAGGAATGGATTGTAGTTGGTATCTGGCTTGCACTTGGTGCGTTCTTCTACTTCTATTCTAAGAAGAAATACGGTGCAGAGTTCGGACGTGATATATTCATTGTCGAGGACGGTGGAAAGGCAGAAGAACAGGAAGAGGCAGTACTTCCAAATGCAAAGTATCCGGACAGACATTTTGTTATTACTGTCGGATGTGAGTATGGAAGTGGCGGTCCACAGATTGCCAAGATGATTGCCGACAGGTTAGGAATCGAGTATTACAACAGAGATCTTGTTGATAAGGTAGTTGCACAGATTGGTGTAGATAAGGGACTTGTTGAGGAGGCTGATACAAAGATTGGCGTAAGATACGCATTTGACACATCATATGGTGTGAGATATGCAAACCTTTCTAACAGGGTTATTGATGCACAGTTCCAGGCAATCAATGATTTTGCCAACAGGTCATCATGCGTCATTGTTGGACGAAGCAGCGACTACATTTTAAGAAACAGGGATGATGTTCTTAATGTGTTCATATATGCACCGCAGGAAGATGAGATTGCAGCGGTCATGAAGGAAAAAGGTATCAAGAATATGCGTAAGGCTAAGGAAGAATGGGAGTCTGTTGATAAGGCACAGCATGCAAGACATGAGTATATTACAGGAAAGAAGCGTGGCGACAGGCATACAAGAGATATGCTTATCAACAGCAGCATCTTAGGCTGGGACGAGACAGCGGATATGATTATTGACATGATTGACCGCAAGTTCGAGCAGGACGATGCAAAGCAGTTAAAGAAGGAGGCTTAAGCTGATGAAGGGCTTTTCTATAAAGACAGAAATACAGGAATTTGATACATTTGAACAGTTTGCTAAAGAAGCTGGAATCGGTGCTGATGACCTTGTGTTATGCGGTGAGCATACATTTGATAAATATATTGCTCCACTTAACATAGGAGTACAGACACTTTTCCGTGAGAAATACGGCAAGGGTGAGCCGACAGACGGCATGGTTGATGCAATTCTTAATAAACTTCGTGATAAGACTTATGACCGTATAATTGCAGTTGGCGGCGGTACAGTTATTGATATTGCAAAGGTTGTTGCGGTTGCAGGAAAGGATGATACTGTAGATGACCTCTATGATAAAGTAGGAAGTCTTAGCAAAGTTCATCCGCTGATTATTGTTCCTACAACATGCGGAACCGGAAGCGAGGTTACTAATATTTCAGTTATTAACCGTGTCAGCAAAGGCGTGAAGATGGGACTTGCAGATCCGGCAATGCTTGCAGACAGTGCAGTTATGATAACTAATATGTTAGACTCACTTCCATATAAGATATTTGCAACTTCATCAATAGATGCGATGGTTCATAGTGTTGAATCCTTCTTAAGTCCTAACGGCTGCAGCATTTCAAGAATTTTCTCAACAGAGGCACTTAAGACTATTCTTACATGCTGGAAAAAGTCCGTGGAAGCCGGAGGTGAAGACGCATGGAAGGCTTATGCGGCAGATTTCTTAAAGGCTTCTAACTGGGCAGGACTTGGATTCGGCTATGCAGGATGTGCAGCGGTTCATGCCTGTGCATATCCATTAGGTTCTGTATATCACATACCTCATGGACAGTCTAACCAGCTGATGTTTAAAGATGTCATGAAGATGTATAAAAAGATTAAGCCAACAGGCAGAATCAATGACCTTGAGGCTGTAATCGCAGAAAGTCTTTCTGTAGCACCTGAAAATGCACTCGAAGAACTTTATGCACTTATGGACAAGGTGTTAAAGAGTGCGCCACTTGAAGAATTCGGAGTGAAGAAATCGGACCTTGCAATATTTGCAGGTGATGTAATAAAGACTCAGCAGAGACTCCTCAGGAACAACTATGTGCAGCTTAGTGAGGAGCAGATACTTGAAATATATGAAGCTGCATATTAATAAATGCTTATATCTGTATTCATAATAAAACTATCCCCAAAATGCGGCGTGTCAGGAAACTGGCGCGTCGTATTTTATGTGAAATCCCCTTGTTAATTACTATTACAAGTGCTATTATCACAATATGGTTAGTATAAGCTAACAGAAGCTAGTTGCTACTATGAAAATGATGGGAGGAAATATATGTTTATAGATATTAAAGATGCAAGAAAACATTATGGCGAGGGTGAGACACTTGTCAACGCACTTGACGGCGTGAGCCTGTCTTTGGGAGAAGGCAGGATATATGTAATTCTCGGACCTTCAGGTTCAGGAAAGAGTACGCTTCTTAATATGATTGGAGGTCTTGATTCACTTGATTCAGGCGAAATCACAATTTCAGGCAGGAACATAAGCAGAAGTGACAAGAAGAAAATGACAGACTACAGAAGGGAAGATGTTGGATTTGTATTCCAGTTTTACAATCTGATTCCAGACCTTACTGTGCAGGAGAATATTCAGGTTGTCGCTGATATTGCAAAGCAGCCAATGGATATAGAAGAGGTAATGAAAGCACTTGATATTGACAAATACAAGAATCGTTTTCCTAAGGAACTTTCAGGTGGACAGCAGCAGAGAGTTGCGATAGCAAGAGCATTAATCAAGAATCCTAAGATTCTTCTGTGCGATGAGCTTACAGGTGCGCTTGATTCCAGGTCATCAAGAAGTGTCCTGAAATTCATAGAGAAAGTCAACGAACAGTTTAAGACTACTATTATAATCATAACACATAATGAAGCGATAGCTGATATGGCTGACACGGTCATAAGAATTAAAGATGGTCAGGTTGCTTCCTGCATAGATAACAACAGTAAGCACAGCGCAGAGGAACTTGAATTGTAAAAGAACAAGTATCTGAATTATAAAAAATGTGATTATGAGGAGGCTGGTTATGACTCTTAACAAGAGATATTTAAGAAATGTTAAAGAGAATCTGTCATTTTATGTAGCTGCGGCAGTTCTTACCGTAGTTGCCCTGCTGCTGTTCTATCTTTTTTACATAGCAGGAACAGGAATTAAATCATATGGTGACCAATTCTTTATAGATAATAAGCTGGAAGATGCCACATTTACAACATATGTGGAGATACCTGATAACGAGATTACTAATATAGAGAAGAAATATAATGTTACATTTGAGAAAGAGCATTATGTAAATATTAATGAGGACGGATATAAAGTAAGGGTTTTCAAACGCAATAAGAAAATCGACCTTTATGAGGTGATTGATGGAAATGACATATCTAACGATGATGAGATAGTTATATCAAAGGGATATGCTGAAAGTGAGCATGTGAATATTGGCGACAGGCTCACAATTAAGGGGAAAGAATACAAGGTTACAGGTTATTTCTTAAGGCCTGATTACCTGTATATGCTTGAAAATGCTGATGATTCATACAAGAATATCACATCATTTTTCCTTGCATATATGACAGATAGTGCATACGATGCGCTTGAGGCCAATTCATGCCAGTACAAGGTCGTATACAGTGACGACAGTGATGTTACACAGTTCAGAAAAGACATGAACGAGCAGTACAAGATAGACAGCTATCTTGCTAAAGACAACAACCAGAGAATTACAATGGTTGATGATCAGGCGATGATGTTTCTTATTATGGCATTTGTATTTCTGTTCACACTGCCGCTTATTACAGTTGCACTTATAGCTATTATAATAGGCAGAAAGATAAAGCAGGAACAGAAAATGATTGGTACACTGTCAGCACTTGGCTACACAAAAAGACAGCTTATGTGGCATTACAGTGTGCTTGCCATGATTCCGGGACTTGTCGGTGGAATTATTGTTACAATTATTACCAAGATAATACAGCAGCCATATGGCGAAATGAGCCTTGCAGATTATGAGCCAATGCCGGTCCATTTCACACTTCCAATTTCGATAGCGGTTATAGGAATAATAATTCCTACGGCTATCTATATGCTTGAGGCAGCACATAAAGTGTCTAAGCTCTTAAAGAAAGACACTGTAGAAATGCTTAATGGCAATGCAGATGGTGACAGCAGAACAAGACATGTATTAGCCGGTAAGAAGGGCAAGGTAAGAAATAAGTTCGCATTAAGAAGCATACTTGCCAATCCGGGAAGAACCTTTGTTGTATTTTTAGGTGCATTTTTAGGGGCATTGATGATAACGGTTGCATTTATGTTTATAGATTCTATTAACAATGTAATTGACAAAGGTTCAGACAGCATGGGTAGTTTTAAGTACGAATATGTGCTTAACCGCCTAAAGACAGATGAAGTGGCAGGCGCAGATGAGCTTGTTATAGGAAAATACGAGTATGATGGCTCATCATTTTCACTGATAGGCGCGGATACAGATGTGAAGTATCTGAATATTGATACTGAGGATGGCAGCAGGGCAGACCTTTCCAATGGATATTATGTTACAAATGTAATGGCATACGCCTATAAGCTCGAAGCCGGGGACGAATTTACATTTGTTAATCCTATTACAATGGAAGAAAAGAAAGTCACAATAAGCGGAATTATAATGAATGACAGCCAGAAGTTGCTTGTGTGCAGCCAGAACAATGCAAGAAAACTGCTCGTATGGGATGACGGAACATACAACGGACTGCTTTCAGAGAAAAAGCTTGATTTAGGTGATGAGATATCTAAGACGGTGACATCTGATGACATCAGGGAACAGATGCAGACAATTCTTACAGAGATGGGCGCAATTATATATTCACTTGCGGTAATCGGTGCGATTATATGTATTGCGGCATTGTATGTATCTGTAAATATGCTTATTTCAGAGAACCGCCACAACATATCAATGCTTAAAGTACTCGGACTTAAGAACCGTGAAATTAACAGAATGATTATTGATGTAAACCATATAATAATACCGTTTGGTATAGCAGTCGGATTGCTTACAGGGTATTTTATGATGGTTGTGGTATTCAGGATATATTCTGGAATGGAGGGGGTGCTTTACACACCGGTAATAACAGCACAGAGCATAATACTGACTATAGTAATAGTGATTGCATGCTATGCAGTATCACTTCTTACTGTGAGAAGAAAGGCTGACAGGGTTGATATGGTTGAAAGCCTGAAAGATAATAGAGAGTAATTTATTAATGACAATAAATCAGTTCTTAAGTAAAAATGTATTAAGAAAACGGTATATTTCAGAACTAACTATACAAAATGCACAAACACTTGCGTAAATCTTTGTAATTTTAAGCCATTTCATTTTTATCCTTATTATGGTATTTTTAGCATCAGAGGCGATTTATTTTGCATGATATCGGACACTGCCAGCGAAATAACGCCTCTTTTGCTATTTAATCTATAATGTATGGGAGGTTAATAATGATTAAGAAGGCAAGAAGGGTTTTTGCAGCTGTTGTTGCAGTATTATTAGTATGTTTTACAGCAGCACCAGTGTTGTCAGCTAATGCGGCAACACAGAATTCATGGAATTTCAAGAATTCTAATTTTAAGAAGTTAGGAACTATTAAATCAAGTACTACAGTAGACGGACTTGGTCTTATGGCAACAAGCAGTAAGAATATGAAGGTTAAGGCGGAATCTGTAACAGTAGATGGCACAGCATATACATATTGTCTGGCTCTTTCTGGTACAGGCACTACATCATACCGTTCAGTTAAGGTACCAGTGTCAGGTTCTGATACAATAAAGGTAGTGTTAAGAAGCAGAGGAAGCTCTACCCGTAATTTAATCGTAGCTGATTCTAATGGAAAGAAGCTTGGAACTATTGCAGCTAATAAGACAGCTTCTTTAGGAACATATTCATATTCAGGTTCTAAGGGATACATATATCTGTATTCAGAGAACAGCGGAATCAACATTTACAAAGTACAGGTTGATTCTAATGGCAGCTCGTCATCTGGTTCTTCATCAGGAAGTTCATCAGGTTCAGGCAGCTCTTCATCAGGAAGCAGCTCATCTTCAGGTTCATCAACAGGTTCATCTGTATCAGGTAATTATGTGGTTAAGGCTGGTGGAATGTCTTTAGCAGATGCACTTAAGAAGGCTAAGTCAGGACAGACAGTAGTTATTGATGGAACAGTTAAGTCAGGAGCTGTTTCACTTCCAGCAGGTGTTAATCTTGCAGGAAAGAATAATGCGACAATAGATTTCTCACAGACAAGCGGAAGTTCAGGAAGAGGAATTACATTATCAGGTAATGGAAGCACACTTTCTAACATTACAGTTAAGAATGCTTCTGATAATGGAATCTTTATTTCAGGTTCTAATAATACATTAAAGTATGTAACATGCTGTTATAATGAAGATGCAGGTTTTCAGGTAAGCAACGGAGGAGCTAATAACAAGTTTTATAATTGCAAGTCTCATCATAATGCAGATGCTAAGGGTGAGAATGCTGATGGTTTTGCAGTAAAACTTCATTCAGGTGAAGGCAATTATTTTGAAAACTGTGTAGCTGAATACAATAGTGATGATGGCTGGGATTGTTATGCAGCTCATGGAGCAGTAACACTTGTAAACTGCCAGGCTAACTACAATGGATACTGTGATGGAATATATGGTGATGGTAACGGATTTAAGATGGGTGGAGTAGATAATAAAACACCAGGAAAGGCAGCTCACCTTGATCCTCTTAACCATAAGCTTATTGGATGTACAGCTAAGGGAAACTATGCTAATGGTTTCGATAGAAACAACCAGAGTGGTGTTGTAACAATGAAGAATTGTATTTCAGATTCTAATAAGGGTAATAATTATCACTGGCCACTTACAGGAAAACCATCTGCACTTGGTTATAAAGTAACATTTGGCAAGGCTATTATTGAGGATTGTACTAATATTAATGGAAAAGTTAATATTACAGGAGCAACTCTTAAGGGTAACTGTAAGGGATTCTAGGATAATGGCTGATTGTAATAATATGGTTTACAATACAATATTATAATTTATAACAAAATAATAAAACGCATGTCCGATTTTTTCAATCTGGCATGCGTTTTTTATCGTTAATCCAATTCGTTAAGATCAGTCAATTATATGATGATTAAGCCATCTGCGGGAGTGGAAACGTATAGTGAACACGATACCGCGCACAGTCCAGTCGGCAAACATTCCAATCCATACAGCAATAGGACCAAAGCCATATACACGGCATAAGAATATAGTAAAGCTTACACGACATAACCACATGCTTGCACATGATGTTATCATTGAAAATTTCACGTCTCCGGCGGCACGCATTCCGTACGCCGGAATGAATGACAATACCCATGATATTGGCTTGGTTATTGTTATGAAAAGAGTCATCTCAAAACACATTCTTGCACTTTCTGCTTCCATTCCACCGAGTATGGTAATCGGCCTGCACAATGCAAATACAACAAGACAGCTTATAATAATGGCAGCTTCAGCCATTTTACTGAGCTTCTTTATATAATATATGGCTTCATCTTTTCTTCCGGCTCCAATGCACTGGCCAACTATAGTCATAAGTCCGATACCTACACCCTGTGCGGCAACTCCGTTAAGGTTTTCAAGAATATTGGTCACAGCATTTGCAGCGATGGCAGCAGTTCCAAGCGTTGAAACTGTTGACTGGATTGCCAGCTTTCCAAACTGGAACATGCTGTTTTCAATACCTGAAGGAATACCAATATATAAGACTCTCTTAATTAAATCCCAGTCGGGACGGATTGTGTAATATCTGTTTACGCAGATAGTCTGAGAAGGGTTTCTTAATTTAATAATTACAACAACTGCACAGAAAACTCTTGATGCAAGTGTTGATAGTGCAGCCCCTGCAACACCCATGCCAAGTCCGAATATAAGAATCGCATTACCACCTATATTAAGGAAGTTGGATATTATTGATATTATCATAGGGCTTTTGCTGTCCTTCTGGGCTCTCATAATGGACGCGCCAGCGTCATACAGACCAATGAATGGAAATGACAACAGGGTAAACAGGAAGTACGCCTGTGAATCAGCCATAACCTCAGCTTCTACCGAACCAAAGATGAACTTAAGCATTGGTACACGAAGAATGAGACATATTGCTGATATGAAAACCGACAGCACTGTCATGACAAGAAATACCTGTCTCGCAGCGCGGTTGGCACCTTTAGGGTTGCTGCTTCCTATGTACTGGGAACACAGGATTGCACCTCCGGCAGCAAGTGCTGACAAGGCCTGTATTACAAGAATATTGATGGAATCAACAAGCGATACTGCTGAAACAGCAGATGCACCTACATTACTTACCATCATAGTATCAACAGTTCCCATAAGTGAAGCCAAGAGATTTTCCAGCATGATAGGAATAAGAAGTTTCCTTATATCTACATTAGAAAAAATGTGGTCAGAATTATTAGTCATTGAAATTACTCCATAATATTTTACAAACTAAAATGCAACTAACATAATTTATTCCTAAGAACAGATAAAGTCAAGTATATATGTTGATAAAACATGTCAGAAAGAACATATTGGCATAAAATACTTGACTTTATAATATAATTATGATATCTTAACAAAGCATTGAGATATCAGTGATTATGCGGGTGTAGTTCAATGGTAGAACACTAGCCTTCCAAGCTAGATACGTGGGTTC
>ENA-OPWH01000741-OPWH01000741.1-human-gut-metagenome-genome-assembly--contig:-NODE-741-length-23217-cov-6.259045_pt1 | contig 23217 bp, 22 predicted proteins | sample MGYA00241506_ERZ502004 | MGnify/ENA primary metagenome ERZ502004 (study PRJEB25962, sample SAMEA2043049) | human gut metagenome | biome: human gut; feature: human-associated habitat; material: faeces... | reverse complement strand
GGACGTGATCAGGATGCCCTCAATGCTGCTTTCCGTGAGTTTTCCCAGAAACAGATTCAAAAAGCGAATAAGCCTTCTATTCACAAGCGTCTTGCAACTTACAGAGCAATGATGCCAAAGAAATCGAAGGACAAAGTAAAGAACCGGCATCAGGAGCAGAGCCGATGAAAAAGCAAATCGGTAAAAATCTGATGCAAAAATGGAAGAATAAGATCAGGGTCAGGCTGTCCGCCCTGGATAAAAAGAAACTGGTTCTTACCAATATCCCATATATCTTAACTGCTTTTTATACAAATCGGGCATCATTTCTTTACAGAAACAGTCTGGGAGAAGATATTGGGAACAAGCTATTATATGCGATGGAACATGCAGACAGGATTCTTACTGGATTGCAGCCAAGTTTTAACTGGCGTGATATGCTGACAGGAATTGTAGCAGCTGTCATTCTGAAATTACTGGTATGGCAGAAACAGTCAGATGCAAAGAAACTCCGGAAAGGAATCGAGTATGGTTCAGCCAGATGGGGAAACGCTGAGGATATTAAACCTTATATGTCGGAAGATCCCTGGATGAATATTCCATTAACAGCAACAGAAGCATTGACTATGGAAAGTAGACCTAAACAGCCAAAGTATGCAAGAAATAAAAATATAGTGGTCATTGGCGGCAGTGGTTCCGGAAAAACTCGATTTTTCGTTAAGCCGTCAGTCATGCAGATGAACTGTTCCATGGTCATTACAGATCCGAAGGGTTTAATATATAAAGTACAGAGAAACAAACGTTGCTTCATAAACAGAAGTTGCGAAGAAACGCTTATTTGTCTGTATTTGCAGGCATTTTCGCAGGAAGGAGGTGGAAAGCATGGCACAGCGAAATAACAAGCTGACAGCTCTCTATGAGAGATTGTCAAAGGACGATGAACTGCAAGGGGAATCAAACAGTATCACGAATCAGAAGAATTATCTGGAAGAATATGCACAGGCAAAGGGACTGACGAATATCCGGCACTATACAGATGATGGATTCAGCGGAGTTACCTTTAACCGCCCTGGATTTCAGAAAATGATTGCTGATGTGGAAGCAGGACTAATTGATACCATTTGTGTAAAGGATATGAGCCGACTGGGAAGAAATTATCTGAAAGTCGGATATTATACAGAAATATTGTTTCCAGAGAAAGATGTCCGTTTCATTGCAATCAACAACAGTATTGACAGTGCAACACCAACGGATAATGATTTTACACCATTTCTGAATATCATGAATGAATGGTATGCAAAGGACACAAGCAAGAAAATCAAAGCTATTTTTCAATCCAGAATGAAATCCGGCAAGAGATGCAGTGGTGCAATTCCTTATGGGTATAAGCATGATCCAGAAGATAAAAACCATTTGCTGGTCGATGAAGAAGCAGCAAAAGTTGTAAGAAAAATATATCAGCTTGCAATCGAAGGAAATGGTCCGGCACAGGTAGCAGATATTCTCACAAAAGAGCATATCTTAATTCCTTCGGCATATCTGGAACGGCATGAGGAAGGCGAAGTGAGCAGGAATCACAGTTACCATGATCCTTATATCTGGAATGCTACCGCAGTCAGCGGGATTCTTGATAAGCGGGAATATATGGGGCATACGATTCTTGGAAAAACAATCTGTGATAACTTCAAAACAAAGAAACGAAGAAAAGCCAGACCAGAGGAATTGATTATCTTTGAAAATACACATGAAGCGATTATTGATGAAGATACTTGGAATCAGGCACAAAAGTTTAGAAAAAGAGTGACAAAGCGTGTGGCAAATGGCACGTACAAACACAGGTTATCAGGGCTTGTCTATTGTGCAGACTGTGGTAGCAGAATGTCTTACAGAAGCCCAGAAGCACAAAAGAGAAAAGATGGGAAATGCTATGATTCAGACAGTAGTTTTTCATGCTCGGCATATGGAAACAAATATAAAGAGTGTACATTCCATTTTATTATGTCATCGGCACTGGATCAGCTTGTTGATGATTCTATCCGCAGAGTTGCCAGATTTGTTCTGACGAATCAAAAAGAATTTCTGGAACAGGTGGGACAGCTGAAAGAAACTTATAGTGAAAAGTTCCTGCAAGAATCACAAAAAGAGGTCAAATCAGCTAAGAACAGGATTCAGGAATTAGATACTTTGATAAAGAACCTGTATGAAGGAAATGTACTGGGGAAAATTCCAGACAGACATTTTAATCGAATGATGAAAGAATATGACGATGAACAGCAGGAACTGGAAGCAAAGGTGGCAGAACTGGAACAGGAACTCGGTCAGAATGAAAATTCGGAAGATGGTGGAGATCGTTTTGTTCGACTTGTTAAAAAATATCAGGACTTTGAAGAAATTACCCCAAGAATGTTAAATGAGTTTATAGATAAAATTATGGTTCATGAAGCGGTAGGAAAAGGTCTTGATCGGACACAGCGGATAGATATTTATTTCAACTTCATCGGACAGTTTGCAGTTCCTTTTTCAGAAGAAGAACTGGAGGCTGAAAGAAAAGCCAGACAGGAAGAAGAACAGCGTAAAGCAGAAGCCAAAAGAGAAAGACAGAGGATAGCTGCTAGAAAGTGTTCACAGAAGCGTAAAGAAGAACGTGCCAGAATCAAAGCAGCTGCGGAAGCTGGTAATGAAGAAGCAATCAGGCAGTATGAAGCAATTCTGGATAAAGAAAGGGAAAGACGGGAAAGAGACCGGGCAAGTCGCAAACGGAGTTACCAGAAACAGCAGAAAAAAGCAAAAGAGATTGAAAAGGCTGCACAGGCTGGTGATCCGGAAGCTATGAAAGAGTATGAAAAGATTCTGGTAAACAGAAAGAAAGCTACTGCCAGTACACAGAAATGGAGAAACAAGCAAAAAAAGAAGGCTCTGGAGCCTACCTACCAAATAGAACCAGAGCCAACTGAACTCGAATCGGAGCAGGAATTACCTGTCACCGCTTCGGCTTGATCGTATCACATGGACAGGAAGAAAACAAGCAGAGAGGTTATTGAATATGAAAAAATTAGCACCATTGATTCATGATACTGAGAATGGACTGGATTATATCCTTGTTGGAGAGATTTATTTACCGTTGATTGCAGTGCCAGAAGAGACACGTGATATTGGATTTTATGGAAGTCTCCGTAGGAACTATCTGAGAGATTATAAAAGCGGACTGTATTCTTACTTGTCACTCAGCGGAAAACTCTGGACGCATCTTGCAGATGTAAATGAACAATGCATACAGCGTAGAGATTTACTTATGGAGCAAATAATGAAGCAGGAAGACATTACTGAAGAATTGAAAGCCAGAAATCAAATGGAATGGGTTCGCCGGGCAAATAATGTAAGAAGCCGGGTAGATGAAATGATACTGACTGAAATGGTGTATGTGTAGGAGGGGCTTATGAGATACCGGATTGAATATGCAGACGGAAGATGCTGTAATTTTGTAAACAACAGAAAAGATTTGCTGGATTGGTTGAAAGCATTAAAAGATGAAAAAATTGTTGATATCCGTAAAGTGTACAAAAACGGTGTCACAGATTCAGTGATTGATAATTATCGGAGTTATCTGAAACAGTGAAAGGGGTGGACAGTCATGGTAGTTGTAAAACTCATTATAAGAATCCTGTTATTGCCAATGCGGATAAGCCTGACAATCGTACAGCTGGTGGTCATGTTCGTTACATGGCTGTCCGCAACTGTATTTCATATCCTGTCTGGAATTATCTGTATCACAGCTATATTGGGGTATGGATTCGGGCAGGAAACAGGCACAGAGACGATTAAAATGCTTGTAGTGGGGTTCGTGCTATATGTGTTGCCTATCATTGCAAGTTGGTTCGTTGTGTGGCTGGAAGCAATAAAAATCAGATTGATTGGAGACTAAAAAGATGGAATTAACAAGAAAAATGGAAGAGTTCATGAATGACCTGATTGGGAAAAGAATGGAAGAAGTTTATCAGGAAAAAGATGGAGAACAGTATGATCCATTCAATGAAGAATTGGAAGTGAAAGTGCAAAAGGTGATTCGGAAGCTACCGAAAGAACATGGAAAAATCATTTTTGACTATATGACGGAAACTTCAAATAATAACAGTGATCTGAATGAGTTTTACTATCGTATGGGATTAAGAGATGGGTTAAAGCTGAGGGAAGTCATTCAGGTTATGCTGGACGCATTAACAGAGTAGGCTGTGTGAAAGGAATGGAAGCAACAAATGAAAATGACGAAAGAGATTGAAGAATTTATTAACCTGACCATAACAGAACATATGGGAAAAGCATATGCGGATTGGAAATTGAGTCAGCCTTCGGTGACAGAGCCAGATGAAATTGAAGAAGCATATAAAAAAGTGATTGCTACACTTTCGCCAGAGCAGGAAGAAGTCATTACAAAATATTGTGACCAGATATTTAACAGCGGAGCAGAGACAGAAGAATTTTTCTATCGGTTGGGATTGAAAGACGGGTTGCATTTAAAAGCTGTGGTAAAGAAAGTAATTCAATCATTATCGTAATCAAGTAATTGAAGAAAAAATGGTTCAAATATGCTATAATTCCTATGTGCAGAGATAGAACACTCTAACACAGGTAATATGGCAATATATAATGAATTTGGCTATATCACAATAGATGATGCCAGAATTGATGAAACTTGCAATGCCTACTTCAAATGGAAAGATTTGAACACATATATTTCTAATAACAGCCATCGGGGCATAAATATGCCTGATGCGATTAGCGAACCAATGGGGTGTTATTGCTTGGGATATTTGTGGAATCGTGGTGATGAAGTAGGAGATGCTACTGATCCAAATACAGGAAGAAAAATTGAATTTAAAGCTACTTCCCGATTTGAAGGAGATTTGTCTTCATTTGGACCGAAATGTGTATTTGATGATTTGGTTTTTCTGAGATTTAAGTTAGATGAAAACTTGCTATATATTTATGACTTGAATATAAATTCAGAAGAATTTGGAAAATATCCAGCAAATAAAACTCAGACAATCCAAGAACAAAAGAATCAGGGAAGACGGCCACATGTAAGTCTTCAGACATTATTTGTGGATGCAAACAATTTAGAGCCAGACATTATTTTTGATATTCGAAGATGTAAGGCTTATAACAGAGTATCAGAATACTACCAAAGATTAATCGGTAAATAATACGAAAGGCAGAGTGTTTTATCTCTGCCTTTTCAAAATAGAATATTGCGGCGCGCCGCGATTTATGATAATATGTACACATTACGAAAGAACAGGAGAATGATAATGTTTAGTGTAGCTTCATTTTTTGCAGGTGTAGGTGGTATAGATTTAGGATTTGAAGAAACAGGAGAATTTAAAACAGTATATGCGAATGAATTTGATTCATATGCCAGTGAAACGTTTGAAATGAATTATCCAACTGTTAAAGTTGACCAGAGAGATATTCATTTAGTCCCTGTTGAAGATGTTCCAAAAACAGATGTTATTATTGGTGGATTTCCTTGCCAGGCATTTTCCATTGCAGGATATAGACAGGGCTTTGAAGATAAAAAAGGACGTGGAGAACTGTTTTTTGAATTAATGCGAATGGTAGAAGCTAAAAAACCTAGAGTGGCGTTATTTGAAAATGTAAAAAATCTAGTCGGACATGATAATGGAAATACCTTTAGAGTAATATGTGAACAGTTAGAGCTGCTTGGATATCATTATACATATCAAGTACTGAATGCAATGAATTATGGAAATATGGCACAAAATAGAGAACGTATTTATATTGTTGCTTTTAGAGATGAAAAAGATTTCAATAAATTTCATTGGCCACTGTCCGTTCCATTAACAACAACTGTAAAAGACGTTATAGATTTTGATACAAAAGTTGACGATAAATATTATTATACAGAAGGAAAGTATAAGGGTGATATATACAAGTTATTGGTAGAGGCAACAAAAGATGATGATATCAATCACCCGGCAATATATCAGTGGAGAAGAAAATATGTTCGGCAAAATAAAAGCGGTGTAGTGCCAACACTAACAGCGAATCAAGGAGAAGGGGGACACAATGTTTGTATTGTAAAAACAAAGCAAGGATTGAGAAAGATGACGCCTAGAGAATGTTTTAATACGCAGGGATTTCCCAAAAACTATAAATTACCAAAAAAACAAAGTGACGCTCGATTGTATAAGCAAGCAGGTAATTCAGTATGCGTGCCTGTTATAAATCGAATAGCAGAAAATATTTTAGAAGCTATCAAATAAGTAGAGGTCAGCGATATGGCAGATAACCTGACAGTAGAACAAAGAAAAAAGAATATGCAACATATAAAAAGCAAGGACACCAAAATTGAAATTGCTTTAAGGAAAGCATTATGGAATAAAGGATATAGATATAGGAAAAATTATTGTTTGCTACCGGGAAAGCCAGATATTGTATTAACCAAATATAAAATAGCAATATTTTGTGATAGTGAATTTTTTCATGGAAAAGATTGGGAAATATTAAAGCCTAGATTGCAAAAGACAAAAAATAGTGATTATTGGGTAAATAAAATATCAAGAAATAGAGAAAGAGATGCAGAAATAGATAAACAGTTATTGTTTGAGGGGTGGACAGTTATTAGATTTTGGGGAAAAGACATTATAAAAAAGACAGATGAGTGTGTGAGAGTTGTAGAAGAAACAATCTTTGATTTGAAGATTGGAGATGCAGAAGATCAGTTATGTGAATTAAGTGAGGAGAATGAATGGATACAGAACAAGTGAATGAAATTTTGAGATTATTAAAAATAATTGCTGACAGCTCAACAGCAAATAAAATTGCTGCAATTTCAATGATAGTGTCTGGAATTGCTGTATTAAGCAGTATATATTTCAGTCACCAGACAAGAGTTCAATATATAGAAAGTTTAAGTCCGATGCTTTCATTTGAACTAAGCGAAATAAAAGGTATTTTATTTCTAACTGTTTCAAATGCTGGACAATCATATGCAGAAAAAATCAATCTGTCTTTTAAATCTATAAATAATAATGGGGAAGAGACAGAATTTGATATTGATAAGATTTTTGAATCTGATTTTACTTTATATCCGAATGAGAAAATAACTGGCAGTGTAGCAAGATCCGGAGCAAATATTGCGACGGAAACTGCTCCAGCAATTCAAATTGAAGTAGCTTATATTAAAGGAAATACAAAAAAGAAAACGGAATATTCTAGGTGGATTTATTTTACAGGGACGATAGATAGTAATGAATTTGTTGAAAAGAGTTTAGACAAAATAGATAAAACCTTGAAAGAAATATCAAATTCAAATAATCGCATGGCAAATTATTTTAGCGGAAATTGGTTGCTGACAATGGACGAAAGGAATCTGCCACCTCAGAGAAATTTATATCAGGACATAAAAGATGCTGTAAATAATATAGAACGTCCTGATGAAAATTTACTTGGACGTGATGAAAATTGTAGAATGAAATAATGATTAACCCAAAGGGCATTAACCGTAAAAAAGTTAGTGCCTTTTGTTTTGCTCATTATAAAAAAAGGACTGTATGAGCCAGTCAGAAAAATTGAATAATGACCGATTAGGTCAAAAGGATTGAGCCGATGTATTTGGACTTTTGTAAAAGTTGAAACTACGTCGGATTTTTTATTTTCACAAAATCCGATACAGAGGATTTTTGAAAAACAGACGGAACAGAAAATCTTGCCGAAGGGACAGCGGCAGGAGTTATGTTTTGTCTGCCGGGAGTACAGAGGGCTGGAAGTCCTTTGGGGCAGGATTGCAAAGGGTGGCAACACCTTGCTGGGGTTAAGGGGCAAAGCCCTTAGCAGGTTAAGGGTGGCAGCCATTGCCCAGTTAAGAGGCGTTTCGCCACTTAGTACTGGGTATACTGTCTGTAACGGAGACAGAGACTTTTAGCAGCTTCGCTGCAATTCCCTTCGGGGAAAAACTTGAAGGAAAGGGGAAATGTGAATTGAAAGGAACAAGGCATAACGGACGATCTGGAAAAGATGGAGTTTATAATCCGCTTCACAATGATCGGAGATTTGATCCGGAACACAGTGAGCATATCGACAATGAAAGAGTCCGTCAAAATATTTACTGGGACTGCTATCAGGGATATACCACAATGGAAGACCGGGGAAAAGAGGATAATTTTTCTTTTAGCCAGATTGAAATGGCTTATTATTCGGAGCATTACAGCGACTACGTGATTAACCAGAATAAGCGACATGAGAAAGCTCGACACCCAGACAGATGCAAAGGTGTGGAAGAGATTTTGAAAAATAAAAAGACCTGCCCTGAAGAAAGTATCTATCAGCTGGGGACGATAGATGAACATGCTTCTGTAGAGACACTGATCAGAGTTTTCGATGAATTTAAAAAAGAATTTGATGAGAGGTTTGGCTCTAATGTGCATATCATTGACTGGTCACTGCATATGGACGAAGCAACTCCTCATATCCATGAGCGTCATGTATTTGATGCTACAAACCGATATGGAGAGATTGAGCCAAAACAGGAAGCAGCATTGGAAGAACTTGGCTTTGAACTTCCAAATCCGGAAAAGAAGAGGTCAAAGACAAATAACCGTAAGGTCGTTTTTGATTCTGCTTGCCGGGCGATGTTTCTGGATATCTGTAAACGGCATGGATTGGAACTTGATGAAGAACCGGCTTATGGTGGGCGACAGTATCTGGAGAAACAGGATTATATCCGTATGAAGCAGAAAAAAGAGATTGCAGACCGACAGGAAACAATCCTTATGCAGATAGATAAGGTAAATGAAAATCGTCTGGAACTTGCAAAACAATCAAGTCGTGTAAATGCAAACGAAGAAATTATCCAGTCACAGGAAGAAAAAATAAAACAGCAGGACAAAGAATTTGCAAATAATTCTGATCGGATATTTAAACAAGGTGATCTGATTGAAGAACAGAAACAGGAGTTGCAACAGCTTACAGTTCGTATTGAAGATGTAGAAACTTTGCTTGATGAAGTATCCAGTGAAGCATATGACAAGGCTGTGGAGAAAGTAGCAAAAGAAGCAATGCTGGCTACCAGAAGAGATGATATCCGTCTGGCGGAAGATTCAAAAAAGTGGATTCAAGATCCGAAGCATAAAGCTTCCCGAAGAGAAAAGGAATATGCAATAAAAAGATTGGATGGTTTGATACAGAAAATTGAAACTGCGATGGAGAAGATAGTCATAAGGATTACCAGCCAGTTGAAACAGCCGGAAAAGAAAAAAGCGGTTGTGGAGGAAATCAAAAAAGAAGTGAAGCCATCTATCAGAGAAAAACTTGCACTGAATGTAGCAAAGATTCAAAGAGAAGAGGCAGAGAGAAAACAACTGAAAAAAGGAAAATCACATTCCAGTGATTTAGAGATGTAGGGCATTTTGTTGATTCCGTAAGGATAGGACAGAGTGCTTTTTTTGTTTTTAGTGAAAACTTGCTTCCCAGATTTGGGAAGCAGATTTAAGAAAGTGAGGAAATGAATTGGAATTATTTGATGAAGTAAAACATAACGTGACTGTCCGACAGGCTGCGGAGATGTATGGATTGAAGCCAAACAGGAGCGGACTGATCCGCTGTATTTTCCATAATGACAAATCGCCCAGCATGAAAGTCGACCGAAGATATTATTGTTTTGGCTGTGGCTGCACAGGAGATGCGATTGATTTTACAGCGCAGTTATTTGGACTGGGATTAAGAGATGCGGCAATGAAACTGGCAGATGATTTTGGAATTAACTACTCTGCCAGAGGAAGAGATTCCCTGGCAAGCAGAAGAAACATTTTGGTGAGAAAGCCAGAACCGACACCAGAAGAACAATGGGAAAAAGAATATATGAGATGCCTGAAAGCTTATCTGGATTATCGGATTATGTTGCTGGAATGGAAAGAAAAGTACAGACCAAAAACAAGAACAGAAGAATGGAACGATAGATTTACAACTGCCCTGAGAGAACTTGTGATTGTTAATTATTATCTGGATACCTTGCTGTTTGGAGAGCCTGCGGACAAAGAAACAATAGTGAGAGAAAAACGAGAGGAGATAGAGAATATTGAGCGAAAATGTAAAAGATATTTCAATGAAAGAGGAAAAAGATTTGATAAAGAAAATGATTCTTATGGTGAACCCGGGGGACTGTCGGGAAATCAGAGAAACCCTGAATATGACGGAAAAAGGGACAGTCAAAAATTCAATGGAGAATTATGTGACCGTATTAAGAAAAGATCCGCTGTTAGTAGGTAGTCTTCGATATAACCGATTGACAGAGAAAATTGACGTAACAAAAGTTCTCTGGTGGAATAAAGAACCATGTGTATTAACGAACAAAGGAAGAAAAGCACTTCGGTATTTCTTTGAAAAATATTATGGTCTGTTCAATGAAAGTGTTATGGACGATGCATTGGATCTGGAAGCATACAGTAAAGAATACCACCCCATTTGTGAATATTTAGAAACTCTTGAATGGGACGGGAAAGAAAGAATCCGTAATGTATTGAAAGTGTATATGGGTGCGGACGATTCGGATATGGTTTATGAAATGCTGAAACATTTTATGATGGGAGCCTTAAACCGTATCTACTGTCCGGGGTGTAAATTTGATGAAATGTTATGTCTGGTAGGACAGCAGGGGGCGGGAAAATCCACTTTTTTCCGCTTTCTGGCACTGGACGATCAGTGGTTTTCAGACAGCTTGAAAAATCTGAATATGGAAAAACCTTATGAATTACTTCGGGGACACTGGATTTTGGAGATGTCGGAGATGACAGCTGCAATCAGTGCAAAGAGTATCGAAGAAACAAAATCTTTCTTATCAAGAATGAAGGAAACCCACCGCAATCCTTATGAAAAATATGAGGAAGACAGACCAAGGCAGTGCGTGTTTGCCGGATCATCAAACAACCGACAGTTCATTCCATTTGACCGTACCGGGGCAAGAAGGTTTCTGCCGATTGAAATTGATAGTAGCAAAGCAGAAAAACACATTCTTGATAATGAGCAGGAAGCCAGAGAGTATTTTAACCAGCTGTGGGCAGAAGCAATGGTATTGTTCAATGCAGCTGAAAATAAATCGGAATTACTGCGGTTTGACAGTGAGATGGAATTTAATATCAATGAATATCGGAAACAGTTCATGCAGGAAGATACAATGGCAGGAATGATTCAAGGGTGGCTTGACAGCTATGACGGAAATTATGTCTGCTCCATTCAGCTTTGGAAAAATGCCTTTAACCATTATGACGGAGAGCCGAAAAAATTTGAAACAAACGAAATATGTCAGATCATGGATACTCAGATTATCGGTTGGAAGAGAGGCGGATATCATCGCTTTACCAAGGAAGGATATGGGAAGCAGAGATGCTGGATTCGGGGAGATGCAGATGGTGGCAACAACGAAGGTGGAGAGGGATTTATTGACCTTTCCGAAGCCGAACAGATGGCACTTCCTTTTAACTAGCCCGACAGAGAAAAGGGCAGTTTCGGAAACTGGAAGGTTGATTTTTACCCAGTTGGTTATCGGTTGTTGCCACTGTTGTATCCACTGAAAACTATTGAATTTAAAGGCTTTACAGCTATTTTTACTAGGTGGCAACAAGATATTTCAAAAAAGAAAATAGTAGTGTTATAGATAGGAAAAATGAGTGGTGAAAAACACTTGAAAGAAAGTTTCAACCATGTTGTTGCCAGTTGCAAATTACAGCTTTAAATGAATACGTCCGGCAGAGACAAAACAATCCTTCTCTCTGTCGGGCAATTTAGCGAAAGGAGAAAAATTTTATGGAAGACAGAAATATAGTTCAGACTACAGAAGAAAAAAATCCAGACTATGAAAAGAAAATCGGGAACACTTGTTATCAGGTTAATTACTATTTTAATCAAAACTCTAGCATGACCATGCAGGAAAAAGTGATGAAAATTATGAAGGCAGAGTTAGATATGGAAGTCCGCAACCCAGCGTAAATACTGGGCTTGCTGGCATTTAGAAAAAAATAAGCATTTATTGAAATTCCTACTTGACGAAATAGTGCCCAAAGGCACTCTGATCGAGGAGTGCGGGAAGATGTTAGCAAAGGGACCACCTAAGAAAGATAAGAATGGAAATATTATGAAAGATAAATCAGGAAAAGTGGTACACGAACCATATGTGATTAAGGTTCTGAATACTATCAACTTTTCCAAATCGCTTCATTACAATCCATTTGCTTATATACGGTCTGAAAAAGATATCCTGAAGCTGGTTACAACAATTATTGTTAATACCAAAGGCGAAGGGGAAAAAGCTTCCGAAGATTTTTGGGTGAAAGCAGAGAAGCTGTTGTACACGGCATTGATTGCTTTTATCTGGTATGAAGGAGATGAAGAGGAAAAGAATCTGAATACCCTTCTGGATCTTTTGAATGAAAGCGAAACCCGTGAAGAGGATGAAACTTACCAGAATCCAGTGGATATGATGTTCCAGGAACTGGAAGAAAGAGATCCGCAGCACTTTGCGGTCAGACAGTATAAAAAATACAAAATGGCGGCTGGCAAAACAGCCAAAAGTATTCTTATTTCCTGTGGTGCGAGGCTGGCACCATTTGATATAGCAGAACTTCGTGAGATCATGTCTTATGATGAAATGGAACTGGATAAGATTGGGGACAGGAAGACAGCCTTGTTTTTGATTATGTCCGATACAGATACAACCTTTAACTTTGTGATTGCCATGTTACAGTCACAGCTTTTCAATCTGCTTTGTGACAAAGCAGATGATGAATATGGTGGAAGACTGCCAGTTCATGTGCGTGTCATTGCTGATGAGTTTGCCAATATTGGACAAATTCCTCAGTTTGACAAGCTGATTGCAACCATCCGAAGCAGGGAAATCTCTGCTTCTATTATTTTGCAGTCACAGAGTCAGCTAAAGGCAATGTATAAGGATAGTGCAGATACTATTCTGGGTAACTGTGATACCACACTATTTCTTGGAGGAAAAGAGAAAACTACCTTAAAGGAAATGAGCGAGCTTCTGGGTAAGGAAACCATTGACCTGTATAACACTTCGGAGACGAGGAGTAATCAGAAGTCTTTTGGATTGAATTACCAGAAAACAGGCAAACAGCTGATGACAGAAGATGAGATTGCAGTCATGGATGGAGGAAAATGTATCCTGCAGATCCGTGGTGCCAGACCATTTTTCTCGGACAAATATGATATCACGAAACACAAAAACTATCGGCTTCTTGCAGATGAAAACGAGAAGAACCGGTACAAAGTTGAGAAAGAGTTAAATCCGCAGTATACACCGAAATCTGAAGAAGAGGTGGAAGTAATTCATGTAGAACTGTCGGAGTAACCTTGGGAATGAACAGAAAATAATGAGGAAAGGAATAACTGACACTAGGTGCACCGGCTTTTTAGTCGGTGTATTTTCGTTCCCGTAAACACCTGAAAGAAGTCAGTTTTGGTGAATGTATATGGCATTTTTTAGCAGTGCAATTACAACTTTAAAAACTCTTGTAGTCGCAATCGGCGCAGGTCTTGGCGTGTGGGGTGTCGTAAACCTTCTGGAAGGATATGGAAACGACAATCGTGCGACACGTTCGTAAGTGAAAAGCTTACGCACAAAGTCGAAGGGCAATTGTAGCCCGAAACTTTGGAGAACTGATATTCCGATGGGTGAAATGAGGGGGTAACGTCCCGAAGCGCCACCCTAATACTCCGAATGGCGGGGAGCATGCAACGGCTCTCTCCAAAAGTTTATAGAGCTCGGTGAAGTCGGCAGAGAGCAATCGTAAGACTGGTTTTCAGGCCAGACACGAAAGCTGTCCAGAGGTGGATGGTGTTGCCTATATGCCGGGGGTCGGATATCCATGGTGAGAATGTATGAAAATACTGACGAAATTCCGAATGTACGAGTCTAAACGTTGATGCTGTCGAAAGGCAGTACACCTTTCATGGTGGTATCTGTGGGCAAGTAAAATTGGTTGTTATGAAAGTCCATGCATCGTTACAGGCGGTGCGGTTATGCATGACCAGATACAGGCTTAGAGGAAGAACCTAAAGATATCCAATGATAGGAATATCGGAACGTGGAAAGCTGGGGACACGGAGGCGGTTGCAAGCCAGTGATGTGGTGGATGGGAATACCTTCGCGAGAGGGCAATAACCATTCTTTATTCCAGTGAGAGTAGTGGCACAGTACCTATGAAGCCGTGAATAAGTAAGCGGTGGAGGGATAGCCACAAGTCGAATTCAGCAATGAAAATGAAAACACAACAAACACAGCTTCGAGTATGACAAAGAAAATCCAAACCGAAGGGAGAGGATGCCTGTGTTGACTTCGGGGCAGCAAGAAAGGAAAAGTAAACAGAGAAAAATCCGCAACTCAGAGTATTACGACATGGAAGGTACTTTTGACAGGCTGTATGCAGAAAGTAAGAAAGATAAAACCTTCAACCATCTGATGGAAATCATCGAGAGTGAAGAAAATATCAAGCTTGCATACAGAACGATAAAGAAGAATACAGGAAGTGATACTTCGGGAGTGGATAAAAGGACGATAGCCGACCTTGCAAAGTTAAGCGAGGAAGAATACGTCCGTCTCATACGGAAACAATTCAGTAATTATCATCCACGACCCGTAAGGCGAGTGGAAATACCAAAGCCCAATGGAAAGACCAGACCGCTGGGAATTCCAACTATCGTGGATCGGATCGTACAGCAATGTATTTTGCAGGTCATGGAGCCGATATGTGAAGCAAAATTCAGTGAGAACTCCAACGGGTTCCGCCCGAACCGTTCCGCTGAGACTGCTATTGCGCAATGCATGAGGCTGATACAGGTACAGCATCTGTACCATGTGGTTGACCTCGATATTAAAGGCTTCTTTGATAATATCAGCCATACAAAGCTGATGCGTCAGATATGGGCATTGGGAATTCGGGACAAAAAGCTGCTATGCATTATAAAAGAGATGTTGAAAGCACCTGTTGTTCTGCCAAATGGGGAGAAAACATATCCCACACGGGGTACTCCGCAAGGCGGTATTTTGTCGCCATTGCTTGCAAATATCGTATTAAATGAACTGGACTGGTGGATTGCTTCCCAATGGGAACAGATGCCAACAAAGACAAAATTCAAAACGAGGAGCAATGCGCAGGGAACAGAGATTAAGAGCCACGCTTACAGGGCTCTGCGCCGGAGCAGATTAAAAGAGATGCATGCAGTTCGGTACGCAGATGATTTTAAAATTTTCTGCGCATCACATGAGGATGCCGTCAGAGCATACAAGGCAACAGAGTTATGGCTAAAGGACAGGCTGGGGCTGGAAATCAGCCCTGACAAATCCAAAGTAGTTAATCTCAAAAGACAGTATTCTGATTTTCTCGGGTTCAAGCTGAAAGTCCGTAGAAAGGGTAAGAAATATGTGGTTCGGTCTCATATGAGCGATAAAGCATACAAAAAGGCTCATGATAAAGTCTCGGAAGAAGTAAAGGAACTGGCTCATTCGTCAGATGATAATGTTCAGTTCATGCAGCTTCAGAAATACAACTCTGTAGTTGCTGGACTTCATGAATACTATTGTATTTCCACAGAAGTATCTCATGACTTCAGCAGACTTGCCTTTAGTATCAACAAACAGCTCAGAAACAGACTGAAAGGCGACTTATCCAAAAAGGGACAACTCAGAAATGGGTTCATCAAAGAAAAGTATGGAACAAGCAGACAGATGAGGTTCCTTCATGGACGTCCGGTGGTTCCACTGGGATATGTCCAGCCGAAGAACGCCCAGCATAAAAGGAAATCCATCAATAAATACACGGTCAAAGGTCGGGAACAGATTCATAAGAATCTTGCAATCGACACAGCGACGATGTTATGGCTGATGAGAAATCCTGTAAAGGGTAGAACCATTGAATATGCGGATAACCGTATTTCTTTGTATGCGGCACAGTATGGTAAATGTGCAGTGACGGGAATTCCGATGGATTCTCATGATATTCATTGCCACCATAAAGTGCCGGTAAGCAATGGTGGTTCGGATGAATACGCAAATCTAATTCTTGTCAGCAAAGAGGTTCATATCCTTATCCATGCTTCCTCAGAACCCACGATTGAGAAGTACCTGAAATCCTTAAATCTTGACAATAAACAAATAGAAAAGCTTAACAAACTTCGTAGTATGGCAGAAATGCCACCTATTATTCTTTGAATTTAATGCTGTAACGAAGTGTGTAAGTTGTGTTTAAAACCCTGGACGGCTGAATTCGATGGAGCGCCGTGTGCGGTGAAAGTCGCATGCACGGTGTGGAGCGGGGGAAAATCCGGAGATAACTTCAAAGGATTACCTATCGCTATCCGGTGCTAAGAGCCAGGGCATCAAACAGCTGATGGCTGGTGCCGGAATCATGCTGCTGGGAACTACCCTGATTCCACAGCTGGCAACATTGTTCTCTTAAGAGGAGTGGTAGATGAACACCATCATTGAGAGAATTACGGAAGCGATAAAGGATATCCTGATCGGGCTTATCAAGTCCTGTTTGGATAACATGTTCACGTCTGTCAATGAGCAGGTGGGAACCATAGCCGGGCAGGTGGGACAGACACCGCAGGGATGGAATGCCGGAATCTTCAATCTGATCCAGAACATTTCCCAAACGGTGATTGTCCCCATTGCGGGACTGATCATCACATTTGTCCTGTGCTATGAACTGATTACGATGGTAACGCAGAAAAACAATTTCCATGAATTTGAGACTTACAACATTTTCCTCTGGATCTTTAAGGCGTATGTAGCCATTTATCTGGTGACGAATACGTTCAATATCACGATGGCGGTCTTTGACGTTGGCCAGCATGTGGTCAACAATGCCGCCGGAGTAATTTCCGGAAACACAGCAGTGGACGCATCGGAAGCAATCACAAGGATTGTGGATGCACTGGAAGATATGGAACTGGGGGATTTGTTCTTGTTATCCATGGAAACGCTGCTGATCAGTATTACCATGCGGATTCTGTCGATCATTATAACCGTTATTTTATACGGAAGAATGATAGAGATTTACCTTTATACTTCCATAGCACCAATTCCGTTTGCCACCATGACCAATAAGGAATGGGGCAATATCGGAAACAACTATTTAAAAGGCTTGTTCGCACTGGCATTTCAGGGATTCTTCATGATGGTCTGTGTGGGAATTTATGCAGTTTTAGTAAATGCAATGACCATATCCAGTGACCTTCATGCAGCAATGTTTTCAGTAGCGGCTTATACCGTGATTCTTGCATTTTCATTATTCAAGACCGGAAGCCTTAGCAAATCAATATTCAATGCCCATTAGCGGGCAGGAAAGGAGCGCATACCATGGCGTATGTACCAGTACCAAAAGACCTTACCAAGGTCAAAACAAAAGTAGCGTTAAATCTGACAAAACGGCAGCTGATTTTCTTTTCACTTGCCGCAGTAGTGGGAATTCCGTTTTATCTGTTCATGAGAAAACCAATCGGTTCCAGTATCGCAGCCATCCTGATGGTAACGATCATGCTTCCATTTTTCTTCATGGCAATGTATGAAAAAGACGGGCTTCCCTTTGAAAAAGTGGTGGCAAATATCATTCGACAGAAGTTTATCTGTCCGTCAGTAAGACCATATAAGACAGAAAATTTTTATCAGGAGATTTCCACCCTTGTAAAAAAGGAGGGTGTGCCGGATGGCAAAAAAGACAAAGCAGGAGGCTCAGCAGGAGCGTCTGTCCCTGGTGGAAAAAAGAAACCGTCAGGAAAGAAGAAACAAAAAAAGCAGAAAAGAAAGAGAACAGGAAAAGCGTAGGAAGAAGCAGGAACGGGACCGCAGGAAACAGAAAAATATTCCTACAACTGCGCAGCAGAGTATTCCGTATATTCGGATGCTGCAGGATGGTATTTGCCAGGTGACAAAGAACTTTTTCTCCAAGACGATTCAGTTTTATGACATCAACTATCAGCTTGCTTTAAATGAGGATAAGACCACGATATTTGAGAATTACTGTGATTTCTTAAATTACTTTGATTCTTCCATCAGTGTGCAGCTGTCCTTTATCAATCAGCAGGTGGATGTGGCAGAATTTGAGAAAAGCATTGACATTCCTGATCAGAACGATGACTTCAATGCCATTCGTGATGAGTACCGTACTATGTTGAAAAATCAGCTTTCAAAAGGAAATAATGGTCTGGTGAAGACAAAGTATATCACTTTTGGAATCGAAGCAGAAAGCCTGAAGGTGGCAAGACCAAGGCTTGAAAGAATCGAAACAGATATCTTAAACAACTTTAAGGTCCTGGGAGCACAGGCACATTCACTAAATGGTCTGGAAAGGCTGGAGATTCTATATCATGTGTTCAACCAGGATCGGATTGAACCATTTAAGTTCCAGTATAAGATGCTGCCGGAAACCGGATTAAAGACCAAAGATTTTATTGCACCGACTTCCTTTAACTTTTCCAAGAATCAGACATTTATGATGGGAAGAACGATGGGGAGTGTGAGTTACCTGCAGATTCTTGCACCGGAGCTGACAGACCGGATGCTTGCAGACTTCCTGGATGTGGATGACAGCATCAATGTCAACATTCATATCCAGTCCATTGATCAGAGTTCAGCAATCAAAATGATCAAGAGCAAGATTTCAGATCTGGATAAGATGAAGATTGAAGAGCAGAAACGGGCGGTACGTTCCGGTTATGATATGGACGTGCTTCCATCAGACCTTGTAACCTATGGAGAAGAGGCGAAGAACCTGTTGGAAGATCTGCAGTCCAGAAATGAGAGAATGTTCCTTGTGACATTTCTGGTAATGAATACCGCAAAGAAGCGTCAGAAGCTGGATAATAATATTTTCCAGGTGCAGGGAATTGCACAGAAATATAACTGTTCTTTAAAACAACTGGATTATCAGCAGGAAGCAGCACTCATGTCCTGTATTCCACTGGGAGTCAATCGAATTGAAATTCAGAGAGGGCTTACCACATCTTCAACAGCGATCTTCGTGCCATTTACGACACAGGAACTGTTTCAGGAAGGGGAAGCTCTTTATTATGGATTAAATGCATTATCCAACAACATGATCATGGTTGATCGGAAACGTCTGAAGAACCCGAATGGACTGATTCTTGGTACACCTGGTTCCGGTAAGTCCTTCTCAGCAAAGAGGGAAATTACAAACTGCTTCCTGATTACGGAAGACGATATCATTGTCTGTGATCCAGAAGCCGAATATTCGGCACTTGTGCAGGCACTGCATGGGCAGGTAGTTCGGGTTTCGCCAGTATCTGACCAGTATATCAATCCAATGGATCTGAACCTGAACTATTCCGAGGAAGATAATCCACTGTCACTGAAAGCAGATTTTATTCTGTCTTTGTGTGAGCTGATTGTTGGAGGAAAGAATGGACTGGAGCCGGTAGAAAAGACCATCATTGACCGCTGTGTACGGTTAGTATATCAGGAATATCTTGCCGATCCAGTGCCGGAGAAGATGCCAATCCTGGAGGATTTATATAACCTTCTGAGAAAACAGGAAGAGCCGGAAGCACAGCGACTGGCCACTTCGTTGGAAATCTATGTTACAGGTTCTCTGAATGTATTTAATCATCAGACAAACGTGGATATCAATAACCGCATTGTCTGTTTTGATATCAAGGAGCTTGGTAAGCAGTTGAAAAAGATCGGGATGCTTGTAATCCAGGATCAGGTCTGGAACAGGGTAACGATGAACCGTTCTGCCCATAAGTCCACCAGATACTATGTGGATGAGTTCCATCTTCTCTTAAAAGAGGAACAGACTGCAGCTTATAGTGTGGAGATCTGGAAGCGATTCCGTAAATGGGGTGGTATTCCAACTGGCATCACTCAGAATATTAAGGATTTGCTGTCTTCCAGGGAAATCGAGAATATATTTGAAAATTCAGATTTTATTTATATGCTGAACCAGGCTTCCGGAGACAGGCAGATTCTGGCAAAACAGCTGAATATCTCACCAACCCAGCTGTCCTATGTAACCAACAGTAATGAGGGTGAAGGACTTCTGTTTTATGGAAATGTCATTATCCCATTTGTAGACAGATTCCCGAAGAATTCCCTCTATAAAATCATGACAACCCGCTTGGAGGAGACTTCTGAAGCAGGTTAAAACAAAGGAGAAAACAATGTTACGAGCAATTTCATATGTATTAACTTTTAGTGGCGGTGCTGTTTTTGGCATCGCTTTTCTCTGTTTATTACAGGCAGGGAAAGGGTATCCGAAGAAGGAGGAGTAATCAGTGGCAGAACAGAGAATGAAAGTCAGGGACAAGAAAGTCCAAAAGATGACCAAGGATGGTCTGGTGGAAGAAAACCTGACAGATAAATCTTCTGTTCGTGTCAGTAACCGTGTCGGTGATGTGCAGATGGGAAGAAAACAGGGGGAAAAAGAAGAAAACCTTGTGGATAAGTCTCCCCGCCAGTCTGAACGGAGTGGGAAAAATATTCGACCCTCTGTGCAAAAATCCAGAGATGCACCGGAACTGATACGGACAGAGAAGCAAAGTGAGGATTTTGGACAGAGTAGTAAACAGCAAAATAGAAAAAGAATCCGTGCTGAAGTCGGAAAAGAATCCAGACTTGCAGAAGAATCCGAAGCCGGACAGTCAGGGAGACTGAAAGAAAAACGTGCTGATCTATCAGAAAACAGAGGAGACAGCCGGAGAAATCAGACAGGTGGCAGCAAAAAGCCAAAACAAAAACAACGTTTGAAGTTTGCTTATGAGGAAACTGGTGCTTCTGTGAAAAATGACAAAGATATGGAGAAATTGAACCAGATGGATACGGATGGAGTCAATTTCCGCCATCAGAAACAGAAAGAAAAAGCCAAAAAGTTTTCTTATGAAGAAGCAAGAAAGAAAAAGGAAGCAAAGCAGCATTCCAAGAAAGCACAGGTCTATCAGGCAAATGAAGGAGAAACTCCTGGAAAGAAAAAATCCCGTTTGAAGTTTGGTGAAGGGGAATCTGTGAAAACAGAAAAAACTTCTGTTGTCAAGAAAGCAGGAAGTGCAACTTCCGTAGCATTGCACCGTGAGATCAGCAAAAATGAAGATGATAATGCGGCGGTAGAAGGTGCCCATAAGTTAGAAGAAAGCGGCGAAGGTGTTTACCGGCTGGAACAGAGAAGTGCCAGACGCAGGAAACAGTGGGCATCCAGAAAAAGAAGCAGACTTGAAAGACAGGAAGAGAAACAGGCACAGGCTGCATCCCATCAGGAGCAGAAGAAGCTGAAAAAACAGATTCAGAAGCAACAGATCAAATGGGATTATGCCAAAGCGAAGCGAAGTGAACAGACAGTAGGAACAGCTACAAAAGGTACGATTGATTATATTAAGAAGATTGGCGGTAAGGTCACCAACTTCTTTAAAGAAAATCGGAAGGTGTATATCAGTGTAGCAGTTCTGATCGGATTGATGTTTCTGATCATAACGAATGTCACGTCATGTTCTGCAGTGTTTTTACAAAATGTAATCACTTACACAGGGACCAGTTATCTGTCATCGGATCAGGCAATCCGGGAAGCGGAATTGTATTATACACAGCTGGAAGCTAATCTGCAGGAGCGGATCAACAACATGGAATCTGAAGAACCGGGACATGAGGAATACCGATATAACATCGGACCTATTGAGCATGATCCGTTTATCCTGATCAGTTATCTGTCAGCAAAGTATGAAGAATTTACCTTTGAACAGGTAAAGCCAGAACTGGATGCTCTTTTTGCATTGCAGTATCGGTTAGAAACAGAAGCAGTCAATGAGACTGTGACAGAGACAGCAACTGTAAGAGTTGGAGAATCTTTGGGACAGGTTGTGACCAGTGGGTATTGTAACTGCCCAATTTGTTGTGGTATTTGGAGCGGAGGACCGACTGCCAGTGGAGCATATCCAACTGCCAATCATACCTTAGCGGTAGATGCTTCCAATCCGTTTGTACCAATGGGAACAAAGGTAGTTATGAATGGTGTCGAATATACTGTAGAAGATACCGGAGCTTTCGCAAGATACGGTGTACAGTTTGATGTCTATTATGACAGTCATGCGGCAGCATCTGCACATGGACATCAAACATGGGAATGTTATCTGGCAGATGATAATGGAAGCAATGAAGTGGAAGTGACCAGGACAAGAGATGTAGATGTGCTGAATGTCACCTTAAATAGTGGAAACCTGATGTCAATCTGTCAGGACAGGTTGGGATTTTTCCAGAAAGAACTGTTCAGTGCCTACAACGATACAAAAGGCAACTTGCAGATGTTTGCAACACCGGTTGATTTTAACTGGTATTCCAGTGTGACCAGCTATTATGGATACAGGATTCATCCAATATCAGGAGCAAATCAGCTTCATAATGGTATGGATATCGGAGCACCGGAAGGGACAAAAGTAATGGCAGGGCTGACCGGAACGGTTACAACTTCTGCTTATAACGACAGCTATGGCAATTATGTTGTGATCAAGGACAGTAAAGGCTATGAACTGCGGTATGCACATTTAAGCAGCCGGAGTGTATCTGCAGGAGCATCCGTCACGAAAGGTGATGAGATAGGGCTTGTAGGAAATACTGGAAATTCTACAGGAAGCCATCTTCACATTGAACTTCTGAAAAATGGAGAGCGGTTAAACCCGATCTTTTATCTGGAAACAGGAGAAGGGGCAGGATTTGGCGGCAATGAATATACCAGTGAAGCAGCACAGCGTTTGTTAAATGAAGCAGCGAGATATCTTGGGACACCGTATGTGTGGGGTGGATATTCGCCAAGTGGATTTGACTGTTCTGGATTCGTAAGTTACTGCCTGACACATTCAGGTGTAAGGAATACAGGAAGATTAACGGCACAGGGATTGTATGACATTTGTACGCCGGTATCTCAGTCAGAAGCACAGCCAGGAGATCTGATCTTCTTTACAGGTACTTACGATGCAGGAGTTCCGGTAACGCATATCGGAATCTATGTGGGCAATGGTCAGATGATCCATTGTGGGCATCCGGTGCAGTATACGTCCATCAACTCTCCATACTGGCAGAGTCATTTCTATGGATTCGGACGATGGTAAGGAAAAGGGCGGTGTAACAGCCGTCCGGAAAGGAGAAGCGATGAAAAGTCTTGAAAAAGCAACGGCAGATTATGAGAAAGCCAAGGAAAAAATGGAAGCATC
>ENA-OPWH01000727-OPWH01000727.1-human-gut-metagenome-genome-assembly--contig:-NODE-727-length-23713-cov-2.202469_pt1 | contig 23713 bp, 38 predicted proteins | sample MGYA00241506_ERZ502004 | MGnify/ENA primary metagenome ERZ502004 (study PRJEB25962, sample SAMEA2043049) | human gut metagenome | biome: human gut; feature: human-associated habitat; material: faeces... | reverse complement strand
GTCCGGCATATTTTTCTTCTAATATGAATACAGGTTCGGATGGCAACGCGGGTCGATCCTCCCATATTTCGTCAAAAGGGTCGGTAACACTTTTCACTTGGATTCCTTTAGGAGAACAAGCCTCATAAAGAGATTCTTTAAAATCGATTCCGTTTACCCATCCGTCCATTCCGATGATGTCTCCTTCTTTAAGTTCTTTAAAAAATTTTCGATCTACCTTACTGCTGTAGGTCTTTTTCTTTATCCTCTGTTTACCTCTGTTATCCTTGGTTATCCGAAGTAAGCTAGTTTATAGCGTTATCCTCTGTTATCCTCTGTTTACCTTTTAGGCGTTCCAGGTATGACCGCAGTTCTGGCAGATACATACGGTCTGATTCTTAAACTTTGTCTTCTCATTTCCCTTTGACTTCTTCCATACCAGGTTAGACATACCCAGGGTACATATAGCTGTAAGTCCCCGCACGGTGTTGTTGATGTGACCGCCCAGACCGTTACCGTGTTTCTTCGTCTTTCCTTCCACCTGTATCAGATCGACCTTAACGTTTTCACTTTTGCATTTTGGACACTTCATAAGTTTATCCCCCTATGTTTTTCTTTTAATTATATCACCCAACGACGACAAAGAAAAGACCCTACAACTTTGCAGCTGTAGGGCTTTCCTGGGTAATTGCGTTCTTCCGAACTGTAACTATTTTTTGATGTCGTCTACTGTAAGTGTGATCTTCTGACCTTCTTTTGTTTCAAAATTCAAGTCACAGTTAAGAAAGTCCGCGGCTTTTATTAAGTCGGACGCCGTGAAGCTATCACGGTTAAACTTATTATAAAGAGCCTGTTTAGAAGCCAGACCCAGCGCTTCCGCTAAGTCTTCTGTCTTCTTACCCTGTAGCTTAAGAAGTGCCTTGATCTTGTCGGCTACTGCCAAACTGTACACCCCCTTTCTATTGGGATATTATAATTATAATCAATTTGATTAGAAAAGTCAATCAAAAAAGTTAGAAAAATAATTAAAATAGGTATTGACAATCTAATCATAATGCAGTATTATCTAACTAGAAACGAAAGATAAATAACTAAACACGAAAGGCGGTAACGATATGGTAGATAAGGATAGAGTAAAAAAGCTGTTAGATAAGGTTTACAGGTTAAACTATTGGTTCTGTAATGAAATGCTGACAGAAGAACAGCACATGGCAGAGTTTGAAGACGCTTGTAAGAAAGCTACAGAAAGCGGTGAACCTGTAATTATGATTTCTGCCGCGTCTGGTAATGCACAATGTATGAAAAACTGTATGAAAGATACAGTAGAAGTTATTAACTTCCTTCGTAATAAGGAAAACCTGGAATACTTAGAGCCTTGGCAGTTAGCCGGTGCGGAAGCTATGTTTAACCAGTGTTCCGAAGATAACGTAATACCATTTGATCTTTCAGCGGCTTTAATGGCAGTTCTTGGTATGTGGAACGAGTTGGAAGACAGCTTTAAAAAATAGGGGCTTCGGCCCCTTCCAGAAAGGAAGCACAGATATGAATAAAGACGCATGGTATCAGTATTTTACAGAGCGTAAAGCCGTAGCAGAGCGTAACGCCGAACTGGTGGAAGAAAAGTTTAAAGAGTGCGAAGCCTACACAGAAAAGGTGTTAAAGAAGAAATACCCGGAATGTGGGGTAGTCTTTACCGGACACGCCGAAGCGATTAAGGCCGGCTACTTCACAATCTGGATAGACACCGGAAGCGTTACGCACAAGAACATAAAGCTGGAAGACTGCGGTATTAAACCGGTGGAACTTTACGACTATCCGATAAGACCGGATTACTTTTAAGGGGGTGTTAAGAAAATGCTTTACAGCGAATTTTTAAAAGGTACACGGGCGCCGGAAACGCCCGATACCTACGATCAGTTCCAGATCATAGGACAAATTTATGAAGACTGCGAAGGAATGACAAAGGAAGAAGCTTACCGTATCTGGAAGCAGACCTACGGCCGCGAACTTAAACGCCGTGAACTTCGCCAGCGGGAACGCCTGGAACTTTTAATTAACCGGGAAGACTATGATAGCGCCGACCGACCACACCGGGCAGCGATCTACCACGAACTTAGTACCCTTTTCTGGGCGGCATATTACAATAAAGACGGTAGCCGGTGCCGCCTTGCCACGGAAGGGCGCTGTTTTACAGACGTATACGGTATTACCTGGATACTGCGATACGACGGAAGATACCCGAACGGGAACACGATTTTTAAGTTATGTGCTGTAGTCCGTGGGCGTATGCTGGATACCGATTTTACAAACTGAAAGGGGGTATTCTAGTGGAATGTGCAGTAGTGATAGTGGAAAACGGCTGTATCGTGATCTATAAGAGTGACGACCGTTTGAAGCTTGAAAAGGAAGTGATACGGGCGAAGAAATCTGGTTTTCCTTACGCCATAATTGTACCGCGTGACACCGATACTACAGTTTAAAAATATTTTTATGTGACAGAGGTAAACAGAGGATAACAGAGGGTAACGACGACACACGGCGGAAGTTATAAAAATTGTCGTGAAGACAAGTCGTATTTGTATCCTTATATTTTACACTGTATAATTGTCACACAGACAAATAAACAAGTAAAAACCGTCACAAGGACAACGGCAAAGGAGAGAAAAAAGCAATGAACAAAGTAAAGTATTACAGACTAATTAGTGGTCTGTTACTCAAAGACCTGTCAGAGAAAACAGGGTTATCCGTGGGGCATTTATCCCACATTGAAAACGGTAATAAGCAGCCGTCTAAGTCCGCTATGGAATCTATAGCATTAGCTGTAGGAAGTACGGTACCAGAAGTCTTTTACACGCCGCTTACGGCAGAAGAAAAAGAAGAAATGGAACACCTGGGCGACGAGGTAGACAATGGCTAAAGCCAGAGAACCGAAAGTATTTAGAAGTATGGACGATCTGCCTTTAATGCTTACGCCATACGACTTAATGGACTTTTTGGGAAAGGGCCAGCGACAGACCTACGAACTTATCCATAGTGAGGGCTTCCCGTATGTACAGGACGGCCCGAAGATAAAGATACCTAAGTGGCTGCTTATAGAATTTATAAATGAGAAAGTAAGGAAGGGGGAACCTTTGTAATGAAAATCCAGGAAGTGACGATAGAAGGCTACCAGTCACACACAAATAGTACCTTTCGTCTTTCCCCTGGGCTGACGGTCATTACTGGACCGTCGGACGCCGGAAAGACAGCGATCATAAGAGCGCTTCGGTGGTTCGCTTTTAATGAGCCGACCGGGGAAGCGTTCTTACACACAATCCGTAACCCGGACGGGTCAATTAAAGAAGCTGTAGACCAGGTTAAGGTATCCGTAACATTTGATAACGGTATCACGATCACGAAGACCCGTAGAAAGGGTAAGACGACCTATACACACAGCGCTTTCCCTACAGCGTGGGAAAAGGCAGAGATACCGCCAGAGATTAAGGAAACCCTGGGACTGGTAAAACAGCAGTACGGTGATTTTGAAACCTGTTTAAATTTTGCTTTCCAGCTGGACGCGCCTTTTATGCTTTCGGAAAGCGCAAGCGTAGGGGCGAAGGTCTTAGGAAAGCTGGCTGGTACAGAAATCGTAGATAAGTCGATCAGCGAGGTAAATAAAAAGACCCACCAGACACGTAACGATATTTCTTACGCCGACAAACAGATAGGGGAAATCGACGTGTCACTTACGGAATACTTCGACCTTGACCGGTTCGACGCTGAACTTAAAATAGCGGAAGCTGCCTTTACGAAATTAAAGGAAGATCAGAGCCGACACGTCGCGCTTACCACCCTTATGAATAGTTACCAGCTGAACACGGAACAGCGTATTAAATACTACGACGAAGTGGAACGTCTGGCCGGTGTGGTCGTCGCTTCTGTATCGCTTGGTATTGCAGAGCGCGAACAGGCGAAAAAAGAAAAGCTGGAAGACCTTAACGTAGGATTCTGGAAAGCGGTACAAGATCAGAACGAACCTTTAAGGGTTATCTGTATTACACGGAATCTGGAAGACTTACAGGCTGATCTTAAGGAAGTGGAAACAGGCGTAATAAGGTACGACGCACTTTTAGGTTTCCGGTATGGGTATATCAATTTACAGGAAACCATAAGAAGAACGTCGGCGCTGGTAGTGAAGTTAGACCAGGCGGTAGGGCTTTCGTTCATGCTGGACGAAGCGGAAAAAGATACACAAACCTTAGAAGCCCTGGAACGTGCCTATAAGCGATTTAACGAAGTAAGCGAAGAAGAACGCGACTTACGGTATAAGGTATCTTCCCTGGGGAACACAGAAGCCCTGGCGGACATTCTAGGAAGCATTTCTAAGCAGTACGACGAACTGGACAACCTTAAGAGGTTAAACGTGGTAAGTCAGACAAGACAGCTTTCCTATGAAGCAGCTGGAAGATACGTAGAAAAATGTAACAGAGAATTAGAGGAAGCACAGGAAGAACTACAGGCCGCCTGGGAAGCTGCCGGGGGCGTGTGTCCATTGTGCGGAAGTGAGGTAAAAGAAAATTGTACACATTAAACGACTTCTTTTGTGGGTGCGGTGGTCTTGGTCTGGGTTTCCAGAACGCCGGGTTTAAGATCGTTGGCGCCTGGGATTTTGACAAGTACGCTGTAGCCACATACAGGGAAAATGTAGGCGATCATGTGGTACAGGCAGATATACAGAAAATGTGTATTGAAGATGTACCGAAAGCTGACGTCTGGGCGTTTGGGTTTCCTTGCCAGGACTTAAGCGTAGCCGGAAAACAGGCGGGTATAAAGCTGGAATGTGCCGACTGCGGTACCGTATGGGAAGTGTCTGCGGAAACTTACAGCGAAGAAAATTTATGTCCGGGTTGCGGTGGTACGAACCACAGGGCAGCGACCAGAAGCGGTATGTTTTTTGAAATCATGCGGCTGCTGGCTGAAGCAAGAGAGAGAGAGCCGGAGAAGGTTCCGAAAGTGCTTGTAGCGGAAAACGTGAAGGCGTTAAGGAAACTTCTACCAGTGCTGGAAGCTGAATATGGAAAAGCCGGGTATAAGTGCCACGCACAGTTATTTAATAGCAAATACTGGGGCGTACCACAGAATAGGGAAAGGTATATAGTCGTCGGTACTTTGGATAGCTTGCCAGATACCTACACATACCCAGAAGAACAACACGACTACGTACCGAAGCTTTCTACAATCCTGGAAGCTGATGTAGATGACAAGTTTTACATTGCCGACGAAAAGGCTCACAAGATCATAGACCAGGCGTTACAGCGTATTTCTTCTATGGGTAAGGTACACGCCACGATTACGCCGGACAGAGTAGATAAAAGGCAGAATGGGCGTAGATCGAAGGAAGACGAAGACCCTATGTTTACGTTGACCGCCCAGGACTTACACGGCGTTATTGTAGACGACACTTACGGCTATCCTACAGAGAGAGAGAGAGAGAGAGAGAGAGAGCCGGAAAAGGATTTACACAGAGGTAGCCCCGACACTACGGAGCAGTCGGCAAGGGGTAAAGGTGGTAGAGAATACCACGAAAAGCGATACGGAAAAGACGCCCCCTTGTTCCCGATAGTCGAAGCTACAAAAGCCGGGATAGCTGTAGGGAGATACGGGGACGCCATAAATATAGCTTACCCGGAAAGTAACACCAGGCGCGAACGGGTCGGAAAAGAAATAGCCCAGTCGTTGCTTACAGGGTGTTCCCAGGTGGTTATATGTGATAAGAAAGGCGGAGAAAATGACACATGATTGTAGAGAGAGAGAGAGAGAGCCAGCGCCTACCGGCCATAGATCAGCTAATACAGGACGGCGTAATACAGGCACAGCGTAACGGGAAAGGAACCTTTATAGGGTGTTCCCCTACGTTACTGGCGTCGGACTACAAACAAGTACCGCTGGTACTGGAAAGGGTAGACGAATGTATGGATACAGAGAGAGAGAGAGAGCAACGGCCGCAAGGGCTACCGGAAATAGAGGTGATAGGAATGTTAGAGAGTAGCGGACACGATCATAGCAGACGGGTACACGACCCGGAAGGTATTAGCCCGACAGCTACAGCTGTAGCGGGTGGTACACATCATATTAAAATCTTCGATCACACGAAGTATAGAGTAAGAAAACTTACGCCGACGGAATACGGCAGACTACAGGCGTTTCCTATGGATAACTGGAAACAGGTTGTAAGTAATTCACAGGCGTATAAGCAGTTCGGAAACGCGGTTACCGTAACATTGGCGGAAGGTATCGGTAAGTCTATTATCGGTTATCTGGACAGTGTTTTAGGGGGTGCGGCAGTTTGAAAAACGATTTTATCATACGTGGAAAGGAAGCTACGCTTTTTGTAGAAGCGCCGCCAAACGTGGGCTATGGTTCCGTGGAAGTAAAACTAGATGCTGCGGATATGGACGTAGTTAAGTCTTGGCCTGGTACATGGTTTTCCTTTATCCATAAAAGCAATGGACAGCTTTATATAAGAGCGACCGCCCACCGTGTCGGCGGTAAGGTAGTAAATGTTCCGGGCTTTGAACAGAAGCAGCCGCTTTTACATAGGGTTATATCGAAGCCGGAACGCGGACAGAACACAATCTTTAAGGACGGCAATAGCTTAAATCTTACCAGGGATAACCTTATTAACCTTCCGATCGGCGAAAGCTACATACCGGTAGAGCCTACCGGTCCAGAATACGCCGACATGGTTAAGGGTGTCCACTACCGGAAAGATAAACAGCGTTACGAAGTCCGGTGTTTCTACAAAGGAAAAGCCCATAACCTGGGGGTTTATAAGGACGTCGGCGTAGCGAACGAACGCGCTACGGACTTCCGTAACCTGGGGCCAGACGGCTACCTTACGAAGTATGGAAAGTGGGGTACAGTCTAATGGCATTGTATGAAGGTGGATTATTTAAGGTGTCCCGTAAATTGGACGGAAAAGGACGTTTACAGCTTCCGGGAGATTTTAGGGAAGCTGTAGGGTTCGCCTTAGACGAAGAAGTGGAAATAGCCGCGGTTATGCTGAAAGACAGCAAAAAGGCGGCGCTTATGATAACCAGAAAGGAAGGTAATACGAAATGACAGTAAAAGACTTAAGATCATTGCTTTATGATGTGCCGGACGATTCCGAAGTTATGATACTGAATGAAAACGCCCCGATCAAAGGCGCCGTACCGGTAGAACAGACATTTACCATTAAAGGCGACAAGGGTAACAACCTGGTAATTATGTATCAGAGTAAAAACGGAAAGGAAGGTACGAAGTAATGGATATTAAAGAACGTATTGAAAAGGCAAAAGAAAGACTGGAAGCTGCTAAAAATGCAAAGACAAAGGCGGAAACACAGCTGGAAGCCGCACAGGAACAGTGTAATAAGGTCGTAGAAGATATGAAGCAGTTAGGTGTTACACCGGATACGATTGAAGCAGAGATTACCCGCTTGTCAGAATCCGTAGAAGAAAACCTTAAAAATGTGGAAAGCAACATACCGGAAGTTTAGGGGGTAGCTTATGGGACTTATGGATTTTTTTATCCGTCCAGAGCCGGTAAGCTACGGTACTGCGAAGGGTTTAAACACCTTGCAGATTAACCGTATAGCTGCTGATCTTCGTACCGCCAGGGACAAGGTTAATAACCAGATGGCGAAACGCGAACTACTGGAAAAGCAGAGAGAAGCGGCGGTAAAGGTAAAGACGGAAGCGGAAGAACAGTTAGGCGTGTTCGGACTGGTACAAATTCTTTTACAGAAGACCAGCGACTACGCCAGACAACAGGTAAAGGTAAGGATAGAAGACATAGTAAGCGAAGCGCTTAACGTGGTCTTCGGTGGAAATCATAAATTTATGATCGACCTTACTTTAAGAGGTAACCAGCCTATCGCTGAATACTACTTAAACGACGACAGCGTTATTACGAAGTTAGAAAAGCCGGACTATGACCGCGGCGGTGGAAAAATTGATATTATCGCCCTTGCGCTTCGTCTGGCAGTCGGCGAAATGGAAGGCGTAGACGGCCCGTTATTCCTGGACGAAGTAGGTAAGCACGTATCAAAAGAGTACGCGCCGTCGGTAGCGTATTTCTTAAAAGAGTATAGCGCCACTTTCGGAAGACAGATTATCCTTATCACACATAACGCCGACCTTGCAGAAATCGGGGAAGTAAGTTTAGCTGTGAAGCGTTCCCAGAGTGGAGAAAGTGAGGTGTCCGTATTATGAAAAAACATTGTATAGACTGTGGGATTATCTTCTATACGGACGACCCAGACCAGGTACGGTGTGAGTGCTGCGAAGACGATCGAAAGGGGGACGAAGAAGATGGTTAAATTTTTATTCGTGGGCGATCTACACTTACGCGGCACGAACCCCAGAAACCGTATAGACGACTATAAGGAAGTCGCAAAACAGAAGCTTAAGGAAGTTTTTAAGATAGCTGTAGACAATGCTGTAGACGCGATTTTACAGCCTGGGGATATATTCGACCGGCCGGAAGTTGGTATAGCCGTTCTTCTGGAATTTGCAGAAGTGTTAAAGGAAAGTCCGGTAAACATTTACTGTACACTGGGTAACCATGATATTTACGGATACAACGTAGACAGCTACTACCGTACCAGTTTAAGGCTTTTGGAAATGCTGGTACCACAGCTTACGGTTATCAGAAGTGCCAGTGACAAGCCTATTTATCTGGCAAAGGGACACTATAAGGTGTATTTGACTGCTACGCCGTACAGTAAGGATATGGACATAAACGGTTATGGATATGGACCGGACGTAGATTACCCGGAAGGTAACCATATCGGGGTACATATAGCCCACGGTATGTTATTAGACCACCGCCCACCGTTTGACCGATACAGTGACTTATACAAGGTGGACACGACCGCCGACATTATCCTTACTGGGCACGATCACTTAGGCTATGGGATTTACCACAGAAGTGCTGACGACAAGCTTTTTATAAATCCAGGCAGTCTGTTACGTATGTCGGCTTCCGTTAATGAGATGGAACGACAGATACGGGTAGCACTGATTAAAATAGACGAAATTAGTGGAAAGTATGAAGCGGAGTTTATACCGGTGTCGTGTGCGAAGTCCGGGGAAGAAGTCTTAGATCGTAGTCGCATTGAGGAAGAAAAGGAACGACAGTACGCTATGGACAACTTTAGCGCACTTATCCAGGGTCACACCGGTAATAAGGTTCTTATGGATATTAACCAGATTATCGACCAGGTAGCAGCCGAAGAAAAATACAGCCCGGAAGTAGTAAAGACAGCTTTACAGATTATTGATAGGCAAAGGGAGCTTGTAGCGGTATGAAGGTGAAATTTTGGACTTGTGGTAACTGTGGACATGAAGAATCGATTACGGATAACGATTTACAGGAACTTAACCCGGTGGTTTCTTCCGCTGGTGCTATAAAAATCAGCTGCCCGAACTGTGGCGCTTATACGATCAGTAAACCGTTTGACAGTTCTTGTATGGGTGGGTCGTTCCTGGTGGTACGCCCACATATCCGAAAGGGGGCGAAGCCGTGGCCGGTAAAAAGATAAATGCTTTCAATGAACTTTGTAAAGATACTATGATCGCAAATATGGCGGATACCTTAAAGGCTTACGGCGGCTTCCCGGAACTGGAAAAACAGGTTTACGACTTAAAAGCGTGTACCGTTATGGAAGTCGCCAGCGCGGTACCTATTGTACAAAATGTCGTTATATCTGCCGTAGTTAAAACAGCTGTAGAACAGGCAAAAGCACAGGAAAAAGAACAGGAGCAGAGAAACGGTATTTTAGGCAGCTTTACAAAAACATTATGCAATTAAGAAAGGGTAAAAACATGAAAGAAGAATTACAGAAACTTATTGAACAGTACGGCGCGGACGCCGTAGCAAAGGCGGCAGCCGAAGCCTTGAATAAGCACGTACCGACCATTAACACCCCGGTAGTGACAGACGAACAGTTGATTAACACTATCTCACAGCTGGACGCAGCTGTTACGGATATTCTGGAAGCCGGACGTAAGAACGAAGAAACCTATCAGAATAAAGCAGCGTTAGCAAGACGCGCCCGCCAGTTGGAAACTTCTATCCAGATCACAGAATCAGAAGCTATTAACACGATCTGCGGAACCGGTAAGGACGCTTACGGTATTATTCCTTACCCAGACGGTACACAGGTAAAGGTAGCTGTTACAAACGATACCCAGCGCGACGCTTTCCGTAGACATTTTAGCGCCACAGATCGTAAGGAACTGGCAAGCGTGGAAGCAGATATTAAGGCTATCGAGGTTTCCCAGTTCAAGACCAGGGAAGACCTGGACGCGAAGAAAGAAGCCTTAAGCTGTATCAGAGCGAAGGCACAGTTACAAGCCGCCGCACTTACCTACCTTGCGTAATGAGAAACAGGCGGAACGTAGGCAGCGTGGCGAAGACTTCCAGGAAGAATGTAGAAGAAGCTGGCGGCAGATACCGAACTTATGGCGGTTACGCATTACAGACGGTGGAAACTTGGGTACACGGCCAGCGGACGAACTGGTACTTCTGGAACACGTAAACTTACTTTGTGAGGAAAAGAGAACGGACGGCGACCGGTTTATGTTGTCAATGTTACGCACCGACCAGCTTAAAGGTCTGATAAATTTTGAAAAGGCATTAGACAGAAATATAGGGCTTGTCCTGATATCCTTCCTTAACGAAGCTGTAGACGTTGCCTATGCTTTCCGATTGGTTCACGCTATGGCGTATATGAACCAGAAAGGACGGCGTTATATAACGCTGAAAGAATTACAGCAAGGGGAAATAGAAGCTATCAACCTTCCACGGATAGAGATAAACGGCGAACGTGGATACGATTTAAAGGGGGTGCGAGATTGCACATATACGAAAGCAATAACATAAGGGTAAGTGGCTATCCGCTTCCCTTGAAACTGAAAATAGTAGACGATCTTACAATAGATAACCCGGCATACTTAAAGGCGAAGTATCAGCGTCGCCCTACCTGGGGCATAGACCAGAAGCTACAGCTTTTTACATATGATAACGACGGAAGCTTGATACTTCCCCGTGGTTATGCAGATCGTTTATACAATCTTATCCCAGAAACAACGACGTCCGTTAAATGGGATAAGGAACAGGTAGAAGGGGAACCGGTAGACTTCGGACCGTGGAACGAAAACTTCCAGATCAGAGATTACCAGCGCCCGCTTATAGACAGTCTGTTACGAAAAAATGGTATCGGGGTTTCCCCGGCGGGTTCCGGTAAAACTATCATGGGTATGCGATATATCTACGAAGTTGGACGCCCGACCTTATGGCTTACCCATACCAGAGATTTAGTATATCAGACCAGGGACAGGGCGTTATCTACACTGAAAGGCGTAGGCCGTGTCGGTATCCTGGGGGACAGTATAGAGGACTTCGGCGACCGTAAGCTTATCATAGCGACGGTACAGACGCTTAAGGCAAAACAGCGACTTGTAGAAAAGCTGAAAGAATTTATAGGCGTCGTCGTGATCGACGAAGCGCACCACTTCCCCAGTACACAGTTTTTAGATACCGCCGCCCAGTTTCCGGCGAAGCGTATTGTAGGGCTTACGGCTACGCCGAAGCGTAAAGACGAAATGGAACAGCTTATGTACTTAGGTATTGGACCGGTACTACATGAGGTTCCCCGAACCGCCCTTTACAAAGACGATCAGCTGGTTTTACCGGAAGTAAAGTTTATCTATACGTCCTTCACGTATGGAAATGAAGACAGCGCCGACGGAAATATAGACGCCGGGGGCGAAGACCTGGATTACCAGGACATTTTATACCGACTTTTTGAAAACGAAGACCGGTTAAACCTGGTAGCCCAAAGTATTGTAGACGCGGTTAAATACGGTCAGTCTATTGTACTTTCCGAAAGCGTAAGGTACTGCTTTAGGCTGAAAGAGAAAGTAGACAAGCTGCTTCTGGAACAGGGCTATAGAGGTTGTAAGACAGCTGTAGTGCATGGCGGACTTACCCGGTATAGCTGGAAGGTAGCCGGTGGAAAACGACAGGCCGAAGCCCTGGCAGCTGACTACGGTACAGAATGTAAGTATGACGGAAAAGCCAGAAGGTGGAAAGTAAAGACGCCACAGTATACCGAAGAAGAATTTAAGAAGTGGCAAGTTACCAAAAAGAAACGACAAGAGATTTTAGACCAGTGTAGGGAAGGAAAAGTAAATATCCTTTTTGCTACACAGTTAGCCCGTGAAGGTTTGGACATACCTAGCCTTTGTGTAGGACATACAGTAACACCAAAACGTGGGGACGGAAAGAGTAACACCGGTCTTAATCTGGAACAGGAAATAGGCCGTATTATGAGAAAGGACCCACAGAACCCAGATAAAAAAGCGGTATGGTTCGACTATGTGGACGCTTCTGTAGGCGTTCTGAAAGGTCAATACTACAGCAGAAGAAAGGTATATAAGCGTCTGGGTATTAAGTTACCATCTAAGCCGAAAAGCGCCGAAAAGGACGTTATAGACGGTTTACTGGATAGTATTAAATTTTAATTACGAAAGGAAGTATTTATTATGAGTGAGAACACAACACAGAACATGGACGTAGCAGCAAAGAACGCCGGAACAGAAGAAGTAGCGGGTACAGCGATCGCAAAAGCCGCGGAAACAGCTGTAGCAGAGGTTAAGCCGAACGGCGCCGCATATATTACCACACTTCTTAATAACACTTTTGAGGAGTTCCAGAAAGCAAACGACGGCTTAGACCTTGATTTTGTTTACATGGGTTCCTGGCTGACTGTGGATAAGAAGGGGGATTTTGTGGATAAAGACGACGACAGTATTAAATATAAAGATCATATCGACGTCATTATTGGAAAAGGTGAAAAACGTTGGTCTTTGTGGGGATTACAGAACAGTCCAGAAGACGGCCAGCTGATCGTAGCTTGCAGAGAGAAAGAAGACGCCGTACAGCAGCTTACAGCGTGGTTACAGGAGAACCCGGAAGCAGCAGAACGTTACAGCGTAGAAGACCTGGAACTTCGTTATATGGCTTCGGTAGTTCCTGTAGACGCCCTTTCTGAAGCCGACGGTATCCCGAAAATTTATATTATGTCCTTCGCCCCTACTGCTACGATCGCCTACGGTAAGTATGCTATGAACGTATTCCGTGGAGCGTATAAAAAGATTGGTATTCCGGCACGTACAGGACTTACCAGCGTGGTTACCAGACTGTCTACAGAAGAACAGCGTAGCCGTACAGACGCTTCCGTATCCTGGCTGGCTATCAAATTTGAAGCTATGGGAGTATTTAACCCAGAAGACTATACCACAAAGTAAAACAGGGGGCCTTAAGAAATGGCAAAACAAAATAAAGAATATGTGTACGTGGATTGTTACCAGTGCGACGAAAACGGAAAAAGTAGCCCGTGGAAGCGTAAACACTTGGACGACGTACAGAAGTGGCAACACGAAGAAGCAAAGGACTTTAATTGTTTTGCCACGGTCCAAAAATACGCAAATGAGAAGAAGACAGAGGGGGAAGACTTCTTAGCCCCCCTGTACTTCGACCTTGACTATAGCGAGAATCCGGCAGTAGCCCAGGAAGAAGCTATTAAGCTGGTGGAGTTCTTCACCGGAGAACTTGATATACAGGAACAGGACTTACATATTTACTTTTCCGGGTCTAAGGGCTTCCATATTCTGGTAGACGAAAGAGCGTTAGGCGTAGAGCCTAGAAAAGACTTACAGAGAGTATATAAGCATATTGCCGGATACCTTCGTTACAGGTTAGGAGAAGTACAGGAACAGGAAGACGAAAACGGACGACCAGTAGAGTATACAGAACCTTTAAAAGCTGTAGACCTTGTGGTTTATACCGTAAAGCGTATGTTACGTCTTCCGTATTCCAGGCACCAGAAGACCGGGCTTTACAAGATCGAACTTACCTTACAGCAGCTTAAGGAATTGACTTTAGACGAAATTAAGGAAAGAGCGCGTACCGGCCAGCCTATCCAGAGAGAAGAAAAGACAGTACGTAAAAGACCAAAAGCCGGGGTGTTCTACGCGGACAAGTTACACGAATACGAAGAAGCCGCCGCTACGGTATCTGATAAGCGAAGTAAAACAGAATATATTTTCGTTAAGGATAAGCCGCCAGTATGTGTAGAAGACATTCTTAACAATGGCTGGAAGAAAGACGGCGATCGTAATAACGCCACTGTACAGCTTTGCTGTTACTTTAAGGCAGCCGGATACAAAAAAGAAGAAGCTACAAGTATCCTGGAAGACTGGGTAGTAAAATTTACCAGCGCGGACAGTCGGTATAGTATCCAGCAACGTAAGGCGAACACCAGAAACGTTATAGAAAGCGTTTATGGAAGTGAAAAGGATTACCAGTTTGGGTGTGCTTTCATACGGTCGCTTCACGGCGAAAAGAAGAAAGGCGACAATGATTACGACAGGGTACCGTGTGCCGGTGATATGTGTCCTTGTATCAAGGGTAACACCGACGTAGCCGAAGAAGCTATAAACCTTCCGCTTGCGAAGACTTCCGACGCTTCTCTTACCGGTAAACTGATTACGACCCGCGTAATGGTGGCCGGTAAGAAGCATACGCCTTACGTTGTTCCGAAAAAAGTAGAGTATTCGTGCTGGGGACAGGAAAAATGTAAAAAGTATGGCTGTCCGCTGCTGAACATTCCTACAGCTACGGCATATAAGGAACTGAACGCCCATAACCGTGAACTTATTCAAATGACAGAAACGGGCGACGACAATATAAAGGGAATCCTTCGGGAGATCAGCGGGATACCGTCTTGCGGAAAGTATGATACTTCCATTGTGGAAACGATCAACGTAGACGAACTTTTGGTTATTCCTATGGCGGAAGAAGACGGCGTTAAAGAAGACGATACCGGAAGCTATGTACTTCGTAAGATTTACGCTATCGGTGGTATGAAGATTGAAACGAATAAATACTATGAGATCAGCGGTTATATGTACCCACACCCGAGGAACCAGGAAAGTACCATTCTGGTAACGAACGCGACACCTTTACAGGACGTCGTAGAAAGTTTTTCTTTGACCGAAGAAGTCCGGGAAGAACTGGACAGCCTTAGACCGGAAAGTATGACAGTGGAAAATATTGTATCGAAGCTGGGAACTATACTTAATGATCTGACATATAACGTAACGCATATCGTAGAGCGCGACGAAGTTCTTTTAGGTCTGCTGCTGGTTTACCACAGTATTTTACGTTTCCGTGTTCCATGGGATACCGACCCTATAAGGGGGTGGGTAGAACTTAAGATAGTCGGCGATACTGGTACCGGTAAGTCTGCTTTAGTCGAAAAAATGATGAAATATATCGGACTTGGTAACCGTGTAAATGCAGAGAGTACAAGCCGTACCGGTCTTACTTACAAAATGGAACAGGGTAACCGCGGAAGCTGGTATATCGTCTGGGGTGCCTGGCCGTTGGCAGATAAAGAGCTTATATGGGTAGACGAAGACACCGGTATAGAAAAGGACGAATACGGGGAAATGACCCTTGCAAGATCAGACGGTAAGCTGGAAGTTAAGAGAGCCGTTACAGCTGAAACGCCTTGTAGGGTAAGGGCTATTCTTTCTGGTAACGCGCCGAAAGGTAAACGTCTTTCCGATTACGCCCAGGGTGCCGAAAGCTTAAAGGACGTCTTTAACAATGAGGATATACGACGCTTCGACTTCGCTATATTTATGAGATCGACCGACGTAGACCCGGAAAAGTATAACCGGTCGCTTCCGTCATTTCCGCGAACCATGAGCGACGACGCCTTAAAAAATAACGTGTTATTCGCATGGAGTAGAACACCGGAACAGGTTGTATTTTTACCCGACACTGTAGACGCCATTCTGGAAACCGCTACGAAGCTGTCTAAGGTATATGGAAACGCTACAGATATTCCGCTGGTATCGCCTTCCGATCAGCGTAACAAGGTGGCACGTTTGGCCGTGGCCCTTGCTTCCCTTACGCACAGCGTAGACGAAAGCGGGGAACGAATTACCGTTTACCCGGCACACGTAAACTTTATTTATGATTATCTGGTACAGCTATATAACGCCCCTGGTTGTGGCCTTAACTATTATGCACGACTGGCAGTATCAGAAGAAATAGTAGGGGATAAATTCGACAAGATTACAAACGAGTTAAGAAAGCTGGATACCTTAAAGGGTGCCAGTAAGTATAACGAGTTTATAGACCTTTTCGCCAGACAGAAATACTTACGACTTGGCGACGTAGAAGCTATGTTAAGCATTGAGAAGGAAGAAGCAAAGGCTATTATTAACCAGTGCGTCCGCCTTCGTATGCTGACTATGACAAGCGGCGGATACAGAAAAACGCCGCGGTTTAACTCTTATATATCAAAATGTTTTGAAATGGGATTATTCGATCACATGGAAAACGACATTTAAAGAAGGGGGTTCTATATTGAATTTAAGTAATATGTTCCCAGCTTCCGGTGGTCTTGCAGCGCAGATTAAAAAGCCAGTCGCTACGGCAGTAGCGAAACCTACAGAGGATAAAGCTGTAGGTTCTTCCCTGGCGGACTGTATGCAGACAAGAAAGCGTCCGGGAGAATGGGCGATCAAATGGCCGAAACTTCGTAAGCAAGGTTTTAAAGACTACAGACCGCTTCTTACTATACAGGAAGTTATTGATTATTGTAAACGCTGTGAGGAAACAGGGTTAGGCGGTTTCGACTACGAAACAAGTGGAGATAAAGACCACAGGATACCACCTACCGACGAAGACGGTAATACCGTAACAGGAAAAGCCTTAGACAGCTGGACGCGTGACGTCAACCTTGACCCTTGGAAAGCGGAAGTATGTGCTATGTCCTTATCGGCAGCGTGTGACGAAGCAAGGGCTATCTTTATTGACAATCCAGGGGCTAACCAGTTTGAGCCTGGTTTATCCAGAAGCGAAGCCAGAAAACGGCTTTTTGATACCTTAGAACAGTATTTCTTTACAAACCATAAAATCATAAAGATTGCCGTAAATATGAACTTTGAAACGAAATTCACAGCGAAGTACGGTAAATATATTCTTATGCCATGTGCTGACCCGTTCATAGCATGGATAAGGCTGTCACAGCTGCTATTACCAAACAAGATAAAAAATCCGAAACGCCCTTACGTTGGTAAAGGTCTTAAGCCTATGACGAAGGAAGTCTTCGGCGTACAGATGTCAGAATTTACTTCTGTCCTGGAACGTAACCAGGCGTTATTTTTCGACCAGGTACCAAACGACGAACACGACGCCTTAAGTTATTGCTGTGAGGATAGCGACTACGCCGTACAGCATTATCTTTACTGGGACGAAGTAGCGAAACAGATAAGCAACGATAACGAAGTATACCCGACCTATTCCGACTGGCTAAAAAATATCGAAATGCCTTTTACAAGGGTTACAGGTATTATGGAATACTGGGGTATGAAATGGGACAGCGACATAGCCCAGGTTAAAAGAGAAGAAGCAAAGAACGCGATCGAAATAGCCGCCCAGACTATGAAGGACCTGGCCGCAAGCGTCGGCATAAAAGACCTTAACGTAGGTGTCGGCGGTAAAACGAAAGACGTTAAATCTTTTGTATTTGATACGCTTAAGCTTCCGGCGGCTGCCTGGTCTGACAAAACAAAAGACCCTAGCCTGGACAGTAACGCCCTTATGGATATGATCTTTATGTTAGAAAACAAGCTGGAAGACCCAGACGAAGAAAAGTATCTGGAAACACCTTTACCGGAAGAATGGGAAATGGTAGACCCGGACTTATCTTATCAAGATCAGCGTCTTTTATGGCCGCGCGAATATACTACAGCAGAAGTTAAGCGTATCAGAATCGCGCGTAGGGAAGAACACCCATATAAGGACATTGGTATTAAATTCTTAAAGAGTATGCAAACCATACAGAAGTACGCTACTTTGTTATCTTCTCACGTAGAAGGCCGCGAAAAATACGTAAACCCTGTTACTGGCAGAATCCACGCAAAGTATGAACCATGGACAGAAACGGCCCGCCTTGCGTCCAACAGTCCGAACGGCCAGAACGTACCGCGCCCGGATAACGACGAACTGGGGGTACGAAACTTCTATAAGGCGGAACCCGGTAAAGTATTCCTTCTGGAAGACGAAAGCGGTTTTGAACTTCGTTTAACTGCCTGGAAGTCCGGGTGTGAAGTTATGCGTAAAGCTTTCAGAGATCACGAAGACCTACACAGAAAGACAGCGGCTACTATGACGGGTAAACCAGAAGCAGAGGTTACGAAGCACGAACGTAGTGGAGCGAAAGCCGGAAACTTCGGTTCTGTTTACGGCGGTACAGAACACGCCTTACAGAAAACCTTTAAGAAAATGGGGCTTCGTAAGAGCCTTCCAGAGTGTAAGAAGATCGTAGACGCCGTTATGAAGACTTACCCAGGTATCCCACGTATGCAAGTAAATGCCAAAGTAAAAGCTAGGGAAACGGGATACGCAGAAACCATTTACGGCTATAAGCGTCTGCTTCCGGCGATTAACAGCAGTAACCGTTACACAAGATCAGAGGACGAACGACGGGCAGCGAATACACCGGTACAGGGTTCCGCCGCCGATATTATGAACAGCATAGGCAGAGGCGCCGTTGAAAATATAATAAAGAATACCGTATACGAAAAATGTGGTATGGATACCGCAAGCCATAACGGTATAGCTGTAGAACCGTGGGACGGCTACGCTACAGAAACAAAAGAACTGTTAGGCTGTAAGCCTTTCATGTTACACGGACATACCGATATGGTAGCCCAGATACACGACGAAATTATAGTAGAACTGGACGACGATACCACGCTTGTAGATACTTATGCAAAATGGCAGAAAGCCGTTATGGAAGTTCCGCCACTTAAGGACTTTCCTGTACAGCTGGAAGCAGAAGCCAGTGTAGCCTACAGCTGGGGTAATAAAATGAGCCTGGAAGACTGGGAGAAAGCGAGGGGATTATAAAATGGGAAAACCATATAAGCAGCCGCAAAAGCACGAAGTTATGGCCGGTAGCAAACTGGAAATTGAAATGTTACAGTATTCGCTTAATGAAGCGAATCAGAAGCTTGCTAAGAAATCTGCTGATCTGAATACCGTAACACGCATTATGGAACAGACTACAAAAGTGGCAGATCAGCGAAAAGAGAAGGTAGACAACCTTATCAAATTAACGACGACCTTAACGAAGCGTGTTACGTACTGGAAGGTGGCGGTGATCATTGAAGCCGGTATTATTATCGGTCAGATTTTATTAAAGGTGGTGGCATGATGTACAGAATGATTATTGTAACAGCGTTGGGTAATTACGCGGTAGAAATGGTACCGGGAAAGGAAGAACCTACCGCCGACGAACTTATGAAAATGTTTCTTGAAACAAAGGCCGACGTAGAAAGCGGCTGCTTTATGGAAGGCTGGACACCTACAGACGGCTTAAGTGGGGCGCCTGGTGTGTTCGCTATCGGTAAAGGCTTGGAAATTTTAGCGTACCACGTAGAGCGTCGCCCGGAATTTGATTTACCGCCCATAAACAAGGATAACGTTAATACGCGTCGCCCGCTTTCGCTTAAGTTTGATTACCTTGGTAATGAAATGATCGCGAAGTGCATACAGGACGATATAGGAAGCGTAGCCGTGATCTTCTGCTATGCGGTAAATGGAGAACCGCCGACAGATGTACTAAACACTAAGAAGCTTTCCGAAAGCCTTTGTAGCTGTATACGACACTACTTAAACTACGCCGACGACGAATACCTTTTACAGATTGCAGAAGACGGGATTATAAGAAACTATTCACAGGCGGAAGAAGTTGTAAAACAGCTGGAAGACCAGTTTAATACCCTTCACAGTAATAAGACAGGGAAAGCCTGGAACGGCTGGAAAGGGGAAAGCTGATGGCAGCCAGGAAGCTTACCAGAAGCCCGGAAGGGGAAATAATAACCTTTTCTACGAAACGTGGAAAGCCGGATACCTGTAGCGAAACGTGTGGCGGTATCTACCGTTTCAAAGGGGAATTGTACTGTAAGTATTTCCATAACGTCGCTGGTAAGCGTGACGAAGAATGTATAAAGAATGAGGTAAAAGGTGGTGGACGGCATGGATAAAGACCTTATGGAAGAACTTGGACTTATGGCGACAGATAGCCAGTTAGACTACATAGACACGCTGTTAGACCAGGTGGGCGGTTTCCTGGAAGACTACACGGATACACCGTTAGAAGAACTGTCTAAGGACGAAGCCAGCGACATTATAGACGAACTGAAAGGGGAATTAGGCTATGACTGAATTACCGAAGAAGATTGTAGTAAACCGGATACCCTACAGCGTTTGTAATTCAAATGACCCGTACAGCTATGAAGCTGACCCAGGGGTACAGGAAATCCGGGTTACACAGGAAGCAGCACCGGCAAGAAAACGCCAGTATTTCATGTGGGAAGTAGCACACCTTTTACTGGTATCGGCCGGTATGTCCCCGAAAGAAGCAGATAAATACCACGCTGGCGTAGGAAGTGTCCTTAACCGCCTGGTTATCGACAATGACACGGATTTTGTGAAGGGGCGTAAGCCCGTCCCTTCCATGATCTGGATAAACGGACTTCCCTACACTATCCAGCAAGGTATTTTTAAAGAGTTACAAGACGAAGACCTGGGCGGGCGTGTTACGTATGACACCTTATATATACAGATCGTGGAAGACCTTAAGCCAGATATTAAAAGCTATGTAGTCGTCCATGAGATTACCCACGCGGTATTATTTGAAGCAAACGCCGGGAACTACGACAGCAAGGAAACATTTGTAGAAGCCCTGGCGTGGCAGCTGCTTTACTTTTTACAAGATAATGATTTATCAATATTAAAACCAGAAGGAGAGTAAGAACATGACAAAATCAGAATTTTTAGCACAGGAAAACGTACCAGAATTTATTAAGGCGATTGTATCCAGTCTTCCGGGCGACGCTGATGTAGAGATCGAAAGCTTTAAGCTTGGCAAACCACCAAAAAAAGAAAACTGTAGTTGTGATCGTGTCCATGAAGACGGTGTAGACATTTCCGCATATGTGGAAGGTATCGGCGACCGCGTGGTATCACTGATAGAACTTGCAGACTGCAAGGGTCGTATTTCACGATCTGACTTAGACAAGGCTATGGGACACGTAGACGTTATTTCTGGAACCGTAAGCCAGCTGTATAACTTCCTTGTCAATGAACCGAAAGAAGGGAAAGAAGTACGTTTACCGAAAGACTGATTAAGAAAGGAAGTAAAGACAATGAGCGTAAAAACGACGACAGTTTATAACTGTGACTATTGCCAGAAGCAGCTACCAGACGACTACGCCACCACGAACGGCGAAGGTAAGGGCTACTATGTAAAGAAAGCCCACGACACTATACCACTGGATACACCCATAGCCGGGTGTACAGGTATCGTGGTAGAAGTGACTTTAGGAACCCCGAAGGACGACCACCACTTTACAGACCTTTGCGACGACTGCCGCCTTAAGTTCCTTAAGATGGCTGTAGAACACCTGGAACGTAAAGTAGCCGCAGAGAAAGAAGGTCTTAACAATGATGGCGAAGAAACCGACGTATAACCAGAAGAAGTTTTTAAGGGCGAACCGACTGGACCCTTTTAACTGGCTGGTACAGAAGGATACCCCGGAGTTTATGCAGATCATTCATAAGTATTCTGGCACCGTCCGCAAGATTAAAAAGAAGGTGACTGTATGACATTGTTTGAACTTTTCGGTATGGTACTTATGGGAATCATTGTGTTAATTGGAATCGGTGTAATTTTAGGTTTTATCGTGGTCGGCGCTATCATTATCAATTATTTCAGATGGCGGCACCAGGAGAATAAGGAAGCCAGAAAGCGGGGGAAGAATGGGGAAACGTAAGTATTATTTTCCGCCTAAGGCAGAAAAGAAGCCGATCACGATAAGCGACGACGTAAAAGCAGAATTAAAGAAACTGGCAGATAAATACGCCGACGACGCATTAAAGGAACGACAGACCGAAGACCTGGACAACTACATAGCGTTTACCCTGGAAGCCTTAAGCCGCCTGGGGTGGTCCGGCAAAGTACGCCTTAACCGCTTTCTGTCGGTACTTACCACGGTAAGCGAAGAAGCCGCAAACGCCGACGACCCACCGGCATACGCGAACCAGATAAAGGAACGTCTTAAGAAGATCGGCGTTAAAGCGTTCACTAAAAACGACGACGCAACCCCACAGCTGGAAGAACACGTAGAAAGGAACGACGACAAATGAAGCTGTATGTATTTTATTTTTCAAGAGTAACGAAGGAAGTAGTAAGGGACGAAGTAGAGGTAGAAGACAAGCCGAAGTCCTATAAGACGCCAGCCGGATACTGCTTACCGTACTTAAATGTATCGAAGTTCTTAAAGGCGGATACCGATACAATTTATCACGACGCCTACGTTTCAGAGAATGGCGACTTTAAAAAAGCTGTAATCGCTTTCCGTAAATACTTCGCACAGAAGCACAGAAACGCGAAAGCCGAGATGGAGAAGTACGACGACTTTTACCGAAGCTGCTTTAAATATACTACGCCGACGGGTACCGTTATGGTTCCGTAAGAGGTGGAAAGCATGAGTAAAGAAGAATTTATAGCCCTTATCGGGCAGGACGTTGTAGTAGATTATAATTTTTGTGGAGAACTGCAACAGTGGAGCATGAAAAACTTTAGTATCAAAGATGGAGTTATCCGACATAACAGACTACCGCTTATCATGGACGTTTTCATAAATGGCGCCCATAACCCACATAAGGGAGTAGCGACACACGGGTAACTGATCGGAAAGGAACCAGTAATATGAACGCAAAAACGAACCCATTAAACCAGAGCGTAACAGGTAACCCGTATTACGATTATCTGATACATGAAGTACAGGTAGTATGTAACTGCCCGACAGATAAGGCTATGGCGATCGTAAGCTATGTAAATAGCCTGGGTAGTAGTCCGCTGGAATTTATAAGAAAGCTGCCGGACTATGTAGGCAGTCCCCACCCGGACGCTGATGAAGTGTTACAGGCGTTGGAAAACATAAGGGAAGACCACGGCGTACAAAGGTATGGTATCTGCTTCCCGGAAGGCTACGCAAACCGAAAGGAAAGACGCCGCTAGGAAAAGGAAGCACGTAGACAGGCCAGAAAGGAGCTGTGGCAGTATGGAAGATAACACACGCAAGGTAGAAGCTGTAATTAAAGGTGTTACCGCAGATCGTAAGCGACTGATCTTAAGTATTGGTATTGTAGAAATGATCGCGACCCGAAACTTTACCGGTCTGTTTACGGCTACCGATCTTCGTAGCATTGTGGGAGAACCAGACAAGGAAGTAAGGATACCCGTGTTAAGTCTTTCGACCCAGAACGTTAAGGGCTTTAAGGTTCCGGCGTTCGTGCAGAGTGATACGCTGAAAATCACGAAGCTGTAGGTACAGCGAAGAACGTAGAAGGCAGAGCGTAGAGCGAAGACCAGAGAACGTAACAGGTAAGGCGCGGTTCGTAAACGAATGGGAAGGGAATACAGCCCAAAAGAAATGAATTGTCTAATATTACTATATTATATACATACTACTATATACATTATTATATATAATATCTAATATAATAGTTATTATATAATATATACAGTATTTATTTTTCTTTGGGGGTACTC